>JAEEGJ010006315.1_pt1 | contig 35723 bp, 31 predicted proteins | sample 8958761 | NCBI WGS metagenome assembly JAEEGJ01 (sample SAMN16246546, study PRJNA631951) | gut metagenome | biome: gut microbiome; feature: rumen; material: RS-attached | host: Bos | place: Iran: Karaj | collected 2018-10
CCTCAACGGGTGTCCTCACATTGGGCACCAGAGGTCAGAGTCTCAGAGTTGAAGCTATAACTATTAATCTTGAGAATAACTCCGGTTTGTCTGGTTCTCTTGAGTATCGTGTTCATGTTCAAGATATCGGCTGGCAAGATTACCGCGATGCCGGTGAGATGGCAGGAACTGAAGGACAGGCAAAAAGACTCGAAGGTATTGAGATGAACCTTACCGGTGAATTGGCTGAATACTATTCTGTTGTTTATTGTGTGCATATTCAGGATTACGGCGATGCACAGGGATGGGTGTCAGATGGAGCGCTTGCAGGTACAACAGGTGAATCCAAACGTTTGGAAGAAATACAGGTCAAGTTAGTTCCAAAGTATCAAGGAACTTCAACGGATGTAAATTATAGAGTTCACAGGCAGGATTACGGTTGGGAATCATGCTGGAAGAAAAATGGAGAATTGTCGGGCACAACAGGAGAATCCAAGAGACTGGAGGGAATCGAGATCCATCTTTCCGGTCTGGAATATCCCGGAGGGATACGTTATAAAACTCATATCCAGAACATAGGGTGGGAATCTGATTGGTCTTATGATGGAGAGATGAGCGGCACTCAAGGTATGTCATACCGCCTTGAAGCCATACAAATCGAACTATATGGCGAGATCTCACTTGAATACGATGTTTATTACAGAGTTCACGCACAGGATTACGGTTGGTTAGGCTGGGCCAAGAACGGAGAAATCAGCGGGACATCGGGTTTGGCCAAGCGGCTTGAAGCAATTCAGATTGTATTGGTCAAGAAGGGCAATCCTGCTCCTGACATTGTCCTTGGCGTTGCCAGTAATACAGATGCGATAGCTGTTACAGTTGAAGGATTTTTCCTCTCGAATCTGGTTACGATCAATAAGACAATCTGTTTGAAGCCTTCTGAAGGAATGGCTGCAATAGAGAGTTTTTCCTTGATACTCGACGGATTAGGGTATCAAGGGGATATAGCATATAGGTCCTACATCGAAGGAGAAGGATGGCAGGGTTGGAAGCCTGGCGGTGAGATGTCCGGTACTGTCGGTGTAGATCAGAAGATCTGCGGAGTTCAGATAATGCTTACAGGCCATGTTGCTAACTATTACGATATAAGTTATAGAGTGAAGTTACAGTCTTCAGGCTGGCAGGGTTGGGTGAGCAATGGAACTGTATCGAGTATCTTGGAAGAGCCTGTCGTGGAGATGGAAGTCAAGCTGGAGGCAAAGCAGGGTGAGATAAAGGATTCGACCTGGACTCTAACTGAATATGGTGATGATGACGGCAGACAGTCTGAATTCTATACAATCAGGAATAATGATGATGGCACGCTAATCGTTATTGACGGTGGCTGGGATGCTAATACTGAACAGGTACGCTCGATCATTAATCTTTATGGTGGTGAGGTAGATTACTGGTTCATCACTCATTACGATGCCGACCATGTGTCAGCCTTCAATAACATATACGCAGATCCGCAGGGTATTACGATTGGAACTATATATGCCACCCCGCTTGATTACGATCTGTATTGTTCATATGCAGCTGATCGATGGTGGGACACTCCGGAAGTGTACAAGTTATTCCTGGATCAGACGGTAGGGGATAACAGGGTAGTATATCTTGAACGTGATGACTGCTTTGATATTGCCGGCCTGAATATCTGTGTATTCAATGCCTATGATCAGCTGATCGCAGATATGGGTAATCCGGATGTCGCAAATTATGCATCTCTTGTATTCAAGATCTCCGGTGAGGAAGACAGTTTTCTGGTTTGCGCAGATGTATATGGACCTTTGTGGACAGAACTGGTCTCTATGTATGGTGAGAAGCTTGAAGCAGAGTATGTTCAGTTAGGTCATCACGGGAATATGAACTTTCAGAATGCCCCTGAAGAATGGGCGATCGTAGATGCTGACACTGCATTCTTTGATGGACCGGCCTGGCTGACACAAAGTGATAATTATAGTGTGAAGGGCTTGATGGAATGGTGCATAGAGAACGGTATTGAGACCTATGACTTTGGCTCGGCACCGAACAGTGTTCCGTTCGAGTAGTTTTACCCCTATATTTATTATATAATATATAGCGAATTTCTGAACGGAGGCTCCTGATATGAAAGGCATAGTTCTTGCCGGCGGATCCGGCACGAGGCTTTATCCTCTTACAATGGTAACATCCAAGCAGCTTCTGCCTGTCTATGACAAGCCGATGATCTACTATCCTTTGTCGGTCCTTATGTCGGCAGGTATCAGGGATATCCTCATTATCTCAACTCCTGCAGATACTCCGAGATTTGAAGAGCTCCTTAAGGACGGCTCGCAGTTCGGTATCAATCTCTCATATAAGGTTCAGCCATCACCTGACGGCCTTGCACAGGCTTTCATCATCGGTGACGAGTTCATAGGTGATGACAATGTTGCCATGATCCTTGGCGACAACATCTTCTCCGGTCACGGACTCCGTGACAGACTGAGGAATGCCGTTGAGAACGCAGAGTCCGGTAAAGGAGCTACCGTATTCGGTTACTACGTTGAAGACCCTGAGAGATTCGGAATCGTAGAGTTCGATAAGAACGGCACGGCAATCTCGATCGAAGAGAAGCCTGCACAGCCCAAGAGCAATTACTGCGTAACGGGTCTGTACTTCTACGACAACAAGGTTGTCGAGTATGCCAAGAACCTCAAACCTTCTGCAAGAGGTGAGCTGGAGATCACAGATCTTAACAGGATCTATCTTGAGCAGGGCAAGCTCAATGTCGAGATCATGGGTCAGGGTTTCACATGGCTCGATACTGGTACTCATGAGAGCCTCTTCGATGCAGGCAATTTCGTAAAGACGGTTGAGCAGCACCAGCACCGTAAGATTGGCTGTCTTGAAGATATAGCTTACAACAACAGCTGGATAGACAGAAGCGGTGTCGAGGCTGCCATCAAGAAGATGGGCAAGAGCCAGTATGGCCAGTATCTGCAGGCTGTCCTTGACGGAAAATACATCAACAAGATCAAATAAGCGAGGTGGATATTCAATGAACGTAATCGTTACAGGCGGAGCGGGATTTATAGGCGGTAATTTTGTTTACCACATGCTGGGCAAATACCCTGACTACAAGATCATTTGCGTCGACTGCCTTACTTATGCGGGCAATATGTCGACTCTGGCAGAGGCTATGAAGAACCCGAACTTCAAGTTCTATAAGACAGACATCACCGACAGAGAGGCTATCTATAAGATCTTCGAAGACGAGAAGCCGGATGTTGTAGTTAATTTCGCAGCTGAGTCACACGTTGACCGTTCCATCGAGAATCCAGAGGTATTCCTTAAGACAAACATCCTCGGAACTCAGGTAATGATGGATGCATGCCGCAAATATGGAAACATCAGATATCATCAGGTATCTACAGATGAGGTTTACGGAGATCTTCCTCTTGATCGTCCTGATCTGTTCTTTACAGAAGAGACTCCGATCCATACAAGCAGCCCCTATTCTTCATCCAAGGCCGGAGCTGATCTTCTTGTTCTTGCTTACTACAGAACATACGGACTTCCAGTAACGATCTCCCGTTGTTCCAATAACTATGGTCCTTATCACTTCCCTGAGAAGCTTATCCCTCTCATGATCGCCAATGCACTTAACGACAAGCCGCTTCCGGTATACGGAGAGGGTGTCAATGTCCGTGACTGGCTCTATGTTGAGGATCACTGCAAGGCCATCGATCTCATCATCCACAAGGGCAAGATCGGTGAAGTCTATAACGTAGGCGGACACAACGAGATGAGGAACATCGATATCGTTAAGCTCATCTGCCAGAAACTCGGCAAGCCTGAATCGCTCATTACTTATGTTACTGACCGCAAGGGTCACGATATGAGATATGCGATCGATCCCACAAAGATCCACAATGAACTCGGCTGGCTCCCTGAAACAAAGTTTGCCGATGGTATCGACAAGACCATCGAGTGGTACCTGACTCATAAGGAATGGTGGGAAGACATCATTTCCGGTGAATACCAGAACTACTACGAGAAGATGTACGGAGACAGGTAAGTGAAGTTTTTTGTAACCGGAGTAGGTGGCCAGTTAGGTCACGATGTAATGAATGAGATCGCTTCCCGCGGCTTCGACGGTGTCGGTTCTGACATAGCACCTGTATATAGCGGAGTAGCAGACGGAACAGCGGTTACATCAATGCCGTATGTTCAGCTTGATATCACTGACAGCGAAGCCGTAGCATCAGTTCTCGCTGAGGTTAAGCCTGATGTTGTGGTTCACTGCGCTGCCTGGACTGCGGTAGACGCAGCCGAAGACGAAGAGAACAAAGAGAAGGTCTTCTCCATCAATGCCAAGGGTACAGAGAATATCGCCAAGGTCTGCAAAGAACTTGACTGCAAGATGATCTACATCAGCACTGATTATGTGTTTGACGGTCAGGGAGACCGCCCCTGGGAGCCGGATGACAAGAACTATGCTCCTCTTAATGTGTACGGCGAGAGCAAGCTTCAGGGTGAGATGGCTGTATCTTCGATCCTTGAGAAGTACTTTATCGTGAGGATCGCATGGGTATTCGGCCTTAACGGCAAGAACTTCATCAAGACCATGATAAACGTCGGCAAGACACACGATGAAGTCAGGGTCGTTAACGATCAGATAGGCACGCCAACTTATACATACGATCTGTCCCGCCTGCTCGTTGATATGGCTGAGACGGATAAGTACGGTTATTACCATGCTACGAATGAAGGAGGCTATATCTCCTGGTATGATTTCTGCGTGGAATTCTATAAGCAGTATGGTCTTGAGACCAAGGTTACTCCGGTGACTACAGCTGAGTATGGTCTGTCCAAGGCGGCAAGACCGTCTAATTCAAGACTTGATAAGAGCAAATTAGTCGAGGCGGGGTTCACGCCTTTGCCGACCTGGCAGGATGCTGTCAACAGATATCTTAAGGAGGCACAGATCTGATGGGACAGATCAAAGTTACAAACGCACCGATCAAGGGACTTTACATAATCGAACCCGCGGTTCACGGAGATGAACGCGGTTACTTCATGGAGACATATAACCAAAGGGATATGGCTGAAGCCGGACTTAATATGGTATTCGTACAGGATAACCAGAGCATGTCGACAAGAGGCGTGCTGCGCGGACTTCATTACCAGAAGGAGTATCCTCAGGGCAAACTTGTCCGCGCGATCAAAGGCACGGTATTCGATGTCGCAGTTGATCTGAGATCCGGCAGCGAGACATACGGGCAGTGGTTCGGTGTGGAATTATCTGAAGAGAACAAGAAGCAGTTCTATATCTCTGAAGGCTTCGCGCACGGTTTCCTCGTTCTGTCGGAGACTGCGGAATTCTGCTACAAGGTAACGGATTTCTGGCATCCCGGAGATGAAGGCGGACTCAGATGGAATGATCCTGACATAGGCATTAAGTGGCCCGGTGTAGATATGGATACGGAAAGATTCACGGATGGAAAAGAACTCAACATCAACGATAGAGACAGAAGCTTCCCGGGACTCAAAGAAGCGTTCAAGTTCGGCTGATCATTCTTTTATCAAGAGATTTGCCTCGACGGGAATCCTATGGTTCTCGTTCTGCTATATGTTGCTGTTTTATGCCCCGCTGGAGGCATATCTGACCAATACGACCGAATTTTGGTTCGACATCAAGGACGTGCTTCCTGTAACTCTTGTGTGCTTCGGAGTTGCTTTCATTGCCGGAATGATCATTAATCTGATATTGTATGCAGTTTTCCATAAGAAACACGAGAAGATATATATCGCTCTTCAACTCATAGTGCTCGGATTGTTCCTTGGGTTATATGTTCAGGGCACATACATTCCGAGAGAATATGGTGTCCTCAATGGAGCAGATATAGATTGGAATGCATATCCGGGTTATGCGGCAGCAAGCATTATCGTATGGCTTTGCGCAGCTGCGGTTGCAGTGGTCGTCGGGATCAAGTTCCGCAAACATGCATTTAAGGTGTTCCTGGCAGCAGGCTGCCTGGTCTTCCTTATGGAGTCTGCAGCACTTGTATCTCTTTTTATCGGGAACAATGCTTCAGAGAATACTACAGATGACAACATAGTTGTAACAGATTACGGAGAATTCCAGTTGTCATCCAACAGGAACATCTACGTGTTGGTTCTCGATACTTTCGATGCGAACTATATGTGGGATCTTCTGTCTGATGAGGATAATGATTGCGAAGAGATACTTGAAGATTTCACATTCTATTCGAATACTGCAGCAGGATATCCTACGACAAGAGCATCTGTTCCGCTTATCCTGACAGGTAAGTGGTATGAGAACGATGTGCCGTTTACAGATTTTATAAACGAAGCATACGAAGACGATGAACTGACTTCCACTCTCACGGAAGAAGGATATTCAATCGGAGCATATACGCATCCCGAGTTCCTGAGCAAAGCGGAAGGCACGTATATCAACGTGATGAACGGTGAATACCATATCGGAGACTATAATGAATTCTGCAAAAATCTGTACAGCCTTGTGATGTTTGAATTCATGCCGCACCAGCTTAAGAGCTTTTTCCTTGTTGATACCAACAGCTTCGATCTGTGCAAAGAGACAGAGCAAGACGCGACCGGTTCAGCAGCCTTTACGGATTCTGATGCAGACTATTACAGCTATCTTAGTGAATATGGTTTTGATATAAGCGACAGCGGCAATGCGTTCCGTTTCGTTCATCTCTACGGAATGCACGCTCCGTACAAATATGGAGCTGATCTCATTGATAACGGAACAGAATATACTTATGTCGAAGCCGAACAGGGATGCCTCAAAGAAATAAGCGCCTTGATCGATGAATTGAAAGACGAGGGAATATACGACAATACGGCGATAATCATCATGGCGGATCACGGCGATTCCAACATGTCTAATATGAGTTCGAATCCGCTCCTGCTGATAAAGGACTTTGATGAGGAGAAGGACTTTACGATATCCGACGTGCCGGTCTCATACGATGACATGTGCGAAGCATTCCAACTCCTTGCAACAGAGGGCAGTCTAGACAACGCTGCGTGGAACGATCGCGATCCTGACAGTGCCAGACGATTCCTATTCTATAATTGGGATGACAGTTGGAATGAGCAATATTTGCCTACCATGACTGAATATATGCTGTACGGCGACTTCCCGGATGATGTCGATTACAAACTTACCGGTAATGTATTCATCCCCGGTATGCCGCAGGTGGAATCGGGCAGCGGATATACCCTTAATGCTATTGATTATGATGACAGTGAATCGATTATGAATTCTCTCGTCTATATACCGATAAATGATGACAATGAAGATTTCAACGATATATATGTATGCGGTCTTGGAGAGATCGAAGACCGTGGTGACGGTGAAGGTGCCGCGTGGTCTGAAGGATACTATACCTGTTTCAAGATCCTGCCTGACGGAGAATTCATTCTGCCTTATCAGTTTTACGTCATGTTCGATGCTACGAACCAGACTGAAATAAGTTATCAGGATTATGCCTATGTTGAGGTTAATAACCAGCGTGTCTCAAGCTTGATTATTAATAATTGCCTGTCAGTTGAGTTGTCAGTTGATGACCTTAACAGTGATGAGATTACCATAATGATCTTCTACCCGTATGCCGCTCCATTAGAAGACGGCGGAGAGGATGCTGCGCTGCACATTACAGGAATCAAGATCCTTCCCGGATCATCCGATACTCAGGCAGAAGTCTTGGAATATGTTCATGACGATAATAGTTTGCGCCTGGATTTTGCATATGATGCCGGCGTGTATCCGGTTATATTTGTTGATTGGGCAGGACAGGAAGCGGGCGGAATGTGGTCCGGTCCGAGTTCTTCAATAACCTTCTGGTCCGGAGACAGTAAGGATCTGCAGATTAGTATTGATTGTCAGAAATTATCAGGTGAAGTTGTCAGTTCGATGTATGTAAACGGCAATTATGTGTGTGATGTTAATGACGGTACTCAGACAGTGATTGTCCCTGCAGAGTATCTTAACGAGATGGAGCAGACAATCGAATTCAGCACCCCTGATGCCGTAACCCCTGCTGCAATAGGGCTTAATCCCGATGATGGCAGAGTTCTCGGCCTTCATGTGTTCAAGATAAATATATCAGTAGTTGATGGTGACCATAATTGAATTACCTTTATGATGCTCTCGGATGGATAATGGACGGGTGTTACGCCCTCTGCCGTAATTACGGTCTCGCGATAATCCTGTTTACTCTGGTAAGCAAGATCGTTCTTCTGCCTGTTACCCTTTGGACTTACTTCAATTCGATCACGATGCTTAAGATCCAACCTGCGGTCAATATGCTCAAGGTCAAATATTACGGTCAGCCGGACATCATTGCCGAAGAGCAGGCAAAGCTCTTCAAGGAGAAGAAGTATCACCCGCTGGCTTCAACGATTCCCGTCCTGGTTCAGCTCGTCCTGCTTATCGGCGTTGTCGGAGTGATCCGTATGGGAATCGACAATCCCGCGATAGACATGAGCTTCGGACCTGTCAATCTCGGTCAGATCCCAAGCGAGCACGGTCTCGAGCTTATCTGGTCACCTCTTATTGCAGGTCTGTCCGCGTGGCTTCTGTGCATATATCAGAACAAGGCCAATGTACTTCAGGCTGAACAGTCAAAGCTTAATCAGTATGGCACGCTTACTTTGTCAGTAGGCCTGTCGCTGTATCTCGGATGGTTCGTGCCTGTCGGCACGGCGCTTTACTGGATATGCAGCAACCTGTTTACGATATTGCAGCTGTTCATAATGAACTGCATCTTCAAGCCCAGGAAGCGCGTCGATTATAAAGCTCTTAACAAGAGCCGCGATGAACTTGCTGCAATGCAGTCAGTAGGAAAGAAGAAGGGCGAAGGATTCTTCTCTCCCGTCAGAAGACGCGAGAGGCAGGATTACAAGCGTTTCTTCTCCGTGGTCAACAAGCATCTGGTCTTCTATTCAGAAGGTAACGGCTTCTACAAATATCTCAAGGGTTATGTCGAATATATTCTGGATCACACAAATATAACGATCCACTATATTACGAGCGACCCCGAAGACCGTATATTCGATATGGCTGAGAAGAATGACAAGCTCAGAGCTTACTATATCGGTGAGAACAAACTCATTACGCTGATGATGAAGATGGATGCTGATATCGTCGTCATGACAATGCCGGATCTTGAGACATTCCACATCAAGAGAAGCCTTGTGCGCAAGGATGTAGAGTATATTTTCGTGCAGCACGATATGAACAGCCATGCCTTCCTGATGAGGAAAGGGTGCGTGGATCATTTCGATACCGTGTTCTGTACCGGGCCGCATCAGCTGGATGAGATCCTGGAGACGGAGAAACTGTATGATCTTCCCGCGAAGAACCTGGTCAAGGTCGGTTATCCCCTGATAGATGACATCAGGGCGGCATACGGTGAGGCGGAACATAAGGCAAACAGCAGGAAGAAGATTCTCATCGCGCCGTCATGGCAGAAGGACAACATCATAGACAGCTGTCTGGACGAGCTCCTTGAGCAGCTCAAGAGCGAAGACTATGACATTATCGTCAGACCCCACCCGCAGGAAGTAAGGCTCAAGCATGAGTATATGGAGCAGCTGAAGAAGAGATTCTGCGAGTATCCGAACATTGAGATACAGACGGACTTTGCCTCGAACAATCCCATAATGGAGGCGGATCTTCTTATTACGGATTGGTCCGGCATCAGCTGGGAGTATGCTTTCACGACGTACAGGCCGGTGCTGTTCATCAATACCCCGATGAAGATAATGAATCCCGATTATGAGGAGATCAAGACGCCGCAGCTTAACCTCGTGCTTCGCGGCGAGATAGGCGAGAGTCTGTCCCCTGACGATCTGTCCGGAGTGAAGGACACTGTTGACAGGCTGATATCAGACAAGGCAGGATACGAGACGAAGATAAGGGATTTGGGAGACAAGTATATTTATAATCCCGGAAAGGCTGCAGAAACCGGTTCGAAGTATATAATAGAGTCACTGCAAAATAAGATATCAGCAAGGAAAGGGAAATGAGACGATGAATCTGTATATTGATCCTTCGGTAATGACATATGTTATCCAGGCCATAGCCGGTGTGGTAATAGCAGGAGGCGCTGTGGCGGCTTTCCTGTTCCACAAGGCAAAGAAGAAGGTCTCCGAGAAGCTCAACATCGACGAGAACAGGAACAAGGAAGTAGAGTCTGACGAGATCGTGGTTGACTCAGAAGTTGAGAAGGATTAAACAAGGTAGAAGATAATCTGATGAGCAGTTCGGATGAAGCGCTTGTAAGTATCTGCATAGCGACTTTCAATGGTGCAAAATACATAAGAGAAGCTTTGGAATCGATCAAGGCTCAGGATTACGGCAATATAGAAGTCGTGATCACCGATGACTGCTCTTCCGATGACACTTTGAAGATATGCGAAGAATATGATTTCGTCTCCATATACCATAACGAGACCCGGCTGGGGCTGGTAGGTAATTGGAACCGGGTTGTATCCAAGGCATCCGGGAAGTACATAAAGCTGATGGGTCAGGATGATGTTCTTGCCCCGGATTCTGTCAGGATTCAGGTTAATGCTTTGAAGGATAATCCGGGAGCGTCAATATCTATCGGTGCCTGTGATGTAATCTCAGAGAAGAGCGAATACCTGATGACCCGCAGGCTCTCCAATAAAGACTTCGTTATGGATGGAGTCGCTTTTGCCAAGAAGTCATTGTGGAATCGCAATATCTATTGTGAACCTGTAAATGCCATGTATACAGCCGAAGCAGCTGCAAAGGCCGGGGAATACGACAGCTCATATATCTATGTGCCGGATTGGGAATATGCGATCAAACTGTCGCTGCATGGCAGAGTCTGCTACAGTGCATCAAAGATCGCCAGCTTCAGGATATCTTCCGGATCAGAGACCAGTACGCTGTACCGGCAGAAGAATTATGAGATGCTCGAAGACTCGTTCAAGATGTTTGATTCTTATAAGGCACGGTTGGGACTGTCGCGCTTTCAAGAAGTCTACTTCAAGGTGATGTCAAGGCTGAGAATGTATGCCAGACTTGTGTATATCAGATTCAAGAAGTGAATTTCCACAGACAATAGTAATTTTTCTTTGATAACATTTCGCAGTATTGGTTTATAATGATTCCTGAGGTGAATCGTTATGAGTATTAAGGGAATTATCAAAGGTATAGCATTTATGGCGGCAGCATCTGTTGTTATCGGATTGCTGCCTTTCTCATATTCAGTTAATGCGGCAGTAGAAGGCATCACGCTGTCGGGTACCTGCCATGTACAGGATGTAGGTGACTGCGAAGGAACCTGGGATGCATCCACAGGCACACTTACTCTTGGAACAAGAGGTCAGTCGAGAAGACTAGAAGCCATAACGATCAACATGGAGAACACGACAGGAGTTGACGGCTCGCTTGAATACAGGACTCACGTAGAGAATATCGGCTGGCAGGATTATGTATCTGCAGGCACGATGGCGGGAACGGCAGGTCAGAGCCTCAGGATCGAAGGAATCGAGATCAGGCTTACAGGCGATCTGGCTTCGGTCTATTCCGTTGAATATCAGGCACACATTCAGGATTACGGCGATTCACAGGGATTCGTATCTGACGGACTTATGGCAGGTACCGAAGGTCAGTCCAGGAGAGTCGAAGAATTACAGATAAGGATCGTTCCCAGGAATGCAGGCACCTCCATGGGCGTCAAATACCATACACACATCCAGAATATCGGTTGGGAGACTGACTGGAAAACTGATGGTGCTCCTTCCGGAACTACCGGTCAGTGCAAAAGGATCGAAGCTATAGAGATGTTCCTCACGGGAGGTCAGTACGAAGGATCCATCCTGTACCATTCACATGTTCAGAATGTCGGATGGGAAGGCGATTGGGCTTCTGACGGTGAGATGAGCGGTTCACTCGGCAAGAGCCAGAGACTTGAGGCAATTGAGATCAAGCTTGAAGGCGATGTAGCAAACTATTACGATGTTTACTACAGAGTGCATGTCCAGAATATCGGCTGGATGGGCTGGGCAAAGAACGGCGAGATGGCAGGAACATCAAGAGAATCTCTGAAGATCGAGTCCATTCAGATCGTTCTGGTGGCCAAAGACAGCGGCGCTCCCGGTGATCTCTGCGGTATCACCAGTGTAAGGAGTGAAGCTTGTGAGATCAACGATGGCCCCGAAGTGCTCGCAGCACCTCCGGAACCGTCACCGTACCCGGATGTGGATGCTTTCGCGCAGGGCTTCTCAAGCAAGACGAATTATCTGATCCTCGTAGACAGAGGCGCATGCATGGTATACATATACCAGGGCTCTCAAGGTAACTGGAATGCGGTGCAGTACTATACCTGTTGTGTCGGCAAGAAGTCGACTCCGACGATCACGGGCTCATATACGCTTGGCAGTAAGGGATTGTATTTCAATACGCAGGACGGACACAGATGCTGGTATTTTTCTATAATCCATGGTAATTACTATTTCCATTCAGTTCTCTACGACAGATCTCCGGCACCGGTCAACGTTGTAGACGGTACTTTGGGCGCACAGGTATCGCATGGTTGCATCCGTCTGGCGCTGGAAGATTCAAAGTGGATCTACGATAACATCCCTGCAGGGACGACGGTGTATATCTACAATTAAAGACGAGTGTTTGTTATGCTCGCTAAAGTCCTCCGCGCTATGCTTGTGCGGAAGTCCGCTTGCACAAGCAAACACTCTTTTGCAGTAGTGGGTTTATTATGGGAGTTGGTAGATCTCGATTGAGCCTACCTTGACCTTGTTGTCGTTCTCGATGACATAAGTCGATGCTCTGTCGGCCTCGATTATCGTGGATACTTTTTCTCTTGTCTCCGAGTCGTAGTATATGATCTCATAGTCTGCCGGATAGGAAGATACGAAGATAATGTCACTTGTGGTGACCCACTGCCACTCAGGCATATACATATTGTCGATTATCGTGTAATAACCGGCATCGGCAGGCTCATTGTATCTGAATGCCGCGTAGGTGTTGTCTATGTCGAATGTATCCTTAAGGACGGTTCCGTCATTGATCAGTGTAACATCCTTGCCAAGTTCGTTATCTGCATAGTTGTCATTGGTTCCGATAATACCGTGGATTCCCCAGTATTCCGGAACATATATGACTTCGGCAGGGCTATCCTTAACATATTCGCTGTTGAAGCAGGAGAAGAACGCCTGCGCCCTGTAGGATATCTGCTCTCCGGTCGCGCCGGGGATCTCGCGGTAGAAGTGGTTGATGTCAGAGGTTACTGCTGCTGCAGTGCCGAGCAGTGCCGCCGCTACAGCATATGCAGGTATATAGAGCCACGCTTTCCTGGTGGAGAAGTAATTGACTATAAGGCAGCCTAGACATGTCAAAGCCAATGCCCATCCGTAGTAGCAGATGGAGGAGGGTACATAGCCTGTGGCACCAAGATCGAGTACCCAGTGCTGATAATTCGCTGTCATTGCATGAGGTATGGAATAAGTTAAGGCTACAATGAGACCGATAAGACCGAGAAGAGCGAGCATCTTATTGATCGACTTACGGTCTTCTTTATCCTTCTTCCTGTAGTCAGCCAGGACGCACAGATAGAGCATTACCGTGGCAAAAGACATGACAAATGCAAAGACTATCGTATAGAAGCCCGTAAAGATGGTCCTGACGTGAACTCCCGCATTCTGATAGTGGGTAAGAGGGAGTAGTGAGACCGTAAAGGTCTTCCAGGTCGTAACGAATGCTCCGAAGTCACCTACGCTGTAAGGCTGGGTCACGGGCACATCGCTGACTGGATTGATCTTCAGGTAGACCATGATGCCGACATATATGATCCCGACGATACCATGAGGCAGGAGGTGAAGGATGAACTTGAGAATGCTCTTCCTGCCGTATTCATTCCTGTGCTTATATGTATGGATGGCACTCAGCAGGATATAGATGATGGCGGCCGTGATGAAGGGCTCATATGTCTCCATAGATTCATAGAAGCAGATAAGGCTCACGATCAGGCGGATGATGTTGGTCTTCTTAGAGCTTCCGAGGTTCCTGAGCCAACCGTCATAGAAGTAGAGGCCGAAGATCATGAGTGCCAGACCATACGTGAAGTCCATCGGATAGCAGACCATCAGGCTGTGGTTGAAGTCTATCTGGATGTATGCCGCATAGAAGCAGACAAAGTAGAATCCGTAGTAAGGCCTGGTCTTCCTGGCGATTATCCAGGCGATGAGTCCGACGTCGAACCAGATGGGAACCTGCTGCACGAGCCAGATGGCAAGGTAATTGCCGGTGCCGTCGATGAGCTGCCTTACGGCAACAATGAACGGGAATATGAATCCGGCTCTTCCTCTTGCGAGACAAAACTCCATGGCATGGTCATAGAAATACTTGAAGTCATAGAGTCTGGCGTCAGTAAAGTCGAGCATGGAGTCATGGCATGCCAGTACCGTATTCCTCAGGAAATAGCAGACCATGGCGACCATGGTTGCTGCTGACAGTGCGAGCAGTATATTCGCTATCTTGCCGTAGTTCTTCTTTATCAAGTCCATATTATTCCCCTGCGTTTATCGTTATCGAAGATGCATTGACTGTATCACTGTTCGTTATCACAAAAGACTGCATTCGTCCGCCCGCCAGATCTATAGTTATCGTCTCACTGACAGTCTCGTCATAATAAGTGACCGTGACCGGCTCAGGTCTTGTGGTAACGATGATGATATCTCCTGTTGTAACCCATTCTTCTTCATTATCCCAGGGATTATCCAGCACGACGTAGTAACCTGCTACGAGATCTCCGTTGTATCTGAATTCCGAAGATATGGGATAATTAACTGAATTAAGCTCGAAGTCCTCAGCACTGTTGGTAAGGACTACAGGTCTTCCAAGCTCATAGTTTGCATAATCATTGTTATGCTGAAGGATGCCGCCGAGGCCGTTGTAATCGGGTCCGACATAGATAAAGTCTGCATTTGCCTTCTCTATGTCATCGCTTGTGACGAAGGCGAAGAATGCCTGACCCTTCTTGGATACGCAGATTCCGGTCGGAGATTCGGCTTTGTCATAGAGCTCGTTGATGCTTACAGTGAAGGCCGCACCGAGGAATACGGCAATAACGGCTGCCGCATATACAGGGATATATAGCAGTTTCTTCCTGGTGGACAGGTAATTGGCGATCACGGATATCGTGCAGACTATGAGCAGTGCCCAGCCGAAGTAGCAGATGATGCCGGGAAGGTATCCTCGCGCGCCCAAAGTGCATACCCAGAACTGGTACTTGGAGTCGATGCCGAGAGGAACCGGAAAGAACAGCGCGTGAGCAGCTCCCGTGAGTCCGAGTGCGACAAGCGTAAGATTGATACTCTGCTGCTTGTCCTTGGTCTGCTTCGGGAATTCCTTGACGATGCAGATGAGAAGAGCCGCTATCGCGACTGCTGCTGAGATGGCGCATCCGAGTTCGAACGGGTCTGTCAGAAGGGCTCTGATGCTGTCCATCCTGCTGATCTCAGGTCTGTGGCTCAGAGGAATGAGAGCAGTCGAGAATGTAAGCCAGGTCTTCGGGAAGAAGCCGAGCGCTCCGGGGTCACCTGATGAGAGTGTTCCGTCAACTACCGGGTGAGTCCTGAGCCAGAGAAGGATCCCGACAAACACAGACCCGGTAATGCCGTGCGGAACGAGCTGAAGAATGAACTTGAGGAAGCACTTCCTGCCGTATTCCTTGCGGTTCTTGTAAACATATGCCAGAGATATCCACGCATAGCAGAAACACGCCATAATGAATGCCTCATATACCTGCATCGATTCGTAGTAACAAAGGCAGCTGAATATGAGCCTTATCCAGTTGGACTTCCTGCCCTCGCTTCTGTGTTCGAGCCAGCCGTCGAACAGATACAGACCGGTTATCATGAGCGTAAGACCGTACATGAAGTCGAGCGGATAGCAGGTCATCAGGTTGTGGTCGATGTCTATCTGAACGAACGCAGCGAAGAATCCTGCGAAGAAGATCCCGTAGAAGGGCTTGGTCTTCCTGCCTACGATGAATGAGATGAAGAAGACATTGAACCAGATCGGAATCTGCTGCAAGAGCCAGACAGCCCAATAGCTGCCGTACTTATGTACGAAGAATCTGAATGTGACTATAAGAGGGAAGAGGTATCCGGCTCTGCCTCTCTGAAGACAGAACTCTCTGGCATGCTGATAGGCAAAAGAGAGTTCCCACTGTTTGGCATAAGTGAATTCGATGAGCGAGTCATGACAGCCCAGGACGGTATTCCTGTTGAACCAGCAGATCAGTAATACCGATACCGCACATGAGACAGTGAGTATCAGCAGCCAGATCTTATAGGAGTCGATCTTAAGCCGGCTGTTTGTTGCTTGCATGTGACTTCAGTCTCCCGATAACGTCAGGTATGCTCGTGCAGATGTAGTACAGGATTATGGCCAGATAAGCAAGACCGTCAACGAGTATAGCGGTATTCATCTCGTTATAGAATCCGTAGTAATCGACATCCGGCAGATATGTGTATGCAAAAGGCACCAGGAGCAGCGCCGTTAGCACAAGATAAGGGATATCTTTCTTCTCAAACTTAGAGTCGCCCAATACCATGATGAGAACCGGGGCGAACAGATAGCATGAATTATAAAGTGCTGAGTTAGGTGACAGGAACACCATCAGAGATGTTGCAAGGAGCACCTGCTTCCAGGCTGATTTCTCGAAGATGAAGAGTGCTGCCACGAGGAGAGTAAGAACGACGCCTGCAGCAAACCATGTGATCTTAACAACAGCATTGCTGGGGTCGATGCCATTCATTCTGTAGAGGTAGCAGACAAGACCGGTGATTCCGACATTGTAGTAAGGTCTGTATCCGGAGTCACCGCCGCCGAAGTCCAGTACTGCGTGATAGAAGAATCTGCAGTTATCGATGAATGTTCCCTGGAAGAAGAATATCGGAACGATCGTGGTAACAAGACCGGTGATGATCGCAGCGATGAGCTTCTTGAACTTCCTTCCCATGACATAGATCATGAGCATATATATGGGGTAGATCTTGGTTGCGGCGGCAAGGCCGAGGAATACTGCTCCCCAGATGGAGTCAGGCTTCTCCTCTTCAAGGATCGCCCACATAACGAGGAATATCGTCGTGAAGAGCAGGTAGTTGCCTCTGTCGATCGCATAGAGCAGAGGTGTGCTTACGGCAAGAAGTGAGAACAGCAGCAAGCCGCTCATAAAGTCGTGGTGATCCTTCTTACGGCTCTTGATGGCAATGCCTATGACGACGGCCGCCAGTAACAGCACATAGAATACAATGACGAATACGAGGACGGTCTGCTTCAGAGCAGGGTCAGTCTCGCCAAGGATAGCACCAAGAGAATCGAACTTTGTATAATCGAATGCGTAGGCAAAGGGAAGAGCCAGGATAAGCGCGAGCGGCGGATAGTTCGTAGCTCCCGAGATATACGGATTGAGTCCGGTGATCGCATTGTTGATCTCATAGAAGTCGAGATACCTGACCATGGGCGAGAATAACGGGTTCGCGATCGGCCAGGGTTCACCCAGAAGATAGGAGTGATAGAAACGGAACAGCAGGAATATCAGGTTAAAGAGAATGAATACAGCCGCGAATATCTCAAGGCGGGTCCTTGAACTCGGATCTGCAAGCTTGGGCTTTGACATCTGTTCTCCTCCGGTAATCTGTTAATACGGAAATTTTCTTAAAGAAGTATAGCATAAAAGCATTGTGTATTATAATAAGAAAATCGGGGTCGGAGCCCCGCTTAATCTGTGATTTGTATTGTATGAAAATATGGGGCGTTAATGTAGACTACGGATTATGGCTAGGAAAGTACATTCAGCGGCGAAGCACATAGACTTTGTGCTATTCGATATCATAAGTATTATCTTATCGTTCGCAGCCGCTTATTTTATTAGAATCGACAGAGCTGATGATGCCGAGTACTTCGAGATGTACCGGGACATGGGCATCCTTATCCTTGTCATATATCTGGTAATAGTCGCCTTCAGCAGCACACACAGCAATATCCTCAAGAGAACGGCACTTAGGGAAGCATGGGAGATCGGAATACTGAATGCCGAGATCATCTCCGTAGTATTCGCCATCTTGTTCGCCAGTAAGTCGACAGTCGTCTATTCACGTATCCTGTTCGCAGTATTCATTGCCTTGGACTGCGGTCTCATGTTTATGTTCAGAACACTGAGGAAACTCTTCATCCTTTCCCAGTACAGGAACGGCGTAAACACATCTAAGGTGTTAGTCGTAACCTATGAGAAAACGGCCGATAAGATAATCGAAGCCCTCAGGAGCCAGAATACCGGTTACTACGAATTCAAGGGCATTATCATTGAAGGTGAGAGCACTGAGAGTGAGATTTGCAGGATCCCCGTCCTTAAGATGGAAGGCATCCTCGACTATATCAAGGAGAATGCGATCAACGAAGTCTTCATTTTCTTAAGACACGGCGAGTCAGGCAAGCTCATGAGCAAGTTCATGATCATGGGTCTTACGGTTCATGTAGGACTTGACCTGGAACTTCGTAACCTGTCCAATGTCACTATCGATCAGCTCGCGAACTACACAATAGTTACATCGACGATCTCCCGCGCTACCGTCGGAGAACTCTTCGTTAAGCGTGCATTCGATATCTTCGTAGGTATTATCGGTCTTATAGTTACTGCTATTACATTTATCTTTGTAGCGCCGATCATTAAGATCCAGTCTCCCGGACCTGTATTCTTCGTTCAGAAGAGAGTAGGTAAGAACGGCCGCGTCTTCAACATGATCAAATTCCGCTCCATGTATGTCGATGCCGACTACCATAAAGCGGCACTTATGGACCGTAACGAGATGAACGGACCGATGTTCAAGGTCGATGATGACCCGAGATGCTTCCCGTTCGGAAAGTTCATGCGTCTGGCTTCGATCGACGAGCTTCCGCAGTTCTTCAACATCCTCATGGGCGACATGTCCCTGGTAGGCACGCGTCCCCCGACGCTCGACGAGTTTGAGCTCTATAAGACACACCACATGAGCCGTCTTGCCATGAAGCCCGGTCTTACAGGTATGTGGCAGATCTCAGGAAGATCTAAGATAACTGACTTCGAGGAAGTCGTTAAGCTCGATAATGACTATATCCGTAATTTCTCGCTTCCGCTGGACATCAAGATAATCGCCAAGACATTCTTTACGGTCCTGAGCCGGAAGGGTTCAAAGTAATTTCCGACATGAGAGATCAGAAGCAAAAGTCCGGTTCCGGCGGCATCATCCGCATAATTATCGCGGCCGTTCTTTTCTTCGTCCTCGCGCTCCTTGTCACTACAATGGTCTGGTGCATGGGCTACTGGCACGATATCACGGTCGACGAGATCCTTTTCCATCTGAATGCCCCTATCGAAGGCACGGCGGAGAACGTCATGACCGCCTTCTACCTGAAGGCTCTGCTCCCGGCGGTGATAGCGGTGGTTGTTTTCGTGGCCGGACTTGTGCTGCTGCGTAAGGCGGGGAAGCCCTCCAAGGTCTTCAAGATCGGTGCATGGGCGGCAGCGGGACTTGCTTTCGTCATTACCCTCGTGCTCTTCTGCAACCAGTACGGCGTTGTGAGATATATCAGGTCAAGGCTTATGTCTTCGGACTTCATCTCGAGCAACTATGTTGACCCGCAGACCGTGAACATCACCTTCCCCGAGCAGAAGAGAAACCTCATTTACATATACTGCGAATCGATGGAGATAACCTACGCGGATACTGCGTCGGGAGGCGCGTCCGAGCAGAATGTCATCCCCGAGCTGACCGAACTTGCGATGGAGAACGAGTGCTTTGCGGGTGATTCGGGCTTCCTTGACGGAGGATACGTCACTACCGGCACGAACTATACCATGTCGGCGCTCCTCGCGCAGACGGCAGGGATCCCGATTAATTCCGACGGCAGCATCGGCAATGCGGCTTCGTCCTATGCCGATTCGTTCTATCCCGGTGCGACCGTCCTGGGAGATATCCTCGCGGATGCCGGTTACAACCAGGAGTTCATGTGCGGGTCTGTCGCGTATTTCGGAGGCAGGGAACTGTATTTCGAAGGCCACGGCGGATATAAGATATTCGACTACAAATACGCTTCGACCAACGACTATATCCCGAGAGGATACAAGGTCTGGTGGGGCTACGAGGACTCCAAGATGTTCGAGTTCGCCAAGTCCGAGATCCTGGAGCTGGCCTCGCAGGATGCCCCCTTCAACTTTACGATGCTGACGGCGGACACGCATTTTGAGGACGGGTATCTGTGCGATAAGTGCGGTAACGAGTTCGGCGATCAGTATTCCAACGTCATGAAGTGTTCGTCCGAGCAGGTCTATGAGTTCGTCGAGTGGGCCAAGCAGCAGGATTTCTACGAGAATACGACGATAATCATATGCGGCGACCACACCACGATGGACAGCGATTACTGCGAGAACGTACCTGAGGATTATGTGCGTAAGACCTATGTCTGTGTGATCAATCCCGCGTGCTCGTGCGAGACTTCGGACCGCCGCGAGTACACCACGCTCGATATGTTCCCGACGACGCTGGCGGCACTGGGCTGCGAGATAGAAGGGGACAGGCTGGGGCTCGGCACGAACCTGTTCTCGTCCAGGCCGACTCTGATAGAGGAGTACGGGGCGGAATACCTTGACTCCGAGCTCGGCATGAAGACCGACTTCTACGATTCGATAGGCCAGTTCGACTACATTACTTCGGACATAATGAAACACCTTAAATACCTTGATATCAGGACATCTCTTACGGATGACGGCATGCTGGACGTGTCCTTCTGGGGCATCGAGAACGGCAAGGTTGAGATAGCATCCGCCAGAGGCGAGTTCTATTCGGGTGATATCCTCGCGGCTTCCTGTGACTTCACACTCGGGGAGGATAAGACCTATACCGGCTCGTTCGACCTCAGTCAGCTCTCGTTCCGCGATGTGTTCTGCGGCACCATGAAGATCTACGTGACCGATGCGGAAGGCGTCGAGCACACCGCGTTTGTCAACGACGACAACATCTCGGTGCTCTCATGCGACGATCTGTCGTCGTATCTCGAGATGCTTGCAGGGATGGACGATATGACCGTGCTCGTGGCGGTCAAGGATGAAGCTTCTACGAACCTTACCGCCGCTGATGTTCAGGCGTTCGAGGCCTTGGGCGTTCCCTGCGATCTTCTTAATGCGTTCGGGTACTCCTACTATGCGGTCGCCGGCGGCGGACTTGCCGAGGCGGAGGTCTCCAACGAGATGCTGCAGACTTCCGGCGTTCTGTGCGACGGCACGCCCTATGAGATAACCAGCGCGGGGGCCTATAACGGCAAGGTCTGCTCGATCGAGATAGATAATGTGGAGTATGCGCCCAACACCCGCGGATTCAACTTCGTTGTGTACGACAACCTGACCGGCACCGTGGTCGACTGCAGGGCGTATGACGTCTACGATATCGGCTCGCCATACTTCCTGACGGACGAGACCGTGGAGTTTACTTATTCATTTGATCCGGGTTCTAATGCGCTTTCGGTGTATGTGGGGTCCGCTGATATCGAGCTCCTCTCCGCACACAACCCCTATGTCTATATCTATATCTGGTCAGGCGATAAACCTGCAGAGAATAGCATGATCGTCCTTACCAAGGGTGAGGATTCCGAGGGGTGCATGTGCTTTACGGCCGATGACATCTCTCTGGCGGGCTACGATCCAACGAGGTTCGGCATTATGCTGTTCGTCAAATGCCAGGACACCGGGTTCGTGGATTATAAGTGCAAGGTGTACGGGGATATTACCGCTTGACATCTGTGCTATAATCGACATATATCGGAAACCCATTCAAGGAGTATGAGCCATGGCAAGACCGGTCAAGGTTAGAAGAGTCTGCGAAGAACCCAAATATACGCGTTTTATGCCCGTCGGCTCCGATAAGTACGACGCGGTCGTGCTCTCCATAGAAGAATTCGAAGTCATGCGCCACGTGGACTATCAGAAGATGACCCACGAAGAGTGCGCGCGCCACATGGCGATCTCCCGTACCACCGCGACCGAGCTCTACGAGTCCGCGCGCGCCAAGATCGCCGACAGCCTGATCAACGGCAAAGTCCTCTGCATCGAAGGCGGCAATTACAAGGTCTGCGAAGGCGCGGCCGGCTGCAAAGCGCTCCGCGGCGAGGCCCAGTGCGGCGAGAAGTGCAGCGGCAGCAAGTGCTGAAGACTCTCTTTGTTTTGATCTTAGCCTGACACCCAATTAAGAGCAAAAGCGAGCATTTTATGAGGTTACGAACCGGTCTGACAGACCGGTTTTGTTTTGTCGGTTTTTGTCGGTTTTTGTCGGGTTTTTGGGTGGGTTCCGCGTGCTATGCTATGGACATGAAAACCTTTACAATATGCGTTATATAACATATAATTTCAATATATGATATATCGCATATTCATGCGGAGCTAAGACTATGCAGGAATATGAGATCGTATTTTACAAAACTGAAGATGGTGAGAAGCCTGTCGAACGTTTCTTAGACAGTCTTACCACTAAGATGAAGGCAAAAATGCTGATGTCCATACGGATACTTCGAGAGTTCGGGAATCAGACAAGGATGCCTTATTCGGAAGAAGTGGAAGAAGGAATATTTGAGTTACGGGCAAAGGCCGGGTCAGATATTTCAAGAGTGATGTATTTCTTTGTTGCCGGACACAGAATTGTCCTGACGAATGGATTTATTAAGAAAACTCAAAAGACACCGCGAGCTGAGATTGAACGGGCAAAGAGATACAGAGCAGATTATCTGAGAAGAGGGATATAGCATTATGAGAGACGATTTTCAGGAATACCTTGATAAGCAGCTTAAGAACAAAGAGTTTCGCAAAGAATACGAAGCGCTTGAGCCTGAATACATAATAATGAAAGCGATGATCGAGGCGCGCCAAGAGGAAGGTCTGACGCAGAAAGAACTTTCAGAGCGTTCCGGAATAACTCAGGCAGATATCAGCAGGCTCGAGAACGGCAACGCGAATCCTTCGATAAGGACTCTGCAAAGGCTGGCCAACGCAATGGGCAAAACGTTAAAGATCGAGTTTGTCGATCCTAATGAAGCAGTCAGTTAGACTATTGCAAGAACTCCGGTATCAACTCATCCCCGACTGATCCCGTCTCCTGAACGAAAGCATTCTCCTGCCCCAGATCTGCGAGCAGATCGCACATCAGCTCATAGTGGCGGGGAGACAAGGTCCTCTTGAGCCTCTCATCCGCTCCCGGATCGCCCAGTATGTGCGGCATCGGCGTATACTGGCTCATCAGACTGATATATATGCGGTTCCCGTACCGCGACGTAAGATATTCAAGTATCTTCCTGGAATCGAACAGACACCCCGGCAGCATCAGATGCCTGACGATGACGCCGCTTCTGAGCATCCCGTCATCCCCGAGCTTAATGTCACCAACCTGCCTGAACATCTCGTCGATGGCGAGCGTCGCGACGCCCCAGTAATCACGGCAGCGCGCAAACTTTCCTGCCAGATCTCCCGAACAGAACTTCATGTCCGGCATGTAGATATCCACGAGACCCGCGAGCATGCGAAGCGTATCAACTGAATCGTACCCGGAAGAATTCACCGCCACGGGCAAGATCAAGCCCTGATCACGTGCCAGGCGCAGCGACTCGGCGATCACCGGAGCGTGATGCATCGGCGTAACGAGGTTCACGTTATGCGCGCCCTGCTCCTGGAGCTCTAAGTAGATCTCAGCCAGGCCCGAGGCATCGCAGGGAGTGCCCTTGCCGGTAGGTCCTGCCGAAATCACATGGTTCTGGCAGAACACGCATCCGGTGCCGCAACCTTCGAAGAAAACGGTCCCGCTCCCGCGCGTGCCCGATATCACGGGCTCCTCTCCGTAGTGGAGTTTATAGAGGTTTACCAGGGGCACATCGCCGCATCTGCAGAACCCCACACCTGTTGTGCGGTCTACTTTGCAGCGCCTCGGGCATAAGTTGCAACATTTGTACGGGTTGTCCATATAGAGGATTCTATACTTATTTGGGCGCTGGTGTAAAATGTGTGAGATGAATAAGGTGGATTTTCCAAACAATAACAGACCGCCCGTAAGATCGTCTGATCCTGCGGTCCGTAAGGCTGCGCAGCACGCCAGGGAGCAGATGGCGCATCAAGGCGCGAAGCCTTCACCTTCCAGGAGGCAGCCCGTGCGTAAGGCAGCACTTGCCAAATCGAAAGCGAAGAAAGCCGCCTCTCCCAAGACAAAGCAGAACAAATCCCGCGTGATCCCGCTCATGCTGCTCTTCCTCGCGGCCATATCCATAATGGTGGTCTATAAGGTTTTCGCGTTCCTCACGGACGAAGCAAGCAAGGTCAAGCTCGAGGTCACGACGGAAGTTGCATACCCGGTGGCGCTCGGGAATTTCTTCACCGAGGACCCGGCCTTCCCGGATATGGTGTCCTGCAATCTTGATTTCGCGACGGTGAATTATGCCGTACCCCAGGATATCTACTTCACGATAACGATGTATTACAGGAACTACCCGTGCACGCTGCACATCGTGGATACGACGGCACCGACCGCGGAAGCGATCCCCCAGACGGTGTTCTCGGTGGACGAGGTCCCGGCGGCGGCTGACTGCATCACGGGCATAACCGATGCTACCGGCGTTACGGTCGAGTGGGCATCTGAACCTGATATATCTGGCGGCGGAGAGCTGACTTTCGATGCGGTGCTGACGGATCAGTGCGGCAACGTGACGACCATTCCTGTTCCGTTCTCGGTCACCAAAGACACTACCGCCCCGGTCATCGAGGGCACCAAGGACATCGAAGGATACTGCGACGATCCGATCACCTACAAGGACGGCGTTACGGTCACGGACAACTACGACGAGAACCCGACCCTCACGATAGACAACACCGCGGTGGACATCTACTCGGCGGGCGAGTACACGGTAACATATACGGCGACGGATTTCTCCGGCAACTCGTCTTCTGCCGAGATTACGGTAACGCTCGAAGAGAAGCCTTCGACCTATGTCGAACCCGAGGTGGTAGAGGCGGCTGCTCTGGAGATCTTAGAGCAGATCACCGAGCCGGGCATGAGCGACATGGAGATCGCGCTGCAGATCTGCTACTGGTGCCGCTATAACATCAACTACACGGAGAAAGCGGATGTCACCTCGCAGACGAGAGCGGCTTACGACGGCCTCGTCAACCGCGCGGGCACCTGCTACACGATCGCATATGCGGCCAAGGCACTCTACGACGCTGCCGGCATCGAGAACATGATAGTCAAGCGCGAGCCGTACACTTACAGCCCGCACTACTGGAACTACATCTGCATCGACGGTCAGTGGTATCACTGCGATTCGACGCCGAGACATGAGTACTCGAGCTATTTCTTCATGTACACGACGGACGAGCTCAAGGCGATCTGGCTGAACGGCTGGAACGGCTACAAGTTCGACGAGGAGAAATACCCCGAGAGCGCGACCGAGTCCGTGCAGTACATGATCAATTACTCCAAGCACACTATTAAGGATGACTGAAACGGCTGATATATCTATGCTCGCTTAGGTCCTCCGCGCTGCGCTTGTGCGCAAATCGCTCGCATGGCCATATCAGCCGCGGCAGTAGTATGCGAGCATGAATGCATCAGTAATATGCTATAATCAAGTATATTTTACGCGAGGAGGAGCTTCATGGTTCCGGTTCTGTATTTGGTTATTCCGTGTTACAACGAGGAAGAAGTCCTTCCTGAGACGAGCAAGCTTTTCCTTAACAAGATCAAGACGCTGGCATCTGCCGGCAAGATATCCGATGCGAGCTGCATCCTGTTCGTAAACGACGGCAGCCGCGATTCCACCTGGGACATAATCAAGGGTCTGTGCTCCGAAGACGAGCACTATTCGGGCATCTCGCTGTCTCACAACAGAGGCCACCAGAACGCTCTCATCGCGGGACTCATGGAAGCGGCAAAGTATTGCGATGCCGCGATCTCGCTGGACTGCGACGGCCAGGATGACATAGATGCCATCGACAAGATGGTCGCCGAATATTCGTATAACGGCTGCGAGATCGTCTACGGCGTCCGTAACGACCGCTCCACGGATACTGCTTTCAAGCGCACCACGGCGCAGGGCTACTATAAGGTCCTTCAGGGCATGGGCGTCGACATAATCCCCGACCACGCAGACTACAGGCTCATGAGCAGCCGCGTCATAAGGGCGTTCGCAGGATACACGGAAGTGAATGTTTTCCTGAGGGGCATCGTGCCGCAGATGGGCTTCAAGCATGCCGTGGTCTACTATTCCAGAGCCGAGCGCATCGCCGGCAAGACGCACTACCCGCTGGGTAAGATGCTCGCTCTTGCCATAGACGGCATAACGTCGTTCTCGGTCAAGCCCTTGAGGTTCATAACGCTGCTGGGGTTCGTTTTCGCGATCCTCTCCGTGATAGGCATCATCTACAGTATCGTCGGCTTTGCCCTGGGCAACACCCTGCCCGGCTGGACGTCGACCGCGTGCATCATGTTCTTCCTGGGCGGCGTGCAGATGGTGAGCCTCGGCATAATCGGAGAGTACATCGGCAAGATCTACCTCGAGACCAAGCGCAGACCCCGCTACATAATAGAAGAGAGACTCAATCTGGAGGATGACGAATAATGGACACATTGTATGTCGTAATGCCGGCTTATAACGAAGAAGAGAACATCGAAGAGGTCGTATCCTCCTGGTATCCCGTGCTCGAGGGCAAGTCGCCCGAATCAAGGCTCGTCGTGGCCGATGCGGGAAGCAAGGACAAGACCCACGAGATACTGCTCCGCATGAAGGAGACCATGCCCCAGATAGACATCATCTCCGATACGGGCACTTTCCACGGCCCGAAAGTAATCGCACTTTACAACTATGCTATCGCCAACGGTGCGGACTACATCTTCCAGACAGACTCCGACGGACAGACGCTGCCCGAGGAGTTCGGCGCTTTCTGGGATATGAGGACCGCGTACAAGGGCATTTTCGGACACAGGAAGGTGAGAGGGGACGGCAAGTCCAGGGCTTTCGTCGAGAAAGTGGTCTGCTTCCTCCTGAAGCTCTACTTCCACGTCAAGGTGCCGGATGCGAATGCGCCTTTCCGTCTCATGAACGCCCAGACCGTTGCAAAATACATCGGCCGTCTCGACAAGGACTACAACCTGCCGAACATCATGATGACGACCTACTTCTCCTACTACGGTGAGGAGATGACATTCAAGGAAGTAACGTTCAGACCGAGACAGGGCGGAACGAATTCCATCAACATCAAGAAGATAATCAAGATCGGCTGGAAAGCCCTCAAGGACTTCCACGATCTCAAGAAGGCCATGTAATGAACAAGACCCTCAAGACTGTTCTTACTGCCGGTGTGCTTACCGTAATAAGCATCGGAGCGCTGTGGTTTGCCCAGCGCCTTCTTATGCCCAAGTACCAGCGTGGCGTCATCGAAGGATCGTTTACCGAGGAGTACTACAAGGAGAAGGTCCCGCACGATGTCCTGATCTTCGGCGACTGCGATGCGTATGAGAATTTCTCGCCGATCAAGATGTACGAGGACTACGGCATCTCGGCTTACATCAGAGGCTCGGGCGAGCAGTACATCTGGCAGTCTTACTATCTCCTGGAAGATGCGCTCAGGATCGAGACGCCCGAGATCGTCGTTGTGTCCGTTCACTCGGTGCAGTTCAATGAGCCGAGGTTCGAGTCCTACAACCGCATGACGCTGGACGGCATGCAGTGGTCGCCGGTCAAGGTCGATGCGATCAATGCCTCCATGATGGAAGGCGAGACATTCCTGTCTTATGTCTTCCCGATATTGAGATATCACGAGCGCTGGAGCGAGCTTACCCCGACCGACTGGCAGTGCATATTCTCCAAGAACATCACTTCCCACAACGGCTACTACATGCGCTGCGATGTGAAGCCCTTCGTCGGCTACCCGATCCAGCAGCCCCTGCTCGATACGGAGTTCGGTGACAATGCGATGTACTACCTGCAGAAGATCGTCGATCTGTGCGAGTCGAAAGGGATAACTCTCATCCTGGTCCGCGCGCCCCTCGAATACGGCTGGTACCCCGAGTGGGACGAGAACATCCAGGAGTTCGCTGACGCGAACGGCGTTACCTACCTGAACTTCAACGATTACAAGGATGAGATGGGCCTCGACCTCAATACCGACACATACGATGCCGGTATCCACCTTAACATCTTCGGCGCGGAGAAACTGTCTTCGTTCTTCGGAGATTACCTGGTCAGCAATTACGACCTTACGGACTACCGCGAGGTGCCTGAGGTCGCAGCGGTCTATGCCGAGAAGATAGAGTTCTATGACTTCATGAAGGAAGACCAGCTGTCCGAGATCGAGCAGTATGGCGAATTGGTCAATTATGGCGCGGCTGCCATTGAGAACTGAGTGCGTTCTGTCACTATATTATAATATTGCGTAATCAATTTTCTGTGATAATATTCTTAAATGAGAAATCCGGAGTAATTTTCAGGAGGTATGAATAATGAAAAATTCCAAGATTATAGCTGCACTTCTCGCAGCAGGCATGATGTTCACACTCGCTGCATGCTCTAACGAGGCAGCACCCGTATCTTCCGACGTTAACGTCATCTCCACAGAGGCTCAGGGCAACAACCCTCAGCAGGGCGCAGGCGTTGAGGTTACGGTTGACCCTAACGCAGCAAGCACAAACTTCGCTTTCACATATGAGGGCGTTGACGTTATCGTCGGCACAGATATGAACTCACTCGTTGATTCCCTCGCAGCAGTTGCAGGCGAGCCCCAGTACTTCGAGGCAGCTTCATGCGCAGGCGACGGAATGAGCAAGACATACACATACAAGGGCGGCTCTTTCTCCATCAGCACCAACCCTTCCGGCAACTCTGACATCATCTCGAGCATCATGCTCAACGATGATACAGTCTCCACCGCTGAGGGCATCTGCATCGGTTCTTCCGCTGATGACATCACAGCTGCTTACGGCGAAGCTTCCAACTCTACTGAGACAACGATCACATATGAGAAGGGTTCTTCTTCCATCGTATTCGTACTTCAGGACGGAAAGGTAAACAACATCATCTACAACGCTCAGTTCTGAGCCACAGGAGTAAATGCGAAAGCTTAAGCTTGATCGAATTCTTGGCCTAATATGCATGCCGGTACTTACCGGCATGCTTTTTGGTGCATATATCTGTTATTCGGTCTACACCGACCTCATCAACACGATAGATTCCCATGTCATCCAGTCCGTCGATATCGAGTACGGCAGACAGATCACGCTTGACAGCTTCTTTACCGAAGTCCCGCCCAACACTCAGTTCATCACGAACGTATCCCAGATCGATATGGGCAAGCTCGCCAGCTACGATGTCTTCATCGACTGCGGCGGACATGTGGTCCACTCCGTGCTGAACGTGGTCGACAAGACCCCGCCGGTAGGCAAGGCTGTCGCGCAGGAGGTCTACTGCGGCGAAGTGCCCGCGGCAGAGGAGTGCGTGACGGATGTTTTCGACATGGTGGGATATACCATCGAGTACGACGGCGGTGAGCCTGCCCTGGATGAGGGCGGAGATTTCAATATCCCGATCAGGCTTACGGACACTTACGGCAACGTGCGCGTTCAGTACGTGCCCTTCACGGTCAAGGACGACCAGGAAGGTCCGGAGATCCTTGGTCTGAAGGATCTGACCGTCGAGCTTGGCGGCACGCTCCTTTATAAGGAAGGCGTCGAGGTCGTGGACGATTATGCCGAGAATCCGACGCTCACGATAGACAATACTGCCGTCGACCTCAACGTTGTCGGCAATTACCCCGTTACATATAAGGCCGTGGACGACGTCGGCAACGTGACCGAAGAGACGATCACCGTGTCCGTCGTGCTGAACTACAGCGCCGGACTTCTCGAGGACGAGTCCTACGAAGAGGTCGTCGAGCAGGCATACGAGATGGCGGCGGAGGTCCTCGACGAGATCACCGACCTCGAGAACAAGACCGACGTCGAGATCGCGATGGACATCTTCTACTGGGTATACCACCACGTCGGATTCTCGCACGGATCGTCGGATTATACGTCTTGGGCGCATGCTGCGGTGAAGTGTTTCGAGCAGAGGCGTGCTTCGTGCTACGGCAGGTGGGCGATCTGCAAGGCGATGCTGGACGTCGCGGGCATCGACAACATCTGCGTCGAACGCGGCCCGAACGCATGGCAGGTCCACTACTGGTGCCTGGTCTACCTGAACGGCGGCTGGTATCACTGCGATCCGCAGGCGTACCTCACCGAAGAGGGCGGCAACTGGGGCAACTTCGTGTTCATGTGCACCGACGCCGAGCTGAAGACCAAGGCCGGCAACCACGACTTCGAGGGCGACCTGTACCCCGAGCGTTCGACCGATTCCGTGCAGGGCTACTTCAACGTTTACACAGGAACGATATACAGCAATTTCCCGTACATAGATGAGGAGGACGGCTGATGTTAAAGCGCGCTGCTCTCTTGATCGGAACGGGATGTGCCTGCTGCCTCGCTATCGTGGCGGCGGGTCTTATTCTATCTGACAGGGCGGCGAGAGGTAACCTGATCAACGAAGTCAGGCTCGAGACCGGGTCTGAGATCACCGTCGAATCGTTCTTCGAAGCGGCGCCCGAGGATGCTGCCATCGTTAGCGACATCTCCGGGATAGACACCACGGTCCCCGGCACATACCCGCTCGTCATCTCATACGGCGGCAGGGAAGAGGACGTCACGCTGACGATCTCCGATACAACCGCGCCCGAAGCCGTCGCAGTCCCGCAGAGCATCTACATCGGCACGGACATCCCCGAGGCAGAGGCGTTCGTTACCGACCTGTACGATCTGTCCGGCAATGTGACCGTGGACTTCGAGACCGTCCCCGACAAGTTCTCGGCAGGCACGGTCGACGTTACCATCAAGGTGTTCGACTCCTACGGCAACACCAACGACGTGACCTCGCAGCTGACCGTGATAGACGATCAGACAGGCCCCGAGATCCTCGGCGCCAAGGACCTTAGCTACAAGGTCGGTGAGGAGTTCAACCTCGAAGAGGGCATCACGGCGGTGGACGATTACGATACCGAACCCGAGATCTACATCGATGCGTATAACTGTAATTTCAACAAGATCGGCGTGTACACGCTCGCTTATATCGCAGTCGACGAGGCCGGCAACACGACCCGCCAGGAGGTCAAACTGACCGTGCTTCCGCCCGAAGGCGAGGAGTTCAACGACTACGTCTACCAGATGGCGGACGATATCCTCGTCGGCATCAAGACCAAGAAGAAGACCAAGACCGCGAAAGCGATCTTCGAATACGTGCACGACAACATGACCTACGACTCGTCCAACTTCGGCGCTTCCACCCCCGAAGAAGCGGCGTTCATAGGCTTTACGACCGGCACGGGCAACTGCTACATCTACGCGAGCTGCTGCAAGATCCTCTTAGACCGCGCAGGCATCTCGAGCATGTTCATCACGAGATACCCCATCACGACCTCCGGCCACTTCTGGCTCCTGGTCCGCCTCAACGGCAAGTGGTGGCACTGCGACGCGACCCCGTTCATGGGCCACGAGGGCATCTACTTCATGCTCATCGACTCGCAGCTCGACCAGTACCACGAATTCGACCCGTCCAAATATCCCGCACGCTCGACCACACCGTCCGGCATGGCTGTCGGCGCTTGCGTCGGCCAGGCGAAAGACTACTCCGCGGTCCCCGTTGACGAGGCAGCCGTCGCCGCAGCCGAAGGCGAAGTCGATACGAGCGGCGCGTTCGTTGCCACCGAGTACGAAGACGGGGACGGTTCCGAAGAGGACGACGAAGAAAATGAGGAAGGTACGGGCACCGGCACAGATACATCCGGAACGGGTACTGGCACGGACAGCGGCTCCGGCAACGGCACGGGTGAGGAAGTGACTCCCACACCTACCGATACGCCTGCCGTAACACCTGATCCCACCGAACCCGAGACTACCCCCGAACAGGTTCCCGAGCAGACTTCTTCCGGCGAAGACGGCGCTGCGGCGTGAGGGTTTTCGGGCGCTGCCGAGACGATCGATCGCACACGGCGTGACGAAAAACGGAGAAAAAACGAGAATTTGTGCGATTTTCGCCGAATTCCTTCGAAAAAATGCTTGACTTCCCCTTCCGCGGTGAGTATTATATGCAGGCTGACCTTCGCAGGAAGGTCTATTAATGAAGATAGAATTTAAGGAGAACGCACATGAGTACATATGTTGCAACCAAGGATTCAATCGAGAGGAAATGGCTTTTGATCGACGCAGAGGGTAAGACTCTCGGCCGTCTCGCTACAGAGGTTGCTAGACTCCTCCGCGGCAAGCACAAGCCCACATTTACTCCTTTCCTTGATACCGGAGATTATGTAATCGTTATCAACGCATCCAAGATGGTGCTTACAGGCAATAAGCTTGATCAGAAGAAGTATCGTCACCACACCGGCTATCCGGGCGGACTCAAGGAAGTTGATTACCGCACATTGATGGCAAAGAACCCCGAGAAGGCTCTCGAGCTCGCAGTTAAGGGTATGCTCCCCAAGAACTCACTCGGTCGTCAGATGTTCAGGAAGCTTCACGTTTATGCAGGCGCTGACTTCGAGCAGACAGCACAGAAGCCTGAAGCTTACAACTTTTAATCGGAGGTTCACATGGCTAAGAAAGCATCAGTTTATTACTATGGCACAGGCCGCCGTAAGAATGCGGTAGCATGTGTAAGACTTATCCCGGGTAAGGGTAAGATCACTATCAACGGTAAGGACATCGATGAGTATTTCGGTCTTGATACACTTAAGCTCATCGTTCGCCAGCCTCTGTCACTCACTGAGACTGAGGGTAAGTTCGACGTCGTAGTCAAGGCTATCGGCGGCGGCATCTCAGGTCAGGCAGGCGCTATCCGTCACGGAATCTCCAGAGCACTTGTTCAGGCTGATGAAGCTTCCTACAAGGCAATCCTGAAGTCCAACGGACTCCTCACCAGAGACGCAAGAATGAAGGAAAGAAAGAAGCCGGGTCTCAAGAAGGCACGTAAGGCTTCACAGTTCAGTAAGCGTTAATCGATCGTTCGATCACTCCAAGGCCGCTCCATCCGGGGCGGCCTTTATTTTTTCGTTCGTTAGCCAAAAATTAGCCAAATCAGCTCAAAAAATCTAAAAATAGGCTAAATTAGCCATTTTTTAGCCTTTTGGGCTTAAAAAGTCTAATTTTTGGCTAATTGGCAGTGCGCCTGATTGGCGGGATCTCCGCTCCCGGTCGCTGGTTTTTCGCTGAAAATGACGATCTCAGCGAATTTCCAGCGACTGAGCTCCATGATCTGACCGGACTGTTAGAAAATAATTAGACAAAACAGCCCTAAAAATCTAAAAATAGTCTAAATTAGATTATTTTTAGAAAAATAGGCTTTAATAATCTAATTTCTATCTAATTGGCGGGGCGTTGGCGGGCGCCCGCCTCGGGTGTAATATGTATAGGCTATGTTTAAGTTCAAATCGACATCTGAAGAGCAGACTGAGAAGTTCGGTGAGATACTCGCGCGCGGGCTCACGAATGACAGCGTGATCGCGCTGGACGGAGACCTCGGCGCCGGCAAGACGTGCCTGGCAAGGGGCATCGCGCGCGGACTGGGCGTCACATCGTTTGTCTCGTCGCCGACATTCACCATCGTGAACGAGTACGAGGGCGGACGCATCAGGATGTTCCACTTCGATACTTACAGGCTGGCGGACGAGGATGACTTCATCAACGCCGGGCTGGATGAATATTTTGGCAGCGGTGTCTGCGTGATCGAGTGGAGTGATGTCATATCGGGCGTGCTCCCCGGGGGCACGGTCCGCATGAGGATAACGGGAAGCGGGGAAGAGAGGATTTTCGAGGCGGACGATGAGGCGAAGGCGGCCGCGGAGGAAGCGGGGTGTGAGATCTTATGAAGATACTGGTCTGTGATACATCGAATTCGACCTGCTGTGCGGGCGTGTATGAGGACGGCAGGGAGATAGCGTACAAGCTGAGCCTCGAGAAGAAGACGCACTCGGAGACTTTCATGCCGCTGGTGCATGAGGTCATGGAGCAGGCGGGGATCACGCACGCGGAGCTTGATGCGTATGCGGTGACGGTGGGCCCCGGATCTTTTACCGGCGTGAGGATCGGCCTGGCTGCGGTCAAGGCGATGGCGCTCGCTGCGGGCAAGGGATGCATCCCTGTATCGTCTACCGAGGCGCTTGCCAGGAGCGTCGACAATGTGACCGCGGCTCGAAAAGAAGACACCCTGATAGTGCCTGCCTTTGACGCGAGGAACAACCGCGTGTTTGCACAGGCGGCAGAAGACGATACGGCAAAGACACTGGTCAGGGAGGATGCCTACGACGCGGACGACCTGGTGAAGAAGATACTTCAGATCCCGGAGATAATATACGGCGCGAGGACGCAGATACTGGTGGTCGGCGACGGCGCGGACACCATGAAGGCTGCGTTCGAGAGGGCCGGTGCGCACGTCAATGTCTACTATGCGCGCGGGGCTGCGATACTGCCCAAGGGCATCGCTGCTGCGGCATATGCCAAGGGTGAAGATGCCGTCGTATCCGGACGCGACATCGAGGCATCGTACTGCGCGGCGTCACGCGTGAAGACACTTAAGGAACAGCAAAATGGCTGAGGCTGTAAGGCTCGCGGCCGCAGATGACATACAGGCCATAATGGCTCTGGAGCAGGGTGCGATCGCGCATCCCTGGCCGGAAGAAGACTTAAGGAGACTGATCTCAGACGACGATAAGTTCGCGCTCGTGATAGAGGGCGAAGACGGCATCGAAGGCTACATCGGCGTGTCGGTCGTGGTCGGCGAAGCATCCGTCGGTAACCTCGTGGTGAGGCAAGACAGGAGAGGCAGAGGCCTCGGAACGAAACTGGTCGAAGCGCTCATCGCAGAGCTCGGCAGGAGGGACGCGGAGGTGATCTTCCTCGAGGTCGAGGACACGAATGCGCCTGCCATCGCGGTCTACACCAGGTGCGGATTTACGGAGTACAACCGCCGCAGGGATTACTACGGCGCGGGGCGCGACGCGAGGCTCATGAAGAGGGCAGTCGCCGGGGCGTGATTGATAAATTGACCAAAGAAAAATGGCAAATATAACTCATTTGAGTAGATTTGCCGAAATTCCCCCAAGCCCCTTATTTTGTGTTGATTTTACCCCCTTCCAAAAATATACTTATGGCGAATAAAGACGGGGGTTATGCCATGACTTGCGAGAATATTGTTTTTGAATGTGAAGACAGTCTTCAGATGAAGGCAGTTGCAGTTCTCATTCAGAAAGCTTCGGCTTTCAGGAGCACTATTTATCTTATCAGAGACGGCAGAAGAGCAAACGCCAAGAGCCTTCTCGGAGTCATGAGCTTAGGCATCCAGAGCGGCGCCGAGATCGAGATCGAAGCTAACGGCGACGACGAGAAAGAAGCCATCGAGACCCTCAAGAGTCACCTGAAGAATCCCACAGTTTAATTATGGGCCGCAAGTTCGACGCGCGGCTTGACACAGTACCGCTCAGTCCCGGAGTCTATCTTATGAAAGATAGCAGCGGGACTGTTATTTATGTCGGCAAGGCGAAGAA
>JAEEGJ010006316.1_pt1 | contig 35718 bp, 25 predicted proteins | sample 8958761 | NCBI WGS metagenome assembly JAEEGJ01 (sample SAMN16246546, study PRJNA631951) | gut metagenome | biome: gut microbiome; feature: rumen; material: RS-attached | host: Bos | place: Iran: Karaj | collected 2018-10
CTCAGCATCTCTATGTGTGGCTCGGCCTTCCCCATTGCAGGCATGGATCCCCCGCTGCAGGCCATGTCGTGGCTCTTCCCCCTGCGCCACTACTGGATGATCTATCAGGCAACGGGGCTCAACGGATTCCCCGTCATCGACGTCTGGTTCCACTTCGTGGCTCTCATAGCTTTCACGCTGCTGCCCTGGTTCGTTCTTGGAAAGATTAAAAATGCAATGCTGAATTATGTCTACATTCCTTAATAGATTACGCGAGCACTTTACTGACGTGCTCTATATCTTCCGCCACGAACTCATCAAGGTCGTGAAAGACGAAGGTGTGCTGATGTTCCTCGTTGTCGTACCACTGGGCTATCCGCTGCTCTATTCGTGGATCTACAACAACGAGTCGTTGCACGAGACGCCTGTGGTGGTCGTCGACCAGTCGCACTCCGCTCTCTCTCGGCAGTTTATCAACGACTGCGATGCCTCGCCCGATGTGCATGTGAAATACTACGCCGAGGACCTCGATGAGGCTCGTTCGCTTGTCAGTCGTCAGTTGGTTCGCGGCATCTACCTGATTCCGTCAGACTTCTCCGAGCGTGTCAATCGCGGTGAGCAGGCCACGGTCAGCGTCTATTGCGACATGTCGCTGATGCTTGCTTACAAGGCTGTTTACCAGACCGCCGTGGTCGAAGCCGGACGTCTTGGTGCGGGCATGAACATCAAGAAGGCCGGCAACTATACCAAACGCGAGGATGCCATCACAGCACAACCACTTGCCGTCGACGATGTAGCGATGTTCAATCCCTCGGGTGGCTACGGCTCGTGTGTGTTGCCCGCTGTGCTCATGCTTATCCTGCAGCAGGCTATTGCCCTAGGCATCGGCATGGCTGCGGGTACTGCCCGCGAACGCCACCGCAATGGCCAGCTCATCCCCGACGATGATCCGCACTACCGCGGCGCCTACCGCATTGTCTGGGGCAAGGCGCTCTGTTACGGCATGATTGGTGCCGTGGCTGCAGCCTATCTTTCGATGGCTGTGCCCGCGATGTTCTCGTTCCCACAGTTGGGCACCGGCTGGACGCTGTTCTGGACGCTCTTGCCCTATACCCTCGCAAGCGTCTTCTTCGGTCTGACTATCTCGTGTATGATCCGCTATCGTGAGAACGTGATGCTGATAATGGTGTTCGTCTCCGTACCGCTCCTCTTCCTGACGGGTGTGTCGTGGCCGCAGTCCAGCATCCCTGGCTATTGGCAGGGTGTCTCCTGGATCTTCCCCAGCACCTTCGGTGTTCGCGCGTTCATCCGAGTGAACTCGATGGGCGCTTCGGTCAGCCAGGTCCTCCCCGAGCTCCGTATCCTCTGGATTCAGGCTGCCGTCTATCTCGGTATGGCCTGCCTCGTCTACCGCCATCAATTCCGGCTGATGAAGAAATACGCAAACAATTAAAATCCAATAAACAATATGATCATGAAAAGACAGAATTCCTTTATGCTCTTGGCATCGGTGATGCTGGTAACCATGAACCTTGCTTCGTGCAAGATGAGTAATAAACCCGTAGCCGAGACTTCGCGTATCGGCGAGATCCCCGAGGCCGCACAGTACATCGTCGGCATCGAGAAGTATGACTCCGTGATCGACTACGGCCAGGCTGCTAAGTGGCTCGATGTACCCGCAGCCCTTGTGAAGGACGGCACGCTCGATGGCACCGCTGCCGACAGCCTCAAGGCCGTCGACGTGTTCTACATCTATCCCACTGTGACCGGCTTCCGTCCCGAGACCGAGGTCTGCGATATGACCGACACGATGATGATTTCCGGCGCGAAGATGGTGCGTCAGATTCAGACCGGCGTGTTCGACGAGAGCTGCAATGTGTTCATGCCCTTGTACCGTCAGATCTCTATGCCGAAGCCTGGTAGCGACAATCGCGCCATCATCGACTACGTCTCTAAGTTCGATGCCACCGACGCGCTCGACTATTATCTGAACAACCTGAACCAGGGCCGTCCCTTCATCCTCGCCGGACACTCGCAGGGCGCCTCTGTCCTGATTGCCCTGCTTGAGAACTACATGACCAAGCATCCCGAGGCTTTGAAGCGTATGGTTGCTGCTTATCCCATCGGCTTTGCCGTGACCAAGGACTGGCTCGCCAAGACAGGCCTGAAGTTTGCTGAGGGTGCTACAGACACGGGTGTCATCGTTTCGTGGAACACCGAGGGTCCCACCAACCTGAAGGAGAATAACATGACCCTCGCCCCTGGTGGCATCAGCATCAACCCCATCAACTGGAAGCGCGACGACACCCCCGCCACGGTCAAGGAGAACCTCGGTTCGCTGACCTACGACGGCAAGCTCGTCACCCCCGGCATCGCCGACGCCCGTGTTGATACCGTTCGCGGCTCCGTTGTCGTCTCCTCCATCACCGAAAAAGAGCTCTACGCCGTCCCCGCCGATGGCGCCGCCATGTTCGGCCCCGAGAGCTACCATCTGCACGACTACGGCTTCTTCTTCAACAACTTCAAGCAGAACGTCGCCGATCGTATCGCTGCTTTTCTGAATAAGTAGCAATATTTCTTCCCCGAAAGTTTTGTGCTTTCGGGGATTTGTTGTACCTTTGCCTCGATATGAAGAAAAAGACTAAGCTGTCGCGCCGCATCACTTGGCGAGTAATCGCGATTGTGTCAATCACCAATGTGTTGGTCATTGGTGCTATATTCATGTTTGTCATGGCCATGTGCCTGCTGGAAAGCGACATGCGCGCACAATACCTGATGGAAGGGATAGAGGGCAGGATAGAGACGATGGTACAGGTGGTGAAGACGGCCACCTTTAACAACCGTGACGAGGTGGAAGCCCACTTGGAGAGTCCTGAGGCAGTCTTCGATGCCCTAGAGCGCGAACTACGGGTGAACAAGCGTCTCGTGGGTTGCTTTGCCGCCTTTGAGCCTGACTATTATAAAGGCCAGGGCAGATGGTTCGAGGCCTACGCCTACTACACCGACAGCACTCACATTGAGCGCAGACAAATAGGCTCGCCAAAGCATGACTACTTCAACGGCGTGTGGTATGAGAAAGGATTTGGTCTGGAGAGAAGCGACGACGGCTACCTGACTGATCCGTACTTCGATGATTCAGTCGGCAACAGTATGTACTGCAGCTATGTCCTGCCCCTCTTCGACAGGGAGGGCCGCAAGGTAGGCGTCTATGGTGCGGATCTGAACCTTGACTGGATTGATAAGATGGTCCTCGGTGCGGAGGCGAAGGTCAAGAAGATAGGATCTATGGAAAGTGATCCGGATAATCCTGACGACGTGAATGCTTTCTTCATCCAGATTCTCGATAGTAAAGGTAAGAAGATTGCTGGCACTGAGACCATCGATGAAGAAACACTCAAGAAGATACAGCAAAACGAAAGTCTCAGTGGTAAAAAAATGAAAATCAATGACGAGACTTATTTTCTCGATTCTAAGCGGATTGCCCAAACCGGCTGGACCTTGGTTGTGGCACAGCACTGGCAATGGGTGTACTTAGATGGCATCATACTTGGCATCATCATCGTCTTCTTCATGGCCGTTGGCATGCTCGTCATCTTCTTCTTCATGAGCCGCAGCATTCGCCGTGCTACCAAACCACTGGGCTTCTTGTCCGAATCGGCCAAGGAGGTGGCTAAAGGTAATTTCGGGACATCGCTACCTACATTCAAGCACAATGATGAGGTGGCTCAGCTTCGCGATTCATTCGACACGATGCAACAGTCGCTGAAGCAGTATGTGGAGGAGCTGAAGGTGTCGACCGCCGCGAAGGCTTCCATAGAGAGTGAACTGAATGTGGCCCAGAGCATCCAGATGTCGATGCTGCCAAAGACGTTCCCCGCCTTCCCTGACCGTAAGGACATAGAACTCTATGCTGCACTGACACCAGCCAAGGGCGTAGGCGGTGACCTCTATGACTTCTTTATCTACGACGAGAAACTCTTCTTCTGCATCGGCGACGTGTCGGGCAAGGGTGTGCCTGCTTCTTTGGTGATGGCCGTCACCCGCACGCTCTTCCGTAATATCTCAGCCCACACCGCAGAGCCGAGTCATATCGTGGAGACCATGAATATGAACATCAGCGAGGGCAACGACAATAATATGTTCGTCACACTGTTTGTTGGTGTGCTCGATCTGGCCACAGGTCACCTGCGCTACTGCAACGCCGGTCACGACGCTCCTTATGTCAATGGAGCCCTGTTGCCCTGCAATCCTAATCTTCCCGTTGGTGCGATGCCCGACATGACATTCACCGAACAGGAAACCATGATAGCACCCGACTCGACCCTCTTCCTCTATACTGACGGACTGACGGAGGCCGAGAATGCTACCTACGAACTTTTCGGCATGCAACGTATCACCAACGTCATCACAGATTTCAATGGCTCTCCCGAGCAACTGATTGAGACCATGACCGATGCTGTACACCAGTTCGTAGGCGATACTGAGCAGAGTGACGACCTCACCATGCTCGCCATTAAGTTTAAACATCCTCAAGCATTATGAAGATAATTTCAAAATTGGTCACTGCCGCCATCCTGGCTGTCATCGTGAGTAATGCCTCTGCGCAGAAAAGTCCTGTGGGCATTGTCAGCGTGCAGGATTCTGTGAAGGGCTTTCAGTTTGGTGTCATCTCGTCGGTAGCCCCAGACGGTGGCCACGGCGTGCAGTTGTCGGGCATGTCGAATGCGTCGGCACAGACTTTCAACGGTTTGCAGTTGAGTGGTGTCAGCAACATCACCAACGGCATGGATCGCGGTCTGCAGCTATCAGGCATCCTGAACGTGTCAGAAGCCATGATGGGTGGCTGGCAGTGGGGCGCCATCAACTATACCGACTCGCTGAACGGTGCGCAGATTGGTTTGTTCAATATTGCCCGTAAGCGGCCAAAAGGCTGGCAGATAGGTCTCATCAACCTGTCATACGATAGCATTGGTCATAAGATAGGTCTGGTGAATGTGAATCCGATGACCGATATCGACGTAATGCTATATGGCGGTTCGTCGACCAAGGCTAATATTGCCGTCCGCTATCGTAACCGCAGCACCTATAGCATCTTTGGCGTGGGAACCCACTTCATGGGTCTCGACTCGAAGTTCTCGGGAGCCGTGTTCTACCGCCTGGGTCAGTATTTCCCGTTGTCGGAGAAATGGAGTCTGAGCGGCGATGTAGGCTACTACCACGTAGAGACTTTCGAGAAGAATTCGAATGACAAGCCCGAACGCCTCTATTCCCTGCAGGCCCGTCTCAATGCTGACTATCAGTTCAGCGAGAAACTCGGTGCCTTTGCCTCGGTGGGCTGGGGACTCACACGCTACTACGACAAAAACGAGACCTATCGTAACCGCCCATTGGTGGAGCTGGGTTTGACGTGGCGCCAGCCGCGCAACCAGCACGATACGTGGAAACGCGCCTGGGAGGATAAGCGGAAGGCATTGGTATTCTCTGACTCCACGATGGCCCTGCCCGTGAAGAAACGCTATTGGCAGGCCGCTGCCGAGGTGACGGGCATCAATGTGGGTGTGCAGTTGTTCGACCGCTATGCCATCAATTCCGACTTTGCTCAGACCACCTTGCGTACGCTGAAACGTAACTTCACCGACGGTATGGTGTGGGACAATGACTTCTTCATCACCAACCTCTTCGCCCATCCCTATCACGGCAACCTCTATTTCAATGCCGCCCGTACCAACGGTCTTACCTTCTGGGAGTCGGCACCTTACGCCTTGGGCGGTTCGCTGATGTGGGAGTTCCTGGGCGAGACGGAGCCACCCGCCATCAACGACGTCATTGCTACCTCGATGGGTGGTATGGCCATTGGTGAGATGACCCACCGGCTCAGTCATACCATTCTCGACGACCGTGACCGCGGATGGAGCCGTTTCTGGCGTGAGGCAGCTGCCGCCATCGTCAATCCCATCCAGGGACTGCACCGTATCATCAGTGGCGATGCCTGGCGTGTGCGCAGCGATCATTACCGCTATCACGACTTCAACAAGATTCCCGTCGATGTGTCGTTTTCCGTTGGTTGGCGCTATCTGGCTGACGATGGTGCGCTGTTCCGTGGCGTCCATGCGCCCTATATCAATCTGACGCTGATGTATGGCACACCGGTTGATGGTGAGCGTCACACCACACCTTACGACTTCTTCGATTTGGAGTCGAATGCCGCATTTGGTGGTGGACAGCCGATGGTCAATCAGCTTCTGATAGTAGGCCGTCTGTGGAGTACGCCGATTCTGGATAAGAAAGATATGGCAGGCGAGTTCGGTATCTATCAGCACTTCAACTATTACGATGCCAAACCCATTGAGGATGGCTCAGACCTCACGCCCTATCGTATCAGCGAGGCTGCTGGTTTCGGTCCGGGCTTTATCTTCTCGCTGCCCCAGATCGGTGCCATCTCGAAGTTGGAACAGCGCGTGTTCCTCAGCGGTATCCTGCTCGGTGGAACCAAGAGTGACTATTTCAACGTCATCGAGCGCGATTATAATATGGGTAGCGGCTTCAGCATCAAGTCGAAGACGCAGATTGATTTCGGTAAGTTCGGACGTCTCGTGCTCAATGCCAAGTACTTCCGCATCTACACTTGGAAGGGTTATGAGGACAAAGACCTGCAAGCTTACGCCGACGGCACCAAGGATCTGCACTACCTGAATGTGCAGGGCGACCGTAGCAACGCAGCTCTGTTGGTGGTTAATCCTGTCTTGGAGATGCACCTCGCCCGTCAGTGGTCCATCACCCTGTCTGGTGCCTACTTCTCACGTCGCACCTATTATAAGTACTACGACAAGGTACATGCCAACACCTTCGAAACCAAGTTGGGACTGACCTGCCGTCTATAAGAAGTTCACGAGGACAGTCCCCGTGAGTCATCAGATCTCCATCAAGCCCTGTTGCTCGGCAGCGGGGCTTCTTTTTTAATATCATATGGGTCAGATTCTGTGGCTGTCACGGATTCACCTGACCCTTGTGTTATACGATGCTAAACAAATGCCATAAATGAAACGACGAAATCCCTTATTTTATTATAATTAACGTTATTTAAGGGATAATTAATGTTGTTTAAGGGATAGGGGGCGCGATTTAACGGATTTTTTTGTATCTTTGCGAAATAATTCTAACAACAAAACAATGGCAAAGAGCAATCTATGGACGCTGTTACTGGTTATAATTCTGGCTTTTGCAGCCTGTACTAAGGACGGCAACACGATATATCAGACTAATCCTGACGAGGAAAAGCCCAGCACGGTGCCGCTCGTCACAGTGATCTACGGGCCAAACAGTCTGGGCGACCGCTCGTATTGCGACAAGATATACAGGGGTGTTGAGGCTTCAGCCAGCAAACACGGCATCAGAACCCTGCATCTGATGCCTGAGAGCATGGAGCAGGGGCAGACCTATCTGGAGATGATGTTCCAGCAGATGGAGAGTGCCCAGGACAGCGTGAGCCGCTTGTTTATCGCCACCAGTCCCGTTTACGATGAGTTTATCCGAAAGAACAACCGCCGCCTGGAGCGTAATCCCAATGCCGACCTGCTTTATCTGGAAACATCGACCCCCCTCGAGGGCAAGGGCTCCACGCTCTACATCGACTATTATGGTGCGATGTATATGGCAGGATGCTTCAGCAAATATTCGATTAGTTTTGATCTGTTGCTTTTGGTGCTGGCTAATCCCTACACCCAGTCGGTGGTAGAGGCTGGAGAGGGCTTTGTGGATGGTTATAACGATACTACCGATTCTTATTGGGAAAAAACGTTCAAGATAAAGTATCTGAGCGACGAACCCGGTGGCGGATTCCAACTGGCTGACACCACTGCACTGCGCATATACCAAGAGGCTGCTGACGGAGTAGTCGATGTTTGTGTGGTGCCCGTCTGCGGCGGTGCCATGAATGCCTTCTACCGCATCCTACCCCTTTTAAGTCATTATATATGCATTGATGATTATATCTCCCTGAAATATCCATTCAACTTCGTTAACGTCATCAAGCATATAGACAGGGTACTGGACGACTATATAGAAAAATGGTTAAACGCCACGATGCCCAAACACCAGACGTTTGGCCTGGCTGATGTTGGCACGGAGTTCGTTCCTGGCGATAATTTCGGTTTCAAAGATTCATTGGTGGACAGTGTGCGCCAAGTAGCCATCAGAAAGGAGGGGGAACGGTATGAGAAGTAAGATGGAAGATGTAAGATGTAAGATGGCTGATGGCAGATGGATGATGTGGCTCTGCGCTGCACTATTCACTATTCACTGTTCACTATTCACTTCTTGTAAGCAGGAGGATGACACCATTGTGACAATAAACTCGCGCCGATGGGTGGAGAAGACGGTGGCTGTGGTGGCCCCGCTGAATGATCCTATCATGAAGGCCCGTCTGGAGCGTACGGCTGAGTGGATGCTCAGCAGCCTGCACAACGCCCAGTTGCACGACACGCTCTGCATAGACCTGAAACTGGAGTGGTACGACGAATACGGCACCGACCTGAAAGCGTTAGGCGAACGGTTGGCTAACCGTGATGACCTGATGGCCGTGATAGGCCCCTTCGACAGCGGCAACGTGGACATTCTGGCTCCCTACTGCCAGCAGACCTTGAAGCCGCTCATCCTGCCCACTTCCACCAGCGAAACCGTGATACGCCGCTTCGCCATTACCAGCACGGGCGATGGCCAGCAGCCCTTCCTCTGGTCGCTCACTGAGACCGATGTGTCGCTCTCGGAGGTGATGTTGAGTATGTATGCAGCCAACATCCAAAGGGGCAAAATGTATGCTTATTTTTCTGATTATTCCGCACTGTTCACGCCCGACGACAAATTCGGTCAGACATTCTTTGAATGGGGACCTTTCTCGGCTACCGAACTGGACATAGGCTTCAAGTATAACGAGCAGTATTCCAGCCAGGACATGCTCATACAGAAAATGAAAGCGTATTACGATGATATCAGCGAAACATTCCCCTCCTTGACTATACCTGCCTTTGTGGTTTTGGAGAGACCAGAGCCTCTTCCACAGGTCAGTAGAATCCAATTTCAACGTTTGGAGGGGATGGATGTTATCGAAGAACTTAAGAAGAGGGAAGCTAGAGGCGAGGATATCTTCGAATTCAGCAAAACTCTTATTTATAATTTATTAAACATGTGCTCACCTGTTTATTTTATATTATCGAATCTTACCGATGAAGCGATAGCGGCATTCGATATATACGACAGGACCATTATAGAACTCTATGAGGGATTCTCGCCCTATGCCGACCCGATGACGGGATTCGAGATGAGCTACGAGGCGCGCTACAACACCAAGCCTACCTTTGCCGAGTGTAAGTTCTACGATGCCTTGTTGCTCTCGGCCTTTGCCGCCAACTATATGGAACATCATCAGGAAGTGGATAACCTCAACGACGCCATCATAGCTATCACCACCACCGACAACTTCCTGTCGGGTTATGCCTGGAGCGAGACGGGCATGGAGCTCTACCTCTCGGCCTTGGAGCAGGGACAACTCGTTGGCTTTAAGGGCGCTTCGGGTCCTGTGCAGTTCGACAAGGAGTGCTACACCGCAGCCCTCAACACCACCTATGTGAACTGGATGATTAGAAACAGCCATGTGTACCACTCGGGCTATTACAGCCGGTCGGGCAATGCTCAGACGGCGAAGACACTGGCCTCGTGGAACTGGCTGGTGGAGAATGCCGAGGAGAAGTTCGACCAGCAGTATGGCGGTGCCACGGCTGCCATCACCTATCCCACGCTTACCGACCAATACGCTGTGCTGGTGCAGGGCAGCCATGGATGGGAGAACTACCGCCATGAGGCCGATGTGCTGAATATCTACCAGATGCTGAAGGCTGGCGGCTATGATGATGACCACATCATCCTCGTCAGCTCCGACGATGTTGCTAATGCCTCGGAGAATAGCGACCGGGGAGCCGTGCGTACCGATCCCAATGGCAAGAACCTGCGCGAAGGAGCTGTCATCGACTATAAGAATGCCGACCTGACGCCTGCCGACATCGTGAATATCCTGAAGGGCGTGAAGACCGACAAGACGCCTGTGGTATTGCCTGCCGATGCAGGTCAGAACGTGATTTTCTTCTGGAGCGGACACGGGCGTAGCAGGGCTACTAGCGGCATCGACGAAATGGCGTGGCGCGACGAGATGGTGGGCAACGGCATGACGGCCGACCTGCTCAGACAGACGCTGCAACAGATGGCCGACCAGAAGCAGTTCCGACAGATGTTCGTCTGCCTGGAGCCTTGCTACTCGGCCAATATGGGCAAGGCGCTGGAAGGCATCCCGGGTGTGCTGGCCATCTGCTCGGCAGGGGCTTACGAACAGTCGTTTGCCGACTCATGGAGCAACGACCTCAATGTGTGGATGTGCGACCGTTTCAGCCGCAACCTCGTGGGCCATGTCTCTGAAAACCCCGACGGCACCTACCGTGACCTCTACCTCTACTGTGCCCAGCACACGCTCGGCTCGCACGTAGGTATCTATAATTACACCAACTTCGGCAACCTCTACACTACGAGCCCGAAGGACTTCTTCGTAAAACGTAAATAAACAATCAAATCTATTCATATATGTACAAACTAAGACTAACAATTGCTCTCTGGCTGACGATAGCAGCTACAGGAGCATGGGCTCAGGAAAAGCCCGAAGTGACAGTCGACAACGTTGACTCGGTGACGGTTGAAAACCAGACCGTCGAGGTGATTCCCGATCAGGTGAAGATGAGCGACGGCACGGTGGTGACCGCCCGTCGACTGCCCCGACGTGCCCCCGACGAGGACTACACCTATACTTATAAAGGTGTGAAGTACACGTACATCACTGGTAATAACTACACCCGTTTCTTCGACACCAGCGTACACCAACCGTGGGACAACACCTATCAGTATCGCTTCGATGATGACAGCTGGTTGCGTTACGACAGCAGCGATGGAGCCCCCTACGTGGTGGCGGCCACCATCGACGAGGAATCGATACCCGACAATGGCGAGGTGTTTATCCTCAACGACCTGGTGGGCTACTTCAAAAGCCATACCCATCTGGCCTGCGTGGCCGACCAAGGCTTCTCGGGCAAGTCGAAGGTGAAGCGCATCTACTTCCAGGACAGTGATGCGTGGTCATACAACTCGAACACCGACTTCATGTTCTTCATCGGCCACCGTGCCTTCAACAACGCCCCGCAGCTGGAGAAGATCGACCTGATGCAGTACATCACGCGCGGCACCAACCACTGGGAGCCGATGCCTACCAATTGCATCCCTCGCATCTGGAGCAACATGTTCGACGGTTCGCCTAACGCCATGATCCGCGTGGCCACCTCGACGCTCAACAGCTACCGATCCTCGGGCATGTGGAGCGAGCTGCGCGACCGCATCATCAGCTACGAGCCCTCGGGCTACGAGATCAACGACTACGGTGTGCGCTACAAGTGTATGCTGGCACAGGACGGCAAGACCTACCTGACCAACGACGGTAAGCAGCGCGAGGAGGTGATGAAGCAACTGCGCCTTTGGAATGCCGACTACCATAGCTTCAACGCCGGCACGCTGCTGGCCGATCCCGACAACGGTGCCACGGTGTATTATACCACTGTCGAGGGCTGTGATGCCGACTATCTGAAGAAGAACAACGGCTTGGCCCGCATCTACAACGACGTGGGCTCGTATTACAATTACAAGACGATTGCTATCCGTCGCAATGCCTTTGCTGGATGTAACGACTTGAAGGCAGTGGAGTTCTGGCAGACCAACGGCCGTAGCGAGAACTCGTACAGTGAGCCGAAAATCGTTATTGAGAACGGGGCCTTCCGCGACTGCAAGAACCTGAAGGAAATCCGTCTCTATTACTTCATACAGGACGGTGACGACCGATGGGTGAACTTGGGGCCCAAGGATGTCATCCCCGCCGACAACATCTTTGGCGAGCCGACCTTTGAGGAAATGGAGAAAATGACTCCAGAAGAATTGGCAGCCTTACCCCCCGCCGTCAGCGACGGCTTCCGCATCTTGGTATCGCCCGACAGGTACGACGAATTCCGCGATGATCCCAACTGGATACAGTATGCCCGGTACATCGAGGCTGCCGACTACGAGCCCACCACCATGAAGCCCATCGTGAAAGACGGTCTGACCTACGAATATATGTCCACCTCATCGGGTATGCTGTCCACCGACAACGTGGTGTCGCAGAACCTGTCGTGGTGGAGTGCCCCTGTTCTGATTGCCGAGATTGCTCTGTACGCCTACTCGATCTGGTCGGTGACCAGTGCCCTCAAGAAAGAGGGTGCCCAAGCAGCCGCTGTCAGCCAGGCTCAGCAAGAAGCGTTTTACGAGTCGAGCCGGAAAGCCGCTGAGGAAGCTACTAAGGAAGCTACTAAGGAAGCTACTAAGGCAGCTGTTAAGGAAGCAACGAAGAAAACTGTGTGGACACAACTGAAGGCCTTGGCCAAGACCATTTATTCGAGGCCGCTGAGCATGCAGGGCGACGATGTACTCAACCTCTTGGCCGGTACGAACCTGAAAGAAGCAGGCGTTGCGGAGTCGTTTATAAGCGAATTGTTCTTTGCTGGCGTCTGCAACAAAGATGGCATCATTGTTTCTGTCGAAGCCTTACGCGAAATAACTCATCCTTTGATACAACAGACGCTCGGCACAGCCATCTTCAAGTTCTTCCCTGAAACAGTCAATATACTCTCTAATGCGACATTGGTTTCTAACATGGCCTTTATCTATAATGGTCCACTGGCATCAGTATCCTGGCTGAAGAAGTTGATGTACTTCGGCGGCTATGTGGGTGGTGCTACGAGTGCCAACATCAGTGCAGGACTCCTTTCCGCCCGCATGTTGGGCAGTAATTACAACGCTGCACAGATGCACCAGGGATTGATTGCCAACAACCTGTCGTACATGCACAACGTGGCGGTCACTGGTACGGGATTGAACCTTATCTATACGCCGTCGAAGAATCTGGTGTATCACCAGTATATCAGCAAGGCCGACCCGAATATCAGCCAAGCGACGATCTATGCCGGTGCCGACGACGACACCCGCACCATGACCTTCCGCCGCAATGTCTTCGCCGGAAACACAAACCTCCAGAAGGTCATATTCCACGAGGCAGAGGGGGCTACCACCAAAGAGAGCGTGCCCATGCTCATCACCATCCCCGATTCGGCGTTTGCCGGCTGCACCAGCCTGAAGCGCTTCGACCTGCGACTCTACACGGGCGACAAGGCCTCGCAGGCGCTCGGACCGGAGAACTTCATCCTCTGTGGCGACAGCATCTTCGCCGGCTGCGACTCCACCAAACTGAAGATCATCATTCCCGAGGACCGCAAGCAGGACTTCCTCGACGACGTGATGTGGCAGCGCTACAAGCGCTTTTTCGCCTATGAGGAGACAGAATATCCGGGCGGCTTCAACGACTACGGCGTGAACTACGCCTACGCCTACGAGGGCAACACCACGCAGAAGGTGTCGATGGTGAGCGGCCATAAGGTGGAGCACCTTGTGGCTTGGCAGGCCGATAATGACTGGCTCAGCAGCCATAAGGGCCAGTTGGGCCTGTTCAACGATATCGGCATCTACAACAGCTATAAGCTCGACTACGTGAAGAAGGAAGCCTTCCGCGGCAACCAGAACCTGAAGGGCGTCTCGTGCTGGGACATCAAAGGCTGGCTCTGGGGCGGCGATACCTATTACGATTTCAACGTGGCCCTGCAGGACTCCTGCTTTGCCGACTGCCGCAATCTTGAGTCGTTCGATCTGTTGTATCTCTGCACCGACGGTATCAACGAGGCCAAGGAACTGCAGCCTTCGCAAATACAGTTGGGTAGCGGCGTGTTTGCCAACACCCCCAATCTGAAGCTGAAGATGACCCAGCAGCAGAAGCGCTGGTTCGAAGCCGACGAGGCGTGGGCAGAATACAAAGACAAGTTTGCACCCTGCCTGGTGAAGCCTATCGACGAAGTGGTGAAGAAAGCCCTGAACGGTCTCTGCTACACCACCGCCGTGGGCAAACCCTCGGAGTGGGACGACCTTATCGACATGAGCCTGCTGAAGGAGAAGGGCTTCTCGTGGCTCAACGGCAAATTCTCAGAGAATAATAATATCAGGCAGTTCCCTGAGTTCAAGCAGTTTGAGTGGGCAGGTCTCGACTATGTTGGTGGTTCGTGGTTTGTAAAAGACGAGAACCTGACGGCCATCGAACTGCCATCGACCATCAAGACCATCGGCAGCTATGCTTTCTATGGATGCGACCTGCGTGAGATTGTGCTTCCTGCCGGTTTGACGGAAATCGATGACTATGCTTTCCTTAACAATTATAATCTGAAGACCATTCGCTGCCTGGGCACAACACCCGCCCAATTGGGCAAATCGGTGTTCTATACATATTCCAAACCAAAGATATATGTGCCCGCCGAGGCCGTGAGCGACTACAAAAAGGCGTGGAGCGATTATGCCAACTACATTGTGGCCTATGAGGGCCAGAAGACCTTCCCGAAGGAGGTGACCACCACCAAGGTGGGCGAACTGGCCTCAAAGCTCGGTCTGGAGACCGTGATGGACGGCAACTACCTGACAGGTCTGAAGGGTGCCTACTGGAACATCGACTCGCTGACCGTGAGCGGTCCGCTGAACGGTGTGGACGTGGGCGTGCTGCGCTTCCTGGCCGGTGCCGACGTGAACAACAGTGATCCTACCTACGGCCGTCTGCGCTACCTGAATCTGTATAACGCCCGTCTGAAGCAGGACAAGACCAATCCCTACCAGTGTGACGGTTTCAACAACTTCCTCGACAACGACGACCAGGTGGGCGAATATATGTTCTACTTCTGCAAATCGCTCGAGACGGTCATCCTTCCTAAGGCAGCCACCTACATCGGCGAGCATGCCTTCGACAATGCCGTGAACCTGAAGCGGCTGGCCATCGGCGACAATACGACGGGCTATGACGACCGTGTGACCTACGAGGTGCCGGGCATCGACGAGATGGTGTTCCTGACCACGGAGAAGGCCGTGAGCGACGCCTTCGGCGGAGTCTCCGGCACGGGTCAGCTGTGGTTCTGGACCTACGACTCGTGGGAGACGCCTATCCAGTCTGTCTATTGCCGCGAGAATCTGAAGACGGCCTATGCCAACGAGCCTACGCTGACGAAATGGATGCATAACCTGGCAGCGCCGTTCAAAGACGACCATGCACTGGAGGCATTTGCCGCCAATGGCTATTTCTTCCCGTCGGAGTATTTACAGCTGGCCAATATCGACGGCATCCTCAGGGGCAGCGACGTAGAGACGCTCGACGAGCTGCGTTACTTCACCGCCATCGGCCATCTGGGCAAGGCGCTGGCCGGATGCGACAAACTGGAGCGTGTCACACTGCCCGACACACTTCGCTATATGGACTATGAGGCCTTCCAGGACTGCAGACGCCTAAGGGATATCTTCCTCTATGCCGACAGCGTGCCGACCCTGGGCGACGGCGCCTTCGCCGACCTGCCCTTCAACTTCCGCATCAACGTGCCCAAGACGCTGGTGAAGCGCTACCGTGAGGCATGGCCAGCGTATGCCGACCATATCTTTGGTGACAATTCAGCAGCTGCCGGCAGCGACGTGCTCGTGGTCACCACCACCAAGAAGAACACGCTGGCAGAGAAGTTGGGACTCAAGGTGAAAAGGTATTGGAAAGACTCCCTTACAGATGGTAAGAGTATTGCCGAACTGGAGGGTTACTACTCAGATATCCGCAAACTGAAGGTCATTGGTCCCATCTCGGGCAAGGACTTCAGCGTACTGCGCTATCTGGCAGGCTATAGTCCTTGGACTGATGCACGCAACTACTTAGGCCATCTGGAATATATCGACCTTTATGATGCCCAAGTGGAACCGAGCGACTGGTATGCCGCCTACGACAAGAATGTTGTCACCAACCACTCGTCGGTGGTGAAGGAGCCTAACGTGCTGCCTTACTACGCTTTCCTGAAGGCTTACTCGCTGAAGACGCTCATCCTGCCCAAGACCGTGACGACCATCCCCAGTCGCGCACTCCTGGAGTGTGAGAACCTGGAAACCCTCGTCATTGGCGACTCGACCACCTACATTAACTGGGATGCGCTTGACGACTGCGCCTCGCTCACCCGTCTGTATCTGCTGCCGAAGCAAAAGGCGGAGATGACGCAGGACAACTGGGTATGGCGCAATATGTGTAACAACTACAACCCAACGTTCGATGCATTCTACGTACGCCCGTCGCTCTACGATGAGTATCTGCGCGACGAGGCCTACACCGGCTCATGGCAGCGCACGAACAATGTGTCAAGAGGCGCCTTTGAGGACGACGAGTCGTTTGCAGCCTTTGCCGCACACGCCGCCGCTACGGAAGACGACCTGACGGGCATCGATAATGTGGACGGATGGTTCAATGACCGTACAGGCATCAAGGACCTCACACCGCTGCGCTATACGGCTGTATCGGAACTGAAGGCCGCCGACATGAAGCCCCTGACCAACCTGGAGCGAATCGCTATGCCGACATCGCTGGAGAGCATCGAGGACAACAGTTTCGCCGATGCCACGAATCTGCGCTGGGCCGACTTCAAGTCATGCGACTCGACAATGGTGGTCGATAACCTCCGGGGCGGCGGTCTGCGCAACAAGGGATTCTCGGAGAATACGCTCTGCTATATGCCGAAACAATATGGTCAGACCGACGAGGTGAACGTCATCGTGGACAACGCCACTACGACTTATCGATTGGTAGACCGTCTTGACTACGACGTGCCTTACGGCTTCAAGGCCGACAAGGTGGAGAACACCCGCACGCTGGCTAAGAGCGCTGCACCTTACACCATCTGTCTGCCTTATGACCTGAATATCCCAACAGGCGCTAAGGCCTACAAGATGTCCGGTCGTAGCGACAACGAGCTGATATTCACCCAGACGCTCGACAAACTGGAGGCCCTGCAGCCTTATCTCATCTGGGCTGATCAGGGTGATGCAACACTGGGCAGTTCGGCTGCGGATATCCCTGCCAGCGGCGGTATGACCTATGGTCGCCAGGACGATGCACCGGGCTTCTCAATGCGCGGTACGCTCTATGGCATCAGCAACGCCGAGGCCTCAGAGCTGGGCGCCTATACCTTGCAGAATGATGGTAAGTGGCATCCGGTACTGTCGGACAACGACGAGCACCGTGCGGCCAGCATCCTGCCATATCGCGCTTATCTGCTGCAGAACCGCAACGCCAGGAACCGTGCCATCGGCATGACACTGGAGGATGCAACGGGCATTGAGCAGCTACGTACCATCGACAGCGACGGCACCGAGCGTGTCTACGACCTGAACGGTCGCCAGCTCTCTGCGCCTACAAAGGGAATTGTGATCAAGAACGGACAAAAGGTCGTGAATAAGTGAGAGAAATGAAAGCTTGCTCACATTTGAACGTGAACGAGCTCGAACGAAGTTCAAAATCATTAACAGATAAATGACGATTATGAAAAATCTGAAGATAATGAGTCTGCTGTTCGGGGGCCTGCTGGTCCTCGGCAGCCTGACCGCATGCGGCGGTGGTAGCGATGATGAGCCGGAGCCTACGCCCACACCCACACCAGAGCCACAGCCCACGAAAGTACTGACCAGTGTGAAGGTCAATTACACCGCCACCGTGTCGCAGCATCTGCTCGACGTGGCGACTGTCACCGTGCGCTATGTCGGTGAAAACGGTCAGGTGGCCAGCGAACAAATGTCGTCGACCACCTGGACCAAGAGCGTCACCATCGCCCTGCCCGCCAAGGCCGGTCTGAACATCCAGCCCACGCTGAAGGGCGATGTGGCCGACAAGGAGTACACCCTCAGCGCAAAGGGTCAGGTAGCCTACAACTGGCTCGATCAGGACGGTCAGCAGATACAGGCCGGATTCACGGAGTATACGCCCGCGATGGAGGCTGTATTCTATGCCGACGGTCTGGGACAGTATCTCGGCGCCATCACCGCCAACTGTCAGCTGGCGCGTGCCTTCGCCAAGGACTATTCTGTCAGCGACACCTCGATCACCTGGGGCGGCAATGCGGGTGACGACAGCACGCAGGGCACCGGCATCTCCACCGACGGCGCCACCGGCGATAATCGATAAACGTATAATAGAAGAACGATGAAAAAGACCCTGTTTTGGATCATAGTAGCGGTTTTACTCCTGACGTGTTGCACTAAGGAGGGCAAGACGATTTACGAGCCGACGCCTGGTGAGCGGCAGCCCGCCACCACGCCATTGGTGACAGTCATTTATGGCCCTAACAGTCTGGGCGACCGCTCGTATTGCGACAAGATATACAGGGGCATTGAGGCAGCAGCCAGTCAACGCGGGTTCAGGACCCTGCAGCTGATGCCTGAGGATATGGAGCAGGGGCAGACCTATCTGGAAATGATGTTCCAGCAGATGGAGGCCGCCCAGGACACCGTACGTCGCTTGTTTATTGCCACCAGTCCCGTTTACGATGATTTTATCCGTAAGAACAACCACCGTCTGGAGCATAATCCCTATGCCGATCTGCTCTATCTGGAAACATCGACACCCCTGGAGGGCAAAGGCTCAACGCTCTACATCGACTATTATGGCGCGATGTATATGGCAGGACGCCTAAGCCATTTTGATATCTATGATAAAGTGCTATTGGTGCTGGCGAATCCCTACACACAGTCGGTCGTTGAAGCCGGGGATGGCTTTGTGGATGGTTTTGAGTCTGACGTTCCGAAATACAAAATGTCACTCGTCATCAAGTATCTGAGCAACGAACCAGGTGGCGGATTCCAACTGGCTGACACCACGGCATTGCGCATATTCGAAGAGGTTCGTATACCTAATAATAGAGTATGCTTGGTCCCTGTCTGCGGTGGTGCCATGAATGCCTTTTTCCGCATCTTACCTGATAACACCTTTTATATGAGCATTGATGACTTTATTTATCTCAGACAGTGCCATAATTATGTTAACGTCATCAAGAATATAGATACGGTGCTGGACGACTATTTAGGAAAATGGGAAATCGGCACCATGCCCAAGCACCAGACGCTGGGACTGGATGACGGGGGGACGGACTTGTATTTCCTGTGGGGAAGAGACTGGTTTAGCGGTGATATTAACATGGATAGTCTACGTCAGGTAGCCATCAGAAAGGAGAAGGAGCGGTATGAGAAGTAAGATGGATGATGTAAGATGGCAGATGGCAGATGGCAGTTTAATGATGTGGCTGTGTGCTGCCATATTCATGATGACCTGTTCGCTCTTTTCCGGTTGTCAGACGGAAGACGATGTGATTGTGTATAGGGACTCGCGCCGGTGGGTGGAGAAGACGGTGGCCGTGGTGGCGCCGCTCAACGACCCCATTATGAAGGCCCGTCTGGAGCGTACCGCCGAGTGGATGCTGAAGAGTCTGGAAGAGGCACAGCTGCACGACACACTCTGCATCGACCTGAAACTGGAGTGGTACGACGAATATGGCAACGACCTGAAGGCTTTAGGCGAACGCCTGGCCAACCGCGACGATGTAATGGCCGTGATCGGCCCCTTCGACAGCGACAATGTGGCACAGTTGGCGCCCTACTGTCAGCAGACCCACAAGCCGCTTATCCTGCCTACTGCCACCAGCGAGACGGTGATACGACGCTTCGCTATCACCAGCACGGGCGATGGGCAGCAGCCCTTCCTCTGGTCGCTCACCGAGACCGATGTGTCGCTCTCGGAGGTGATGCAGAGCCGTCATGCTGCCACCATCCAGATGGATGAGGATTATGCCAAATATGCTGATTATTCAGGACTATTCACACCCAACACCACATACGGTCAGACGTTCTATGAGTGGGCACCTTTCCAGGCCACTGAGTTGGGCATAGGGTTCAGGTGGAACGTACGGTATACCGACTCGGAAATGCTCTACGAAAAATTGCGAGCTTTTTACGATGATATAGACGATGTACGGTGGTATAACGAAGTGATGCCTGCCTTTGTGGTCATAGAGAGTCTGGAGCAAGTGGCACAGATAGGCAGAATTCGCTATCAGTGGTGGAACGTTGACATTGATGACCACATCACGACTCTGGTGGAAAAAAATGGCTTTAATCTATCCCAAATAAAAGAAGCTTTACACGGTATTCAGAAGTTAGTAAGCACTTGGTCGCCCATTTATTATGTATTGGCGAACCTCACTGATGAAGGGATAGCGGCACTCGATTTAACTGGTCAGGTCGTTTGCGATCAATATGAGGGTTTTTCACCCTACGCCGATCCGATGACGGGATTCGAGATGAGTTATGAAGGACGCTACGGCACGAAGCCCACCTTCGCCGAGTGTAAGTTCTACGACGCCCTGCTACTGGCTGCCTTCGCCGCCAACTATATGGAACATCATCAGGAAGTGGATAACCTCAACGACGCCATCATAGCTATCACCACCACCGACAACTTCCTGTCAGGTTATGCCTGGAGCGAGACGGGTATGGAATTATACCTTGCAGCCTTGGAGCAGGGACAACTGATTGGCTTTAAGGGTGCCTCCGGGCCTGTGCAGTTCGACAAGGAGTGCTACACCGCCGCCCTGAACACCACTTACGTGAACTGGATCATTGATGGAGAGCGAGTGCAGCATATCGGCTATTACAGCCGTAAGGGTAATGCCCAGACGGCCAAAACGCTTGCCTCGTGGAACTGGCTGGTGGAGAATGCCGAGGAGAAGTTCGACCAGCAGTATGGCGGTGCCACGGCTGCCATCACCTATCCCGCGCTTACCGACCAGTATGCCGTGCTGGTGCAGGGCAGTAATGGCTGGATGAACTACCGCCATGAGGCCGATGTGCTGAATATCTACCAGATGCTGAAGGCTGGTGGCTACGACGACGACCATATCATCCTCGTCAGCTCCGACGATGTGGCCAATGCTGCGGAGAATAGCGACCGCGGTGCCGTGCGGACCGATCCCAATGGCAGGAACCTGCGCGAGGGAGCTGTCATCGACTATAAGAATGCCGACCTGACGCCTGCCGACATCGTGAATATCCTGAAGGGCGTGAAGACCGACCGTACGCCTGTGGTATTGCCTGCCGATGCAGGTCAGAACGTGCTGCTGTTCTGGAGCGGGCACGGGCGCAGCAAGGCTACTAGCGGCATCGACGAGATGGCGTGGCGCGACGAGATGGCGGGCAACGGCATGACGGCCGACCTGCTGAGGCAGACACTGCAGCAGATGGCAACGCAGCAGCAGTTCCGCCAGATGCTGGTTTGCCTGGAGCCCTGCTACTCGGCCAATATGGGCAAGGCGCTGGAAGACATCCCGGGTGTGCTGGCCATCTGCTCGGCAGGGGCTTACGAACAGTCGTTTGCCGACTCGTGGAGCAACGAACTGGGTGTTTGGATGTGCGACCGATTCAGTCGCAACCTGGTGGGGCATGTATCGGAGAACCCCGACGGCACCTACCGCGATCTCTACCTATACTGCGCCCAGCACACGCTTGGCTCGCATGTGGGCATCTACAACTACACCAACTTCGGCAACCTCTACACTACGAGCCCGAAGGACTTCTTCGTAAAACGTAAATAATGTAACGATATGAGAAAAAAATTATTATGGGTGCTGGTCATCCTTACTTGCGGATTGGCTACAGCAATTTTAACCGGCTGCTCGAGCGACGACGATAAGGCCGAGGCTAAGACAGAGGTAACGATGATGTACTACGTGAAGGTGACCGACGATGTGCTGAAGGTAGCCGATGTAGAGGTGAACTACGTGGATCAGACGGGCACCAAGAAAAAAGAGGTACTCACATCAGCCGAGTGGAAGAAAACTTTTAGTGCCAACGCACTACCACTTACCGAGGGCCTCTGGGCCAAGATAACGCCTAAAGCATCGATAGCCGAAGGCTCTTATCAGCTTAACCTCACTACAGCTGCTGGCTATCAGGCCAAACTGCCAAGCGGCAAGACCATCGCCGACGCCTTTGGCAACGACCCCGAAGCAGCACCCACCGCTGCACAGACTGCCGACGGGGTGGCTGTATGGTGCGCCAAGAGTCCTACTGTGGGCTTTACCGTCAGCCAAGAGGGCTATGCCAAACAGACGAAAGTGGATTTTGGAGGAAATGATGATGATGATCCTGATAATGGCTTGGCTACCTGGTTATGCGAGAAATTTATGAAATTTTGGGGTTACCCACTAAGTTATTGCGCAAGAAAATAACTATTAGGAATCATCCATGAGAAAGTTTCTGCTCTGGTTTCTGGCTGCGCTGCTGATGACTGCCTGTGGCGGGTGTTCAGCGACTGACGACAAGGTTGACGGCAACGAGGTGATCGAGGCCGACAGTCTGGTTGTGGGCGATAAGCTGCCAGAGTTTAAGGTTACGATGAGCGATGGCTCGATGGTGCGCACGGCCGATCTGCTGGGTAAGCCCTCGGTAGTGGTGCTGTTCTCCATCGACTGTATGGACTGCCGCCACCAGCTACCCCAGATACAGCGGCTGTGGGATATGAATCAAAAAAACAGTGTGATTCAAGGCCAGCGCATACCCATCGTGCTGATAGCACGTGAATGTACGGAAGAGGATATCGAGCCGTTCTGGAAGTTTTCCGAGTTCACCATGCCCTACTCGCCACAGCCCAACCGCCGTGTGTACTCGCTCTTCGCCCCGAGGGTCATCCCCCGCATCTATATCAGCGATGCACAGGGCATCATCCGCTACATGCATGTGGATATAGGCATGCCCACTGCCGAAACGATAGTTAATGAAATAAAGGAACTAAAACAATAGAACAATGAGAAAAAAATTATTATGGGTGCTGGTCATCCTTATTTGCGGATTGGCTACAGCAATTTTAACCGGCTGCTCGAGCGACGACGGCGGTGTAAAGCCTGAGCCCCAACCCGAGGCTAAAACCGAAGTAACAATGATGTACTATCTGAAGGTAAGCAGCGATGTGCTGCAGGTGGCCGACGTAGAGGTGAACTACGTGGACCAGACGGGCGCCAAGAAGAAGGAAGCGCTGACATCGGCCGAGTGGAAGAAAACTTTTAGTGCCAACGCACTACCACTTACCGAGGGCCTCTGGGCCAAGATAACGCCTAAAGCATCGATAGCCGAAGGCTCTTATCAGCTTAACCTCACTACAGCTGCTGGCTACGAGGCCAAACTACCTACTGGTAAGACCATCGCCGACGCCTTTGGCAGCAGCGCCAGCAAAACACCCAGCACCGCCAAAACGGCCGACAACGTAGCCACCTGGTGCGCCCAGAGTACCGCCATCGCCTTTACGGTAGGAGCCGAAGGCTATGCCAAAACCGCCACCGTGGATTTCGGAGGCAATAGCTACACTGATACCTCATCGCTGTTTCCCGAGTGCTTTACTCTCTCGAGTATATTTAATTTCAGCTCATCAAACTGCAACGAAGAAACAAACAACGAGAAAGCAGGTACTTTGAACGATTACGACGTTAACGACCACCGCCAATGGTAACATAAAAACCCAAACGATATGAAACATATAAGCATAACCGCACTCGCAATAGCAGCTATCATGATGGCTGGCTGCACTAACGGCTACGACGATATGATGCCGCAACAGCCCGGACAGCAGGCACAATCAGCCAACCGGGTAGTAACGCTTACCACCACCGTTGGTTTCGACGGCAGTGCACAAACGCGCAGCCTGTACGACGACGGACTGAAGATATTTGCCATAGGCGACAAGATAGCCGTGGTTTACCAGAACACCAGCGGCGAGATGGTGAAACAGGAAGTAACCCTTGCGCTGGCCGACATTAAGAACAACGGCAAGTACGCCCGACTGACGATAACAGCCACCAACCCACAGAGCGATGGCAAACTAAGGATAGTGTACCCTGCCAGCATGGCCAACGACGACGGCACGGTGGATATGAACCAGATATACAACGAGCAGGACGGCTCACTGGCCACATTCGGCAATAAATACGACGTGGCCGCTTACGATGGTAAGCTGGATGGCGCGGCACTGCCCAAAAACGCACCACTAACCAACCAGCTAGCCGTTTGTAACTTTACCATCAAGGACGATGGTGATGCATTCATAACCAATAGCATTACCAAACTTACCATCAAGAACGGAAAGGATGTGTATCACGTTGTCACCTCGAACTTAAACAACATCTGGGTGGGTATAAAGCCCATCACCTCGGGTGATATCGAGATCTATGCAGCCAAGCGCAACGAGCTGTACCGCAAAAAGGTTACCAGCAACACCAGCCTTGCTGCCAGCACCATCACCCCCATCAACATTAAAGTATCGCTGATTGAGGGTGCCACATCGGGCTTGTTCACCGCTAACGAAGATGGCGACCTGATTTATTTCTCACGGGGTAACCTGACAACGATGTACATCAGCAACTGGGACAATTGGAGCTTTGCCGATAAGCAGTACGGCTATATAGGCGAAGCCCCGGGCAACACCTGTATCGACGACTACTATCCTGGCTGCGTGGTCGACCTTTTTGGCTGGAGTACAAACGCCAACACCAACTATTTTGGCGTTAACGTGAGCGATGAAGACGTAACTTACATGGGCGACTTTTACGATTGGGGAATAGCCAACATTCGTAATGGCGGCGGCAGGAACAAGTGGCGAACACCCAGCGCTAGGGAGTTTAACCACATGCTGTTTCTGCGCTCGGGCACAACTATCAACGGCGTAAGCAACGCCCGCTTTGTAAGGGCCTACATCGGCAATTACAAAACAGGTGGTCTGATTCTATTCCCCGATCACTATGTGCATCCTGCCGACCTGAAGTTGCCCGGATCGCAATTTATCAACAACAAAGCACACAGCGAGGCAGATGGCGCCGGAGAATACGACTTGTATACTACTTACGAATGGTTGCAAATGGAGGCCGCAGGTGCGGTGTTCCTGCCCGCTGCAGGATTGCGCGTGGGTACCGAAGTGGCCGTGAGATACTACGGGCAGCGACAAGGCTACCATACATCATCCATATACGCTGGCGTCTACGTTTGGACCATGGGCACCGACCTGCGACGCTTAGGTAGCAGCACCGAGTGCAGTTTCGAAACCGGTATATGGGAAAAGAACCGCCACGTAGGCTGCTCGGTACGCTTGATAGGCCCTGTTGAGCAGTAAGCATTGCGCTTTTTCTTGTAGGCTATGAGCCTAACGTGATGAAAGAGGTGCTGGTGGCTACAACGACCCTGCTCGACTTCTAACGCATGGGGAGACAACAATGATAATCAGTACTGCTCTTCGTGATCGTAGGTGGATGGGATGTGGCGGATGAGCTTATGGGCTGCGGCCTGGGCCATGGCCTCGTAGGCGCGCTCGCTGGGGTGCAGATGGTCGCCACTATCAAAACCATCGGCAAAGGCCTTGGGGTTAGTGGCACAGCGCACGGCGGCATCGAAATCGATACAGCCATCGAACACAGGCGAGGTGCGCAGCCACTCGTTAAACTCGCTGCGCATGGCGTCGCGCTTCTCGTTATAGGTACGCCAGCCATAGATGGGCAGCAGGGTACCGCTCCACACCTTGAGGCCCATGGCCTTGGCGGGTTTTACGTAGATATCCTCTACGCCGCGCTGCATCTCCTCGACGGTAGGCAGGTCGCTCCAGGGGCGGAAGGGGTTCACATCCTCGCCCACAGGGTGGATGATATCGTTGATGCCGTGCTGGATAATCACATCGGTGGCACCGGCCACACGCATCTCGATGGGGAAACGGGTGGCGCCTTTCAAGCCATAAGCCTGATAGGTAATACAATCGTACTGGCGCAGAATGCGGGTACCGCTAACGGCGCGGCGGATGATGGACACGTTGGTGCCAAAGGCGAGCTGTGCCAGATAATCGGGCCACGACTGGGCGGTGATAGAGTCGCCATAGCACACTACGGCGTGGTTATCGGGCGATGTAAGTACATCGATGGTGTTGAGGAAATAGAACCAGTTGGTATGGCGGGTAAGGTCGAGCGGCAGCTCGTCGGCCTCGGCAAAATCGCCATAGGCATAGAAGCCTTTCGACAGCGGACCGGTGATGAGTGTGCCGCTATTCATCTGGGTGAAATCGGCCAGATACATGCTTACATCCACGGTATCGCCACGATGAACGGCGTAGCTGATGGCATCGCTCTCAACCTCGTTACCAGGCTGTAGCGTAACGCTGATGGCACCACCAAAGGTAATGGGGGTGTGACCTACAAACACCTTCGAAAGAGTTACGGGTTCGGTGCCTGTGAGATTGGAGAAACGGAAACGCAAGGCGCTACCTGCAAACGGCATGCGTACAGGGTAACGCAAGGTGAGATTCTTGGCATATACGGCCTCGCGACGGTCGGTAATCGAGGTGGCATTACCCCAACAGGCCACCCACTTTAAATCGGTATTATTCATATCAGTAACATCATATCTGGTGCAAAAATAGCAAAATTAGATTAGAATCAGCAATCTATACACACCATTTTAATAAGAATTGTGAGATTTTTAGCTATTCACAATGTTCTTGGCTATGCGCTTGGCCAGTGCCATGAGGGTGAGCATGGGTGGCAGACCGAGCGACTGGGGCAGAATGGTGGCATCGCAAACGTAGAGGTTGTCGGGCAGTAGGGATGAGTGGAACGAGGTGGCTTCGGCCGGGGTGAGTGGCAGCATACCGCCTGGATGACCGGCATTGAGCGAGCCCAGGAAGATATCATCCGCCTTGGCACCCATACGCATCAGGATTTCACGGCAGTCGGCCACGCCCTGCTGCAGTCGCTGGTGGTCGAGCGGGGTGAGCGTTTTGTGCATCTTGTTGTGATGCACGTCGCCCTGCTCTACATCGGCCAACTTAATCATCAGGCTCACCATGCCATCCATGGGTTGGCGCCACGAGCGGTTGAAGAAGAAGCTGAGCCAGTCCATATAGGGCGAGATGATATACTTTTCGCGATGACTGACGAAAGGCATGAGCAACTGACGGTCCTGACGGGCCTTGGCCATCGGGGCAGCCACGCAGAGCACCGGATCGACAAACAGGCGCGACTGGCAATCGATGCCCGAAGCGCGCAGAATATCGGGGGTGCCATAGCCACCGGCAGCTACAATCACCACATCGGCCTGGAACTCCAGGTGCTGCAAGCCTTTAGTGGCATGCACCTTGCGCGCCACACCATCCGAAATATCGATACGGGTGACCTTACAGCCGGTGACGATGCGGATACCATCGAGCAATTCGCGCGTATCCCATTTGGCACGCGTGGGACATCCGATGGAGCAATGACCGCACAGTCGGCACTGCTTGGGGCGCAACAGTTTGGGCATCGGCTGCGGGTCGAATCCCAACTGCTGCATCACATCGAAAGTCTGCTTGGTAATGGGCGACCAGAAGCGCTGGTGATCGGTGGTGATGGGCAGTTCGCGCTGCAGCTCATCAAACTCCTCGTCGAGGTTGATGCCGATGCGCTTCAGTCCCTCGTCGGCTCTCACGGCATTGCCGGTGGCCAGCGTAGTAGTACCTCCTACCCCACGGCCATACACCATCACCATTTCGGGGTGGCGGTCGATACGCATCGCGGGTAGCAGCAACTGTATCATGCGCTCATCGAAATAAACACCTGTGGGGCGCAGCAGCGCCAACTTGTCGAGTGGTACTGCCAGCGGCTTAAAGGCGCGTCCGGCTTCGAGCACCGTCACATCAAAATCGTTGGCCAGCATGCGTGCTGCCATAGCACCGCCAGCACCGCTTCCAATTACAATAGCTTTCTTCTTCATGTGCATATATTTTGTTTATGTGTGGTTTTGCGAAGTGAAGCCTCGCAACAGCTGCAACCTTCGGTGATGCGCTGTGCAAAGCTGAGATGGCATGCCGGTTGACGGGTGATACCACGGATGATACCATCGTCGAGCATCGAGGCGGCCCGACAGGCAGCAGGGGTGTAGCAGCTGCTGAAATAGCAGCGGTTGAAACACAATCGGTCGTCGGCTGTAAACGACACCTGGATGCCAATATTACGATACAGGGCCACCACGAGCCGCTGGGCTCGCGACCGACTGCCAATCCAGAACACGCGGCGCAGCAGGCGCCCCATCTTCAGTGCCTCGTTGTTCATGCGCTGCAACCGCACCACGTCGGCACCATCATGCAGGTGCTGTGCAGTAAATGCAGCGTAGAGGCGGAGTGCTTCGGCATTCGAGTGGGTCCACAGGCGCACAGGCCGCTCCCCCAAGGCACGAGCCGTGAGGTTCATCAGCAGTTGCAGCTGGATGCGACGGAAGAGCGGACTATGTATCATTTTCAACTATAAAGTTTGTCAATCTCCTGCGTGTAGTGTTCGAGCACCACGTTGCGCTTCACCTTCAGACTGGGGGTGAGCTCGCCACGACTGATGCTGAGCGGCGTATGGATGACACAGTAACGCTTTACCTGCTCGGGATGCGACAACTGGGCATTCATGCGCTCGATGTCGGCAGCAAGGGTGTCAATCGTTCCGTTGGTCCACAATAGCGCCGTGCAATAAGGGCGCTGTTCGCCCACCAGCACGGCCTGCTCAACACCGGGGATATCCATCAGGCGCTGCTCGATCTTGGTGCAGTTGATATTCTTGCCATACGACGTGATGAGCATATCTTTTTTTCGACCGCTGATAAACACATGGCCGTCGGCATCGATATGCCCCAGGTCGCCTGTATGCAGCACGCCATCCTTGAAGGTGTCGGTAGCCAACTGATAGTAGCCCAGTGCCACCTGTGGTCCGCTCACGATGAGTTCGCCATCGGCAGCTGTGGTGATGGTGGTATCGGGCAGCGCTGTGCCAATGCTGGGGATAACATTCTGTCCCAGACGGTTGAGCGTGATGAGCGGAGCCTCGGTCTGACCGTAGGCATTATGAATCTCGATGCCCAGAGCGCGGAAGTGGTGCAACAGTTCTTCGCTGATAGGCGCCGAACCCACCAGCAGCTGCGAGCACTTGTCGAGTCCGGCCTTGCGCAGTACAGCACGGCGCAACAGGCCCCCAGTCAGGCGTTTCATCCAGCCATCCTGCATCTTCAGGTATCGCTGACCGATGGGGTTCTGCTCAATCTGTTCCCACAGCTTCTCATAGAAACGGGGCACCGAGAAAAACACCGTGGGGCGCACCTGTGGCAATGCCTTGGCAAGCAACTGGAAATCGGTGAGATAGTAGATCTTGGCGCGGCACAACATACAGTAAGGCGCATAGGCTGCCAGAATGCCTTCGACCACATGACTCATGGGCAGAAACGACAGATAGCGCATCTCGCTGTTACGATCGCGCCACGACAGCAGATTGGTGAGCACCTGGCCCAACCACTTCAGCTGACTGTAGTTGAACATCACGCCCTTGGGCTCGCCCGTGGTTCCCGATGTGTAACGGATGGTGGCAAGCTCGCTGCTGTAGGCCGCCGACGGTATCGCAGCCACTTCGCCCTGCAGGGGTTCGTTCCTCAATGGTCCGAAGGGAATCATCTGCACATTGGGCAGATGAGAATCGATCGTCTTCATCACGCGTTCATCGCCCACAAAAAAACAGCGGGCCCCACTCTTGCTGATAAGCAGCTGAATCTCGTCGGCAGGTGTGGTGTAATAGATGGGCACGCTCACGGCTCCCAGCAGTCCGATGGCATTATCGATGGCAGCATGTTCGGCGCAGTTGATGCCTGCAAGCGCCACCCTGTCGCCGGGGTTCACGCCCAGCGCCTGGAGTTTAGCCACGTAGCGCCCCACCATCTCATTCATCTGCTTGCCCGTGATGCATTCCATGCCCTGGGCACCGATATTATAATAGGTGATGGGATAATGGCGACTTTGACGACGCTTGACGGCCTGCTGGAACACGGTTTGATCCGACAGGCGCATGAAATTCTGCCGACAGGCATAGGCCAGCAACGTGGGCAGAAACGCATGCCAGTCGAGAGTGTAAGGTCCCGTCAACTCGTCGGTATTGGTGCGGTCGAACACATGATCGTCCACAAAATAAGGCATCAGGGCTGTCAGGTTCGACAACAGCGAACGGCGCTTGGCACCACTGCGCGAATTGTAGCGACGACCGATGGTGCGAAGCTGGGGCATGGGGATATACAACGGTTTGGGCACACTGATGCGCAACTGCTCGCTGGCCCACGCTCTGACGGCATCAACCACCTCGCCCACCTGGGGCAGACTATCCTTGGGGGCTGTCAGATGGAAGGTGCGCCCCTCGGCCCTATCATCAAGCGTCAGCGTGGCCACCAGCCTGCCCACATAGTCGGCTGGTGCCACATTCACCGTTTGCCGGCGGCTACAGGGCATCACAAGCATCTTTCCTTGCAGGATGAGCTTCAAGGCAAAATAGATGGTATTGAAATTGCGCGTGCGGCCCGTACGACTATTGCCCACCACCATGCCTGGACGGCAGATGGTGAAAGGCAGAGACGATGTGCGCACCACCGTTTCGGCCTGTGCCTTGCACGCCTCGTAGTTACTATAAAAGCTGGTGGGCAGAGGGGCTTCCTCCATGATGCGCCCGCTGTGAGTGCCTGCCACATAAGCCGTTGACACATGGGTGAAACGCTTGAGATGGGGCAAGGCCTGAGCAGCCATCACCACCTGGCGGGTGCCCTCGACATTGATGCGGCACAGCTCATCGTAGGATTTCTGTATGCCTGTTTCGGCAGCGCAATGTATCACATGAGTGACATCGGCAGGAATCACACCCTTGAGCGATGCTGTGATATCGCCCACCACAGGCAGCACGCGCTCGCCCACGGCATGGGCCAGCACCTCATCATCCCACCAAAGGGCACGCAGTCGGTTGGCACCCTCGGCAGCCGCACTGGCTCGCACCAGCACATAAATCTTATCATCAGTTGTAGCTAACAGGTGCGACACAACCTCTGTGCCCAGCAAGCCTGTAGCACCTGTTATAAATATTGTTTGGTTAACCATGTTGTAAAGAATTGGCTCATCGCCATTGTCTTGTTCTTGTAATTGGCCAGTTGGCGTTCTATCTGCAGTTTGATGTCCTGCTGATGGTCGTCGACCATCTTCAGCGAGCTTATGATGTGGCGCTCCAGGTCGGCATCGTCAGCATGGTGCAGATAATGCTCGTCCAGTCCTACCTCGCGCATCACCCCATTCAGGCGGGCATCGATAGATACGGCCACGATGGGACATGCCTGCTCCATACTGAGCACCGAGGCATGATAGCGCGACGTGAGGAGGATGCTAAGCTGGCGCAACAGTCCGGTCATCTGAAACACATTATAGGTCTTGGAGGTGCACACCCAATGGGGCGCATCAACATGCTGCTCCAGCTGGTAGCACACACGCGCATCCAACTGCTCCATGCCCAGTATCACCACAAAAGCGCCATGCGCCTGGGCATACTGATTGGTGGCTGCTGTCATCGCCGAGAGATAGCGCTGAAACTGCTGGCGGCGCTCGCGCGTGTCGCTGAAAAAGTAGAACTTATCATACTGCTGCGAGAAATCACGGGTAACAACAGCCTTCAGCCAGCGCCACAACGACGGGCGAACAGGCCAGCAATAAGGGTTCAGCGGCGCTACACCCATCAGGGGCTGCTTGCCGTCCCACCCTGCCTGCATCAGCTGCCGACGAGCCCACTGCTCGCCTTTGCTACTATCGAATGTCCAGGCTGTATCGGTACCCACATGACCTTTCAAACCAAGTGCCTGCAAGTTTTTCAACGACTCGTCGGTGCGCACCATGAAATAGGTATCACGGCACATATCACTACTCAACCTGGCCAGCCAACCGCTCAGTTTGCCAACCTCCGATCCGTAGGCTATACAGGGCTTACCCTGGCGACGCATAATACCGGCTGCCTCGCAGTAGAACACACAGAGTGCCTCGGCAAAGGTAGGCGTCAGCGTCGAGCCCTCGCACAGGACGGCTACGTGATGGGTGCTGCAGGCCCTCAGCAACGAAAACAGGAAAAAGGTGGTGAAGTGCCACAGGCGCACTGCTGGGGTGAAATAACCGCTCACATTGTCGGTGTCGAGTGTCATCACCGTCAGCTCGCTCTTTCCGGCTCCCAACGCCTGTTCCAGCTGCTGGGTGAGTGCCACTACACGGGCATCGGCACCAGTGTTTCGGGCACCGTTGTAACCCACAAGCAGTATCTTCAGCGGCTGCCCCTTTTTGTAACTGGCAAACCGACATACCCCCAGGCGTGAAAGCGGCTTAACAAAGCCCGACATCCACACCACTATACGAACTATTAAGGCTAATATCTTATCCAATTACTTCTTTTTTAGTGAATCGATAATCGTGTCTAAATCTGATGCCAAACGCGCGTAATCTTCCAACTGAAACGGACAGGTGCTCAACTCGTTGCCCATACCGGCAGGGATAATCTCAAAAGCCTGCTCCTCCATGGCCTTACCTTTGGCGGTGAGCGACACAAACTGCTGGCGCTTGTCCTCCTTACCACGCTGGCGCTGAACAATACCCAACTTCTCCATGCGCTGCAGCAATGGTGTAACGGTATTTGTCTCTAACAGCAAGCGATGTGCAATGTCGTTCACGGGCTGATAGTCCTTCTCCCAAAGCACCATCAGCACCAGGTACTGAGGATAGGTAATACCCAGCTGATTCAGCATCGGCGTGTAAGCCTGGATAATCAATCGAGACGCACTATATAAGCGGAAACACACCTGATTATCGAGTCGTAATTCGTTATGCATTATTCATCTATCTATTAAGAAATTCCTATTCTAAAAAAAATTTAAGCCTCAGCCATACGTTTGCCTGCCTCGTAGGCTTTCTGCAGGTCGTTCTCCCAGTTGTCGTTACGCCACTGCAACTTACCCTCTTTCGAGAATCCGGCCAACTCGTAGTTGTCGTAGTTCTTCACCTGGCAGGTGTTGTAGGCCACCAACTTCTCGGGCTGACCTAATGCGGCAGCAATACACATCTCCTTAGAGCCGTAACCCTGACTGTTGTTCTGCTCGGGTGTGCCGTTCATTGTTTCAACCAGCACCACAGGCATCTTCTTTGGAGCCGTCAGACTATAATCGTTGTACGAGAGCCAAGGAAACTCCAATCGCTCCAGGAAAGCATGCATCTCGGCAGTAACGCCACCAAAATAAATAGGCGATGCCAGCATCAGTCCGTCGGCTGTTGCAATCTCTTCCAGCACTGGGGTCAGTGCATCCTTAAACTTACAGATGTTACTAGCTTTGTTTTTCAGCTTGCAAGCCATACACGACATGCAGCCCTTGAAATCCATTCCATAAAGGCGAACCACTTTCACCTCGGCACCAGCTGCACGAGCGCCCTCGGCAAATTTCTCACACATAGCGGCCGTATTCATGTTTTTACGTGGACCGCCGTCGATAACCATAATCTTCTTCATATCACAGTATATTAGACATTATATTTGTATTTGCGGTGCAAAGGTAAGCATAAAAAGAAATATCGCAAGCGATGTAGATGTTTTTTTATAAGTATTTAACTAATATCGCTTGCGATATACCAGATGTTTCATGATTACAACTAAACTTTTGTTAATCTTTGGTGCAAAAGTAGTAAAATTACATTAGAATAGTGTATCTTTGCAGTCCATTTTAATAAGAATTGTGAATTAGACTTAGAAGGAGACTACAAACATGAGTAAAATTGAAAGAGAAAAGCAGACCGTAAGAAAGATGATTGAACTTTATTGTCGCCATCATCTGCATCAGGAAACAATGACAGAAGAATACCAGCATCTGGCCGACTATGCGTGCCAACGACTGGACCACTGCCGATTTGGCGAGAAGAAAACGGTTTGCAAGCGATGCCCGATACACTGCTACGCCCCACAGGAGCGCGAAGCCATACGTAAGGTGATGCGCTGGACGGGCCCCAGAATGATGATATATGCACCGAAAGCTGCTATCATACATACTTATTATATGTTGAAAAGGAATTGAGAATTTATGGCAAAGGTTCTTTTAATTAACGGAAGCCCCAAGGAGAACGGCAATACGTTCGCAGCCTTGAGCGAGGTGGCAAAAACCCTGAACAGCGAGGGTATTGAAACCGAGATTATCAGCATTGGCAGGCAGGCCGTGCAGGGTTGTATAGCCTGTGGCATGTGTGGACGTAACGGTGCACGCTGTACGTTCCGCGACGACTTGTACTACAAGGTGTGGCGAGCCGTGAAGGATGGTATCGACGGACTGGTTGTGGGTTCACCCGTGTATTACGGTGGTCCGAACGGTTCGCTCTGTGCCCTGTTAGACCGTGTGTTCTACTCTCTGGGCAACGAGCTGGCGTTTAAACCCGGTGCCAGCGTAGTGGTATGCCGCAGAGGAGGCGCATCGGCAGCATTCGACCGTTTGAACAAGTATTTCACCATCCAGAACATGCCGGTAGTCAGTTCGCAGTACTGGAACATGGTGTACGGACAGACACCCGGACAGGCCGCTCAGGACGAGGAAGGTATGCAGACGATGCGTACGCTTGGACGTAACATGGCGTGGATGATAAAAAAGTTGAACGTAAGCGAAGGGGGACACCCAGAACTGGAGAGTCCGCAACGAACCAATTTTATCAGATAATAAAATGGAACCGACTACGTCCAGAACTCTTTTTCGCCAGTCGGTTCCATTTCACCATTACACTTGGGGCAGGTGTGCTTATCCCACACCCTGATTTTATCACTGCCGCATTGCAGGCACAGGCGCCCCACCTCACTGCGGTACGACGGAGCCACATCGGCTATGATGCCACCCACCACCAGGTTCTGGATAGTGTGGCAGTCGGGGCATGATACGGCCGTAATTTCCTGACGGAAGAGTCCGCGCCCCTCGTACACCTCGGCCTCGTAGCCGCATTGCTTACAGCGATATTTCAGTTTCCAAGCCATAATTTCATGGCAAAAATTGCTAGACGAACAACAGTGTACTTCATCTTATATCAAAACAATTAATACCCGAGGGTTTCGCCTACCAATACTACTACATGGCGGCCTTGGGGTGAGTTACGGAGAAAGTGAACGTAGTTGCAGATACACTCCGGCGAGTTGCAGTTATGGCACACGCCATCCGTATGGCAAGGCGTATGAATATCGAAACGGGCCGCATTGATGGGCGATGCCGTGCTACGCGCCCTTGCGAGGGCAGCCTCTACATTCTGAGCCACTTTATTCAGACCGATAACGAAGATTACCTTCTTAGGTCCCCAGGTGATGGCAGCCACACGGTTTCCGTTGCCATCGATATTCACGATAACACCGTCTTCCGAGATAGCGTTGGCACTCGACAGATACACATCGGCCGAGAATGCCTTGAGATAAATAACTTGCTTATCTTCAGGTGTTTTAGCCAGGTCGCGATCCAGAACCTCCAGTGTGCCACGATCTTTCAGATATTGCGGGATACCCAGGTCGCGTACGGTCATCGTACCGCCCCAAGTCACACTGCTGCCGTCGGCGATAAGGTCCGAAACTTTCTTCACGGCCTCTTCTGTCGTCGCACAATAGAAACCCTCTATGTGGCGACGCTTCAGATTCTTGATAATCGTCTGAGCCAGGAGCTCATTTCTTTGCTTTTGTGGTGCCATAACTTAACTCTTTATATCAAAACATACTGATTTCATGGCAAAGATACATATTTCTCCACTTTTTTTCGTACTTTTGCAACCAAGTTTACAATACTTTAAGATAAGGAAATGGTACAGCAAAT
>JAEEGJ010006322.1_pt1 | contig 35698 bp, 29 predicted proteins | sample 8958761 | NCBI WGS metagenome assembly JAEEGJ01 (sample SAMN16246546, study PRJNA631951) | gut metagenome | biome: gut microbiome; feature: rumen; material: RS-attached | host: Bos | place: Iran: Karaj | collected 2018-10
TCTGCCGATGCGTGCCCGAGCTCCAGCATGGCCTCGTGCACGGCCAGCCTCTGGCCGGTGACCTTCAGGTCGTGCTTCCGCAGCAGTGTGCGGAATTCTTCCAGTGTGGGTATTTTGCCGCTTGTCAACGTCATGTCCGCAAATATAACTCTAAAATGGAATACTTCAAAATTTCCTCAAATAATAAATAAATTCGTATATTTGCAGGATATGACAAGTGAATACGTGAAATGCCTTATTCTGGGCGGGGGGCCTGCAGGGTTCACCGCGGCAATCTATGCCTCCAGGGCCGGTCTGGAACCGGTGCTGTATGAGGGCATACAGCCAGGAGGACAGCTCACCACAACAACCGTGGTGGAGAACTTCCCGGGTTTTCCCGGGGGAGTGGACGCGATGACGCTCATGGATTCTATGCGCCGGCAGGCCATATCATTCGGCGCCCAGGTGCGCCAGGGTACGGCCATCAAGGCGGAACTTTCCGAAAAACCGTTCCGCGTTACCCTGGACGGGGGAGAGGTGATTGAGGCGGAGAGCCTTATCATAGCCACCGGCGCCACCGCAAAGTACCTTGGTCTTCCTTCGGAGGAGAAGTACAAGGGGGCGGGTGTATCGGCCTGCGCCGTATGCGACGGCTTCTTCTACCGCAAGCGCACCGTGGCGGTTGTGGGTGGAGGGGACTCCGCCTGCGAAGATGCCCTCTACCTTGCATCCCTTGCGCAGAAAGTGTACATGATTGTTCGCAGGGACGTCTTCCGCGCATCCAAGGCAATGCAGGACAAGGTGTTCGCATCGGCAAACATAGAAATCCTCTGGAACAGCCAGGTGGAAGAGGTGCTGGGAGACGGCACGGCCGTTACCGGTCTCAAACTCGTTCACAAGGACGGAAGCCGAAGCGTAATCAATGTGGACGGGCTGTTCCTTGCCATCGGCCATCATCCCAACTCGGAGATTTTCGATGTGGAAATTGATGAGGGAGGATACATCGTCACAGAAGGAAAGACCTCACAGACATCGGTCCAAGGCGTCTTTGCCGCCGGCGACGTTCAAGATTCACGCTACCGCCAGGCCGTTACCGCCGCCGCTTCAGGCTGCATGGCCGCGCGGGATGCGGAAAAATACCTGCTACAAAAATGAAACAGATGAGATATATCACAATCGCGCTCACCGCGGCGCTGATGTTCCTTGCCATCGGCTGTCAGTCGCAGTACGAAGTGCTTCTTGCCAGCAATGACGCGGATGCTAAGTACAAGGCCGCCATGGAGTATTTCAGCAACAAGCGTTACCAGAGGGCATCGCAGTTGTTCGAATCCCTGGCCATCCTCACCAGCGGCACGGAAAGGGACGACACGGTGCAGTACTACTGGGGCCTTAGCAACTACCGCTACAAGGACTATTACACCGCCCAGAGCAACTTCACCCGCTTCCTGGAGAATTTCCCCCTGAGCCCATTCGCGGAAGACGCCCGCTTCCTGCGCCTGGACTGTATGTACAGGGCTACCTACCGCTACGAACTGGACCAGGCACCCACCAAGGCCTGCCTTCAGGCAATCGAGGAGTATACCAGGGAGTATCCGGACGACACACCTCATCTGGAAGCCTGCCGTCTCATGAAAGCGGATCTTCTGGAGCGCCTGGACCGCAAGGCCTTCGAGGGAGCCCGCCTGTATTACAAGATGGAAGACTATCTGGCTTCCCGCGTGGCTTTCCGCAACGTGCTTAAGGAAAACTCTGAAAACGTATATCGCGAAGACGTCCTCTACTATACGGCCATGTCGTCGTACCATTATGCCCGCCTGAGCGTTGAGGCAAAGCAGAAGGAGCGCTATCTGGTGTTCCTGGACGACTATCTGAACTTCATCGGCGAATATCCGGAGTCCCACTATCGCAGTGAACTGGATACCGTGCACAAGAGGGTGCTCAAAGCCCTTGGCCGTTACACGGGCGATGAGACCACCGGGGAGTAGTGGTGTCGAAAATTTTTGAAACAACCCGCTACGCATTGCCGTAATAATAATCGGTAAGAAAAAATTACACAATATGGATACAAAGAAGAAAGTCCCCACAAACACTATCACCAGGGACATCAAGAACCTTGCAGCACCCACCGGAAACATCTACGAGTCGGTGGTAATCCTCTCCAAGAGGGCAAACCAGATCGCAGCCGCTGAAAAGCGCGAACTCACCAAGAAACTGGAAGACTTCCGCAACGACCGCGACACCATGGAAGAAGTCTTCGAGAACAAGGAGCAGATCGAAATCTCCAAGTACTACGAGCGCCAGCCCAAGCCGGGTCTTGTGGCCATCTCGGAATTCGAGAACGGCGAGCTTGTGTACAAGCAGGCCAATAGCGAAGCCTAGATGCTCCAGCGCCTCCAAGTCAGGAATTACGTTCTCATAGACTCTCTGGAAACCAGCTTTCCGGAGGGTCTGGTGATTATAACCGGGCAGACCGGCGCCGGCAAGTCCATCCTCATGGGCGCCCTGTCGCTGTGCCTGGGAGCCAGGGCCGATGCCTCCATGATCGGCCCGGACGGAGATTCCTGCGTGGTTGAGGCGGAATTCGAGGCGGGGGAAGATTCCATCCTCAAAGAGAAACTACAGGCCGATGACCTCCCCTGGCAGGACGGCCATCTGGTAATCCGTCGCGTGGTCCATTCCAGCGGCCGCTCGCGCAGTTTCCTCAACGACGAGCCGGTGTCCCTTTCCCGCCTTCAGGAAGTCTCTTCGCATCTTGTTGACGTTCATGCCCAGCATCAGACGCTCCTTCTGCAGGATCCTTCCTTCCGCATGAAGCTCCTGGACCATTTCGCCGGGAACAAAGCCCTTTTGGAAGCCTGCTCGGATGCATGGTCGCAGTGGCAGAAGGCAAGGAAAGAACTTGCCGATGCCGAATCCCGCCTCCGCACTTTGGAGGCCGACAGGGACTACACACAGGCCAGGTACGAACGCCTGGAGAGCGCCCGTCTCACCGAAGGCGAACTCGCCTCGCTGGAGCAGCAACAACAGCAGCTCGCGCACGCGGAAGAAATAAAGGAAGTGCTTGAAGGCGCCCGCGCTTTGATGGAGACGGAAGACGGTACTCCGCTTTCCTCGCTCTTGAAAGAAGCCGTTCGCAAACTTGAAAAGGGCGCCCGTTATCTCCCGCAGCTTCAGCCCCTCTCCGAAAGGCTGGAATCCTCCCGGTTGGAAATCGAGGATATATCGGCCGAAGTGGAGCAGGCCTCCGAAAAGATAGAAGTCTCTCCCGCGGCACTGCAGGCGGTTGAAGACAGGATGTCGCTCATCTATGATCTGATGAAGCGCTATGACGTGAACTCCGAGGCGGAACTCATCGCTGTTCGCGATACCCTGGAGCGTGCCCTTATGGACAGCACCAGCCTTGCAGAAGACATGGAAGCTCTCCGGAAGCGCGAAAAACTTTGTGCCGATGGGTACGCCCGCGCCGCATCCGCCCTTCACTCCGCCCGCGAAAAGGCCTGCAAGCCTTTCTCCGGCTCGGTGCTGGAATCCCTCCGCTTCCTGGAACTTGAGAACTGCCGCTTTGAAACGAGGGTTGTGGCAGCCCCTTCATCGGCAAGCGGGACAGACACGGTTGAATTTCTCTTTTCTGCCGGCTCCGGCGAACCCGTGGACGTTGCCAAAGGAGCATCCGGCGGAGAACTCTCCCGGATTATGCTTAGCCTCAAGGCGATGATGGCAAAATACACCAGCATGCCCACCATGGTGTTCGACGAAATCGATACCGGCGTATCCGGCAGCGCCGCCGACAAGATGGGTTCCATGATATGTTCCATGGGCAAGGACATGCAGGTGTTCGCGATAACCCACCTTCCGCAGGTGGCGGCAAAGGGCGATGCCCATTATCTGGTGAGCCGTGAAGGCGGCCGCACCGGTATTTCACGTATCACGGGAGAGGAAAGGGTTATGGAGATATCCAGAATGCTAAGCGGCTCCCGTATCACGGAAGCCGCCATAGAGAATGCCAGGGTACTGATTTCCGAGGCTACTTAACCATTATCATGCTCATATCCGGATTGTAGATGATCCTCCTGATGGCTCCGTTGGAAAGGGAGCCGTTTTCGTTCTTGTTGAACAGGAAGTCCAGGTGGAGCATGCGAACCTTGTTCTTGTCCAGATAGTTCTTCCACTTGTCTCCGTACTGGGCGATCATGGAAATGAAGTAATGGGCGGTGTCGTATCCCTGGAAGGCGAACTGGCTGGGTTCCGTGTTGTAAAGCGCACGGAATGCCAGGATGAAGCGGTTTACCTCCGGGTCGTCATAATCCACGTAATATGCCGTTGTGAGGTGCAGGGAAGTCTGGTGGTAGTAGTTATTGTCCACCGAATCCAGCAGCCTGAGTTTCGAGGTGCCGTAGGAAGTTACCTTGTAGCCCCTGTTGTTCATGATGCTGAGGTTGCGCATGGCATCAGCCACGAAACCCTCGTTTTCAGAAGCCACCACAACGTGGTTCATGCGGCCTTTCTGCATCATGGACGCAAGGCGTGCGGGAATCCTGGAGCCTTCGGATACGTTGTAGAACAGAATCTCGAAGTGGAGGCCCTTCTGCGTGAGGGCTTCCTTCAGGGCGGTGCAGGTGGCAGAACCGCCTTTCTCGCTCATCAGGATAATGGTTTCACCTTCCTTGAAGCCTTCCTCCAGCCACTGTGCAAGCTCCAGATACTGATTCTCGATGTAGGAGGGAGCCTGGATGAAGTTGGGGAAGGTGTCCCTGAGCACGATGGCCTTCTGGTCCAGAGGAGAGATCACGGTGGTTTCCTCGCCAACCCGCTCAAGCACCGTGGTGAGATCCTGCAGGGACACCGGGCCGAGCACAAAGTCGTTCTTCGAGAGCTGGTATGCGCTGGGCATTGCCGATTTGGTGTCGAAGGCCGACAGGTGCGTGTAGATGCCTTCCGCCTGAAGATCCCTAAGAGCCAACAGCACGCCGGCGTAGAAGTCCATGTTCATGGAACTTGCGCGGCCCTCCGCATTGAAGGGAAGCACAAGGGCCATGTTCACGGTGGACTTGCCCACGATGGGATCTTCCACCGTGACAATCACGTCATCGCCGATTTCGAACTCCCTCACGGTAACGGTATCCGTTTCAGCGGGAAGGACTGTGGGGGTGTTATCCTCCGGGGTTTGAGTTGCAGCCTCCGCCGCGGCAATCATTTCTTCCTCCGTGAGAGGAATGTACAGAACCTGGCGGCGGTTAAGCTTGGGAGAGTCCAGGTGATTGAACTCCATGAGGGCATCCGTGCTGAGACCATACATGGCGGCAATGTCGTCGATGGTCTCATACCACTTCACCAGATGCTCCTTGTAGGTTCCTTCTTCCGGGATATAGACCTCTTCGGAAGCGGGCTGCTCCTTGCAGGGGATGAGGATGATGCTGCCCTTCAGCAGACCGGTCCTTTGCAGGGTAGGGTTAGCCTCATAGATGTCGTCTATGCTAACGCCATAGGCTTTGGCTATGGAATAGAGGGTTTGCCTCTCCAGCACGGTGTGGGCGAGGTATACCTTTCCGTTCACGTTAACCTTTTCCGTGGACACCGTAACCGGCACGGGCTCATAGGCCTGGGCCCTGAGCGTGGGGGCGGCCGCCATGCATGCAAGGATGACCGCTGTGGTCGCGACAAGTATAATTCCGGGTCTGGTCATATATCTCTGCGCTTGAGTTATAGTTCTTTTGCGAAGGCCGTGAGGGATGAGCAAAACCTGTTCCACGACAGCCTTTCTTTTTCTTTTTTTATCGCCTCCCTGCACGCAGGTGCGATTGAAGGGTTTTCAAAGTAGCGGACAATCTCCCTTCTCACAGCCTCCGGTTCCGCCACTGGCGCCACCAGGCCAGTTCCCCTGTCCCCGATGGTCTCCTTGAGCCCGCCCACATCCGTGACGATGAGCGGCACGTCAAAATGGTATGACGCCGCGCTGATTCCGCTCTGAGTGGCAGTGCGGTATGGCAGCACCGATACGTCTGCGGCGCTGAAGTACAGTTTCACTTCCGAGTCCCTGATGTACCGGGGAAAGACTTTTACCCTGTCTTTCCCGGGAAGGGAATCCAGAATGCGCTGATACTTGTCGAACGCGCCGTATGGTTCTCCCGCCACAACCAGCTGATAGTCCTCCGGGAGGCCCCGGAACGCTTCCAGCAATATATCCAGCCCCTTGTACTCCCGGATGAGCCCGAAGAAAAGCAGCGTTTTCTTTTCAGGGTCCAACCCAAGAGAGGAGCATGCTTCCTCCCTTTCCATCCGCTCCCCGAAGTGGCTGTACACGGGGTGGGGGAGTATCTTGTAACGGGCATCAGGAACAAGGGAGACAAGGTCTTCCGCTACGGATTCCGTCATGGTAATGTAGCCGCTGCAGCCCTTAAGGAAATACTTCGACAGGGGTTTGTCGAAAAAGTGGGGCTCGTGCGGGGTCACATTGTCCAGGATGGCTATGCTTTTGCAGCCTGTGTGGCGGCTCACATACCCCAGCGAGGGGGCGAACCACGACATCCAGTACCTCAGAATCAAAAGGTCCGGCTGCCACTGCCTTATGAGTTTTGCCGTCTTTGCCCAGGTGGAAGGCCGGATGGTGTCCAGCACAGAGGTGCTCTCTACGGGAGTGGCTTCGTCTTCCGGGGTAACATACTGCGTTTTTCCGGGAAACAGGATCTTGGGGTACTGGCGCTTGAAATTGAATGCCCGAACCTCATTGTCCCGGCCCAGTTCCTCATATATGCATGCGTTGAACTGGGCGATCCCTCCCCTGTACGGGTGGAAACAGGACAGTATGGCGATTTTCACGGTTTATTCCTCCGCGGCGGGAGCTTTGTCCTTGCTTTTGACGTACTCGTCGTTGAGGCCCTTGAGGATTTCTTCAGTAATGTCAAGGGAAGGATTGCCGATCACAACGGGAGCGGAAAGGAGGTCTCCGCTGGTGGTGAGAATCATGGCAAACTGCTTCTCCTCGTTATACTTTACGATATACTCGTTGATGGCGTTCATGATGTTGTTGAGCATAACCTGCTGCTCTTCAGCCATTTCCTGCTGCTTCTCCACAACATACTTCTGGTATGACTGCTGCTGTTGCTGGAGTTTCTGCTGCTGGGCCTGTGCCACGCTGTTGGTGAGGAGACCTTTCTCGAGCTTGTTGTTGAAGTCGTTGAGCTCGCGGGTGAGTTTGTTCTCACGGCGGGTGATTTCAGCCTGGATGCTGTTCACCTTGGTTTCCACGACGGCACGGAGGTCGTTGGCCATGTCGTACTCCGCCATGACGCGGTCGAGGCTGAAGAAAACGATGCTGCCTGCAACTGCGGTTGTGTCATTGGCGATGGGCTCCACGGGCTGTTTGGGAGCGTTCTCGTTGCAGGAAGAGAGGGTGAGGCCCGCAAGGATGGCGACGGCGCTCAAAAGTAGAATGTTCTTTTTCATTATTTAACGTTAAATTGTTTTCAGTTGAACTCGCAAAGATAGCTATTTTTTGCGGATTTCCGAAAGATACGCCTGAATCGTTTGCTCAAGCCCCATGTAAAGAGCGTCGCTTATAAGAGCATGGCCGATGGAGACTTCGTCCGTCCAGGGTATCTGCTGAACGAAGTAGGCAAGATTCTCCAGCGAAAGGTCGTGCCCGGCGTTGAGGCCGAGACCTGCTGCGCTGGCGGCCCTGGCCGCTTCGATATAGCGGGCTATCGCGATTTCCGGGTCCAGGGGGTACTCGGCGGCATAATCGGCAGTGTAAAGTTCCACCCTGTCCGCCCCGCAGAGCGCGGCGCCTTCGGCCATATAGGGATCCGGGTCGATAAAGATGGACACCCTTATTCCCTTAGACTTGAAACGGGCGCATACGTCAGTGAGGAAGTCGCGGTTTTTCCAGGTGTCCCAGCCGGCGTTTGAGGTGATTGCGTCGTGTGCGTCCGGTACAAGGGTTACCTGGTCCGGAACAACTTCTTCCACAAGGTCGATGAACGAGGGAATGGGGTTTCCCTCGATGTTGAATTCGGTGGTAATGAGGGGACGTATCTGCCTCACGTCGCTGTATCTGATATGCCTTTCATCGGGACGAGGATGCACGGTAATGCCCTCGGCGCCGAAGCGCTCGCAGTTCACTGCCGCCTTGCTCACGTCCGGGAGATTGCCGCCGCGGGCGTTTCGGATCGTCGCGATTTTGTTGATGTTGACACTGAGTCTTGTCATATTTTGTGTGTTAAGGTTCACAAAAATAATGAAAATTGTAAATAAAGTGTTATTTTTGAAGTCCCTTTTTGAGATTTCTCGACTACGCTCGAAATGACAAAGGGTTAAAAAGATGAAAATAGGATATTTTGTACTGAATGAAGAGCTCCTTGGGGAGCCCAGAATGAAAAAGCTCCTGAAGGATCTGGAGGCGGCCTCCTATGAGGTTTATCCCATACACACCAAGTCGGATGTGCGTCCGGAGACAGACCTTGTACTGTCGATGGGCGGGGACGGCACTTTCCTGTCGGCCGCTCATGTGGTGTCGGACATCGGCCTTCCCATCCTGGGAGTGAATTTCGGCCGCATCGGCTTCCTGTGCGAAAACCGCCCGGAAGCTGTGCTGCAGGCCCTTATGGAAGGCTCTTTCACTATCGAATACAGGACGGTTCTCAACGCTACCCTCAAGGGGCATGGCGCCCGCCAGAACATCGGCATGCTGCCGTATTCCATCAATGAGGTCGCCGTCCACCGCAACGGTCCGGCCATGCTGGGAATCCATGTGAGCGTGAACGGGGAGGCCCTTCCCACATATTGGGCGGATGGCCTCATCGTTGCCACTTCATCCGGCTCCACGGCATATTCGCTAAGCGCGGGCGGCCCCATCTGCATGCCGGATTCCAAGGTGATCGTGCTTGCCCCTATCGCCCCGCACAACCTCAATGTGCGCCCGCTGGTGCTGCCGGAATCGGCAAAGATCGACATAAGCGTGGAGTCCAGGGACAAGATGGCCGTTATGACCACGGACAACCGCACCTTCGATATGGATCTGGACTGGTCGGTACATGTGGAGATGGCACAATTTTCGCTCAAACGCATCCGCCTCGCAGAGACTGGATTCGTACAGGCCCTGTCGTCACGTCTCTTCTGGGGAGAAGACATTCGCAATAATGGATAATACCGAGAGAATTCCCGTTCACGTGTCCATAATCATGGACGGTAACGGCCGTTGGGCGAAGGCCCGCGGCAAGGAGCGTGTTGCCGGCCACATGGAAGGTGTAGGCAGCGTCCGCGCCGTGGTGGAAGCCGCGTGCGAAACGGGCGTGAAATACCTTTCCCTCTACGCTTTTTCGGAGGAGAACTGGGGCCGTCCGGCCGCCGAGGTGGATACGCTTATGTCCCTGATGATGAAATCGATAAGGGAAGAATGCGCAACCTTCCTGAAGAACGATATCCGCTTCGTGGTGCTGGGTAACCGCGCCCGCCTTTCGGACAAGCTCAACGCCGCCATCGACGGCATGATGGACCAGACCGCCCACTGCAAGCGCCTCACTGTAATCGTGTTCTTGAGCTACAGCGGCAAGTGGGATATCCTCCAGGCCGCCGCAAAGGCTTCCGCGGAGCTTGGCCCGGAGGCAATGGCCTCGCTCAGCGAAGAAGATTTCAGCAAGTATCTCGTAACCGCCGGAATTCCGGATCCGGACCTTCTGATCCGCACCTCCGGCGAGCAGCGCATCTCCAACTACCTCCTGTGGCAGTGCGCATACACGGAATTCCTGTTCACGGACGTCCTGTGGCCGGATTTCCGGAAAGAGGAGTTCAAAGCGGCCCTCGCGGAGTACGCGCGTCGCGACCGCAGATATGGAAAAGTCAAATGATTTTGCTATATTTGCAGATTGATTGAAAGAAAACGAATGAATATAAGACGTACAGGCCTTCTCCTAACTCTCGCCCTGATGGCGGCCCCTCTGTGGGCGCAGTCGTCAAGGAGCGGGATTGAAGTGGATTATTCCAATCCGAAGGAATACATTGTGGGTGGAGTAGGCGTGGAAGGAAACAACTATTTCTCTGACTCCCAGATAGTGAACCTGTCCGGTCTCCGTGAAGGTTCGAAGGTTACCATCCCCGGAGACGACATGACATCCATCGTCCGCCGCATCTGGGCCCAGCGTTACTTCGAGAACGTATCCCTGGTCATAGACTCCCTGAGCACGCAGAAAGACACCGCATGGCTGAAGATCTGCATCGTGGAGCGTCCCAGGGTATCCCGCTGGACATTTACCGGTGTTCGCACCGGTGAGAAGAAAGACCTTCAGGAAAGGCTTAATCTTCGTCCGGGGCGTGAATTCTCGGATTATGTGCGCACCACCTCGGTGGATATCATCAAGCGCTACTACAAGGAAAAAGGCTATCAGCTCTGTGAAGTGGACGTACAGGTTTCGGAAGACACACTGGTGCGCAGGGCAATCCGCGTGAACTTCGATGTCCAGAGGGGCAACAAGGTCCGCGTGCGTCACATCAACTTCAGCGGCAACGACGACGTGTCGGAGTTCAAGCTCGCGAAGAACATGAAGGACACCCATTCCAACCGCTGGTACAACTTCTTCAAGAGCAAGAAATTCAAGGAAAAGGAATATCAGACAGACCGCCGCACCGTTATCGAGGCCTTCAACGAGGCCGGTTACCGCGATGCCCGTCTGGTAAGGGATACCGTCTATTTCGAGGACGACAAGCACCTGGCGATCGACATGCAGTTCGACCAGGGCCGCAAATACTATTTCCGCAACATCACCTGGACGGGTAACTCCGTGTATTCGTCGGACGTGCTTAACCGCGTGCTCCAGATTGAAAAGGGCGATGTGTACGACATGGTAACCCTGGAGAAGCGCCTCCACGGCGGCGGAAAGCAGTCGGACTACGATGTGTCGAAACTATACAGGGACAACGGATATCTTTTCGTAAGCGTCCAGGCCGTCGAGGTTTGCATCCAGCAGGATAGCGTGGATGTGGAAATCCGTATTTCCGAAGGCAAGCCGGCAACCCTGAACAATATCGTCATCAACGGTAATGACCTCACTAACGAGAAGGTCGTGCGCCGTCAGGTGATGACTCGCCCGGGCTATCTGTTCAGCCAGTCGGATTTCGAGCGTTCAATCCGTGAGATCGCTTCCCTGGGCCAGTTCGACCAGGAGGCCGCCATGGATCCTTCCCGCGGCTGGTCCATCATCCCCAACCAGATGAACAATACGGTTGACATTATATATAATGTAGTGGAGAAACCTTCTTCCCAGCTTGAGCTTTCGGGCGGCTGGGGCGGTCGCACCTTCGTGGCAACGGCCGGCGTTAGCTTCAATAACTTCTCCACCCATCGCATGTTCGACAAAACGGCCTGGAGACCGGTGCCGCTTGGCGACGCCCAGAACCTTTCCCTGCGTTTCCAGACCAACGGTACGTACTACACCATGCTCAGCGCCAGTTTCCTGGAGCCCTGGCTCTTCGGAAAGAAGCCCACTTCGCTGAGCATCTCCGGATACTATTCCAGGATGACCGATGCGTATTATAGTTATGAATGGTTCACCGGTGGTATCCCCAAGGCCACGAAGTCATTTGAGGTCTTCGGTTTTTCGGCCGGTCTTGGAAAGCGCCTGAAATGGCCGGACAACTATTTTGTCCTGTACAACAACCTCAGCTGGCAGACATACCGCCTGAACAAATGGCAAAGCAGTTATACCGCTTTTGCATTCGATACAGGTATTTCCCACAACCTGAGCTATACAGTCTCGCTTTCCCGTAATTCTACGGACCAGCAGATTTATCCCCGTCAGGGTTCGGACTTCTCCGCTTCCCTGCAGTTCACCCCGCCCTATTCCCTGTTCCGCAGGCACGACTTTGACGATGCCGGGCAAAAGGTTGCGGTGAGCAGCTGGAGAGACATCAACTACGACAACTGGTCATCGACCAACAGATACAAGTGGATCGAGTATCACAAGTGGAAGTTCAGCGGAGCCATTTACAGCAAGCTTATCGGAGACCTTGTGCTGATGACCCGTGCGCAGTTCGGTTATCTGGGTTATTACAACCGCAAATGGGGCTATTCTCCTTTCGAAGGCTTCCAGGTTGGTGGCGACGGTATGTCGGGGTACGTAACTTACGGCTCGGAAATCGTTTCCCTGCGCGGTTATGAAGATTATTCGCTAACTCCTTATATAGCAACGCCATACAGTCAGAACGGCTATAGTTATGCCGGTAATGTGTATGATAAATTTACAGTGGAACTCAGATATCCTGTGATTTTGCAGCCGCAAAGCACGATATTTGTACTAGCCTTCCTCGAAGGCGGCAACTGCTGGTCGGACATCAGGGATTTCAACCCCTTCCAGATTAAACGGTCCGCGGGCGTCGGCGTGCGTGTATTCCTGCCGATGATCGGGCTTCTGGGTGTCGACTGGGGCTACGGCTTCGACGATGCAACTAATGGTGGAAGCCAGTTCCACTTTGTAATAGGACAACAGTTCTGATAATTAAAAAAGTTATTTGATATGAAAAAGATTTTGCTTTTCGCCGCAATGGCGCTCTTTACAATCTCCGCAGCCGCACAGAACATCGGCCGCGTAAGCGTTGAAGAACTCATCACCCTTATGCCTGAATACATGGAGGCCCAGCGCACAATCGCCGCCGTTTCCCATGAGACAACGGAAACCTTCCAGGCCATGGTATCCGAGTTCCAGAGCAAGAGTAACACCTTCGATCAGAAGAAAGACAGCTGGACCACCTCCGTCCGTGAAACCAAGCAGGCAGAGCTTTCCGACATGCAGCGCCGTCTGCAGGAGTTCCAGCAGACCGCATATCAGGAACTCCAGGAAAAGCAGAACGAGCTGATGGCTCCCATCCAGGAGAAAGCGATGGCCACCGTGCGTGAAATCGCAAAGGCCCAGGGCCTGGCGCTTGTGTTCGACGTCGCCACCCTCGTGTATTACGACGAGGCCGGTACCGTGGATCTCATGCCCGCTGCCCGCAAAGCCCTCAACATCCCGGATGACCGCACCCAGGACACCGTGAAGGCAGAGCTCACCGAGCTTCAGCTCAAATACGCCGAATAATACCACACATACATTAATAACCACATTTATCTAACCTTTTAACCTAAAATGAAAACACAGGAAATTATGGCCCGTCTCCAGGCGAAGTACCCTCTGGAGAAGGAGTATCTGCAGGCTGTTCAGGAAGTTCTGGAATCCATCGAAGAGGTGTACAACCAGCATCCTGAATTCGAGAAGGCGAAAATCGTCGAACGTCTTGTGGAACCGGATCGTATCTTCACTTTCCGCGTTACCTGGATAGACGACAAGGGTGAGGTACAGACCAATACCGGCTACCGCATCCAGTTCAACAGCGCTATCGGCCCCTACAAGGGAGGTCTGCGTTTCCACAAGGCCGTGACACCTTCGATGCTCAAATTCCTGGGCTTCGAACAGACCTTTAAGAACGCCCTCACCACCCTCCCGATGGGCGGCGCCAAGGGCGGTTCAGACTTCGACCCCGTGGGCAAGTCCGACGCTGAGATTATGCGCTTCTGCCAGGCATTCATGCTTGAGCTGTGGAACTGCATCGGCCCGGATCAGGACGTTCCCGCAGGCGACGTGGGCGTGGGCGGCCGCGAAATCGGCTTCCTGAACGGAATGTACACCAAGCTCGCACGCCAGTACAACACCGGCGTCCTCACCGGCAAGGGCCTCACTTTCGGCGGCTCCATCCTTCGTCCGGAGGCAACCGGTTTCGGCGCTCTCTATTTCACCCAGCACCTCCTGCACAAGGCAGGCAAGGACATCGTCGGCAAGACTGTGGCTCTTTCCGGCTTCGGTAACGTGGCCTGGGGCGCTGCAATCAAGGCTACCGAGCTCGGTGCAAAGGTGGTTGCAATCTCCGGCCCGGACGGCGTTTGCCACATCCCCGGCGGCATCACCCCCGAAATGATTGACTATATGCTGGTTATGAGGGCATCCAACCGCAACATGGTTAAGGATATGTCCGACAAATTCCCGGAGAAGGCACAGTTCACCGCCGGCAAGAAGGCCTGGAGCATCCCCGTGGACATTGCCCTGCCTTGCGCTTTCCAGAACGAACTTTCCGAGGAAGATGCAAAGGAACTGGTAGCCAACGGCTGCTGGTGCTGCTGCGAGGTTTCAAACATGGGCTGCCAGCCCGCCGCCATCCACTATTTCCAGAGCCATGGCATCCTCTTCGCTCCCGGCAAGGCCGTGAACGCTGGTGGTGTTGCTACTTCCGGCCTGGAAATGACCCAGAACGCGGAACACATCTCCTGGGACGCCAAGGAAGTTGACGAGAAACTCCACTTCATCATGAAGAGCATCCACGAGCAGTGCGTGAAGTACGGCACCCAGCCGGACGGCACTATCGACTATGTGAAGGGCGCCAACATCGCCGGCTTCATGAAGGTGGCGAATTCCATGCTCCAGCAGGGAATTATCTAGCACTTGTCATTTCGACCAAGGTCCTTTGGACCGCGTGGAGAAATCTCGGCCGGGTTCGAAAGAATCCGGCTTTTTTCGTGCTAATTCCATAAATAATGAGTAAATTTGTAGTTTGTAACGAAAGTATGTAATCAAACTATAATGGCTACTAAAAAACTTAACCTGAAGTATTGTGTCTTTCTGCCGATAGTGCTCCTGGTCACAATCTTTCTCTGGGCCATGCCCATCCACTGGTATGGCATTCCGGAACTTACGGTGGTGCAGCAGAGGGTTATCGCCCTGTTCGTGTTCGCCGCCCTTATGTGGATTTTTGAAATTATTCCCAACTGGACAACGTCGCTGCTGGTGATAGTCATAGCGCTCCTGTGCGTATCTGACAAGGGCCTTGGCTTCTTCTGCGACCCTCAGTACGGGGAACTGGTTCCATACAAGAGCCTCATGTCGGCCTTCGCGGATCCTGTTGTGATGCTCTTCCTGGGCGGCTTCGTGCTGGCCATCGCTGCTGAGAAATTCGGCCTGGACGTTACCATGGCAAGGGCTCTGCTGTCGCTGTTCGGAACCAAGCCCAAGATGGTTCTGCTGGGTTTCCTCCTGGTAATCGCCATCTTCTCGATGTTCATGTCCAACACCGCCACCGCTGCTATGATGCTTGCTTTCCTTGTGCCCGTTCTGGCAAAGCTTCCTGCCGATGATAAGGGCAAGATCGGCCTGGCCCTGGCCATTCCGGTCGCCGCGAATATCGGCGGAATCGGCACACCCATCGGCACGCCTCCGAATGCAACTGCGGTAAAGTTCCTTTCCGAGGCTGGTTATGACGTCACTTTCGGTGAGTGGGCGATAAGGATGATTCCCTATGTGCTCATCATGATTGTGATTGCATGGCTGGTGCTGCAACTGCTGTTCCCGTTCAAGAGCAAGAAGATTGTGCTTGAAATCCCCGAGAACAAGCGCAAGGCGGACTGGAAAACCGTCGTGGTATGGTGCACCTTCCTTGGGACCATCCTGCTGTGGGCAACCGAGCAGTGGACCAAGATCAACTCCAACGTGGTGGCGCTCATCCCTCTGGGAGTTCTCACCGCAACTGGTATTTTCACCAAGGACGACATCAAGGAAATCAACTGGAGCGTGCTCTGGTTGGTGGCGGGAGGTTTCGCCCTGGGTACCTGCCTGCAGGGCACCGGCCTTGCGAAGGTGCTCATCGGCGCAATTCCTTTCGGCAGCATGTCGGTGGTGCTGGTGATGATTATCGCCGGTCTGGTGTGCTACTTCCTTTCCAACTTCATCTCCAACAGTGCCACGGCGGCGCTCCTCATCCCCATCCTCATCGTTGTGGCGGAGGGCATGAATCTGGGCGCATCGGGCTCCAGGGCGATGATTTCCTACATTGCGGTTTGCGCGTCCATCGCCATGCTGTTCCCCATCTCCACTCCTCCGAATGCGATTGCATCTTCTACCGGCATGGTGGAAACGAAGGACATGACCAAGGTGGGTATCATCATCGGCGCCACAGGCTTTATCCTGGGATACTTCTGGCTGACTAAACTTTTCCCGTTTGCTTAGTATGAAAAAACTATTTGTCATATCATTTGCGATGCTCTGCGGCATCGCGGCAATTGCACAGGAGGAGACTCCTGCCAAGTTCAAGCTGTACGGTTTTATCCGCAATTATACGATTCTGGATACGCGTGAGGTGAGTGCAGGTACACACGATCTGTATTTCTACATGCCCAAGGACAAGGCGGTGGACGATATCGCCAGCGGAGTGGATTTGAATGAGGGGCTCAATTGGAAGAGCGTGTCGCTTACAACCCGTCTTGGGCTGGATTTCTCCGGCTATCAGTTTGGCGGCATGCATGCTTCCGGCAAGGTGGAAGCGGATTTCTACAGCCTGAACGGCACAACGGGCGCGAGCACGATTGCGCAGCTGCGCCTTAGGCAGGCCTATGTTGGCTTGAAGTGGATTCCTTCCGAGAACGAGTCGTTTTTGCTTAATATCGGCCAGACATGGCATCCCATGGGTGCCGATATGCCGCACATGACCAATCTGGAGTCCGGCGCGCCGTTCAATCCCTTCAACCGCAGCCCCCAGATCATGGCTCACTGGACCAAGGGAGACTTCACGCTCACGGGCGGTTTCCTGTATCTTAGCCAGTATCTGCCGATGGACGCGCAGGCGGGTGCCAAGTCGGTGAATCCCTACAAGTACGGCCTTCCGGAGTCATATCTGGGTGTGGCGTACAAGAAAGGCCCCTTCGTGGCGAAAGTGGGTGCTAACCTTATCGCAACAAAGCCTATCCGCACTTATTTGACCGATGGCGGCACAACAGCCAAGGCCCATGGCCTTCTGGTCGCTCCTTCCGTGTTCGGCTTTGCGCAGTACACCAATGGCCTGTTCCAGCTTCGCGTGAAGAGCATTTACGCCAACAGCTCGGAGCATCTGAACTTGCTGTCGGGTTATGGCGTGGCTGGTTATACCGATGAGGCCGATGGCCGCCACTACACCTACACTCCCATGCGCGACTGGGCATCGTTCATATCGGCCCAATATGGCAAGAAGGTGCAGGTGATGGGTATGCTGGGTTACATGAAGCAGCTCGGCACGGCGGCGCCACTTCCGGATGTTACCCAGCTGTGGCTCAATACCGCGGCCGCCACGAACATCCAGCAGGCTTTCAGGGCAACGCCCACCATTGCATGGAATATCGGCAAACTCACCGTTTCCCTCGAATACAACTTCACCGCCGCGGAATTCGGCAGCAGGGATGCCCTCACCGGCAAAGTGGTTGCCCGTAACGCCAATGGCCTCTACGATGAAGGCAAAACCCACTGGGTGATCAATCACCGTTTTATCAACATGGTGAAGTTCAATTTCTAGGGGGGGAAGACATGAAAAAAGCGGCTTCGAAAAGCCGCTTTTTTTATTTCACCCTGAGGCGCTGGCCTATCTGAATCGTGGAGGTTGCCTTGATGTTGTTCATGCGGCAGAGGGCCTGGACTGTGGTGCCGTACTTGCGGGCGATGGAGGAGAGGGTGTCTCCGGATTTCACCGTGTAGTACTGCATGGCGGCACGTTCCGCGGCGGCGCGGGCTTCCGCTTCCTTGCGGGCGCGCTCCTCGGCCAGGAGGCGCTCTTCTTCGTCCGTGCGGAAGATTTCGTCTTCATCGTCAACCGCCTGCACGTAGTTGCTGCCGCCGTCGAAGTACCAGGGGCGGAGCTTTATCATCCTGTGGCGCAGTTTGCCGGTTTGGAAGTCGATGAGCCAGGCGGGGTCGAAGGCATTGCCCATGTAGCGCGTTTCGAAATGGAGGTGCGGGCCGGAAGAACGTCCCGTGGAGCCTCCAAGGCCGATGACGTCGCCTGCGCTAACCCACTGCCCGGGCTCAACGTTACGCTGCGAAAGGTGGCCGTAGAAGGTTTCCAGACCATTCGCATGGCGGAGGATAACAAGGTTGCCGTAGCCGCCAACCACATCGGACACACGCACCTTGCCGTCAAAGGCGGCATATACGGGAGTTCCGGTGGGGTAGGGAAGGTCTATGCCCTGATGACGGCGCCCGTGGCGGTAGCCGAACTTGGAGGAATGATAGCCGATACGGGGGCAGCAGTACGAGTCCAGAGTGTCCACAAGCCACAGGGTAACGGTTTCCTTGATGGTTACGTTGCCGTAGGGGTTGCAGGACCAGGTGTTCCAGTTCTTTGTCCAGATGTCGTCGCCGGCCGTGAAGGAAGGATCTTTGATGTAGCGATATGTGCCGTCATTAAAGAGTATAACCTTCACGGCGGGGTTTCCAGTATCCAGGGTATCTGCATACGGGGTGCCCACAATGCGCGACGAGGCAACGCCCTGGCGGCCGTATGCGTGACGAAGGGAATCCGCCTCACGGTTCTGGGCGGCAAGGCCGGTGCCGCATAAGAGGAGAAGTATCGCTGTTGCTTTCGTTAAGGTCATAGGCGGGGGTTATCTGATTGCTCCGAAGCGGGATTTCAGAAGTTCATCGGTTTCTGCGATTTTCTTCTGAAGCAGCTCTTCGGATGTGGCTTCGCACAGGAAGCGGAGATATGGTTCCGTGTTGGAGGGACGGATGTTCAGCCACCAATCCGGGAATTCGATGCGGTAGCCGTCGAAGTCCATGAACGCGGTAGCTTTTTCCTGGGCCATGAAATGCTCTTTCACTGCATCCATCGCGCCCTTCTTGTCTTCGAGTTTATAGTTGATTTCACCGGAATTCTTGTAGCGTACGATCTCCGCGATGGCCTGGCTGAGGGTTTTGCCTTCTTTCTTTAGTTTGGCAACGATTCCAAGCACTATCATGGAGGCGAGGAGGCCGCTGTCGCTGTAGAAGAAGTCCCTGAAGTAGAAGTGACCGGCGAGTTCTCCGCCCCACACGCCGTCTATTTCACGGAGTTTGGCGGCGGCGAAGGCGCGGCCCACTTTCCAGGTTTGCATCTTGCAGCCCATGGGCTCCAGATACTCGCCCACGGCCTTTGAGGAGCGGATATCCTGAAGGACGGTGCCCTTGAGGCCCCTTTCGCCAACATAGTAAAGGCCCATGAGGGCGATCAGAAGGTCCGGGGAGATGAAGTTGCCCTTTTCGTCTACGAATACCACGCGGTCTGCGTCGCCGTCGTAGATGACGCCGGCATCGGCCTTAACCTCGCGAACAAGGTTCTCCAGCGGGAGCACATTGGCTTCGATAAGCGGGTTGGGCTCGTGGTTGGGGAAGCGGCCGTCCAGGGTGTCGAAAAGGTAATGGACATTGCTGCCGGTGCCGAAGATCTCCTTGGCGAAGAGGTTTGACATGCCGTTGGAAAGGTCCATGGCGATGGTTATGCCGGAGAGATCCTTCGCGAATTTGCGCATGAACTCGAGATAATCGGCAAGGATTTCCTTCTGGAATACCTTACCTCGAACCTTTGCCACCGGTGTGGGTTCGCCGTCTTCGATCCACTTCTTGATTTCCTTCAGGCCGGCATCGTAGCCAACGGCCTGGGCGTCAGTGGTGGAGACTTTCATGCCGTTGTACACGGCGGCATTGTGGGACGCGGTGATTTGGACGGAGGCATTGAAGCCGTAATTGGCCGTGCCGAAATACACCATGGGGGTGGAACTGAGGCCGATGTCGTAGACGTCTGCACCGGCGTCGTTGATGCCTTTGATGACAGCGTCGTGAATCTCCGGAGAGGAGACGCGGCAGTCCCGCCCCACCAGTACTTTATCGGCCTTCAGAAGCCTGGGGATGAAGTACCCGATCTTGTATGCGTCTTCCTTTGTCCAGTCTTTTCCGTAAATGCCACGGATGTCGTATGCATGAAATGCTCCCATAGTATAAATCGTTTAAGTTATTAGTATTTACGTGTTGCGAATATGCAAATTTACAAAAATTATTTAAATGTGTTTGGCTTTGTCACGGAGAATAAGTAAATTTGACATTGGTTAATTAGTGGGCAAATAACCGGTTATTTATGATAAAACTATTCACCAAACGCTCCTTCGTGGCACTGCTGTGTGCAGTGGTTGCCCAGGCGGCGTGGGGCCAGCCTTTGGTTCCGCTGGAGAAGAACTGGTACGTTGGCGCCATGGGAGGCACCTCCTTCGGCCAGGGTACCTTCCGCAGCATCACGGAACATCAAGTTCATTGTGGCCTTCAGGGGGGTATGTACGGTGGGTATCGCTTCAACAGGCTCCTTTCCATTGAGAGCGGTTTCCAGTTCGGCGGCCAAAACCAGTACGCGCTGGACTGCTGCCCGTACTGGATGTCGGACCGGGAGCAGAGGTACATGAGCCCGGTTCTCGGAGAAAATGGCTGGTACTATCAGGATCTGAAAACATCCACCCGGTGGGGAAAGATATATCTGCAGCTAAACACGGATCTTATTAGCCTTTTCACCGGTCCGGAGATGCGCTGGTGGCTGAACGTGGCGCCGCAGATATCGGCCGTTACTACCAAAACCTCGCTCATAGCCCCGGACAAAACCATTCCGCATGATCGTCAGTGGCATCTCGGCCTTGGCGGCCAGGCGGATTTCGGTTATCAGATCACACGGAGCCTGGGCGCATCGCTCTATGCCGGCATCACCTGCATGACCGGGGAGCGCTTCGACAATATCCCCGTTCACGCGCACAAGAGCAACCTCATCTACGACGCCGGCGTGAAGGTTAGATACAGTTTCAGAATCCCCCATAAGATCCCGGCCGATGATTACATCCCCACAGGGCCCGCCGTCACGGATAACGGCCAGGGACAGGAGGATGAGGCAGCGCGCCTTGCCGCAGAAGAGGAGGCCCGCCGCCAGGCTGAAGAAGCGGCCCGCCTTGCTGCCGAGCAGGCGGAGCGCGAGCGCCTGGAGCGAGAAGCCGCGGAAGCCGCAGCCCGTGCTGCAGCCCAGAAGGAAGCAGCGTTCAATACGCCAATCCCCACTGTGTACTTCGGCTTCGACAGCTCCGATATCGACAATGCCTATGTGCCCCAGCTTGAAATGGCCCTCGCTATCCTGCAACAGTATCCGGACTTCCAACTGGAAATCCACGCCTATGCTTCCAAGGATGGCAATGCCAGGTATAACCGCCAGCTTTCCGAAAGGCGTATGGAGGCCATCCGCCAGTGGTTCGAGGAGCATGGCATCGGCAAGGACAGAATGGGCAAGGCATATTTCCACGGCGTGGATTACGATGCTCCCATCCTTAAGGAGGCGCGCCGCGCAGAGCTTAAATTTGCAAAATGACGATGGCTATGAGAAGATATGCAATACTTATGGTGGCTGCGGCGGTGCTGCTAACGGGCTGCTTCCACAAAATGCACGAACTGCTGCCGTCGGAATGGGGCGACGTACCGGTTGGCTACGTTGCCGCATCTTTCCAGTGGGACCAGGCAGATGACGCCTCCGAGGCCATCCATGGTATAACCCTGTCGTTTAGCGGTTCCGGTGCGAGTTTTTCCAAAAACTATAACAGCGTGGAGGAAGTATCGGCAGACCTTGTCCAGCTTCCGGTTGGAGATTACGACATCCTTGTCACCGCCAATATGACGGAGGCTGATGGCTACGTCCTCACGGGCCTTCCCGCAACTAAGGCGGATCTTGGAAGCATAAAAGTATCACTAAAGAACCCCTCCTCCTCTCCGGCGCAGGCCTGGTACGGGGTCTCGCACGTAACCGTGACGGAAGACGATATCTGCGTGGATGAGATTACACTTGTGCGCCTTCTGAGCACCCTTACGGTGAGCATAGACAATCTTCCTTCCGGGGCCACCGTGGTGCTCACTCTCAGCAACGTTGCCGAGAACGTGGACCTCACGGCCAAGGACGCCGGCGGCAATTACGGGCTTCCCTCCACGGAACTTGTTGGAGACTTAACTATCCCAAATAGCACCGTTCGGCTGCTTCCAACCGCATCCGGCAAGGAGCGCTGCATGCTCACAGTGGATATCACAAGCCCCTCCGGAGTGAATCTCTCCTCGCTGTGCGACGCACCCCGCATGGAAGTGGGCAAGTCGTATACGCTTAACCTGGACTACAACAAATTACAGCCGTACATGTACCTCACAACCTACAGCATTAGCAATTGGGAAGTGGGCTGGACGGTTTCCGGAGAAGTGCTTAACCCGAATAATTAAAAAACGATATACAATGAGAAAGCTTTTCATTCTCTCAGCAGCATTTGTCGCGGTCTTTTCAGCCTGTAGCCGCGAAGAGGCCAACAATGCCCCCGGCCGCGGTAAGGAGATTACGGTGGAAGCCGCCATCGGCACAACTTCAAAAGTAACCACAACCGGGGATGCAGCCACCTTCGATACCGGAGACAAAATCGCCCTTTATGCCTGGACGGGCAGCGCCGCAAGCGTTCCCGCGGAAAAAGTTGTGAACGGGGTGGAGAATACTCTTGGAGCGGATGGAAAATGGACTCCCGCCAGCCCTATGCTCTGGGCCGATATGGTAACCCCGCATTACTTCATCGGCATATATCCGTCCAGGACGGTTTCCAGTTTCACGGCCGATATCTACACGCTGGCTCCTGCCGACTATGAGGCAAGCGACCTTCTTGTAGCAGTGAACACCACGGGCCTCAAGGCGTCGGAGAATCCCGTTAGCCTCACATTCGACCACATGGTGGCAAAGCTCTTTGTGAATCTCACCTTCCGCAACCAGTGGTCCTCCGAACCCACGGTGAGCGCAGTTTCGGTAGCGGCAAAATCGGCCGCTACTGTGGACTATCTTGCCCAGGCGCTCACGGCAACCGGCACTGCTGCGTCCGTTGCCCTCACAAAGGACGCGAATGCCGCTTGGAGCGGCCTTCAGGTGCCCCAGGCAGGGGTTCGGACCATCACAATCACCATCGAAGGTAAGAACTACGTGTTCACCCACACGGAGGACATTCCTCTGGCCAAAGGCAAGTCCACCACGGTAAACCTCATCGTGGGCCGCGACAAGATTGAGCTTGCGGATCCCGTGAACATTTCCAACTGGATCCCCGGTTCCACCATCGATAACGGCGAAGCCCAAACCGAAGACTAATATGAAAACACACATCATATTAATTCCGCTAGCACTCGCCGCGCTGCTCTCCTGCCAAAAGGAGACCGACACCTCTCCCGTCGGGCTCCCCATGCGGGTTGTGCCCACCATCGACGGCACCACCAAGGCAAGCCTCACCACGGCCGACCTGCAGGAGTTCTGGCTGAATGTGGACTGCCCCTCGGACGCCGCCTTCAGCTATTGCGGCAAGGTGTCCAAGAGCGGTACTGCCTGGAGCGCAGGCAAGCAACTGTACTGGAAGAACGAGACCGCACCGGTGAACTACAGCGCCGCCTTCTTCAGCGGCCACGATTTCTCCAAGGCGGAGTTCACCTCCGGCGCAGCCCTTTCCGTCCCGGCCGACCAGAGCACCCAGGCTGGCTTGAATGCCGCCGACCTGCTCACCCTCAAGGCAACTAGCACCACCTATGAGGCCACTACGGGCGGCGCCCTGCCAGTGGAACTGAAGCACGGCCTTGCCAAACTTACCGTCGTGCTTTCGCTTGGGAGCGACTTCTACGATAACAGATACGGACGCACTGCCAATCCTGTCACGGCTTTCACCATTGCAGGAACAAACCTGGGCTTCAACTTCCAGCCAGCCACCGGCGCCGTTACCGTTACGGCATCTACGGCAGCCGACATAACGCCCTTCGCCATCAGCTACGCCCCCGGCACCGCCACGTCCAAGACTTCCGTAGCTACCTACGAAGCCATCCTGGTACCTCAGACTATCGCCGTCGGCGATCTGACCATCACCTTTAGTGTGGGCGCCAACGATTACGCCTGGACTAACACCGATGCACTCACTCTTTCTGCCGGCCAGTCCGCAAAGCTCCCTATGAGCGTCACCACCGCTCCTCCACCACCCAGTATCAACGGCCACGAGTATGTGGATATGGGCGAAGTAACCATCGGCGGCGTGACAAAGCACCTCCTCTGGGCCACCTGCAACATCGGGGCAGACAATCCCTGGGACTATGGCGATTACTTTGCCTGGGGTGAGCCCGCCACGAAGACGTACTTTGACTGGGATTCATATAGCCTGGGCGATGGCACCACTTTCAGCAAGTATTCCGGCAGTGACTATGCTACGTTACAGTCCGAAGATGATGCCGCCACGGCTATTTGGGGCGGCGACTGGCGTATCCCTATCGACAAGGAGTGGGATGTGCTGCTCGGAGCCAATTACAATTGGGTGTGGACAACGGACTATCTGGGCTCTGGTAAGAACGGCATGCTCGTGACCCGCAATGACGACGGTTCTGGCACCGACCCTTGCGCTGGCAACTCGATTTTCCTTCCCGCCACTGGTAGTCGGTACCGCACCTACTTCTACGGTGCAGGCTCCGACGGTTACTACTGGTCTTCTTCCCTCGAAACAGACGACCCGGACAGCGCGTGGCTCGTTTGCATCTATTCCAACAACGCGTACATGTACAACGAGTATCGCCGACTTGGGTTCTCTGTCCGTCCCGTCTCAGATTAACCCTTTGTCATTTTCGAGCAACCTTTTTGTCATTTCGAGCAACCTTTTTGTCATTTCGAGCAACCTTTTTGTCATTTCGAGCTTGTCGAGAAATCTATGAAGAGATACATTACATATTTATTAATTGCCGTGGCGCTCCTGGCACTGTCAGGCTGCAAGCGTGAAGCTCCACCGGATGTTTCTGGCGAAATCACCGTTAGAGCGTCCATCGGCGACACCAAGGTTACTAACTTGGGTGACGCATCGGCTTTCGAGGCTGGGGATCAGATTGCCGTTTACGCCTGGATGGGCGTGGCAACGGAAGTGCCCGCAACCCGCGTAGTGGACGGGGTGAAGAACACCCTGGGCACGGACGGCAAATGGACGCCGGAAAAGCCTATGCTATGGAAGGCGGTCACCGACCAGCACTACTTCCTGGGCGTCTTCCCGGCTAAGGACATCACCGACTTCGCGGCCGATCCTTACACACTGAATCCTGCAGAATACACCGCCAGCGACCTTCTCCTCGCCACTAACCTGGGCGGCGTGAAGGCTTCCGGCGGCGATGTGCCACTGGTGTTCAGCCACGCAATGGCCAAGCTGAACGTGAACCTCAAGTTCCGTTCCCAGTGGGACGCTACGCCCACGGTGACCAGCGTCACCGTCACGGCCAAAAAGACGGCAACGGTGAACTATCTCACCAAGGCTGTCACTGCATCGGCCACCGAAACCCCGGCTCCGGTTGACATCCCGGCTGCCACCACAGCGGCTACAGGCTATGCCCTCAGCTTCAGCGGCCTGCAGGTGCCGCAGGAGGGCGTGACCACCGTTACAGTAACCATCGACGGCAAGACCTATGTGTATGAATCCTCCACGGGTATCCCGCTGGCGAGTGGCCAGTACACCACCCTGGGCTTGATCTTGGGTAATGACAAGATTGAGTTTGACGGCATCTCCGTGGCCGATTGGGATGAGGAAATCACCCTTCCCAACGCAGAAGCCGTGCTGAGAGTCCACGAATACGTTGATATGGGCGAGTTGGAAATCAATGGCGTTAAGAAGCACCTCTACTGGGCCACCTGCAACGTGGGGGCCAACAACCCCTGGGACTACGGCGACTATTTCGCCTGGGGAGAGACCGCCACGAAGACAGACTATAGATGGGATACGTATAGTATGGGTGACGGCTCCACTTTCAGCAAGTATACCGGCAGTGACTATACCACATTACAGCCTGAAGATGATGTTGCCAGCAAGCTATGGGGCGGTTCCTGGCGCATCCCTACGGATGCGGAGTGGCAAGCGCTTTGTGATAATTGCACTTGGACTTGGACAACGCAAAATGGAGTGAACGGCCAATTGGTAACGGCTGCCAACGGCAACAGTATCTTCCTTCCCGCCGCTGGCGATTGGTATGAAAACGGCCTTTACTATGTGGGTGACAACTGCCAATACTGGTCTTCTTCCCTCGGTCCGGACTACCCGTTCACCGCTTGTGGCGTTTTATTCAATTCCTACATTGTGTATAGTGGCTACTACACCCGCAAAAATGGGTTCTCTGTCCGTCCCGTCACAGAATAATATATTATGATTATGAAAAAGCTTAACGTATACTTCGCAGCAGCCTTGGCGGTGCTAGTGGCGCTGGCAGGCTGTGCCGGTGAAAACGGCAATTGGGCCCCGGCAGGGGACAGGATAAGGACATCGTGGGCCGATGAGGTATCGCCCTCAAACGCTCACAGGGAGTATCCCCGTCCGCAGATGATCCGTAAGGATTGGAAGTGCCTGAACGGCCTTTGGGATTATGCAATCGTCCCGGTGGATGCACCGCAGCCGGAAACTCCGGACGGGAAGATCCTTGTGCCGTTCTGCGTGGAGAGCTCGCTATCCGGCGTGGGCCGCAGAGTGGGTGCGGACAGCACGCTGTGGTATAAGTGCGAGTTCAAGGTTCCATCGGCCTGGAAGGAAAAGGTTCTGCTGCACTTCGATGCGGTGGACTGGAAAACCGAGGTTTGGCTGAACGGAAAGCCGATAGGAGATCACACCGGGGGCTATACGGCTTTTGCCTTCGACATCAGCGATTTCATCGTGAAGGGAAAGCAGGAGCTTGTGGTGAAGGTGTGGGACGGTACGGACAACGACCATCAGCCCCGAGGAAAGCAGGTTTCCAACCCCAAGGGCATCTGGTACACCCCTGTTACAGGTATCTGGCAGAGCGTTTGGATCGAGCCGGTGGCCGATATTTACGTGAAGGACTACAACTGTGTTTGGGCCGATAGCACCGGCATACTCTCCGTCCGCGCCTGTGTTGAGGGCGAGGCGGAGGAGGTTCGCGTGACGCTGCGAGAAGGCGGCGAAGGCTGGGATGCCGAGAAGGGAAAGCCTGGCGAGGCGGTGGCGTTGGCATCGGCCTCTGTTGGGGAAATTCTCTCTCTGGAGGTGCCGGAGCCTAAGCTCTGGAGCCCGGAGAGCCCGTACCTGTATGCGCTGGAAATATCGGCAGTGAAAGATGGGAAGGTTGTGGATATGGTGAAGGGCTATACCGCGCTTCGAAGCTGCACTACGGTTGTGGATACGGCCGGGTTCAAGAGGCTGGGGCTGAACGGAAAACCCGTTTTCCAGTACGGCCCGCTGGATCAGGGCTGGTGGCCGGACGGCCTGTACACCGCTCCAACGGATGAGGCGCTGGCTTTCGACATTATTAAGACCAAAGAGTTTGGATACAACTTTATCCGCAAGCATATCAAGGTGGAGCCTGCGCGCTGGTACTATCACTGCGACCGTCTGGGAATGATGGTGTGGCAGGATATGCCTTCCATGGCTGGCAATGTGGACGTGTTCCAGAACGACGGCCTTTACGATCCCCAGTGGGGTCGCAAGGCATTCGATACGGGCTGGGACTATCCGCTTGACGATGATGCTAAAGCCACTTACTATAAAGAGTGGGGAGAGATTATGTGGCAGCTGAAGAAGTTCCCCTGCATCGTTGTGTGGGTGCCTTTCAACGAGGGCTGGAGCCAGTTCGACACGGAGGCGGTTGTTGCATTCACCCGTGAGCAGGATCCTTCCCGCCTTATCAACTCCGCATCAGGCGGCAACCACCGCCACTGCGGCGATATCCTTGACAGCCACAACTATCCCAAGCCCAAGATGCTCCTCCGCAGCGACGGCGAGCAGATAGACGTCGTGGGCGAATATGGCGGCATCGGATACGCCGTTTCCGGCCACACCTGGCAGGATGAAGGCAACTGGGGCTACAAGGGTAAGTGTGAAAGCGGTGAAGAGGTGCTGGAGAAGTACCGTGACTATGCCTTGAACTACCTGCTTCCAACTATTGCCGATGGCATCTCCGCCGCGGTTTATACCCAAACAACCGATGTTGAGGTGGAGGTTAACGGTCTTATGACCTACGACCGCAAAGTGGTCAAGATTGACGTGGACAAGCTCCGCGAGATTAACATGCAGGTGCGTGATGCCCTGAAATAGTACTATGACAAGCAAAGAGAGAATTGATTTTGCAATGTCCATTTCCACGGACACCAAGTTGTTCGAGATGGGTAGGGGAGCCTCCGAGAAGGCTCCCGCAGTGTTCAAGCAGTTTTTCCCCGGTCGCAAGGCTTTGATTCTGGCCGATGTCCACACCTGGCCGGCCCTTGGTGAAAAGGTCTACGGCCTTTTCCTGGAGGCGGGCATTCCGGTGGATAAGCATATTATCATGGAAGAGGAGTTCCACGCCGAATGGAAGTACGTGGAGCTGGTGGACGGCCTTCTGGATGCCGCACCGGATTCGGTGCTGGTTTCCGTGGGCTCCGGAGTGATAAACGACCTGTCCAAACTCAGTTCGCACCATCACAACCAGTCATACCTTACCCTTCCCACGGCGGCCTCGGTTGATGGTTATTCCTCTTTCGGGGCGTCAATCACCTTTGAAGGCGCAAAGCAAACCTTCTCCTGCCCGGCCCCGGTGGCGATAGTTGCCGATATCGACGTGATTGCCGCTGCTCCCGCCCACATGACAGCCGCAGGATATGCCGACCTTGCGGCCAAGGTGCCCGCCGGCGCGGAGTGGATGATTGCGGATTTCGTGGGCAAGGCTCCTCTGCATCACGACGCCTGGCATGTGCTTCAGGACGACCTGGACAGCTTCCTGGCCAATCCGGACGCTGTCGCAGCCGGAGACCCTGATGCAATTGCAGACGTGTTTGAAGGGCTCACCCTGAGCGGAGTGGCAATGCAGGCGGCACGTTCCTCGCGCCCCGCTTCCTGCTGCGACCATCTGTTCAGCCATATCCTGGACATGACAGAGCACCGCTATAAGGGTAAACTCCAGTCTCACGGCTTCCAGGTGGCAATCGGCACACTTACCATGTGCGCGGTTTTCGACGAGTTGTTCAAGCAGGACCTTTCTGCCATGGATGTTGAAGCCTGCGTGAAGGCCTGGCCGTCCCTGGAGCAGGAGCAGGAGCGGGCACTTGAACTGTTCAAGGATTTCCCCGCACCCCGGCTGGGCTACGACGAAATTACCAAGAAATACGACGGGCCGGATGTGGTTCGGGAGCAGCTCACAAAGCTTAAGGCGGAGTGGCCTTCTCTGAAAAAGCGACTCCAGGGCCAGGTGTACAGTTTTGCGAAGATGCGGGATCTGATGCGCCGGGCAGGGGCCCCTTCGGACCCTTCCGAAATCGGCCTTTCCCGAGAGCGGCTCCACGAGATGTTCGCCAAGGTTCAGCTGATGCGCTTCCGCTTCAACGTGCTTGACCTAGCAAAACGCGGAGGTTTTTACGACGCCATTGTGGAACCCCTGTTCGCAAAGGGAGGCCCATTCGAGATATGAAGAGTTTAGCGCGAATACGCCATATTGCCCTGGACATGGACGGAACCCTGTACCTGGGCGGCAGGCTTTTCCCCTGGACTCAGGGCTTCCTTGAAACCCTGCGCCGTAGGGGTATCGGCTATACCTTCCTCACAAACAACCCCACCAAAAGCGTGGCGGATTATCTGGCAAAATTGGCCGGGATGGGCATAGAAGCCTCCGAGGACAATATGCTCACAACCTCCCTTGCTGCCATCGACTGGCTCCGGGAGAATCTTCCCCAGGCCCGCAGGCTGTTCATGCTGGGAACCCCTTCCATGGTGTCGCAGTTCGAAAAAGCCGGCTTTGAGGCCTGTGCCGATGACCCCGCGGATCGCCCGGACGCCCTGGTTGTGTCCTTCGACATGACTCTCACCTACGACCGCCTTTGCCGTGCCGCATGGTGGGCTTCACAGGGCATTCCATACATCGCCACTAACCCGGACCGCGTGTGCCCCACGGAGAAGGAAACCATCCTGGTGGACTGCGGCTCAATTCAGAAATGCATTGAGGAAGCTACCGGACGCCGGGCCGACATTGTCCTTGGCAAGCCGGACCCTACTATGCTTCAGGAGATTATGCACCGTCACGGCCTGGAGCCTTTTGAGGTAGCCATGGTTGGCGACCGCGTGTATACCGATATCGCCATGGCCCGGAACGCCGGTGCTGTGGGCATACTTGTGCTTTCCGGAGAAACCACTCCGGAAATGCTCAAGGGCATAACCCCGCCGGACTTCGTCTTTGATAATGTGGGCTCGCTTGGAGAAGCCCTCGCATCCCTGAAATGAACATGCTTTTTAAACGTTTCCTTTCCCTCCTTGCCCTGTTTGTGGTGCCGGTGTCGCTCTTTGCAGAGGCCCCTTCTCACGACATCGCTTCTCTGGGCCGATGGGGACCGTACTCCAAGGAGTATTTCGGCATATCCCATATTCAGGACCTGTCATCAGGCGTTCAGGTGGAGTTCTGCCTTGTTCCCGGCGTGTACAGGCGCAATGTGAAAGTGCCTTGCACCCTTTTCGAGAGCGACGTGCATCCCTGGGAAGTTTCCGCCGATATGCGCCACATTACGTACCGCCAGGAGATTGAGTGGAAAGACCGGGTTTATGTGGACGCCACATACCATGTGCTGGACGATGAGCGCGTGCTGCTGGAAGCCCGGTGCGTGAACAATACGGACATAGTGCAGAACATAAGCCTGCAGCTTGCCGTGCGTAAATGCGGAGGTACACCCGAGCAGTGGACTCCGCAGCTGGAGCAGGGCGAAGGCTGGTTCACCGTGCGCTACCCGGAGGTGGATGCCACCTACGGCGTTGTGTGGGACTATCCGCTGAGCGAAGTGCGCCAGTGGCGCTGCGCAAAACTGCAGGACCTGATGCCCCGCAAAGTGCACGACCACGTGTACAAAGATCTGAAAGGAGATAAGCAGGGGCACTACACTGCGAATTTCCTCCGCCCCGTGCTCCTTCAGCCGCAGAGCGATACCACCCTGTGGCAGATGATTCTGTGTGTGCGTGAAGTGGAACCTGCTGATATTCAGCCGTTTATGCAAAAGGCCTGGGGCGATTTTGCTCCAGGCGATTTCAGTAAGGCGTTGAGGGATAACGAGTTGCATTTTACGGCCGAGAGGCCCCTGGGTTACAGGCTCCTGCAGGCTACGCTGCTAACGAACGTGGTGTACCCCATAGATGCATATGGGGAGCCGATCAGGCATTTCTGCCCCGGGAAAAACTGGAACAGCCTGTACACATGGGACTGCGGTTTCATAGGCTGGGCCATGTCGGAGCTGGACCCCGGGCGGGGTTACGAAATAATCCGCCAGTACACCACAACCCCGGAGGAAGAGGCTCCGTTCGTGCATCACGGAACGCCTCTGGCTACGCAAATCCTGGCTATAGGCGACGTGTGGGAGCGCGGGGGCTGCGATGAGGCTCAGCTTCAGGAGATTTATCCCCGACTGAAACGTTTCTACGACTATATGTCGGGACCGGAGTTCCGAAAGCCCAGCGGCCTTCTTGAAACCTGGCATCTGTTCTACAACAGCGGCGGTTGGGATGATTATCCTCCGCAGTGGACTCTCCGTCCCCAGAAGGAGCTCCGTGCCCGCACCACCCCCATGGTGTCCACTTCGTATTATATCCGAAGCGCAAAGATTCTCCGCCTCATAGCCAGCCATCTGGTTAAAAACGCAAAAGGGAAGCGGAAGACATCCCTGAATGCCGATATCAGGCAGTTCAATGCCGATATTACCGCCATGTCCAAAGGCATACTGAATAATGCCTGGGACCCGGAGACGGGCTATTTCGGCTATGTGGAGCACGATGAGGCAGGAAAACCCAAAGGTATCTACCGTACTGAGGAAGGAGTGAATTTCAACATGGGTCTCGACGGGGTGGCGCCCCTTGTAGCCGGAATCGTGGACAACACGCAGCGGGACGTTCTCTTAAGTCATATTTTCACAGAAGGAGAGCTATGGAGTCCGTATGGAATAACCGCAGTGGACCAGAAAGCGCCTTATTATCGCATCGACGGATATTGGAACGGTACGGTATGGATGCCCCACCAGATGATTCTGTGGAAGACGATGTTCGATCTTGGTCATGCCGAACTGGCACAGCTTATTGCGGATACTGCGATTGAAAACTGGGAGAGGGAATGTGCCGATTCCTACAACTGCTATGAGCATTTTATGCTTGCCAGCGGAAGGGGAGGGGGCTGGAACAACTTCTCCGGCTTATCCTCGCCAATAATCAACTGGTACAATGCGTATTACCTCCCCGGAACGGTTACCACCGGCTTCGGAACTCTGGTCACAAAGGCCGATTGGGCCGATGACTACTCCCGCGTAACCCTCACCCTGGAGTTCGACAAGGAACTCGTCGGCAAACATGTTGCCGTCATGGCCTGCCTGTCAAACGGTCCCCATGACTTGCTGGTGAAGGCAAGCAAGGAACCTTTCAAAGTTACTGTCAAGTAGAAAGGATTTCAATCAGGGCAAAGGCGTTGGATTCTAACTGAATGCTTTCGCATGGCTCAAGTCGGCGGTCCATGCCAAGGCTGTCCGTGAGCCGAATGGCGGATACTTCATACCCGGTTGGAAGTTGTATGGTTATATCACGCGGGGTGTTGTGACTGTCGTCTTCGTGGTAGCGGGAAATCAGAAGGCGGATTCTCCCGTCTTCCGATCTTGCGGCACAGGTATAGATGTTTTCGGTGTCGCAGGTGGATTCTATCTGGGTGCCGTAGTCGGCTATTTCCGCCCAGTAATACAGGGCCCAGTAGGGAGGACGGATGTCATATACGCAAGGCTCCCACGGGCCGCACCAGGAGGTGTTGGGGCGCAGGTCGTAGTACATGAGCATGTCCAGCGGTGCGCTTTGGCACTCGCACATTACAGCAGCGATAAACGCGGCTGCCTTCACGGTGGAACGGGCTCTCCGGCTGTAGAAGTGAGGCGCCTCGTCCCAGCTGCGGTTGTAGTTCCATTCGTTGAGGATAGACTCCGTGGCGGTGAAGCCTTTGGAGTCCAGCATTTCACGAACGATGCGCACATCTTCGACGATGCGCGCGGGTTTGCGGTGGTACATGTGGTGGGAGAAGAAGTCCAGGGGGACGTTGTTCTCCTTTACGTAGTCCAGGAAGGGAGGACCGTACTTTCGGGGATTCGCGAAGGCCGGTCCGCCGATTTTCAAATCGGGGAAACACTTTTTCAGGTGCTTTGCCGCTACCTCGTACAGCTTGTTAAACTGCTCCATGGTTCCGCCCCATGTGCGGGGATCCGTTTTCCAGCGGTCTTCCGGCTGGTCCAGATCCGGTTCGTTCCAGATTTCCCAATACTCGATTCCCATGTGGTAGCCGTTCGCCCAGCCTTCGTTGTAGTGGCGGATGATATGCTCGCAGATGCGGGCCCACTTCTTATAGTTTTTGGGAGGATAGATGCCGTACTTTTTTGTCTGATGCTCAATGCTCTGGCCAAGTCGGAAGAAGGGTTTGGTGCCAGCTTTCAATATATCCTGCAGCACCACGTCGCTGTTGGTGAAATCGTAGGACCGGGGATTATTGACATTGGCATTGAAATCAGGGAAAATCTGGTTGATGTCTATGCAGTGGCCGCCGTATTCGGTTCCCAGGGCCGTGTCATGCGTCCTGGCGAAGGGTATGCGGAGGGCAGTGTAAGACTCGATTGTGCGGTCGATGGGGCCGTTGTTGCCGGCATTCATGGGCTTTATCGGCCCAATTACGTTGGCAGGATCGACCCCTACCACCGTCTGGGAATGGAGTACTCCGCCCCCAGTGAGCAGCAGGAGAGTCAGAGGTAAAAGAATTCTATTAATCATTTATTGAAGTTGTAAGCTGCTATTTTGCAAAAATAAGTTTTTTTTAATATTTTTACAATCTATGACAGAACTGTTTACCATACTGGTTGCGGCGTTAATGATGTCCCCGGCAGATTCAGTGAAGCCCAAGGATACGCGGAATGTGATGCTCAACGCGGAAAGTGCCACCACCCCGCGTGAGATTAACATCGGCCTTCCAAGTGACGGCGGAGCCGGTATCATGACAGACGGCTTTTACCACGCGCAGGGTGTTCCCGACGGCCCGCATCACTGGGCAGGAGGCAACGCCTATGAGCCGGTTGGAACAATGGGACTGATGGAGGCAGTGCTATGGATGGGAGAGTACGGACTTCTGGTGGATTCCAGGACACGCCTTGGAGGGGATGTGCTCTGCGGCGCCTTCGTTTACCCTTGATTTATCTTACACCTACAGATTCTAGATATGGCAGATAAACACACATTCCTGGCATTCGACTGCGGAGCCACTTCGGGGCGCGCCGTTTTGGCCACTTTTGAGGGCGGACGCTTCGACATGAAAGAGGTTTACCGTTTCCCCAGCGGCATTATCGAACTTCACGGAAAGTATTACTGGGATATACTTGCGATTTATGAGCATTTCCGCAAATGCCTGTCCTCCCTTAAGCAGGAGGGCGTGAGGATAGACTCCATCGGCATAGATACCTGGGGAGTGGATTTCGGTTTTGTGGCCGATGACGGTTCACTCCTTGGCAATCCCCGCGCATACAGAGACCCATACACAGACGGCATTCCGGAGAAGGTGTACGAGACTATTCCACGAGAGGAGCTCTATGGAGCCACGGGCATCCAGATAATGAATTTCAACAGCATTTTCCAGCTGTACGCGCAAACCAGGGAAGGCTTTGCACCGCTTAAGAACGCAAAGAGCATCTTGTTTGTGCCGGATTTGCTTGCCTATATGCTCACCGGAAAGCAGGTGTGCGAGTACACGATTGCCTCCACTTCCGGAATGATGGACCAGGGGAGCCGCCAGTTCAACAAGGGGCTCCTGGAAAAACTTGGGATAAGGGCCGATGTGCTTCTTCCCATCGTTCAGCCCGGGGAGGAGATTGGCCGGTTCGAAGGGATACCCGTTGTTGCGGTGGCCGGGCACGATACGGCATCGGCAATAGCGGCGGTTCCGGCATCCGATGAGAAGTTCGCGTATTTGAGTAGCGGCACGTGGAGCCTGATGGGAATCGAGGTGCCGCAGCCTATCATCAATGAGGGCAGCGCATTCCTGAACTTCACCAATGAAGGAGGAATTGAGGGAACAACGCGTTTCCTGAAAAACATCACCGGCATGTGGCTTCTGGAGCAGTGCCGCAAGGTGTGGAAGGCGGAGGGCAAGGACTATTCCTATCCGGAGCTGATGGAGATGGCGCGCGCGGAAGCATCATTCCCGGGACGCATCAATCCGGATGACCCGAAGTTCGCAAATCCGGAGAATATGGTAGCTGTCATCTCGAGCGAAGTCGAGAGATCTATAGAGATTTCTCCACGCGCTACGCTTGGTCGAAATGACAAAAACGGTTCGGGCCTTGGTCGAAATGACAATATTACCGATGCTCAAATAGTTTCCTGCATATACCATTCGCTTGCCGACCGTTACAAGCAGGTGCTGGACATGCTGCAGGGATTCGCGCCGTTCAAAATCGAGAAACTGCACATCATAGGCGGAGGTAGTGCGAACGAACTGCTGAACCAGTGGACGGCGGATGCGATTGGCATCCCCGTTGTGGCCGGCCCCACGGAGGCTACGGCGATCGGCAATATCATGCTCCAGGCGAAGGCCGCGGGGCTTGTGAATGACCGCTGGGAGATGCGCCGCATGATTGCAGATGCCTTTGAAGTTAAAACATATAAACCACAATAACATGAAAGAAGCACAGATTCTCAAATCCTATGAGATTGCCCGCGAGCGATATGCTGCGCTGGGTGTAGACACCGACAAGGCAATCGGCATACTGGAAAAAACTCCCATTTCCCTTCACTGCTGGCAAACCGACGACGTTATCGGCTTTGAAAGCGCCGCAGGCCTTTCCGGCGGTATCCAGACAACCGGAAACTATCCCGGCC
>JAEEGJ010006323.1_pt1 | contig 35697 bp, 24 predicted proteins | sample 8958761 | NCBI WGS metagenome assembly JAEEGJ01 (sample SAMN16246546, study PRJNA631951) | gut metagenome | biome: gut microbiome; feature: rumen; material: RS-attached | host: Bos | place: Iran: Karaj | collected 2018-10
GCGTGAGCTTTGGTTCGCTGTTCTCCATATTCTCGAAGGCCCTGCTCTTTGCCGAAGTGGGTTACCGCTGGGTGTTGACCCATTATGACCCGTTTAAGGACAAGAAGGTTCATGGTGGGCGCTTGCAGTTGAATGTGGGTTTTGCCTCTTACGTGTTCTAGTTTTTTTGCGGGACCCTTTAGGGTTTGAAGCAATCTGTGTTTGATTTCTGAGGATTTAAGTTGTCTGAGTTTATGAAGAATGTTGCTGTTTTAGGGGGTGCGTTCGATCCGGTTCATTTGGACCATATTAGGGTAGCAAAGACTTGTCTGCAAAAAGGATTTTGCGACGAGGTGTGGTTTATGCCGAGTCCTGACCGCTGGGACAAAAAGCTGAATGCGAGCCCCGAAGACCGCTTTGCCATGCTGGAACTCGCCATGGAAGGCGACCCGCGGCTGATTCTTTCGGATTTGGAAATACAACAGGGTGATTTTCGCGGTTCGTACGTGTTCTTGTGCGGACTCAAGGAAAAATTCCCGGAGATTAACTTTCGCTTGTTGACGGGTGCCGATACCTATGACGGTATTCCGCATTGGCGTGACCCGATGACGTTCTTTGGTACGAATTACAACGGACACTTGCTGTTGCGTGACATTGAACTGATTGTATTTGCCCGTAACGGTTACCCGAAACCGGATATGGAGGCTCACAAGGCGAAGGGCTATGCGGACTTGTTGTGGCTAGGACCGGAGCAGGGCTTTGAAGGCGTGTATTCGAGTACTGCGATACGCAAGGCGTTGCTGTGTGGCGAAGAGCCCAAGGGATTGCACCCGAAGGTGTACGAGTATATTAAGCAGCATAATCTGTATAGAGAATAGATGGATGGTGTGTAATGTGAAGCGTGAAATGAATAATGACTAATCACACATCACACATCTCACATCCCACATCCCACATCCCACATCCCACATCCCACATTTGAATCCTGTAACCCGATTTTTCTTATGCCAGTACCTTCAGATATGTACTTTGAGAGCGTGGTGCAGCCGGAGCATGAAGGCTGGCTGTTGCTCGATTCGCTCTGCAAGCGCTTTACTTACCACAGTCGTGAACTGTGGGGCGAAAAGATTGCGAACGGCTTTGTGGCGGTAAACGGGGAAGTCGCTAATTTGGAGACTGTAGCGCATCGTGGCGATAAGGTGGTTTATCACGTAACGAACTACACCGAGCCCGATGTTCCGACGGATTTTAAGGTCGTGTTTGAAGACGACGAATTCATGCTGGTGGCAAAGCCTGCGGGTGTGCCTGTACACCATACCGGCCATATATTCTACAATACCTTTACGGCGATTGTGCGTCGCGGAACTGACTACGAGACCGCGACCCCCATGCATCGCCTGGATCGCGATACGGGCGGACTCATGCTGTTTGCGAAGTATGCGGAGTCGGCGGCAAGGTTCCAGAAGAATCTGGAGCGCATCTTGCTGAAGAAATTTTATATGGCGGTCGTGCGCGGGGACTTCCCGTCTGAACCGGTAGATTGCACGATGCCTTTGCGCGAAGACCCCGCGGACCGCTTGCGGCTCCGCATGCACCACTTTGCCGATGGCAAACCCTGCCACACGCGCTTTAGAAAGGTGGGTGAGGGGCAGCTTTTACAGCCGGTGGCAGGCGAGTCGAAGTACTCGGTGGTGGAGGCGGAACTTTTGACGGGCCGCAAGCACCAGATTCGTGCCCACCTCGCCGAGCTCGGGTACCCGATTCTGGGCGACCGCCTGTACAGCTTCGATGGCATTTACTACGAGAAGATGTCTCGCTCCTGGTCTCGCGATCCTTCTGTCGATAATTCCGAAGAAGGCCTTTCCGCCGAAGACCTCACGGCCCTCGGCGGCAAGTCGCAGATGCTTTATGCGTACAAGGTCGAAATCCAGTTGCCTTACTGGAAGGAATCGCGCGTTTTCGACTGCGCAGACTACCCGGCAGACATGGCAGAGCTGGTGAAAAGGGTTAAAAGCGGCGTCTAAAATTGCGAAATGCACTCGAAAACGATTTTTTTCAAAAAAAACGCAAAAAATTCGCCCTTACCCCTTGACGAATTATTCTGAATATCTATATTTGGTGCCGTCGATGAGAGCGATCTCAACGACCGAGTCTAACGACTAGATTGCTTCATAGCTCAGTTGGTAGAGCCCGCGACTGTTAATCGCGTTGTCCTTGGTTCGAGTCCAAGTGAAGCAGTGAAAAAGGTTCCGATGCAAGTCGGAACCTTTTTCTGTTATTGGCTCCTTTTTATTATACTTGGGGAAGGGAACTCTGTTGCAATGAAGGAGAACGAAATGTGCAAAGCTTTTTTGCGATACACGATGTTGTTGGCGGCGCTGGTCTTGGGGGCTTGTGGCGGTGACGACAAGGTTGTGAAGACGGAATTTCCTGCAGAATCCCTCGAAGACGATTTCTTTGACGACGACCTTCAATTGGATAATTTGGGGCCGTGTGTCGAGAATCCAAACCCTAAGCAGTCTTTGGTGATGAATGACGGCACGTCCTATCAGTGTATAGGAGGCCTGTGGTTCAGGGTGGAACTCTCCAGTTCGTCGAAGAAGGGAAAATCTTCTTCTTCCGTGCTGCGTTCCAGTTCGTCTAGTGAAACTGTAAAGGAATCCTCGTCATCCGAAAGGGTGTCGTCCGAAGCGCTTGTGTCTTCTTCTGAAAATTCGGTCGCGAGCTCTTCGGAATCTTTACCGGAATCATCGTCGTCGGTAAAATCTTCGTCTTCGTCGCATGTGGACATAGACTTGACGCTTGAATACGACTGTTCTGAATACGATTGTGTCTATACTGGCAACCTGAATTCCAAGATGCTTGGTTCCGGCATCTATGGTCAGTTCTTGGATACTCGTGACGGCCAGGTTTATCGTACAGTGAATATTGGCTGGCAGACTTGGATGGCTCAAAACCTGAATTATGCCTCCGAAAAAAGCACATGCGAATATGATCATGAATATTATTGCTCGCAATTAGGTCGCCTTTACTATCAGAGTGAAGCTTTGACGGTTTGCCCCGAAGGTTGGCATTTACCTAGCTCCAAAGAATGGGACGAACTAGAAGCTTATGCTGCCATTGAGCTTGAGGATAGCACCATAGTGGGGAATGGCTTGAAATCCGTTAAATCCTGGCACAATGAAGTCGGTTTTGACTTGTTTGGGTTCTCGGGCATTGCCACCAGTTTTTTTGGAAAATCGGACATCTGTAGCGGCGTTCACGGCTCGTTTTGGACTTCTGATGATTACGAATATCGCTGTCTGTTGGATGATTGGGGCAATCTACGTTCCTTTAAGCAGACCAGTAGCGCCGATTGGGTAATGTCTGTCCGCTGCGTTTTGGACGACTAGGCGACCGAGATTTTCTATATTATATCTCGGAGGCTTTATGCTGAAAAAACTGATTGCCATTTTGTTTGCCGCTGCGGTATTTGCCGTGGCCGATCCTATTTCTATCGAAGGCCGCTTGACCGAAATTCCGGGCAAGATGCCGAGTAACGACCTGTACAGCTACGTGTACGTGTTCAAGTACAAGGTGCTCAAGGTGGAATCGGGCAAACTGGACGCCAAGGACGTGCTGGTGGGCGTTTACAACCCGCTGATCGCTCGCGGCAAGGTCAAGGACAAAATGGCCGACAAGTCCAAGGGCAATGTAGGCGAATTCAAGGCCAAGGCCAAGCATAAGCTTAAGCTCGTGCCGCTCGAAGGCAACTGGGACGGCGCTGTCGAAGACGAATACTTTGACGACGAATCTCCGCGTTACCTTGCTATCGAGGTGAATGAGTGATTAGAACTTAGAGCTTAGAACTTAGATAATCTCATTTTTCTAAGTTCTACCAACTAAGCTCTACCAACTGATTTCTATGGTCTTCTCCTCTCAGATCTTCCTTTTCTATTTCTTGCCGACGTTCCTGGTCGGCTACTTCGTGTTGTACAAGCTGCACGCGAAGCATTCTCTATTGAATTTCTTTATCACGGTTTTCAGCTACGTTTTTTACGGATGGCTTGAACCGTGGCTCGTGTTCCTGATGTTTGGCTGCACCTTGGTGGTGTACGTGGCCGGACGCTTTATTTCGGCTCCGGGGGCCTCTAAACTGCAAAGGAACTTGGCGCTGGGGGCTGCTATTGCGGTAAACCTCGGTGCGCTCGGCTACTTTAAGTATTACATGTTCGGCATGGGCGTGATTAACGATGTCATTACAAAGCTCGGTTGCGAACCGTTCTCTGTCATGACGGTGCTCTTGCCGGTGGGTATTTCGTTCTATTCGTTCCAGTCCATGAGTTACGCGATTGACGTGTGGCGCGGGACTGCTCCTCCGGTAAAGGACTTTGCGACATTTGCTTGCTACGTGGCCTTGTTCCCGCAGCTGGTGGCGGGTCCGATCGTGCGCTACAATACTGTGGCCGAAGAACTGGCGACCCGTACGCATACGCTCGAAAACTTTGTGCGCGGCATTTCGTTTTTCTGTTTTGGCTTTGCCGAAAAGATATTCCTTGCAAACCAGGTGGGCATTATTGCAGACCGAGTGTTTGCGGCTGATGCTCCTGGCGTGCTCAACAGCTGGTGGGGCTCGCTTGCATACATGTTCCAGATTTACTTTGACTTTTCGGCGTATTCGAACATGGCGATTGGTCTTGGACTTATGCTCGGGTTTCATTTCCCGCGCAACTTTAACGGCCCCTACCGTTCCAAGAGTATTACCGAATTCTGGAAGTTCTGGCATATTTCGCTGACGAGCTGGTTCCGTGACTACCTGTACATTCCGCTGGGCGGAAACCGTGTGGGCACGGCACGCCTGTACTTTAACCTGTTCCTGGTCATGTTCGTGAGCGGCGTGTGGCATGGTGCCAACTGGACCTTTGTTTGTTGGGGCTTGTACCATGCCTTCTTTATGATCGTGGAACGTGCGAACAACAAGAACGCTTTCTATTACAAGGCTCCCAAAGTGGTGCAGGTCCTGATTACGCAGGTGATTGTGCTGTTTGGCTGGGTGCTGTTCCGTGCCGACAATATCGGCGAAGCCTGGCGCATGTGGAAGTGCATGCTCGGGTTCAATGCGGTGAGCTCTGCCGATGCGATTCTGTCTGCTGAAATCTTTACGCCGACTTGCCTGTTCTTTATGGCGCTTGCGGCCTTGCTTTCGTTCTGGAAGTTCCGCAGCTTTGACTGGTGCAGCAAGGTTTCGCCGGTTCGTGTGGTTGTGGCGTTAGCCATCTTTATCGTGGCCATTCTCGCTTTGTTTACACAAAGCTACAATCCGTTCCTTTATTTCCAATTCTAGGATTGCGGCTTTAGAAAAAAGCCTGATTGAAAGTAAAAGAATGTTGTTTGAGTGGGCGGCGGGCTCGGTTTTTTCTAAATTTAGCCCCGATGAATAAAATTATCCGTTCTCTGCTGACTGTTTGTGCATGCTCGTTCTTTTGCTTGACGGGCTGCGATGTTCCATTTTCCAAGGAAGACCCGGTTGTGGTTTCGGTGGGCGAAACCAAACTCCGTCAGGCCGAACTTTACCGTCTTGTCCCTGAATGGGATTACATGACGGACCGCGAAAAGCTGACGTTCCTGGAACATTGGATTGATGAAGAAACCATTTACCAGGAAGCCATGGCCAAGGGCTTCTGGAAGGACCCCGCCGTTCAGGAACAGGTAAGACGTACCGAACGCAAGATCACGGTGGACTATTACTTGCAGACGTTTGCCGACACCATGATGCTCGGCGATACCGAAAAGCTGGATTACTACCACGCTCATCCGGAATTGTTTGTGCGCGGCAGGAACTTGCTGACCGGTGCCGTGATTTACTTTAAGGATTGGCAGATGGCTGAAATGTACCATAAGGGACATAAGAAGCTGACATATGAAACTTATCCGGCTGCAAGCTGGATGGTGAAGCGCATTGAACGCTTTGACACGGTTGCCGTTAGCCCCGATAGCTGCATTTTGCCGTCGTTTACCGATGTGGAATTCGGCAAGCTTTCGCAGGTTAAGCTTTGCGGTGGCCAGCTTAAGGCTGTCGTTGTTCTGTCGAGACTCGATTCTGCCGATGTGTTGCCCTATGCCGAAGTCGCCGAAGATGTGGCTGCCCGCGCCTGGGTCGAACACCAGAAGACCGTGTTTGCCCGCCTGAAGAAGGAATGGAAGAAGGCACGCCCGATTTTCTCGCAGATGAATGTGTTTAGCGAAAAGGAAAAGTAATGAAGTTTCCTGTTGCTGTGAAACAATTTGTTATTTCGTTGAGTGCGTTAGCCGCATTTGCCATGGCTGAACCCGTGTTGATGGAAGGGGTTGCGGCCGTGGTCGATGGCAAGCCGATTATGCGTTCGGAATTCTTGAACAACTTGTACCGTTTTCAGGAAACGCCCGAAGGTTCTGCGATGTCTGAAGCAGACCAGCGCAAGTACGTGCTTGACCAGATGATTGAAGAAAAGGTCTTGCTGAGCCGCATTGACCGCGATTCTATTGTGATTACCGATGCCGAAGTTGACCAGCGCGTGAACGCCCACTTGTCGCAGCTTGCCGCAAGCCAGAATACGGACCTTGCGACGCTCGAAAAGGCGATTCGTGCCCAGCTCGGCATTAGCATGGCGCAGTACCGCGACCAGCTTTCGAAGCAGATCCGCAACCACATCGAAATGGCCCGCGTGCGCCAGCGCCACGTCGGTTCTGTTACGCCGACCAAGAAAGAAGTGGATGCCTTTTTTGCAAACTACAAGGATTCTATTCCGCAGCAGTTCAACTGCGTGCTCCTGAGCCATATCCAGTTGCCGATTGAACCGGATTCCATGATTGTTGATTCCGTGAAGCGTATTGCGGATGCCTTGATCGATACCTTGAACCTGGGTATGAGCTTTGAACTGTTGGCGAAGGCCCATTCGCAGGATACCTCTGCCGCGAAGGGCGGTGACCTCGGCTACTTTAAGCGTGGCCAGTTGGATCCGGCCTTTGAACGTGCCTTGGATTTGCTGAAGAACGGTCAGTATTCTTCTAACCCGGTGAAGACGAAGCTTGGCTGGCATATTGCCCGCGTGCTCGGCCGTAAAGAAGACGGTGTGCGTTCTGCCCAGATTTTGCTTCGCACGATTCCGACGGCGAAGGATTCTGCCGCGGTTCTTGCCCGTGCCGATTCTTTGAGAAAAGCTATCAAGACGACAGAAGGCTTTGCCGCTGCCGCCAAGAAGTTTAGCGAAGACAAGTCCAGCAACTTTGCCGGCGGCCGCCTCGGTTGGTTCCAGCGCAACGAAATGGAACCGGCCTATGTGGAACCGGTTGCGAACTTGAACGTGGGAGAAATTTCGGAACCTGTTCTGATTGATGGCGCCTACCACCTGTTCCGCCTGGACGATTCCCGTCAGACTCGCGATTTGACTTTGGATGAAGATTATGGCAAGATTGAACAGATGGCTGCAACCCATCTCGAAAATCAGAAACTTGAAGCGCTGGTGAAAAAGTGGCGCGACGAGGTCCATATCGAAATCCGCATGACGGAATAATTTATTTTTCGTTAAAACAATAGGTCGCGGGCCTTATGATTCACTTTAACCACGTCACTAAATCTTACGAGGATAATTGGAAGGCTCTTTCCAATGTGACGTTGCGTATTCATAAAGGTGAATTCGTTTTTCTGACAGGGCATTCGGGTGCCGGTAAGTCGACGCTCTTGAAGCTGATTTACATGGACGAACGCCCGGACGAAGAACGTGGCGGCCAGGTGATGGTGAAGTTTACAGGCGACTGCCTGTATGACAGCAAAAATACACCGGATAGCAAGATTCAGTCACTCCGCCGCAAGATGGGAATCATCTTCCAGGACTTTAAGTTGTTGCCGGACCGCAATGTGTTTGAAAATGTGGCGCTTGCACTCCGCATTGTCGGTACGCCGAGTAAGTTGATTAATGCAGCGGTCTTTGACGCTTTAGCCCTCGTGGGTATTAGCCAGAAACGCTTTGCCATGCCGTATACACTTTCGGGTGGTGAACAGCAGCGTGTGGCCATTGCGCGCGCGATGGTGCATAACCCGTACTTGCTGTTGGCGGACGAACCGACGGGTAACCTTGACCCGAAAAACGCCGAAGAAGTTTTTAAGATTTTCAAGGAAATCAATGCCCGCGGTACGACTGTCGTGATGGCAACCCATAATCCGGACTTTTACTTGAATAGTCCTTTCCGCCGCTTGGTGCTTGACCACGGCGAACTCTTGAATAGAGATTTGATTTAAACCTGAATGGCTCGGATTTCGCCGGGTTTCAGATCGCCCAACGTGTATTTGTCGAACTGGATGCGCATGAGGCGCATGACTTCGTAGCCGAGGTGGGCGAGCATGCGACGGATTTCGCGGTTCTTGCCTTCGGACAAAGTAATTTCAAGCCAGCAGTTCTTATCGCCTTCGCTGTGAAGAATTGCTCGCTTGGCGTGCATGAATTCTTCGCTTTCGCCGAAGACGCGGGGCGGAACGCTAAAGCCTTTTTCCATTTGCGAAAGTTCGGCGGCGGTGGGTTTGCCCTTGACTTGTACGCGGTAGACTTTGAGGTGGGTGGCGTCGGTGAGAACGCGGTCCGCCCAGGCTGTGTCGTTAGTAAACAGCAGCAAGCCTTCGCTTGCGGCGTCGAGGCGGCCTATGGGAGCGATGTGCGGCATAGGCTTGCCGGGATACATTTTGGCGAATTGCTCGCGGAATAAGTCCATCACGGTCTTGCGGCCCTTTTCGTCGCTTGCGGTGGTGACGATTCCGCGGGGCTTGTTCATGGCGAAGTAGACGAATTCGCTTGAGGTAACGGGGGTGCCGTCGACAAGAATTTCGTCGTTTTCATAGGCGGGCGATTCAGGGTCGCGTACGGGCTTGCCTCGGAGAATCACGTGGCCTTCGCGCACCAGCTTTTCGGCTTGGCTGCGGCTGCAGTAGCCGCGCTTGGAAATCACGCGGGCAACGCCGTGGGCGCCTTGCTTTTGGGGCTTGTTGCTGCTACGAAACGCCATTAATGTCATTCCGCACTGGGTGCGGAATCTCCTCTTGTTGCTAAAGTCATGAGCATGTTGTATAATTTTTTGTTTAGCGCGTTGTTGAGCGCGTCTGCTGTAGCAGTGTCTTCAAAACCCATGTCGCGGGCTCGTTCGCCGCAAACGTCGATGCCTAGAATTTTTCGGTTCTGGGCGAGCGTTTGGAGCGTGTCGGTGAGCTGTTCAAAAGTGAGCGAACCTTGATCCCAGTTGGTGGCGGCCTCTGCCGTAGAGAGCGCGTCTTTGTCGATGGATATATAGAGATTAGACGAGTGGACGCTCGCGAGCTCGCTACAGACGAGAGACGAGAGGTTCTCCAAATGATTCTTCAGTTCACTTTCGCGGATGAAGGTAACGCGGTTGAGAATTTCGGCAGAGTTTGCTTGGGTGAGGTCTTTGCGGATTTCTTCGACCAAGTGGTCGGCGACTCCAATAACGATGACGTTCTGCACGAACTTGTTGTGGTCCAGAACCTCTTTAATCCAGCCGCCGCAACTCAAGATTCCTTCGAATCTGGGCGGTTGCATATCGGGGTGGTGGTCGAATACCACCAGGTCAAAAGGCTCTTGAACGCTGTCCGTCCAGAGCTTGCTCATATAGTGGTAATTGCCGTTGTCAAAGAAATGAATGCCGAAGGAATCGTTGCCTACGCTTTCGATTTGCTGGCGGAGAATGGCTTGGGCTTCGTCGTCGCAGTAGCAGTCGGTGCCGTCAACTTGAGTGCAATCAAACCAATGGATATTCTTGTCGGTAGCCGCAGACTCTAGCAACCCTTGCATAAAGGGCTGCTCGGCGTAAACGCCTGTGAAATCTTGAACGGAAACGACTGGCATAATGACTCAAATATAAACTTATTTGCTAAAGCGCTTGCAGAAGGTGCAATTTTGACAAAGCGGGTGGCGCAATTCGTACTTTTCAAAGCCTTCGCGGAGGCTCTTGGCGGCGGGCGATTCGAGAATTTCGGCGAGGCTTTGTTCTTGGATGCGGCCAAGCGTAATTTGCCCGCTATGGTCGAGACAGCAGGCGACGACGCGCCCGTCGTGTAGAATTGCTACATGCGTGTCAAGGGCGCGGCATGAACCAGCGGTAGATTTGGCGCGGCTTTCGTCTAACTCGGGCCATTCAAAGCGGGAATCTTGATGCAGGTAAATTCTTCCGGCGACAGGGAAACTCTTGTGTCGGCTGCAGAAGTGCTCCAGCGAAATTTGTGCGCTAGGTTCGGCGCTGCCCGAAGAGCGACCGAATGCTTCGTTGACCTTTGAAATCATGGCTCGATTCCATGTGTCGCTGGCATCGTCGCCTACGTTCCAGAGTCTTAAATTGATGTACAGGTCTGGGCGTACGGCGTTTGCCATCTTGCAAAAGTCAAGAACATCTTGGAGATTGCGCTTGGCAATCTCTGGCGAAAGCTCCGCATAGGCATGCGTTGAAAAGTTCACTTGTCGCGCTGCGGGGGAGGCGAGGATTAATTTGCCGGTGCGCGCAATGGTGGTGCCGTTTGTGGTCAAGTTCAGCTTGAGCTTGGTCTGCTCCAATCTTTTAAGGAACATTCCAAATCCTGGGTGCAACGTTGGTTCGCCAAGCACATGAAAGTAGACATTTTCGGCTACAGTCGCCGATTCGGTAATGCATCGCTCAAACAGTTCCGTACTCATGAATTCGCGCGGCTTATTTATCGAATGGGACGTTGCCGACGAATTAGCCTTTCCGCAAGGGCAAAAGCTGCAGTTCAAATTGCAAACATCCGTGATTTCGATATAGACCGCGTTCATGCGTTACTTGAGTCTCAGCTTTTTCTGGGCGTAAATGCTTTGACCGCCATTGCAAACGAAGGCTGCCACGCAAACGATAAAGAAGGCAGGCAAGGTGTCAAATCCAAAAATCTCGGCACCAATGAAGATGGGAGCCAAGAGCGTGTTGGTGGCGCCACCAAAGACGGCGGCGTAACCGAGTGCTGCAGCAAGCGGCAGGGGAACGCCTACCATGGTGGCTACCCAAGCGCCGAATGTTGCTCCGATGGCGAACAACGGCGTGACTTCGCCGCCCTTGAACCCGACGGCAATCGTCGCAATCGTGAGCGCAAATTTCAGAATCCAGTCGCAGGCAAAAACCGTCGTTCCAACGGCGGCTCCGTTTGCAAAGCAGAAATCAATCAGGTTCGTGCCCAGGCCCGCGTAGCGGCCCTGCCAGAACAACAGCAAAAGAAGACTAATGGCAATGCCGACAAAGGCGATGCGCTTGACCGCATTCGGCAACTTGTTCGCGGCGAGTTTCTTGGCGAGCGAAAGCAATTTGGCAAAACCGCCGCCCACAATGCCGAAAAGCACGCCGAGCAACGCAAGTTTCAGCACAAATTGAATATTCAAACCGGTTTCGTTCCACAGGAGTCCTGCCACATTCCAATCCGGGAAAAGCGTAGCCAAATCAACAGAGAACTTTTCAAGCCCGAGCATTTCGGAAACCTTGTAGGCCGTAAATGCAGCGACCGTTGCCGGGAGCAATGCCGACAGATTCAAGTAGCCCACCAGCAGAACTTCAAGCGCAAGCGCAATGGCGGCAAGCGGTGTCTGGAAAAGTCCTGCAAAGCCCGCGGCCATGCCGGCGATCAGCAGAATTTTGCCTGCGTTTTCTACAGGAATCTTTTTGCTGATGTTGTGGCCGAGTGTTGCGCCAATCTGAATGGCCACCCCTTCGCGGCCGGCACTGCCGCCGAATAAATGCGTAAGCCATGTGCTTACGGCAACCATCGGGATCATGCGCAGCGGAATTTCGTTTTCTTTCCCGAGGGCGACCCCGAAAACCATATCCATGCCGCGCTCGGTGCCTTTGCCAAATTTCTTGTAGCCAAGCACAATTGCAACGCCAATCAAGGCGAGTCCTGGAATCCAGTAAAGCGGGTTGGCGTCGCGCACCGCACTCACAGCCAAGAGCACCTGCCCAAAGAAAGCCGTAAGGGCTCCTACGACTGCGCCCAAGGCAACCGCAGCGATCGTCAAAATTGGGAGCGAAAGCCATTTTTGAACAAATGCACTGATTCTTGCCTTCATCTGTTCCTTCGCCATGCGCATCATTTGCTCCTTCATTTCGGGAGACATGCCGGCGAATTGTTCCTTGAATTGGTTGTATTTGCCAAAATCACTAAAATTCATGGATAATCCTTGATTGCGCAGTAAATTTAGAAATTTAGTCCGAAAAGCAGATTTTGTATATTTGAAATATGAAATTGGAATCCCGCGCTAAAAATTCTTTGACAAAAATTTCTTTGGCGATGCTTTCGTCGTCGCTCTTGGTGGCAGCACTTTCTTCTTGTGCCTCGAATAAACCGGACGCAAATGCGCCTGCGACCGAGAGCGTGTCTGCGGAGCGCCCGGCGGCATTGCCGCCCCAGCCTTCGACGCCGGTGACTGTGTTCGAAATGAAATTCATCAGTGCCGATAAGCAGGTGCGCGTGGTTAAAAAGCCCACTCTTGCAGCCCTCGATTTTGCGGCGTATTTCAATAACCCGATTCGCCTGGCGGGCAAAGAAGAAAAGCCTGAAAACTATACGGGCAAAATGGCTTCGACAAAGCTTGCGGAATATCCGTTCCCGATGCTGGATTCCCTTTCGGAATATGAGCCTGCTGTCATTGCGGGCCGCCAGCCTTTGGCTTGGGAACCGCTTGCCAAGATTCTTTACGCACAGACCGGCAACGATTCTTTAGCTCAGATTTTGAATTCCGTTGAAGCGGTCAAGTGGAATGAACCCGATGTGTTCAGGGCTTTCCAGACGGTGACCCGCATGTGGGGCGTTCCCCTGAGCGATGGTTCTGTGGACTGGTGGGTTGAAGTGATGCCTGCGCCGTGGACGGGCCGCTCCGTATTTTACGGAAAGCTGAAGTTGAGCTCTACGGGTGAAACCGCTGAAATTTTGAATTACTACTTGACCGGCGAAATGAACATTGACGACGCCATGAACTGGGCTCGTACTTTGTCGTCTTACTGGTATCCGACTTTGAATACCGACTTGGAACCGCATACGGCTGGAGCCCCGTGGGAAGGCGATGCCAACAGGCCTTTTGCAGTGATGCGTGGAAACCCGATGGGGACGCCGATGTGGATCGCTTTTGAAGTGCCTGCGTTCCGCTTGAGCGACGAAGCCTTGCGCGCCAAGCGTACGGCAGATTCCTTGGCCGAAGCGGGCGAGGTGGTGCCGGTGAACCGCATGCTCGATACGAGTTCTGCATTCAGGCTTGAAACGCTTGCATCGCTCGAGGGAACGTGCCCTGTGAATGCGGATACGAAAAAGTTCCGCGATGCCCTCTCGAAAAAGCTCAAGAAACTCCCGAAGGAACAGAACGCTTGGGCCGGTGGCGACATGCTTTGGTTCAGACGCAACGCCAACTATCTGCTTGCAGATAAAATAACCAAGCAGGATTCCTTGCACAACCCGCTCCCGCGTCTGCTGGAACTCAAGAAGTACCTGGATTCCCTGAACGTGCAACTCTTGGTGGTGCCGGTTCCGGTGAAAGAAGAAATTTATGGCGAACGCCTGGTCGAAGGCACTGCCGCTGACCTTTGCGTGAATCCGGCCGGTCGCGAATTCACTCGCGAAATGCTTGCCGCTGGGCTCGACGTACTTGACCTTTATCCGGCCTTGATGGCTGCGAAGTCGGGCGACGAACCGCCGCATTACAGCTACCAGCGTTACGATACGCACTGGTCCTTGCCAGGCATGCTTGCTGCCATGGAACTCTTGGCGAGCCGCGTGACGCAGTATTCTTGGTACGCCGAATCGGGGGCTCAGCCTGGTTCGCTTAACCTGCAAGAAACGAAAACGGTACGTGAAGGCGATCTTGTGGCGCATTTGCCCGATGCCGAAAAGTCCAAGTACCCGGCAGATACTTTGCCTGCAATGAAAATCTTCAAGGGCACCGAAGCCTACAAGGGCGGCAAGAATTCGCCGATTCTCTTGATGGGCGATTCCTTTACGGGCGTGTTTGAATCGGTCGACCAGAAATCGGGCGGCCCGGGCTCGCTGTTGGCTTATGCGACAGGGCTCGATGTGCAGGTGCTTACCAGCTGGGGCGGCGGCCCGGGCGTGTACCACCGCATGATGAAAATGAAGAAGGACATGCAGAGCAAGCGCCTCGTGATTTACATGATGACGGCTCGTGACTTCTGGCAATCTCCCATGGAGTGGGACGGACTTTAGTCTCTATGCTTGCTCGTCTTTCTGCTCTCGCTAAGCGATTCTTTTGGCCGGTGCTCATTGTCGTCTTTGCGGCGTCACTGGCGCTGGTGCTTTGGAGCGGACGAGCCGAGACGATGAATTTTAGGGATGCGGCCTGTTCCTTTGAAGACCGCTTGCCGGGGTGCCTCGATTCGCTTGAACTCTGGAATGGCGGTCTTGCTTATTTCGACAGCTCGCTTGCGTCGACTGGCGATACATTGTGGAGCCTGAAAAGCCTGCTGTGGACTTATTGGGGACTAGAATTTGCGGGTGCAGGCGATGCGGCCGTTACCGCCGAAGCGATTCTCCCGCTGCACGTGCTGCAAATGAAAAAGTCCGGCTGCATGGGCCTTTCTTGGCTTGCGATGATGGTAGCGGAGGCTCGCCACTTGCCACTTTCGGTCATCATGCTCCCGGGGCATGTGTTCTTGCGTTACGGCGCGGATTCTTCGTCTGCAATCAATCTGGAACCCAACCGCGAAGGCTATAGCTATACCGACGCCGAGTACCGCGAAAAGTACAAGGCCGGCCCCTGGACGGGGCTTGAATTTAAACCGCTTTCGCCTACGCAGTTCGTGGGACTTGCCGCCTTCAATATGGGAAACCTGTACTTGGACAGCGACTTGCGCCGCGCTTTGACCTGGTACCGCATGGCCGAAGAGTTCTTTGTGGAATATCCGGGCATCAAGGCCAACCAGGAGATTGCTAAAAGCCGTTTACCTGACCACCTGTAATCGTGATTTTTGCCCCAAATTGCTATTTTTTGCAAATGCGGGTTATTTTACTCTCTTTAATATCGCTCCTGTTTTTTGCTTGCGCCGATGTGAATCCCACATCCGATTATGTTTATCTGGGGTTTTCAAAAGATAAACTGGATGGCATGATTCAAGTGACGGCCTATAATGCGACGGCAATTCTTGGGACGAACGATACCGCTGCAAAGTTGGAAGAATACCCCCAAATGAAAGTCAAGGTGGATTATCCATTTTCGATGGGTCAGCACGAAGTCACTTGTAGCGAATTCAATAAATTGATGAAACCCCAGGGGCTCAAGCTTTCTTGCAAAAGCAAGAATCTCCCTGCGACAGACATGACTTACTACGATGCCGTTTTGTATGCCAACGAAAAAAGCAAGGCGGACGGTTTCGATACGGTGTATTCGTATTCGAGCAAACAGGTCGATAGCGATGGACATTGTACGTTCCTCGAAGGATTCTATTTTCATACCGATGTAGACGGCTATCGCTTGCCGACCGAAGCGGAATGGGTCGTGGTGGCTGGCCGTAAATGGCATCCGAAGGCGAGCTGGAATGCCGAAAATTCGGGAAACCAGTTGCATGAGGTTTGCACCCGAATTGCAGATTCAACTGATTTTTGCGATATGGCGGGTAACGCCATGGAATGGGTCAATGACTGGCTCGGATTCTTCAGGGATACTACCATCTACAATTACACGGGGTCGCCAGATGGCGGCAACATGGGTAAGCGAATTGTGAAGGGTGGCAGCTATCGCCAACTCGGAGATGCAATCAATTTGTACTGTCGAACCGACGTGTATACGATTACCTCGTCTACTCGCGCAGACTATGTCGGTTTCCGTTTGGCATTTGGCCAAATTCCCAATCCGGTGTGGATCGATTATGACGGCATTCCCAATTCCAAGCGCGTGATTTCGCTGGTGAACCAGCGCACGTTAAAGAACCATTTGGATGCATACAAGGTGGTTCTTGCTTTCCGCAATAACCTGACCGGTAATCTGGCCTATGTGAATTATTCGGACGGAACCATTTATACTGCCGAAATCAAGGACACTTTGGAGGTGTACCATCCGGATGTTTCGCCGAACGGACGTTTTGTCGCCTTCTCTACAGGACTTGAAGGCGTTTCCGGTAAATCCGAAGTGTACGTCAGGACGCTTTCGCTGGGCTATGTTAAAATAATGAAACTGAAAGTCGATAATGCATCAATTCCGCGCTGGAGAGTTCTCCCGAATGGGGATACGGTGATTGTTTACGTGACGGATGCCGGCGACAATCGAAACGACGGCACGTTCAAGCGTACAGAGACTTGGCAGGTAAAGTTCCAGAATGAACGATTCGGTAGACCGCAAAAACTTTTTGATGGCGCTTACCACGATGGGATTAGCGCCGATGAACGCTTGGCCGTGACGGGTGCTAGACTGCTCCGTGCCAAAGTGGCCGAGGGCTCTTCGACGTTGGAAGCGAAGGCCCGCGATACCTTGTGGTATAATGGCGAGCAGGCTTGCAATGCATCGCTTGCAACCGATGGTTCCAAGAAAACCTTGTTCCTTGACTTTGGTGGCGAAACGGGCCAGAAGTTTGTGGGCGAGTCTTACGGTGTTCATGAACGCGTTCTGGTGGTGGACAGCACGGGCAAATTGATTAGCTCCATCAAGGCTCCTTCGGGCTATTCCTTTGATCATACGGAATGGGTGCGCGGCCGTTCCGACTATGCCGTTGCTACTCTTACCGAAGCAAGCGGTATGCACAAGAAGATCGTGCTTATCAATATGCAAGATAACAGCCTGACGGATTTGGTCGAAGGCGATGACTTATGGCAGCCCTGCCTCTGGATTCCGGATGCCTTGGATAAATCCAAGTTTGAAGTCGATGGCGATAGCGCTGGCGTCTACATGCACGCCGGCGAAAACCTTGAAGGCATTTTGATGCGCTACAATATGGAATTGGTGTGGCGTTATCGCGATACGGCAAACGTCGTGATTGTCGGTTCGTCGCGCCCGTTGCATTCTGTGTCGCCCAAGTACATGGTGCAACCGTTCTATGCGGTCAATCTTGCACAGACGCCTAATTCCATATACATGTCGAAGGATTTCTTGGACTTCTACATTTATCCGCATTTCAAAAAGTTGCAGTACATCGTGATTTCTTTGGATATCGACTTTTGGTACAAAACCGATGAAGGCGAAAATAGTGACAATTTCTTCAAGAAGAATTACAAGAATTATGCCGGGTTTGTGTACGACAAGAATCACAATTACTGGCAAGACGGATATCCGGAAGGCCTGCTGGAATATACCGCGAATTACATGACGGTTGAAGGCGACTATGCCTTCTTGGATGACCGCGGCCGTATGCTGGGAACCGGTTGTAAGCCTTGGAGCAAGAATCCTGATATCGAAATGGATTCCCTGTACTACGATGACCATCCTGACAGACTTGAAAATTCGATGAAGGCCTTCAAGGAAATTCTTGAAAAGGCGGAAGAAAGGGGTGTTGGCGTCGTGGGTGTTATTTTCCCGCAAAATCCGGCCTACAGAAAAACGGGAGCATTTGGCCGTTATGGTTTGCGCAGAAGCCTTGCCAAAGAAGTCATTGATGACCTGAAGGCTTTGGAAAAAACTTATCCGCATTTCAAGTTGCTGGATGAAAATAAGATGGGGAAACACGATTATGACGACCAATCTTCTGCAGATGAGGATCATCTTTGCGCGAGAGGTGCTCCCCAAATCACAAAACGGATTGAATCTGTCTTGAAGGAGTTGAGGTAAGCGATGTATCGAGTTCTTCTGTTGCTGCTGAGTTTTGCCTTTTTTGCTTGTTCCAATTCTGAATATATCTATTCGCAGCAGAATGCCGATTCTGGATTTGAGCCGGATTCGAAAAGCGATATGGTTGTGGTCAAGCACGAAAAAAAGGAAGTCTTGCTAGGTACAAACGAAGGGGCTGCCAGGGCGAATGAACGCCCGCAAATGCGTGTGACCCTGAATTACGATTTTTCGATAGGCAAGTCGGAGGTGACTTGTGCCGAATTCAATTCGCTGATGAAATCTTCGAAGATTTCGGTTCCTTGTGAAAAAGACAATTATCCGGCGACGAACTTGACCTACTACGATGCCGTCCTTTTGGCAAATGCCCGCAGTAAAAATGAAGGTTTCGATACAGCGTATACGTATAGCAATGTTGAACTGAATTCCGAAAACCATTGCGTGAACTTGGAGGGTTTTGCTTTCCACCCTGAAGTGGATGCGTATCGCTTGCCGACCGAGGCTGAATGGGCTTTTGTGGCTGGCCGTTTCTGGAATATGAAAAATGCATGGACGGCCGACAATTCGGATTATCACTTGCATGCGGTTTGCTCAAAGTCTGAAAATGCCCAGGTTTGCGACATGGTCGGAAACGCAATGGAATGGGTAAATGATTGGCTCGGCAATTTCCGCGATACGGCTGTTGCAAACTATGTGGGGGCTCCTGATGGCGGGAACCTCGGGCAGCGCGTCGTGAAGGGCGGCTGCTACAGGACCCCGGCAGAATCCATTACGCTTTATGGCCGTGGTGACGTGTATACGGTAACGTCTTCAACCCGTGCCGATTATGTGGGCTTCCGCTTGGCCTTTGGTTTAATTCCCGATGCTTTGTGGATGAATTCTGACGGCAAGGCGGCCGGTAGCCGCGTGATTCCGCTTGCCAGTTCCTCGACGCTCAAGAGCCTTTTTGACACGTACAGAGTCAAGCTCGCATTCCGTAATGATTTGTCGGGCAACTTGTCTTTTGTGGATTATTCCAACGGTGCGCTTTCGGTCGTAGAAATCGAGGATACCTTGAATGCATACCACCCGGATATTTCGCCGGATGGAAAAAAGGTTGCCTTTAGCACGGGGCTTGAGGGCGTTTCGGGCAAGTCGACTGTTTATGTGCGTGACTTGAATGCCGAAGGTTCGAGCCTTGTCAAACTGGATGTCAAAACGGCTGCCATTCCGCGTTGGCGCGTGCTCGAAAACGGTGATACGGTCATTGTGTATGTGACGGATGCCGGCAACAATAAGGATGATGCTGCATTCATGTCTACTTCGACTTGGCAAGTGAAATTCTCGAAGGGGAAGTTTGGCGAACCGAAAAAACTTTTCGATGGCGCTTACCATGGTGGCATCAGCGAAGATAATTCCCTTGCCGTCACGGGTGCACGCTTACTGCGAGCCCGTACAGGCTCTGAATCCGAAGTGTGGTACAATGGCGACCAGGCTTGCAATGCTTCGCTTGCCCAAGATAGCAGCAAACGTACCTTGTTCCTTGATTTTGCCGGCAAGACGGGTCGAGAATTTGTCGGCTCCAAGTACGGTACGCACGAACGCATTCTGGTCGTAGACAGTACGGGCAAGTTGATTCAATCGGTAGGAGCACCGAAGGGTTATTCCTTTGACCACAGCGAATGGGTCCCGGGTAACCATAATAAGGCGGTTGCAACGCTTACGAATGCAAACGGTGCCCATACAAAAATCGTTTTGGTGGATCTTTCGGACTCTAGCGTTGTGGAATTGGCCGAAGGCGATGAACTTTGGCACCCCGCACTCTGGGTGAATGCAACCTTTGCGGGCTACGATGAATTGCTGGATTTGGATAGCGCCGGCATTTACTATGGCGAAGGTCTAGACATTGAAACTGAAAAATCCCGTATCAAGATGGAACTCTACTGGAAAAACCTCGATGAAACCGAAGTTCTTTTGGTTGGTAGTTCCCGCATGGAAATGGGGCTTGATCCGGAAGCGTACCCGGAATGGAATATGTTGAATGTGGCTATTTCGGGAATTGACGGCAACCGCGATATGTATTTCGTTGAAAATTACGCATTGAACCATTCCGACAATTTGAAAGCGATTGTGATGTCCCTAGATTTGGACAATTGGAGCGGAAGAGAAGACCACTTGCGTTTGATTCATATGGGTGTTCCCGGTTACGATTACGATGCCCATCACGACTTCTGGAAATCGGGATTGCCCAATGGTTTTGTCGAGGCGGTTGAAAATGCGTACCCGGCAAGTCAGGGCTGGATTCAGCGCTATTCCGCCCGCGGTGGACTTGATGATGAATGCCGCGGCTGGGATGCCGACGGAACCGACGTGCTGATGGATTCTGTATTCTCGACACAAGAAGAACGCTATCTGGATGCACGATTGAATGAACTTGCCGAAATCGTGGACAGTGCGGCGGCCAAGAATATCTATGTCATCGGAATCATTTTCCCGATGGCCCCGCAGTACAAAAAGACGGGAAGCTTCGGAACTTATGGCCTGCAGCGCAGTGTGTATCCTTCGAAAAAGAAAAAGCTGGATTCGCTTGCCAAGGCAAATCGATATTTCGTCTTGATGGATGAAAATAAGAATGGCGATCATGATTATACGGATCAAATGTCTTTTAATCGCGATCACCTTTGTGTCGCCGGCAAGAAGCAGATGACAGACCGGTTGGTTTCTGTCCTGAAGACCTTGAAATGGTAATAGCCGCATTTGTCATTCTGTTTGCGATTTTTCCGCTGACCGATACTGACATCTGGTGGCATTTGGCTTGTGCACGCGAGTGGGTGACGACATGGACACCTGTCCGCGCGCCCGTTGTGAATGTGCATGAATACTTTCAGCTGGTCGTAGGCTTTGTCTATGGCCTGGGTGGCGCTCCGCTCTTGGTGGCGTTCAAGGCGGTGTTGTGGGGTGCGGTCTTTGCGCTGTTCCTCCGCCGTCGTCCTTGTCACCCTGAATGTCATGCTGAACTCGTTTCAGCATCGGCAATCCCCGCCAGATGGCTGTTCTGCATTGCAATCCTGTTCGTATTCCGCTTCCATTTTGAAATGCGTCCGGTGCTGTTTTCGCTGTTATTCCTCGGCGTTTACTGGAATGTGATTCCGTGGCTTGCTAAAGAATTGCGTGAATCCCGGTTCAATCTGAAGCTGGCTGCGTGTGCTGCGCTGATTCTTGCGATTCAGTGGCTTTGGTGTAAAACGCAAGGCTTGTACATTCTTGGTCCGCTTTTTACGGCGCTTGTGCTGGTTGCTGGAATTTGGAATTCGCGCAGGGCGGGCGATAAGTTCTTGTGGAAGGCGCTTGCGTTACAGGGCGTTTTTGTTGTCGTGCTGTTTGCGATGCCGTTCTTGCATCGCGAAGGCTTGGCGTTATTCCTTTATCCGTTTGGCCTGCTGGATCGCTTGCTTGGCCTTACTCCTTCTGCCGCGGTATTTGCTAACCAAATCGCCGAGAACCGTTCGCCCATAACGCTTTTGATGGCGGGGGAGAATACGTTGGAATGCGTGCTGATGATTTTGCTCTGTGTCGCCGGAATGGGCTTTGCCATCTGGCGCTTGTATAAGGCTCGCTGGCCCGATGTCTTGAATGTGACATTCTTGGTAACGGCGGTTTTAGCGCTTGTTGCCGAACGCAACTTTGTGCTGTTCTTGCCGGTGCTGTTAGCGATGTTCCCTGATTTCTCAAAGCGATCGAAGCTCGCAACCTCATTTCACATTCCACATTATACATTAGCGCTTGTTCTTCTTGCTTTTATTTTGGGCCTTTGGGCACGTTCGCTTTCGGCTTACGATTATTCCATGGTTGCCTACCAGCGTGTGCCGGTCGATGCCGCGGGTTGGATGCTGAAACATCCGCATGTTGGCAAGCTGTTTAACGATGACCGCGCCGGCGGTTACTTGGCATTGATGAACCCTGCCGATTCCATTTATATCGACGGAAGATTTATCCTGAAAACGGCGGATTTCTTTGAACGGTATCTGAATTACGCCAAAGACCCCGCCTTGTTTATGCATGACGCCGATTCCCTTGGCGTTGACCGCGCCTTATTCCCGCTGCAATATTACGCCCGCTGGGATACGCTTATGCATGCTTTGCAGCAAGATTCCCGCTGGCACCTGGCCTACCGCGACGAATACTTCGCCGTATTCGATAAATAAAAAGGCCCGACCCGAAGGTCGGACCCCTTTCTCTCTCGTTTGATTGGGTTTACTTAACCTGGATTGCACGCACCATGTTCGTTCCGTTTCCGCGGATCTTGGCAACGTACATGCCTGCGGGGAGCTTGGCGAGCGAAAGCGTTCCGCTCACATTATCGATAGCCATGAGCTTGTCGCCCTTGGTGCTGAAAATTTCGACTGTCATGGGGGTGCCGGCAATGTGCAAGGCGTTGCCCGAGAACGTTACGTTGAAGTTCAAGTTTGTCTGCATGAAGATGGCGGTGTTGTTGTTGCCGCCATTATTCTGGTTGTTGTTTCCGTTCTGGTTATTATTGCCGCCGTTGTTTCCTTCATTATTCCCGCCGTTGGCGGCACACTTGGTGTAGCTGGCGGGGTTGGTAGAAAGGTAACCCTTCACCAGGTTGCCCGAAGCAGTATACTGGAGCGATGTCTTGGTGGAGGAGCCTTGGAAAGCGGCAGTGCCTTCGTTAATGGTAGAGGCAGACCAGTTTGCCCAAGAGAGCTGATACTTGTTCACGTATTCCTGCCAGCTCTGGTTGCGGCCCTGGTCCGGATCGCCCTTGCCGTCGGCGTTGCCGGTGCCCCATTCCGAAATGAATACGGAAAGACCTGCCTTGATTGCCTTTTCGCCCTTGACGCCTTCGCTTTCGCCGCCCCAGCTGTAAGTGCCTTCCCAGTTGTGGCTGTTGGCGTAGTAGTGCAGGGTGTAGGCGGTGTTTTTCTTGGAGTCGCTGACTTCGTTGCCGATAGCGTCAGACGGGTTCTGGTCCCAAGAGGGGTTGCCCACGAGCACCAGGTTGTCGGAATACTGGCGAATCACTTCGATGACTTGGTTGGCGTAGTTCTTGACATCGCTCCAAGGAATCTGCTGCGGTTCGTTGTAGACTTCGAAAATCACGTTGTCGTACTTGCCATAGGTTTCGGCCATTTCTTTAAAGAAATTCTTGGCGGCATCGGTCTGCTTGTGGGCTTCGTGGGAATGCCAGTCGATAATCACGTAAATGTCGTTCTTGATGGCCGCTTCGACAACGGTCTTGACAAATTGCTTCTGGTGTTCGGAGTCGCTGGCGTAGCCCTTGAGCTGGATTCCGTTCCATTCGCCCTTCCAGTCTTCGTTGCCGGTAGCCATGGCGGCGCGCACGATCTGGATTTTCATGTCGTTCACCATGGTAGAAATTCCTTCTTCGCTCCAGAATTCCACTGCCTGGGGCATCAAGCTCCAGTAAAGGCTCATGCCACGCACCTGAACTTCGGCACCGTCCTTTACACCCTGGCAACTGCCGTAAATGCGGCCCTGACCTTGCGAGTTCTTGCCGGTCATGAGCTGGCCATATTGGCTAACGGGGCCAACGCGGGTGGGGGTAATGTCTTGGGCGGCGGCAAACGTTGCACACAGCGCCAAAGATGCCAAAAGTGTGGATACGGATAAAGATTTCATAGAACATCCCTTTTTTTTACCGAAAATAGGTTTTAAAGGGTGAAAACGAGAAAAAGCGGAACCTTTTTCTGTTTACAGCTGTGTAACAGGCGAAAACGGGCTTTTTTGCGGCTTTAAAGCGTGATTTTAAGCACGTGACGTAAAAATAAAAGTTGTTTTTTTGCAAAAATCCATTATCTTTGAGGTTAGAATAAAAAGGAGTATATATATGGGATGTAAAGTTTGGGCCGCGTCCTTGGCGTTGGCATTTGGTCTTTCGCAGGCGACGGTAAATTTCCCGTTCCCGCAGATGTCCGATTACGGTGGAAACGCAACCTTGTTGAGTGACAAGGCCGCCGCTTCGGAACAGCTGAAAAAGCAGTTCCTGTACTGGAAACAGGCCATGTACAATGAATCGGGCGATATCGCGGGCATTCGTTCGGACCCCGGTTCTGACTCGTATTTTTCGGAAGGTGTCGGCTACGGCATGCTCCTGATGGTGTACTTTAGCGACAACACGACTAGTTATCAGGCTGAATTCGACAAGATCTGGAATTTCTACAAGAAGTTCCAGAATGAAAATGGGCTCATGATTTGGAAAATCGGTAATCTTTCGGAATCCTGGGATGCGGGCAATGGAGCCGCTCTCGATGGCGATATCGATGCCGCCGCGGCCCTGGTGATGGCTTACTACCAGTTTGGCGACGAAAAGTACAAGGAAGATGCCAAGAAACTGATTCAGGCCATGAAAAAGTCCGAGTTCGAAAGCAACGGCTTGCACTTGCCGGGCGACAAGTGGGGAGACGCCGCGTTGAACCGCAAGAATCCGGGTTACTTCGATCCGGCCTACATGCCCTTGTTTGCTGCCATCGATGAAGAAAATGCAGAATTCTGGAGCAAGACTGCCTACGATGCGAACATGAAATTGTACGAATCGAGTTCTGACGAAGTCAAGACGGGCCTGGTGGACGACTGGACTGACAAGAACGGCAAGAGCGAAGACGACTATTACAGCTACGATGCTTCCCGCGCTCCGTGGCGTAACGCGAAGGCTGTGTGCTGGCATGGCGACCAGCGTGCGCTCGCCATCGACAAGAAGATGGCTGAATTCGTGTCGACGGTGAATGCGTCTAGCATGAGCGGCCCTGTGCTTCGTTCTTCGGGCAGTCTTGGCAACGACCACAACAGCACGTTTGTGACCTCCCTGATGACGGCGCTGATTTCGGATTCCAAGTACCAGGCCAAGCTCGATGAATACTGGAAAGAAGCGGTGGCGCTCGGCGACGAGAACTACTTTAACCAGTCGCTCAAGCTCTTGAACGGTCTCCTAGTTTCGGGCAACATGCCGAACCTCATGAATGCAAATTCCGGCATGACCGGCATCGCGAAGTCCAAAGTTGCAAACGCTCCGGCGGTTTCGCTGCAGGGCCGCACGCTCCAAGTCCGCACCGACGGTGTCGCCCGCGTTGACGTGTTCAATGTGGCGGGCCATGCGGTCAAGACGCAGGCGGGGAGTCAGGCAATGGACCTCCAGGGATTACCGGCTGGAGTCTATATGGTTCGCGTCCAGGCGAAAAATGCGACCATGATGCAAAAGATTCGCTTGCAATAAAGCGTTCTATTGTATGTTTTAACGAAAAAACGTAGGTGCCTGCTGGGCGCTTGCGTTTATTTTTTCGTATCTTTAGGGCATGAATAGAATTTTGAAGTTTTGTGCCTGTGCCGTTTTTGGTGTGACCTCGGTTTTTGCCCAGCAGGGCGCTCCGACGGGTGCCGCCGTTGACCCTACTGCCGATGAACAGAAAGCCCTCAACGCCTTGAAAGGCAAACTTGAAGGCGCGATTGTCTGGGCGACGAGCCGTGCAAATTCCCATCACGATATTTGGATTATGAATGCCGATGGCACAAATGCCCGTGCCCTTACTCAGGGCGACAACGTGGACTGGTTCCCGCGCATTTCGCCGGATGGCTCGACGGTGCTTTTTAACCGCAGCAAGGGCGGTTGGGTTCCTGAAAACGACGCCAACTACCCTGAAAAGTGGGATTTGTGGATGGTCGACATCTCGGGCGAAAATGCTCGCAAGGTTGTAGACAATGCAACGTGGGGCACCTGGAGGCCCGACGGCAAGTCGATCGTCTTTAGCCGTGCCGGTAAGGTGTTTACCATGGATCTCGGCAGCAAGAAAGAAACTCTTGTGCTCGATGGCGAAAAGGCCTTCAACAAGTCCGGCGTGATTCTGCAGGAACCGAACATGAGCCCGGACGGCAAGCACTTGGCCATTACGCTCCGTGGTTCCATGCGCGAAACGGGCGTGTGGGATCTCTCGAAGAATGCTTGGACCAAGTCTGGTGATGGTTGCCAGATTGACTGGAATTTTGACGGCAGCAAGCTTTACCGTGTGAACCCGACGGGTAACGGTGGCACCGCTGCTCCGAGTGAAATTCTGTGGTTCAGCGCCAAGGACGGCAAGCAGGTTGAAAAGGTGGGCTTCTTTGGCATCCCGAAGAACGTGAAGCTGATGGACCTGCCCGGTCGTCGCAGTCACGAATATTTCCCGCGTCTGTCTCCGGATGGCAAGTGGCTTGTCTGGGGGGCTACTGACAAGGGTCACGATCATGACCTGTTCGACTACGAACTGTACATCTGGAAAATTGGCGAACCGGTGGAATCGGCAACGCGTATTACCTACCACAGCGGCAATGACCGCTGGCCGGACATTTGGCTCGGCAAGGTTCCTGTAAAGGAAACGGCTGCTGACAAGGTCGCCTCTCAGGTGAAGGATGCTGTCAACGGTGCCGCAAATGCAATTCAGTCCGGCATCAGCGAAGCCAAGATGGATGAACTCATCAAGGCCATCGATCGTTTGACGGATGCGGTGAAGTCGCTGGCTAAGTAGTCGGTCCGCAGTCGGAACGAATCTTAAAGCACATGATGGCATACGCTCCGGCGACATTCATGCTCGCCTTGCGACCTGCCATCGGGATTGTCACTTTCATTGTCGCCTCCGCCATCAGTTCGGGGGCGATTCCTAATTCTTCGTTGCCGAGAATGATCAGGCCTTTTTCGGGCCACTTGACGTTATTGATGCTCGGGATGTCTTCGCCGGTTTCCAGCGCGATAATCTCATAGCCGTTTTCCTTGTGCCACTTGACGCAATCGAATGGCGATTCCCAGCGCTTGATCGGAATCCATTCCTGGCAACCGCGGGCGGCGCTTTTAACCGTCACATGTTCGGGCCCGCAACTGTAACCGCTCAGGTGCACGCCTTCGAGCCCGAAGCAGTCCGTGCTGCGAATGATGGAGCCAACGTTAAAGGCGCTTCGCAAGTTGTGCACGAGTACGGCGAACGGGAGCGGGGCTTCGTTGGCGACTTCGCGGTCGCCCGGTTCCTGCTCCAGGTAAACGTCGCGTTCGAACCCGAGGCCAGCCCGAGTGCGGAACGTCTTGTAAAGGTCAATCATTTGCGCCTGGTTTTTTCCGGTAAGGCGCTCGCTTTCGGGGAGTTTCATCCATTCGGCATAGGTCTCGAATTCACGTTTTGCGCGGGGCACGTCGTCGCCCAGCTGTAAAATGATGACGCGCAAAAGTTCGGCCATGCGCTTGGCCTTGGAGGTCTCTTTGGTAGCGAGGAATTTCTTTTCGGAAAACATGGCCATAATGTAGAAAATGTATATTTACGCCTATGATTCGCTCGTTATACTTGCTTGCTTTAGGCCTGTTGATAGCTTTGTTGGGGTGTTCAAATTCTGAATATGCTCCCGGTGCGGGCGAGAACGATTATTTAGGCTCTCTTGAATTAAAAGATTTTGTCGTTATACGTTCCAAGGGAAAGACTGTAACACTCGGAACAGACGAAGAATCGGCCTCCATCAAAGACCGGCCAAGCATGAAATCGTATTTCGATTACGATTTTATAATCGGCAAACATGAAGTCACTTGCAAAGAAATGAATCTGGATTGTGAAGATTCTTTGCCTGCTACCGATGTGACTTATTTTGATGCCATTCTGTATGCGAACAAAAAGAGCAAGGCCGAAGGCTTTGATACGGCCTATTCTTATACGAATTTGATGTTTGATGCGAACCATTCTTGCATCGGTATCGATGGTCTCATTTTCCGCCCCCTTGTAAATGCGTATCGCTTGCCGACCGAGGCGGAATGGATTTATGTGGCGAACATGGGGTGGAAACCGGAACAGGCTTGGCATAACGGTAATTCTGATTTTAAACTGCATGCGGTTTGCTCGTCGTTTACGGACCGGAATGGCGTTTGCGATATGGCCGGGAATGCCATGGAATGGGTGTACGATTTGTGGGTGCCGTTCCATACCGTCGATGTGGTGGACTATGTGGGGGGCAAGGCTAGCGAAGGCGTAGAAGAGCGCGTGCTGAAGGGCGGTAGCTACAATAACGACCCGGCGTCGCTCCATTTGTATAACCGTGGCGATGTCTACATGGTGGCTTCTTCGACAAAGGCGAATTATGTGGGATTCCGCCTGGCGTTCGGTGCCATTCCAAACCCGCTTTACCTCGATAAACAGGGCAAGGAAGTCCTGCAGAAGTATACCGTGATGGTCAGGACGAATACGGTCAAGCAGTTTATTGACAAGCCGCTTTCCAAAATGGTCTTTAGGGACGATTCCCGTGATGTCTTGGTGTATGTGGATTTCAACGATGCTTCTGCGCCTGTTCTCGAATTGAATACGGGCGTGACGGCGTACCATCCGGATATTTCTCCCGATGGGAAATTTGTCGTCTTCTGCACAGGAGTTGAAGGAATTTCGGGCAAGTCGAAGGTCTATGTGTCCCGCTTGGACGAAGGCGATTCCACCTTGATTGAACTTCCGGCTGAATCGGCAGCGATTCCGCGTTGGCGAATTCTGGAAAATGGTGATACGGTGATTGTCTATGTGAACGATGCCGGCAGCAATAAAGAAGAGGATGCCTTTGCCAAACAAGAAACTTGGCAGGTCCGTTTTTCGAAAGGCAAGTTCGGAAAGCCCGAAAAGCTTTTTGACGGCGGGTATCATGGCGGCGTATCCAAGAACGATCGCCTGGCGGTTTCGGGCGCACGCCTTTTGCGTGCCAATGTGAATGGCCAACCGGAAATCTGGTACAATCAAAATCAGGCCTGTAACGTATCGCTCAGTCAGGGAGGCGAAAACAAGACGCTGTTCCTTGATTTTGGCGGCAAGACTGGTCGCAAGTTCGTGGGAGAATCTTACGGTACGCATGAACGGGCGCTGATTGCCGATAGCACTGGTAAATTGATTGGCTCGGTCGCGGCTCACGAAGGTTATAGCTTTGACCATACGGAATGGATTCTTGGCTCCGACTCGTTCTTTGTGGCGACGCTCGCCGACATGAATGGAAGCCATAAAAAAGTAGTGCTGGTTAATTCCTATACGGGCGAAATGCTGTCTCTTGTTGAAGGCGAAGAACTTTGGCACCCTGTGCTTTGGGCTCACCATCGTGATAAGAATTCGCGCTGGGATTATGATAGCCTTGGACTTTACTATTCTGAAAATGGCCAGTCGACGCATTACCTGACGCAAAAGATGCCTGTGCTGTGGACATACCGCGATTCGGCCGAGGTCGTGACTTTGGGCAATTCGCACATGCAGGCGGCAGTTGCTCCGGATTTCTTGAGCATGAAGGCTATTAACCTCTCGACAATCCCTTGCGATATGCATTGTATTGATAGTCTTTATGAAACCTACATTTCGACGCATTTCTCGCATTTGAAATATCTTGTGATCGGCATTGATTTTGACTTGTGGGGCGAATACGAACCGGGCGAAAGCATGGCGCTTAATTTTGGTGATGCTCCTGGATTCAAGTATGACCGCAATCATGATTACTGGCGTGGTGAAATCGATAGCGCGTTTGTAGAAAGGGCTGTCGAAGTGGCTGAGGCCTATAAGATGCAGTCCGACATTATCGATCCGCATGGCTGGATGCGTACGGAATGTATTTCTGACTGGGGGAGTGGCGGCAAGGAATTTGCAGACGTGGTTGTCGATAGCACCTGGAGCGACGATAGCCGCCGCTATGAATTGAACTATGCGCAGCTGGATAAAATCCTCAAGATGGCCGAACAGCACGACGTGATGGTTGTCGGCTTGATTACTCCGATTAGTCCATATTACAAAAAGACGGGCAGCTATGGCCGCCATGGAATGCGCCGCTCTGTGGCAGAAAGCTTGATTGAACGATTGAGAAAAGTTGAATCGGAAACGAAGAATTTCGTTTTGATGGATGAAAATAAAATGGGTGACCATGATTATTTGGGCGATGTCGCTTATGACTACGATCATTTGTGCTGGACCGGTGCAGAAAAGCTGACTGCACGCCTTGATTCTTTGTTGATTACTCTAGAGTCTAGATGATGAAGTTTTTTTACTGCATAATCGCATTGCTAGCCTTGTTCAGTTTTGAGGGGTGTTCTAATTCGGAATACGTTTCGATTCCGCATGATGACCCTAGTGCCTTGGACTCGTTGGATTTGAAAGATTTTGCGCTCATGCGTGCGAACGGAAAAATCGTGATTCTGGGAACGGACGAATCCTCGGCATCGATTAAGGATGGCCCGGCGATGAAAGTTTCGTTCGATTACGATTTTATGATGGGGCGGCATGAAGTCACCTGCAATGAAATGGGACTCGATTGCGGTGATTTGCCTGTAACCGATGTGACCTTCTTTGATGCGGTGCTTTATGCCAACAAGCGCAGTAAGGAAGAAGGCTTTGATACGGTTTATTCCTATTCAAAAGCCATATTTGACGATGATAGCTCTTGTGTCGGGCTAGAATCGTTTAAGCCCCATTGGGATGTATTCGGGTACCGCTTGCCGACCGAAGCGGAATGGGTGTTTGTGACGACTCGCGGCTGGGAGCCGAAAGAATCGTGGACGAGTGCCAATTCCGACTACGAGTTGCATGATGTCTGCACGTCGTATTATACGCTCGATAGCATTTGCGACATGGCGGGCAATGCCATGGAATGGGTGGGGGATTACCTGGTTATGTTTACAGAAGAGGAATGGGTCGACTTTGTCGGTGGCGCAAGGGATTACGGCCCCGATGAACGAGTCGTGAAGGGTGGCAGTTTCCGTAACGCGCCTGAAACCATTAAACCTTACACTCGCGGCGATATTTATCTGGTGACCGCATCGACGAAGGCGGAATATATCGGTTTCCGTCTTGCCCTGGGTGCGATTCCCCATGCTTCGCAAATCGGAAATGTGGAGCGTGAATCAGATTCTGATGTTTCGGTGTCGGTAAGCAGTAAAAAGTTCAAGTCGCTTGCGGCGACCAATAAGGGAAAACTTGTATTCCGCGAAGATAAAAGCGGTAACTTGTACTATGTGGATTTCAGTAAAAACGATCTGGTCGCGAAGGAATTGAGCGCAGACGTTTCGGCGTATCATCCGGATATATCGCCCGACGGCAAGTGGGTCGCCTTCTGTACGGGTATTGAAGGCGTTGCCGATAATTCTGAACTTTACGTGCGCAAGATAGATGCGTCCGATAAATCTTTAATCAAGCTGAATGTGAAATCGGCGGTGATTCCGCGCTGGCGTGTGCTTGCCAATGGCGACACCGTGATTGTCTATGTGACAAGTGCGGCGAATAACAAGAATGACGAATCTTTTGCGCAGACGTCGACATGGCAGGTCAAGTTCTCGAACGGGAAATTTGGAACGCCCAAGAAATTGTTTGATGGCGCGTACCATGGTGGCGTTTCCGATGACAACCGCCTGGCGGTCACAGGGGCACGACTCCTTCGGGCCAATCGCGATGGACATTCCGAAATCTGGTACAATGGGGAGCAGGCTTGCAATGCCTCGTTGAACAGGAACAATAACAAGATGACCCTGTTCCTTGATTTTGGCGGCAAGACGGGTCGCCAGTTTGTCCGTAGCAATTACGAAACGCACAAGAGGATTTTCTTTGCCGATAGCACCGGCAATCTGGTACATTCGCTCGAGGCTCCTGAAGGTTATACGTTTGATCATCCGGAATGGGTTCCTCTCGTGGATTCCTTGATTGTGGCGACACTCGTGAATAGCGAAGGCGCGCATCGCAAACTGATTCTTGCAAATGTGTATACAGAGCGTTGGGTTGAACTGGCTCAGGGTACAGAACTATGGCATCCGGCGTTATGGCTCGATGTCGATGAACGCGTCTTTGTACCGCCGCTTTTGGATATCGATAGCGCAGGCGTTTACTATACCGATCAAATGGAATCGTATGCGCTCGATTTGCGTGTCAAGATGGAATGGTTCTGGAAATCCCACGACACCGTGACTGCGGTGGTTCTCGGCTCTTCGAGAGTGATGTTCGGAATCAATTCTTCGTTTATCCATTCCGAAAGCGTTTTGAATATGGGATTCCCTTCGGGCGATATTCATGCGATTTCATTCTTGACTCTCAACTATGTCTTGACTCATATGCCGAAGTTGAAGTATGCGGTGCTGGAGTTCTCGCCTGATTTCATGTGGGACAAGGAAGCTCTCTTCTGGTCGCCTGTCTATAAAAAATCGCCTGGTTTTAAATATGACAAGACGCATAAGTTCTGGAAGGATTCCATTCCGAAAGGATTTGTAGAACTTGTAGAAGAATCGTACAAGCCGATTGCAGAACAGACTCAACCTTACGATTACGACGAATTCCTGATGCCCTCGAATGGGTGGGGAAAGGCAACGGTTGTGCACGATACGATGAAGTATGAGCTGGATGACGACGATGTGGATTACAACATGGCTTTGTACAAATTTGTCGTCAATTCCTTGGTTGAAAAAGGAGTCCAAGTGATATTGGTTGTGCCCCCTCAAAATCCGGGTTATGCCAAGACGGGGGCGTTCGGCATATATGCCGGAAGACGGTCGCATGCAGAGGAATTATTGAAGCGCGCAGCGAAGCTGAATGCGGTCATGATGGACGAAAATAAGATGGGCAAACACGACTATACTTCGTCGATGGCGTACAATACAGACCATCTGAGTAGGGAGGGTGCAAAACAGTTGTCAGAACGCCTCGATTCGCTGTTTGTAGACCTCCAAAAGTAGATTTTAGAACTTCGTCGGCAGTTGGCTTAATTGATTTGAATGGGCTTGTAAACGCCATAAAATCTAAGTTCTAAGTTCTAAATTCTGCGCACTATTTTCTATCTTTTATCTTACATGCAAGACTACCCGAAGACACGTGTCCTCATCTCGAACGATGATGGAATCCAGAGTGGCTATATGCTCGCTTTGGCGTGTGCGCTTGTCCCTTATGCGGACGTGTGCGTTTTTGCGCCCGAAGTGGAGCAGAGCGGGGTAGGGCACGCCTTTACAGTTCGGCGTGGGCTTTCGGTCAAAAAAGTGGAAATTGCGGAGAATACGGCTATTGAGGCGTATTCCATGTCGGGGACTCCTGCCGATTGTGTGAAGTTTGCGATAGGCCATTTGGCCTCTCACGGGCTTACCACCGAGGGGGTCGGTCCGGGTAATTTTGACGTGTGTTTTTCGGGGGTGAATCTCGGCGAAAATTCCGGCGTGTCGTCGCTCTATTCGGGCACGGTTGCTGGCGCCCGCGAAGCTGCCCTCTGGGGGGTACCGGGGATTGCGCTTTCGCTCCGCGGTACAACCGCGAACATGCTCGAAACGGCAAAAGAATTTGCCGTGAAGGTGGTCAAGGATCGCCTGTTTGAGCGGATTCCCGTAGGTGTATTCTGGAACGTGAATTTTCCAAAGGCTACCGCCGAAACCTTCAAGGGGTTCAAGGCAACCAGGATGGCTCTTGGAATGTTTACGGACCACTATTCCCACGAAAATGGACTGTGGCAACTGGATGGCGATAAACTGTGGGACGAACAGCCCAAGGATAGTGACGACTATCTGCTGAATCAGGGCTACGCGACGATAACGCCCCACCGTATCGACCAGACCGACGAAGAAAGTTTAGAAGTAATAAGTGAAATGCTGGCGGAAACGCCGGTGAATAATTAGAGGAAAACGAATGTCAGAAGAATTGGTACCAGGTTCGCAAATCAGGTCCCTGATTGAAAAGGACATGCAGGATTGCTACTTGCGCTATTCCATGAGCGTGATTGTGGCACGAGCGCTCCCTGATGCGCGTGACGGCTTTAAGCCGGTGCACCGCCGCGTGATGTACAGTATGCACAAGTTGGGCGTGGTGCCCAACAAGCCGACGGTCAAGAGTGCCCGTATCGTGGGTGATGTGATCGGTAAGTACCACCCGCATGGCGACTCCGCCGTGTACGAAACCTTGGTGCGTATGGCGCAGGACTTCTCGCTGCGTTACCCGCTGGTGTTCGGTCAGGGTAACTTCGGTTCTATCGACGGCGATGGTGCTGCTGCAATGCGTTACACCGAAGCCAAGATGAACAACATGGGCGCGCTCATGTTGGAAGACCTTGAAAAAGACACCGTGGACATGGGCCCGAACTTCGACGAATCTTTGGAAGAACCGAAGGTTTTGCCGTCTGCTCTCCCGAACATGCTGGTGAACGGTACCACCGGTATCGCCGTGGGTATGGCAACCTCCATGGCTCCGCACAATTTACGCGAAATTGCAAACGCAATCCATGCGGTGGCCGAAAATCCGGATATTGCCGGCGAAGACTTGCTGCAGTACGTGTCTGGTCCGGACTTCCCGACCGGCGGCGTGATTTGTGGCCGCGCTGGCATTCGCGATGCTTATTTGACGGGTCATGGCCGCGTGCGTGTGCGTGCCCGTACCGAAATCGATGTCGATAGCCGCGGTAAGCCGCGCATTGTCGTGAGCGAAATTCCTTACATGGTCAACAAGGCCGAACTCTGTAAGAAGATTGCAGAATTGGTGAAGGACAAACGTGTCGACGGCATTACGGACATTCGTGACGAATCTAGCCGCGAAGGTATGCGCATCGTGATTGAAATGCGCAAGGACGTGGTCGCCGAAGTCGTTTTGAATAATTTGTTCAAAAATACGCAGCTGCAGACGACGTTCAGCATTTACAATTTGGCTCTCGTCAATAACCTGCCGAAGCTCCTGACTCTCAAGGACCTCATCCAGGTTTATGTGGATCACCGCTTGGAAGTGATTACGCGTTCCACGCAGTTTGACTTGAACAAGGCCGAAGCCCGCTTGCACATTATCGAAGGCCTGCGCATTGCAACGCAGAACATTGACGAAGTGGTGCAGATTATCAAGTCGAGCCCGACGACTGAAGCCGCAAAGACTGCTTTGCAGGACCGCTTCAACCTGGACGACATTCAGTCCCAGGCTATCGTGGACATGCGTCTTGCCCAGCTCACGGGCCTGAACTTGGAAAAGTTGGAAAACGAATACAACGAACTCGTTGCTACCGTTGCCGACTTGAAGGATATTCTGGAAAAGCGCGAACGCCGCGTGAAGATTATGCTCGACCGTCTCGACGCCATCGTGGACAAGTGTGGCGATGACCGTCGTACTTCTATCGAAGACGCTGTCGACGACTACGATTACGAAGACCTGATTGCCGAAGAAGAACAGGTGATTACGCTCAGCCGCGAAGGCTACATCAAGCGCTTGCCGATCGATACCTTCAAGGCTCAGAACCGTGGCGGCAAGGGCATTATCGGCGCAACTCTCAAGGAAGAAGACAACGTCGAACAGATCTTTACCGCAAGCACGCACAGCTACTTGCTGGTGTTCACGAACAAGGGTCGTGCTTACTGGACCAAGGTTTACCGCTTGCCCGAAGGTACTCGCAACGGCAAGGGCCGCCCGATTATCAACTTCATCGGTCTTACCGAAGGCGAAAAGGTGCAGGCGATTGTGCCGGTGCGTAAGTTCGGTGGCTACTTCTGCCTCGTATTTGCAACCAAGAAGGGTGTCATCAACAAGATGGACCTCACGTTGTTCAGCCGCCCGCGTAAGGCCGGCGTGAACGCCATCAGCCTCGACGAAGACGATGAATTGGTGAAGGTCCAGCTCGTGGGTATGTCTGCCGAAGACTTCAAGGCTAGCGAAGCCGCCGAAGGCGACGAAGTAGATGCCGAAGCCGAAACACAGGCTGCCGAAGCCGCCATCGCCGAGGAATCCGAAGACGCCGAAGATATCGAAGGTCGTCCGATTCCGAAGGACTTGCTGATGCTTGCGACCAAGAACGGTCAGGCCGTGACCTTCCCGATCAGCTGCTTCCGCGCCATGGGCCGCGGCACGCACGGCGTGAAGGGCATTACCTTGGCCGAAGGCGACGAAGTGATTTCTCTGTTGTGGCTCAAGGCTGGCAACAAGATTGTGACGATTACCGAAAATGGTTACGGCAAGCGTAGCGAACCTTCTACCTACCG
>JAEEGJ010006328.1_pt1 | contig 35685 bp, 30 predicted proteins | sample 8958761 | NCBI WGS metagenome assembly JAEEGJ01 (sample SAMN16246546, study PRJNA631951) | gut metagenome | biome: gut microbiome; feature: rumen; material: RS-attached | host: Bos | place: Iran: Karaj | collected 2018-10
TGCCCTCAGAGTTTCGGACATTGTATGCATCGTGACCCGCGTCGTTGGGGTGCTCCATGCCGGCATTCTCGAGTTCCACCGCAAAACGGGCGAGATCAATGCCATCCTGAGGAAGGACGACACCGTCAGCCACGACCACGGGGATGGCAAAATTCTGGCTCTTGTATTCGTCAAAGGCGGCGAAGGCCATGCTGTTCGCGCCATTTTCATACACCAGCAGGTAAACACCATCCTCGGGCTGTTCACCGACTTCCAGTTCAACCTCGCCTGCGGAGCCGGCATCCGGGTTCTGGGAAGAATCGTCGTCAAAACTCACGTTGACGGTCTTGATGAGACCGGAGGTGAAAGATGCCCCGCTGGCCAATTCGAACGTATGGTAGTACACGATGTTCGTTCCGGGATTGGAAGTATTTTCCGCAACGACTTTGATCTTAAAACTGCCACCGGCCGGGATATCGAAAGGAGCGACGGCCATATAGAACAGGGCGGAATCCGTGGCGGCAATTGCCTCGCCGTCCGTAACGACCAGTCTGACGGTTTTGCTGCCCGACTTCGCCGTGAGAACAGGATCGTCTGAGGTCAGGTCCACCTTAAAACTGCCGGCGATATAGGAAGGTCCCGTGAGTTCGATTTCCTTGACGACGATGGGATAATCCTCCGTGTTCGTCACTTTGAACTCCGCCGCGGAGAGGAGGTTTTTCATCGAGATGCTCAACTCGTCGGTTCGGGAGACCCCCTTTGTTTTACCGAACATCGGGAACTGCTCGCCGGAAAAATGCGACTTGTTGCCATTGCCGGTCTGCACCTGCCTGGATGGGAAATCGAGTTGGATTTCGTTGGCGGCGGTGTTCTTTTCCACATAGGGATAGACAGCGTACCAGTCGTTGGAGGAAGACAGTCTGTTCACGGATCCTTGGAACATGTTGCCACCGTAAAAACCAAACCAGGAAGACCAGAAAGTGTTGCCTCCTGTCGTGGTGTGGATTACGGAAATGGCGTCACCCTCTGACCAGAGCGTGCTGTTGCCATCGTTGCTTGTTCTCGTTCCGGGCTGGCTGACCGAAATGGTCATCAGTTCGGAGTTATCCTCCGCACCCCATGGATCGAACTCATTCGAACATGAGAAGAAAAGAGGCCCCGCCATAAGCAGCATGACTATAGCTCGCGGCGCCATACGAAATAAACGTGTGGTTTTCATTAGGCAAAAAAGGTTTTAGGTGTATGGGAGAGTATGGTAGGAATGCGATAATTTGACGTCAGCCGATTTCGTCGGGGTCCTTCCCCCAATCTTCGGTACTGAATCCTGACAGGACTGCATTCTCCGTGTTCATGGATATAACGCGGAGATCTGGGGCCTTATAAGGTTTTTTTTGCAAGGATGCCTGTGGAAGTGAGAATAACATATAAAATATCTTATAAGAAATAAAAATGTCCTAAAAGCTAAATAAAATGTTACATAATCGCAAAAATACATTATTCATTTAAAAATGCAAAAAAAAATATTTGATTCTAATGCTCTAATTGCTAATCAAATATGGAATAATACCATGTGACGCCCCTATCAGTCTGCTTTTATCCTATTCTTTCGTTCGTCAGAACATTGTAACAATTTGTCTGAGGCTATCGCTCTGGCGGCACTGGAAAGAAAACTTTTCGTGTATTAATGCGCTGATAATCATTTTGTTACGCCCTGGTCTTTGTCCGTTTTGGAACATAGACTAGCAGTTAAGTCGTTGATAGTGAGGCGGGTGATATAACGCAATTCGTCGTCGAAATATGTGGTAGGGGGTATGTTCCTGGAAAATAAAAACAGTGACCTAATCTGTGACCAGGTGTGTTTAACGATAATAATGGTCGCAGATTTCGACCCGGAATTGCGGGTCCATTGCAGTATTGGGTTGGATGGCTTTGGGCGAGGTCTGCCGTTGCCGGAAAGCTCTACAGCCCGAGCACAAGTCCCACGGTCACGAAGCTCAGATCCACGCCGCCTGCGGGAAGGATAGGTGCGTTCTGGGGGCGGTACTTGAAGTAGATGCCGAAATCGTTGTAGGTGAGGAAGGCCAGGAAATCATAGGTGAAGGGAGTGACCTTCGCTTTGGTTTCGGAGACCTCGACACGGCGGTTATCCTGACGGAAATAGTAATACGTTTCGCCGGAGACATTGTAGCAGGCTTCGGCGCCGGCGCCGACCTGGAACTTGCCGAAGATTCCTTTGAAAATCAACGGTGCTGTGAAGCTGAAGACGTTGATCCCGCCGCGGGCTTTGGTCTGGTTGCCGATGTCATCGAGCTTGACCGAAGGGAAATCGACCGCTTTGACGAAATGGTCTTTCGACTGGATGAAGGCGGATTCCCGGGAGCCGAAATTGTTGACCGTAAAGTCCACGCCCAGTTCGATACCCAGGTTCTGCGACGGATATAGACTGATATCCACAATGTTCATCAGGAATTCGGAGGAGAACGCAGGCTTGAAGTCGTTCGAATTCACGATATCGTAGCCGAATCCGATGTGCGAGAGCATGTCGAATTCCACTTTACCGTTCGGGGAGGTGTAAAGGGGTTCGAGCGATTCGTCCTGTGCGAACGCGGGGAGGAAGAAAAGGGCCGCGAGGGCCGTCACAATCATTCTTTTCATGTCTAAATTCGTTTAATCAGTCGCAAATGTACGCATTTTTACCCAACAGTCGCCGAAATTCACTATCTTCGTGAACATGAAAAAGAAAACAGTCCTTCGCGTCGTGCTGGCGGTGCTGGCGGCGGCGATTCTCGGCGGATGCCTTTACCTGAACAGCCTGATGCCTATCATTACGGGCTATGCGGCCAAGAACCTGGCTTCGGATGTCTTCGTTTCCGGGCGGGATCCTGCCGATGTGGAGGCGCTGGACCTGAATTTCTCCTTCATAAAGTTCGTCCGCAACAAGGTCGATTTCGATAACCGCACGGTGACGAGCCGCTTTTTGTGGAGCAAGTCCGTCGCCGTCTGTCGCGACGGATATGGCGTCACGCTGCTTCGCGGCAGGAAGATGGATGAATTACTGGCGGAGAAATATCCGCTGGCGCCGGAAGGTCCTGCCGATGACTATCTGATTCCCGGCGACTCCGCCATCCGCGTCCGGCTGGAGCCCATCGCCAAGGCCCTGGTCGATGACCACGCCTACAATGGCACTCCCTTCGCTTTCGTCGTCCTGCACGAGGGTAAGGTGGTGGCCGAGCGCTATCGCGAGGGGATTACGGCCGATACCAAGCTTTTGAGCTGGAGTATGGCCAAGAGTTTTACCAACGCCCTCGCCGGCATCATGTACGGAGACGGCCTGGTGGATGTTTTCGCGCCGACGGGCATCCCTGAATGGCAGGGCGACGCCCGCGCGGCCATCACGTTCAACGACTTGATGCAGATGCAGAGCGGTCTCCGGTGGAACGAGGACTACGGCAACCGGTCCGACGTGAACCTGATGCTGCACCGGGAAACGGACATGGGCCTGTATGCCATTGAAAAACCCCTCGAGCACCAGCCCGGAACTTTCTGGTATTACTCCAGCGGCAGCACGAATGCCGTCATGCGCTGCCTTCGCGGAAAATTCGCATCGGACACGGCGTTCCTCACCTATCTCCGCGAGCGTCTCTTTGCCCCTCTGGGCATCCGGAATGCCGTTTTCGAGCCGGATATGAGCGGTACCCCGGTGGGATCGTCCTACCTGTACATCACCGCCCGCGACTTCGCCCGTTTCGGTCAGATGTATCTGGACGATGGACTTGTCAACGGCGAGCGCATCCTTCCCGAGGGATGGGTGGAATACTCTGCCACGCCTGCTTCCGCCAGTCAGGATTGCTACGGCTCTTTCTTCTGGCTCAACCGCAACAAATACTGGCCCGATGCCCCGGCCGACATGTTCTACTGCCAAGGCCATGACGGTCAGATGGTTTTCATCATTCCTTCGAAGGACCTCGTCGTGGTGGAACTCGGTTACTCACCCAAGCCTGACCGCGTGGTGGATTTCAACGGGTTGCTGAGGGATATTATCGCGGTTTTGTAGGGAACAGCCCCATACACCAACTGAATGCCCGGGCGAGCCGTCCGTCGTTGTCCGTGAAATGGTTGCCCGTTTCCCAGACGAGCGCGCACTGCTTCGGCCCGGAAATCTCCGTCGGCGCTTCCGCCAGCAGGCGGTAGGTTTCCCGTACGCAGTCGCCGACTCGGGCGATTGCCTGGTTCTTCACGTGCTCTTCCCGGTCGCCGAGGCTCAGATAAATGCCGGATGCGAGCGGGGGATGCTTCTTTATGAACGGCAGCCAGTCGCGGATCCAGAGGGATGGGGATGCGGCGGCAACGGCACGGAAGCGGTCCGTCCGGGTCGATGCCCAGAGTGCGAAAAGGCCGCCCAGGGAATAGCCGCCGATGATGACGGGAAGCCCGGCCCCATCGCCGGAATGCCCGTATTGTTCCTCCAGGAAGGGAAGAAGGGACCGCATGACGAAATCCAGCGTCGCCGGCGCCCGCAGGCCGGCCTCGGACTCCCGGGAGATGTTCCGGTCAGGCCAGGGCATCAGGTCCAGGGTCCAGTCCTTGACTTCGAAGGCCGCCAGCACGAACGGAGTATCCGTGGCGGCGGCGATTTTCTCCACCTCGGATTCCAGCGTCGGAATCTCGTGCCGGGCCGTAGGCTGGAGGAGGATAAAAGACGGGCTGCCGGATGTGAAGATCCGGCAGCAGACGTCATCTAAGATTATTTCTTTCAAGGGATTACCGGTTCTCCGCGGCCTCGACGGCCTTGAAGTAGCGGTAGCTGTTCACCTTCACTTCGCCGATGGACGCCTCGTCGCAGACGATGGTGCCGGCGGGATGGTTCTGCAGGCCGCTGAGGGTGCAGTAGTGGGACATCGGCCCCTCGATGGCGTCCTTCAGGGCGCGTGCCTTCTTGGAACCGAAGGCAAGGATGACGACCTCCTTGGAGGACAGGACGGTGGCGACGCCCACGGTAAGTGCCTGGGCGGGAACGGCCTCCGGATCGCCGTCGAAGAAACGGGCGTTGACCTCACGGGTATCCTGGGTGAGCGTCACGACGCGGGTGCGGGAACTGAGGGAGGAAAAAGGCTCGTTGAAGGCGATGTGTCCGTCTTCGCCCACGCCGCCGAGGAACAGGTCGAAACCGCCGGCGTCGACGATGGCCTGCTCATAGGCCGCACACTCGGCCTCCGGATCGGGGGCGTTTCCGTCAAGGATGTGGATGTTCTCCGCCGGCTCGTCGATCTGGTCGAACAGGTAGCGGTGCATAAAGGAGTGATAGCTCTCCGGATGGTCCACGGGAAGACCCACGTATTCGTCCATGTTGAAGGAGATCACGTTCTTGAAGGAGACCTCTCCGGCCTTGACCATGCGGATGAGTTCGGCGTAGGTGTCGATCGGGGTGGAGCCGGTGCAGAGGCCCAGCACGAAAGGTTTTTCGGAGACTTTGGCCTTCTCGTTGATCTTGGATGCGATGTAGTGGGCGGCCCAGAGGGAGCCCTGCTTCGCATTGTCACGGATGATGACTTTCATGATGTCAAGTAAGTTAAATATACGCTAAAAACTAACAGAGTTTCAGGAATACTTCGATGGCCTGGTATTCCGCCATGCCCAGCTGGTCGTAGAGCCTGGCGGTGTTCTGGGTACGCTCCTCGGCCCGCTGCCAGAACTCGCGCGGATCCTCGCCCGGGAAGGGGACGATGTCCTTCTGGGACAGGTGGCGGAAAATGGCGTGGCGTTTCTTGACGACCTCGTCCGGGCTCAGCGGAACGGCCATGTCCACGCGGCCGAGCTCCCACTCCATCCAGGCACCGCGATAGAGCCAGATGTGGGTGTCGGAGAGCCACTCGTTGCCTTCGGCCTTGAGTTGCTCCACGGCGTCAAGGGCCGCTTCGGTGCACACGCGGTGCGTGCCGTGCGGGTCCGCCAGGTCGCCCGCCATGAAGATCATGTGGGGCTTGAGCCGGCTGATGAGATCCTTGATGATGTCCACGTCGGCCTGGGTCCGCGGATTCTTCTTGATGCCGCCGGATTCGTAGAACGGCAGGTTCAGGAAGTGGGCGTTGGTGTTGTCGTTGAGGCCGAACGAACGGACGGCGCCACGGGCTTCGCTGCGGCGGATGGCGCCTTTCATCTCCAGCAGCGCCCGGGGTTCGGGCTCGCCGGGACGCTTGCTTTCGATCAGGGCCTTGGCTTCTTCGAACTTGTCGGCGAAGCCGAGCTGGAACGCGGCGTCCATGTGCTGGAGCACGACATCGTCGTGGACCGCCACGTTGCCGGATGTTTCATAAGCGACATGCACGTCGTGGCCCTGGGTGGCCAGGCGGATGAAGGTGCCGCCCATGGAGATGACATCGTCATCCGGGTGCGGGGAGAAGATCAGGACGGTCTTCGGGAACGGGGCGGCCGACACCGGCCGCGTGCCGTCTTCGGCCTCGGCTCCCGGCTTTCCGCCGGGCCAGCCGGTTATCGTGTGCTGGAGGTCGTTGAAGACGTTGATGTTGATCTTGTCGTAAGGACCGTATTTCTCCAGCAGTTCTCCGAGGGAATTTTCCAGATAGTCTTTTTCCGTGAGCTTCAGGATCGGCTTTCCGACGGTCTGGCACAGCCAGACGACTGCCTTGCGGACGAACTTGGGCGTCCAGTCGCAGGGACCCACGAGCCAGGGGGCGACCACGCGGGTGAGGAGGCTCGCGGCGGTCTCGTCCACGAAGAAGTGGATGTGGTCATGGCGCTGCAGCAGGGAGGCCGGGCAGGCGGAAGTCATTTCGCCTTCGGCGATGGCCTTGACCGCCCGGGCCTTGTCTTCACCCCAGGCCATCAGGACGATGCGGCCGGCGGTGAGCATCGTTCCGATGCCCATCGTGATAGCGCTCTGCGGCGTGGCCGTGATGTCGTGGTTGAAGTTCTTCGCCTGGCGCTTGCGGGATTTGTAGGAGAGGCGGACGGTGCGGGTGCGCGTCTTTTCGTTGCTGCCGGCTTCGTTGAAGCCCACCTGTCCGTCTTCGCCGATGCCGATCACCAGCAGGTCCAGGTTCCGGGCGACCTTTTCGAATTCGGCACAATAGGTGGAAACGAGATCCTGCGGGACGGTCCCGTCGGGAATATGGACATTTTCCTTCAGGATGTCCACCTTGTCCAGCAGCGTCTCGTGGAGACGGTGGTTGCGGCTCTGGAGTTCATCCTTGGAGGTCGGATAGTATTCGTCGATGGAAACGACCTCGACGTTCCGGAAAGAGACCTGCCCGGCGCGGTAGCGGCGGGCCAGTTCGTTGTAGAGGGAAGTCGGCGTCGCGCCGGTGGTCAGGCCCAGGCGGAACAGGCGCCCCTCCGGGGTGCTCTTGATGGCGTCGACAATGAGGTCGGCGACGGCATAGGAAGCGGGCCGGGACTCCGGATAGATCTCGGTCCAGATTTTTTCATAGTTGTGAAGGATGCCTTTGGGGAGATTCTTTTCGATCAGGCCTCCTTCATAGGGGAGCGTGAAATGTTTGCTCATAATTGATTATCGCTGAGATTGAATGTGTTTCCCTGCCGGATGTCGCCCGTCTGCAGGCCCTTCTTGAGCCATTTCATGCGCTGGGCGGCGGTGCCGTGCGTGAAGGATTCCTCAACGGCGTAACCCTGGGATTTCTTCTGGAGGTAGTCGTCGCCGATCTTGGAGGCGCAGTTGATGGCCTCCATCAGGTCGCCGTCTTCCAGGGAACCGAACATCTGGCTCTCATAATGGCCCCAGACGCCGGCGTAGAAGTCCGCCTGGAGTTCGATGCGGACGCTTACGCGGTTGGCGTCGGCCTTGTTCATCCGCGCCATCTGCTGATGGGCCTGGCCCAGGGTGCCGAGCAGGTTCTGCACATGGTGGCCCACTTCATGGGCGATGACATAGGCGTAGGCGAAGTCGCCGTCGGCCCCGAGCTGCTGCCGCATGGTGGCGAAGAAACTCAAGTCAATATACAGCTTCTCGTCGCCCGAGCAGTAGAACGGGCCCATGGCGGCCTGGCCGGTACCGCAGGCGGTCGCTGTGGCACCGGAATACAAAACGAGGGTCGGAGCCCGGTAGGTGCCAATGCCGGCCTGCTTGAAATAGGCGCTCCAGACATCCTCCGTAGAGGCGAGGATCTGGCGGGAGAACTTGGCCAGGGCCTCGTTCTCGGGTGTAGGTTCATAGGAGGACTGTTCGGTCATGGAGCCGATGCCTCCGGAGTTCTGGACATTCTGGATCACATCGCCGATGTTCCCGCCCATCAGGAGGGTGATGATGGCGACGAGGGCGATACCGCCCAGTCCCAGTCCGGCGACAGCGCCGCCGCTCATTCCTCTGCGGTCTTCCACATTGGAGCTTTCACGTCTTCCGTCGAGTCTCATATCAGTGTCGTTTTAAGATTTGTTGGATTCTGTCCAGTTTCCCGTCCACGGGGGCGGGTTCGATGCCCAGCAGTTTGCACAGCATCGGATAAAGGTCGATGTTCTTGAAGGCGGCGATGCGTCCTTCCTCGTAGGGGACCGCCTTGTATCCTTTCTTGAAATCGGGGCCGACGGCGCGGAAGGCGACAAGCATGTCGGTTTCCTGCGGCGCGAAACCGTGGGTTCCCTGGTTCCGGGACGGGGCGAAATTGAACTGCCAGCCCAGGTCGGGACTGACGATGATGTCTCCGGTACGGTCGGAGTTCCCGTAGTTCAGGGAGTCCGGCATTTCGCCGTGGCGGTACACGTTCAGATGGGGGATCTGCGACAAGGCGTTGTACACCGTGTCAACGTAACCCTCCTTACAGTAAATGCTGGTGGGGATGGCGCCGGCGATGTCCTCGACCCAGCTGTCATCCAGGGCTTCCGCCCAGGAAATGAAGCGGTCCGGGCTGATTTCCGTCATGCCGTGGTCGCCCGCCAGGATGAAGTTGATCTTCTTCGCGTGGGGGAGTTTCATCAGGCGGAGGTAGAACGCGTGCATCAGGCTGTCCATCCGGTGGGTCATTTCCGCCGTCTCGTCCGCTATCGGGCCGAAGACATGGCCGGTGTGGTCCGGTTCGTCGAAATAGACCATCAGGAGGCGCGGGCGCTCCTTTTTCGGGAGGCTCATCAGCCGGACGGCCTCGTCGACGCGTTCATCGAACTCCCAGTGGGGCTGTTCGTTCCAGTTGCGCCAATAGGTGGGGTGCATGCCCTGGATGGCGACGTCGCCGCCCAGCCAGTAGATGTTTCCGGTGATCAGACCCTGTTTCTGCGCCGTGATCCAGATGGGCTCCTTCAGGTAATACTTCGGGTTGAAGCGCTTGGTGGAGTCGTTCATCGCATAGTGCGAACCGTCGTCCGGATCCCGGAAACTGTTGTGCACGATGCCGTTGTGGTCCGGAACGCATCCCGTCGCCATCGTATAGTGGTTCGGGAAGGTGGAGGCGGGGAAGGAGGGTTCCATCTCCGCTTTCACGCCTACGGTCGCGAGGCTGTCGAAAAACGGCATGTCATACAGTTCCGGATAGTCCCAGCGGTTGCCGTCCAGGGAAACGATGACCGTATAGTTGTCGTACCGGTGGCAGGCCGTTACGGCAAGAAGAAGCAGGGTGACGATGGCGGAATACCTGTTCATTTCAATCTTTTCAATCTACAAATATAATATTTTGCGCCGTAAATCCATCGGTTTGCGCGCAAAACGCGCGGGCACGCGAAGAGTCATCGGCCCATCCAGAATCCGCGCTGCTCGATCTTGACATCCGGGTCGATGGTCCGGGCGACGGTCTCGGCAATGGTGCGGGCTCCCCGCTGGTTGGGATGGATGCCGTCTTCCACGAACTGGTCGTGCTTTCCGTCAAAGGCGGCGTGCAGGTCGATGAGTCCGGCCAGCTTTTCCGTCTTCACGGCCTTTTCCAGGATGGGGCCGATTTCCTGGGTCAGGACCTCCTCGGAGATGGTCCAGGTGTCCTTGACGGCGGGAACGGGTTTGCAGAGGTAGATCTTCGGCCGGGAGGGGAGCGCCTTCAGGGCGTCCAGCATTTGCTTGAGGTCGCGGGCGAAATCTTTCTTGTGGGCCCAGTTGTCGGTCTTGGAGTCGTTGGTTCCCAGCATGATGACGGCGATGTCCGGGTTGAAGGCCTGCGCATCCTGCCAGACCTGCTCGTTCATGTACGGCAGGTTGCCCGAGTTCATCATCGTCCGGGCGCTGAGGCCGAAATTCATCACATCGTATCCCTTGCCGAGCATTTTCTGCATCTGGGCGGGATAACTGTTGACGTCCCGGAGGTCGATGCCGTCACCGTCGGTGATGCTGTCGCCGATGCAAGCCACGCGGATGGCGTCGGGGGCCGGAGAGGGCAGGTTGTCCAGCCAGGCGGTCAGGTCAGAGAGCATCTGCTCCCGGTAGGCGAAGAAGGGCATGTAGCCGAAGCCGTGGCCGCCGGAAGGATAGATATGCAGCGAGCAGCTGTTGCCCGCCTCGCGCATCGCCGTATAGTAAGCGATGGCGTTGGGAACGGGCGGGACGAGGGCGTCGTCATTGGCCAGCAGAATGATGGCGGGCGGAGTCATGTGCTTTTTCACCTGCAACTCGTTGCTGTACAGCCGTACAAGGTCCGGATTCTTCTGTTCCTCGCCCAGGAGACCGTCCAGGGAGCCCTGGTGCGTGCCCGGGCCCATCGTAATGACCGGATAGACCAGGATCTGGAAGTTCGGACGGAGTTCGAACGGGGTGTGCGTGGCGATGGTCGATGCCAGGTGCCCGCCGGCGGAAGACCCCATGATGCCGATGTCGCGCGGGTTGAGATGCCAGACGGCGGCGCTGTCGCGCATCGTCCGCATGGCCTGTTCCGCGTCGGAGATGGGCAGGGTGCGGTCCCCGTGGGGAATCCGATAGTTAACCAGGGCGAAAGCGATGCCTTTCGCGTTGAAATACTCGTGCCAGGCGGCACCTTCGTGCGTGTTGGACAGGACGGCATAACCGCCGCCCGGGCAGCAGACGACCGCCCGGCCGGTGGGATTCTCCGGCAGCCAGACGACAAGCTGGGCCGCTCCGTCGGGGGTCAGGGGAAGGGTGAACTCGCGGGCGGTCTGGGCGCCGGCGTACAAGCAAGCGGCCGCCAGCAGGAGGGTAAAGGCAATCTTTTTCATAACCGGACCTTGAATGGTACGAAATCTACATTTATGTTCACACAAATGTATGAAGAAATCCGCAAGAATTCATTATTTTTGTGACAATACATAACACTGAAACACCCCGAAACCCATGCAACCTCTTTCCCGACGCAACTTCCTGAAGACGGCCGGTCTCGGCACCGCCGGCGCCATCCTCGGCGTCCACAGTCTCTCCGCGATGGACCTTCGCGGGCCCCAGGCCCCCAAGAAGGGCGCCAAGGTGCGCCTCGCCGCGATCGGCATCGCGAACCGCGGCGCCCAGATCATCGAAGAGTTCGAACGCACCGGCCTCTGCGAGTTCGTCGCCCTGTGCGACGTGGATCCGGAGAGCGCCGAAAGCCGCAAGACTATCGCCAAGTACCCCAAGGCGAAAGTGTTCAAGGACTTCCGGAAGCTTTTCGACGAGTATGCCGATCACTTCGACGCCGTTTGCATCGCCATCCCGGACTTCGCGCATTTTCCTGTTTCGATGCTCGCCCTGCACTGCGGCAAGCACGTCTATGTGGAGAAGCCCATGGCGCGGACCTTCCTGGAGTGCGAACTGCTCATGGCGGCCGCGCGGAAGCATCCCGAACTGGCTACCCAGGTGGGCAATCAGGGCCACTCCGATGCGAATTACTTCCAGTTCAAGGCCTGGAAGGAGGCCGGTATCATCAAGGACGTCTATTCCATCGTCGCGCACCACAACGACTGGCGTCGCTGGCATCCTTATGACGTGAACATCAAGAAGTTCCCGGATGCGGAGCCCCTGCCTCCGGGGATGGACTGGGATACCTGGCTCACCACCGCGCAGTGGCACGACTACAACGGCAAGTACCATCCCGGCAACTGGCGGGGCTGGTTCGACTTCGGCATGGGCGCCATCGGCGACTGGGCCGCGCATATCATCGACACGTGTCACCAGTTCCTGGAGTTGGGTCTGCCGTACGAAGTGGAGCCGCTCAAGCTGACGGGCGCCAACGACTTTTTCTTCCCGCAGGAGACCACCCTCCGTTTCAAGTTCGGCCCCCGCGGGTCGATGCCGCCGGTGGAACTGATGTGGTACGACGGCCAGAAGAACTTCCCGCCGCTCCCGGCCGGGTATGGACCTACCACGAACAACGCAGCCGACGTCCCCGCCACCAACATGGACGGTACCTTCACTCCGTCGGCCCTGAGCCCGGGCAAGATCATCTATTCCAAGGAACTCACTTTCAAGGGCGGCAGCCACGGCTCCACCCTGGAGATTATCCCGAAGGAGAAGGCGGCCGAAATGGCTTCCCGCCTGCCGGAAGTGCCGGAAAGCCCCTCCAACCACTTCGCGAATTTCCTCCTTGCCTGCCAGGGCTTGGAGAAGACGCGCTCCCCGTTCGAACTCTTCGGCCCGATGTGCCAGACCTTCGCCCTCGGCGTCATCGCCATCCGTACCGGCCGGAAACTAACCTTCGACGTGGGCAGCAAGACCATCGTGAACGATCCCTTCGCGAACGCCCTTCTTACGGGCATGCCGCCGCGCAAGGGTTGGGAAGAGTATTATAACATGTAGGATATGAAAAAGTTTGCACTGATACTGGGGCTTGCCCTTGCGGCGTCCCTGACCGCTTCCGCACAGGAGTGGGAGCCTTTGTTCAACGGAAAGAACCTCAAGGGCTGGAAACAGATGACCGGCACGGCGAAGTATGCCGCGAAGGACGGCATGATCGTGGGTACATCGACGGACAGCAAGGTCAATTCCTTCCTGGCGACCACGAAGGAATACGGTGACTTCATCCTGGAGTTCGACTTCATGACCGAAGGCATCAATTCGGGTGTGCAACTGCGCAGCCATAAGGACAATGCCCGCGGCCTGGTGTACGGTTACCAGTTCGAGATCGACCCGGCCCCGCGTGCCTGGACCGGCGGCATCTATGACGAGGCCCGCCGCCTGTGGCTGTACCGGATGACGGAGAACGAGCCGGCCCGGAAGGCCTACAAGGACGGCTGGAACCATGCCCGCGTCGAATGCATCGGCCCGCATATCCGTACCTGGGTGAACGGCATCCCCTGCACGAACCTGATCGATGACGTGGACCCCACGGGCTTCATCGCCCTGCAGGTGCATGTCGTCGGCCCCGACCAGATGGGCTCCCGCGTCTGCTGGAAGGATATCCGCATCATCACGAAGGATGTGGAGAAGTATGCGACGCCTACGGATGCCCCTTGCGTCAACTGCATTGCCAATACCCTCACCCCGGAAGAAGTCGCCGACGGCTGGAAGCTCCTGTTCGACGGCAAGACCGCCAACGGCTGGCAGAGTGCGCGTCCCCGGATGAACGGCGCCTTCCCGCATGAGGGCTGGAGTGTCGAGAACGGCACGCTGTACGTCCATGCCGGCGACGGCGGCGAGAGTGTGAACGGCGGTGACATCATCACCACCCGCAAGTACCGCAACTTCATCTTGAAGGTTGATTTCAAGATTACCGAGGGTGCGAACAGCGGCATCAAGTACTTCGTGGATCCGTTCATGAACGGCGGTCCGGGGTCGGCCATCGGCTGCGAGTTCCAGGTCCTGGACGACCAGCGGCACCCGGATGCGAAGCTGGGCGTGAACGGAAACCGCACCATGGGCTCGCTGTACGACCTGATTCCCGCCCCGAAGGGGGAGTGGGAGACGTACACCATCGATGGTTGGCAGCGTGCGATGATCGTCGTTGACGGGAACCATGTGGAGCACTGGCTCAATGGGCACAAGCTTCTGGAGTACGAGCGAAACAACCAGATGTGGAACGCCCTCGTGGCCTACAGCAAGTATAAGAACTGGCCCAACTTCGGCAATGCCGATGAAGGCTACATCCTCCTGCAGGACCACGGTTTCCTCGTGTACTACCGGAACATCAAGATCAAGGAGTTATGAAAGACACCCTGATCACGGCCGGACGGAAGAAGACGGAACTGCTCACTTTCCTGGCTTGTCTGGGGCTGGCGGTCCTGGTGAACATCGGCTGTATCATCTATTACCATACGCCGTTCTATGAAGTGTTCACCCAGATCGGTTATACACTGGTCATTGCGCTGGGGTTTTACTTGATCTGGACGGCCATCCGATTGATCATCTGGCTGTTCCGCCGGAAGAAGTAAGTCCCGTCCCGGAACGATGGAGTTCGTTTACAGCACCAAGAACCCGTCCGTCCCCACGGCCTATTCCCGGCTGGACGCGATGCATACCCGGTGCGAGATTCTTCTTCCTTTCCTGGAGGAGGCATCGGCCCGGGACCTGGTCGATTCCGTTTGGAATCTGGTGCAGGAGGCGGACCGTCGGTACAACAGGTTCCTGCCCGGCAGCGCACTGTCGGAGGTGAACCGGAAGGCGGCATCGCAGGCAGTCGAGGTGGACGAAGAGTTGTTTTTCATCTTGCAGTTATGCGAGACCTTCCGGAAAGCGACGGGCGGTTTTTTCGACGTTTCGGCCGGGTCGCGGGTTCCGGACAGGGAAGTGCTTTTGGATCCGGCAGAGCATACCGTCCGGTTTTCCCGTCCGGGCATGCGACTGGACCTGGGCGGTTTCGTGAAGGGATTCGTGCTGGAGAAAGCGGTCCGGACAGTCGCCGATGCGGCGGAAAGCGCTTTGCTGTCTTTCGGTGGCAGTTCCGTCGCGGCCGTCGGAAAACACCCTTTGGGTGCGCCCTGGCCGGTTTCGGTGGCGCATAGTTATTACGCGGACCGGACGGCCCATACCTTCCCGTTGAAAGATGAGGCCCTGTCCGTATCCGGGAAGGACCCCCATGGAAGGGGACATATCATTGACCCGGTAACGGGCAATATGCTGGAGAAGGAAGGCCTGGTCGCCGTGACGGGCCCTTCCGCGATGGTGACGGAGGTCCTGTCGACGGCCCTTTGGGTCGCTCCGGCCGAACGTCGCGGCGAAATGCTGGCCGCCTTTGCCGGTTACCGGGCCTGGGAAATCCTGTGCCGGACCGACGGGCAGGCCTTGACCATGAGCCTATGAGTGAAAAAATGACACGGAAGGACTTCCTGTCCAGCCTCGCCCTTGGCGGAGCCGGACTGGCCCTGTTCCCCTGGCTGGCTTCCTGCACGCCCGAACGGCAGAAGGAGACGGCGGGAGAGAAAGCCCGTTTGGGCATTATCGGCACCGGATCCCGGGGCCAGTTCCATTTGGTGAACCTGCTTCAGGATGCATCGGCACAGATTGTCGCTTTATGCGATGACTATGCGCCGCATCTGGAAGCCGCGGCGGCCCTGTGTCCGTCGGCCAAGCGTTATACGGACTACCATGCGCTGCTGGAAGACAAGGAAGTGGACGGCGTCATCATCTGCACACCGTTGTCGATGCATGCCCGGATGACCATCGATGCCTTGGCTGCCGGGAAGCATACTTTCTGCGAGAAAGCCATGGCCCATACGCCCGAGCAGTTGAGCGCCATGTATCGTGCGTGGAAGGAAGGGAGCCGTGTCCTCATGGTCGGCCAGCAGCGTTTGTACGATCCCAAGTACGTGCAGGCGATGGAGCTGGTGCACAACGGCGCCATCGGCCAGGTCGTTGGTATCCGCAACTATTGGTACCGCAACAATGACTGGCGGCGGGAAGTGCCCTCGCCGGAGTTCGAACGTCGCATCAACTGGCGTCTTTACGATGAATACTCCCGCGGATTGATGACCGAACTGGCCTGCCACCAGCTGCAGAACGGATCCTGGGCGATGGGCGGCATCCAGCCATCCTTCGTCACGGGAACCGGCAGCATCCAGTTCTGGAAAGACGGTCGCGAAGTCTTCGACAATGTCGCGGCCATCTATCAGTATCCGAACGGGGTGCACATGACCTTCGAGTCCATCATCTCCAACAAGCATTTCGGGATGGGCGAACAAATCCTCGGCAGCGAGGGAACCATCGACCTGGTCCGCGGCGTCATGTACAGCGAAATGCCCCGTCCGCGTTCCGGTATCCGCCAATTGCTGGACCAGATCGAACAGGGCATCCTCTCCAACGCCGCTTTCGCCGGCACCTCCTGGGCGACGGAAGAAGCTTCCAAGGACGCCGGTATCCGCTTTGCGGAGAATGTCACGGTCAACGACGGGGCCAGTTCCGTCGGTGCCTCCGGCGACGGCTCCGTGGAACTCATCCACGCCTTCTGCCTCGCCGTCATCACCGGCACCCAACCCGCCGGCATCGTGGAAGAAGCCTACTGGTCCACCCTCCTCGCCCTCCTCGGCGACCGCGCCACCCGCCTCGCCACCCGTGTGGACATCCCCGGCGAGATTGTGTGGTAGACAGGGTGCGGGTGTCCTGTCTTTTTGGCGCAGGTGTGGAAATAGTGGTATGACCTGCGCCACAAAAGTGCATATAACCCCGTTTTGTGGAGCAGGTGCCCAACGGAAAACCTTACCTGCGCCAGAAATTGCTTGGGTTTATCCATCGGTCTTGTCTGTGGCGGGACGAGTTTTGCCAACCATGCGAGAGACGGTATCAGGGTCGACACCGAAGCATCGGGCCAATTGTGCGATAGAAGTGCGGAAAGTGCGATAAACGTATGGGATGAGGCGTGCTTTCTTTTCTCTCGGAAGGTTCAAGATGCCGCACTTGAACCAGGCATTCGAAAGGCTGTCAATGGTTTTGAGCATTTCGGTGTCATTCTGCCGTTGTCTGGGGTTGTCGATCAGTTTCTGCTGCATCTCGGCCATGTTGACCGTGCCGATGGTTTTGAGGAAGAAGGCCTGATCGTTTCCGAAGGCCGATTCCAGGTATCCGTGGTCGCAGGCCGAAGCGGGTTCCAACTCTCCCGCGGAATTGACGAGCCAGGGAACGCCGTCCATGGAATCGTGGGTATGAAAGCAGGCTTCTTTTTCCCTTCTCGTCATGGTCCATGCTTTCCGAATGCCATTGGGCGCCTTCCCTTGACAGAACATGCCCCGGTAGCCAGACCATCGGTAGTCTTCCACTCTGGATAAGGCGTCCAGCGCATTCTTGGGAACATAAGCCAATGTATTCCTGAGATACCAGTCGGAATCCAGATAGAGAGCAGCGGCAGAAGTGTGTCGTAGGATCTTCCGTTGCCGATATTTACGGCTGAAGTATTGGGAATACATTCGGAGCCATTCTTCCTTGAAGGCGTCTGCGTCCGCTTGACTGGAGGCAAGGATGGTTGCATGGCCGTGGTTTGACATGGCGATGTATATGACCACGATGACGTTCTTTCTCCGGGCGCAGATAAAAATGTATTTGACCATCACGTCATAATCATCATCGTCCCGGCAGAGAACAAGTTGAGCCATGCCTTCTAAGCTGATGTGATAAGGGAATACTTTCCGGACGCTGCCGTCGGGCAGGGTCCGGAAACAGATTCTTTCGAAACCCATGGTCAATTGCTCATTTTTCCAAATGGCTGTCGGGTCGGGAAGGCCATCATGTCCGGGTCGCCTGCCCAGGCTCCGCCGACCAAAGGCCGGGTCACTTCCCGGTCGTCGAATCCATAGGCCTTCTTGATGTCTGCCGCAAACTTTTCAAGTTGCGGAATAGTGTGGAACATCATCAGGCTCCAGAACTCTTCTGCGCGCTCATAGGGTTGGGCGCACCCCAGAATTTCCGCCATGGCGACCAATCGAATCGCCTGGCTGACCCTTTGTTCCTTGTTCTGCCACATGAATTCAGTCAAGTCGTGCACCAGATTCATGAGCATCCGGTCACACTCCTTGATGTGGGCAGCCTGCATAAAGCGGTCCTCCGCGGTAAATACTTCCTCAGAAACAAACGCTTCTTCCGTGGAGAAATGGAACTTCCCATCCTCGTCCACCAGCACTTCCAAAAACTTTTTCATGACTTGTTTTGATTACAGGCTGCCTTCGTTGGCAGCCCGATTGCAAGGATAAGAAAAAGAATCACTTTGACCACTCTGGGAAGAAGGAGATAACCTTGCAGTGCAAATGCTTGATTACTACCAGCTTGCGAAAATCTTTTGAGCTGCTGTCCCTCTGAAATGCGGGTTTAATGAACAGCCTGTCAACCAATTACGGAAAGCGAAAACTGCAAAATCTGTGTCGACTGTTAAAGGCCTGCAGACTTCGGCAGTAACAAGAAACAGGGGCCGGTGGGGAAGATATAATTTGGCGCAGGTATAAGAGATTTTTTGGCGCAGGTGTGGAAATAGAGACAAGACCTGCGCCAAGAAAATGTATATAACCCTGTTTTGTGGCGCAGGTCCCCAACCAAAAACCTTACCTGCGCCAAGCACCGATACCACCTGCACCAAAAACAGGTTCTCCAGTACCCCCAAAAACAAGTTCTCCAGTACCCGGAGAATCTTTAGGGAAACTTACCCCAGGAAACCGACGAGGGATTCTTCGACGAAATCGCGGGAGGAGGGGAGGACGATGCGGATGTCGGCGTAGTACTTGCCGGTGACGCTGAGGGCGACGTGGCCGGCGAAGGGGCAGACGGTCCGGGAGGGATTGAAGGCGAGGAAGGCGGCCCGGTCTTTCATCGGGAGATAGCCAAGCAGGCGGTTGTCAGGACGGTGGACTTCCATGGCGCCGGTCACCGGGTCCATGAAAATGAAACCCACCAGGCCGCCCAGGTCCCGTTCCGTGCAGTTCTGCTGCAAGCCTGCGATGAAAGAGCTCATCGTCCGCTCCGGCAGGGTCGGGTCATAGTCGATCCGGTCCAGGAAATGATAGTCCAGAACCTTCTCTTTCGGGACGATAGTCCGGGGGTCCATGACCGGAGTCGGTCTCGGAGGGGCAGGTGCCGTTTTCGGAGGGTCCGGCGTCCGCATCGGCTTCACCGATTTCTGGTAAACCGATTCCGGCCCGGTCTTCCGGCCGGGCTTCTTGTCTCCGCGGGTATAGGAATCATCGTGATCGTCGTGGAAGATCAGGAAAAGGGCCACGGCGACCAGGATGAGAATGATGGCAAGGGCCATGTCAGAGTCCCAATTCCTCCAGGAAACCCTTCGCCCCTTCGGCAGCGGAACCGACGGCGGTGGGAATCTGCTTGAGGAGTGCGTTAATCTGCTTCAGGCCGCCCGAGACACCGCATTTGAGTGCCGTAGCCATGTATTTGCCAATGGCGGCGTTGATTTCTTTCCTGTCATTGGCAGAGATCCCGTCAAAGTCGTTCACATATTTTTGGACGAGTTTCTCGAATTGGGCATTGGCTTTTTCCCATTGCTCCGGGGTGTAGTCAGCGCCCTTGGCCGCTACTTTGTCGGCCAGCTGGGTGAATTGTCCGGCGAGGGAGAAGGCGCAGGCCGTCATGAGAACGGCGGCGAAAAGCATAAGAACGATTCTTTTCATATTGAATGTAACAGGTTGATTTTAGGCATTTTTGCAAAAAACATTCCGCGGGTGCCGAAAAATTTCATTTTTATTAACATTTTTATTCACAAAAGATGCCGTTTTTGCAAAAATTTAATTATCTTTGTTAAAACTTGTTTGTAAGTAGCGTATGCGAAAAGGATTCAGAAGCGGGGTGCTGGCGATGGTCATGCCAGTTTTCCTGTCCATATTCACCGGCTGCACGGACATGGTCCGGCCGGAATTGGACGAGACCCACGCCAAATTGCGGGCGCTCCAGGAGCTGGCCGGCGCCGTGAACAGGGATTTGACCACCCTGGACCTGATTGTCAAGGAATTGGATGACGGCCACACGATCCAGCCGGAATCTTTCCAGGAAACAGAAGACGGCTACGAAGTTTCGTTCCGGGACGGGAAGAAGGTTTTCATCCCTTTCGGAAAGGACGGCGTTGACGGTCGTACCCTCATTCCCGTCGGTGTCAAGGATGACGCGGACACGTTGTACTGGCAGGTGGACGGGGAATGGCTGCTGGACAAAAACGGCGAACGGATTCGCGCAGGGGCCACGGACGGCATCCCTCCCCGGTTCGAGGTCCGGGACGATGGCTGGTGGTACATTTCCGTGGATGGCGGAAAGACTTTCGAGCAGTTCCGGAGTTGCGAGGAGATGGACGGTCTCGGTGTCTTCAAGGATGTGAAGCATCTCGGCAATGACAGATACCTGTTGACTTTATGGAACGGTGAGACCTACGAGATCTCGAGCCTTCTCCCGTTCCGGTTTGCATTCGACGGCGCAGTCCGTGATACGGTTCTGATCGCCGCCGGCGAGACACTTCCCATCCCGTACAAGATTAAAGTGGAGGGAGAACTGGACCAGTCGATGACGGTCACCTCCGGTACGGATGGCGTGTATCTCTCCTGCGTGGAAGCCGTGGATGACACCACCGGCGTGGTGACGGTGCAGGCTCCTGCCGATTATGCCGACGGATATATCGTCCTTTCAGCCCAATGCGGCAGTTATTCCGCCGTGAAAATGATTACGTTCCGTCCGCGGGAAATAACGCCGGCGGAGCCTTTCTTCACGGTCCGTCTGGGGAGCGGAAGCGATACGCGGGATTTCCCTTATCAGGCGAATTTCGAATATACCGTCACTTCCGATTCCTGGCTGACGGTCGTTCCCGATACGGAATCGGGCAAGCTGGTTTTCAAGCCCCAGCCGAATACCGGCGATGCAGTCCGCGAATGCGAAGTCACCGTTACTCCGAAGGACAATCCGGATTACGTCTGCACGACCTTCCGAGTGCTTCAGGCTACGGGCGAGTTCACGGCCGAGCTGGAGGAAGGCAGTCCGTTCACGTTCAATCCGACATCGCGCACGCTGTCCGTGCCGGCGGCGGGCGGTGATGCCACCCTGTGGATTACCTACGCATCCTCCTTGTCCGCCACCGTCCCTGAGACGGCGGGATGGATCCAGGCCGAAATCTCCGATGTGGACGGTTTCCGTCTGCTGAGGGTCCATGTGGATCCCGAAACCTCCGGATCCGGCCGCGGGAGCGCCATCATCCTCCGTCTCCAGTCGGGAACGGTTCCCGTCGGCGACATCAAGATTAACCAGGTCGGAGCCGCTTCCGGCGAATAAACAGGAAAAGATTATGAAAATGAGAATACATATCGCAGCAGGCATCCTCGCGGCCGCCCTTCTGGCCGGCGGATGCGGAAAGTTCGTCCGGGACGAACTGATCACCATGCAGAACGAAATCGACCTCCTGTATGCCCAGGTCGATCAGATGAACAAAGGGCTGGAATCGCTCAAGGGAATCGTCGGCGCCATGGCGGCCAACGGTTATATCGTGGACGTCAAGGAAATCGAAGACGAAGAGCGCGGGGGGTACACCCTTTATTTCCGGACGGTGACGCTGGCCGATGACGGAAGTGTCCAATCCGAGGACAATTTCTTCATCAATTTGTATAGCGGTGTGGACGGCGTGGACGGCGAGGACGCCGCTCCGTATGTCGTGAGCATGAAGAAAGATACGGACGAAGATGGGAATGAGCGCTGGTATTGGTGGCATGAGGATGAGGAAGGTGCCGTCGATGAGGAAGGAAACCCGCTCGGAGAATGGCTCCTGGATGAAAACGGGGAAAAGATTCCCGTGGATGGCAGGACGCCGGTGCTGGATATCAAGGAAGGACTGTGGATCTACTCTTTGGACGGCGGAAATAACTGGGTCGAGCCCGGTTGGCCGGCCAAGGGCGTGGACGCCTTGGAGTACTTCACGGATTATACGGCTTATGACGACCGCGTGGAACTGACCCTCGCATCCGACGGGTCGGTCCTCGTCCTGCCTCGTCTCCTTCCGGTCGAATTTGAGCTGACCGTCGACGGCAAGGAGGTGGAAGACGACATTCTGATCGCTCCGGGCGAGACGGTTTCCGTGCATTATGCCCTGTCGGGTACGGGTGCGGAGAACGCCATCCTGGTCGCCGGAACGGACGGTCGGATGAAGACGGCCATCCGGCCAGATGCGGAATCGGCCCTGGAGGGCACGGTGGACGTGACCTGGCCGGCGGAGTACCCCGAAGTAGGCTATGTCTATATTACCGTCAATGACGGGAAAGGCCGTTCTGATGTCCGGGTTCTTCGTTTTACCCCCCGGACACTGAAACTCCTGTACGGAGATGCCGAATATGCCGCCCCCGCTGCCGGAGAGACTGGCAGGATGCTTACGTTCGAAGCCAATTTCGAACTGGATGCGGCCTGCGAATTCCCCGAAGGGGTGGAGCCCTGGCTGACGGCGAAGATGGAAGTCGTGGAAGGTATTCCGGTGCTCACGTATGACATCGCCGCCAATACCGCCGCGGAAGCGCGCACGGGCGCCATCGTGGTCTGCCCGAAGGATCACCCGGGCTTCGAAATGTTCCGGGTAACGGTCAACCAGGCGGCCGCCGGGACGGGTACCGGAACCGGTGAATAAGGAGGAGAAGCGATGAAAAGACTGATTCTCATCGGACTCCTGGGAATGCTCCTGCCCCTGACCTGCGCCGCCCAGAAATGGTCGGTCCAGACCAACTTCCTGGACTGGGCCGCGCTCGGCACCGTCAATGCGGAAGTGGGCATGTCCGTGTCCCAGCATTTCTCCCTGATGGTCGGCGGGCGCTACAACCCGTGGGATTTCCACACCCACAATCCCGAAGCCCTCGTCCAGAACCGGCAGGAAACCGCCTATCTGGGCGTCCGCTACTGGACCTGGTACGTGAATTCCGGCTTCTGGCTGGCCGCCAAGGCGCAGTACATGCATTCCTTCTCGAACACGGGTATCTGGCGGGCCGCCCTCAAGGAGGGCAAGAACGGCTTCGGCGGCGCCCTGTCCCTCGGTTACACCTTCATGCTGTCCAAACACCTCAACCTGGAGGCCGGCATCGGCGGCTGGGCGGGCGTGTTCCAGCAGTATGGCTTCTACAGCAGCCCGGAAAAACGGTTTGTCCGGGAGGAAGGCCGGAAGACCTTCATCTACCCCGATCAATTGTCCCTCAGCCTTGTATATGTTTTCTAGATGAAGCCGAAGCATTATCTCATCATCGGGGCCCTTGCGGCCCTGGCGCTGGCCGCTTCCTGCAGTTCGCAGCGGAAGCTGGCCGCCATCAAGCGGGGCAATCCTGCGGCATCCCTCGTCCTGGGCAAGGACATGTACGTTCCTGAGATCAAGGAGGCGAAAGTCCTGCGCGACACCCTCCGGATCAAGGATGACGACGGCACGGAGCTCCTGCTGATGAAAGCCATCAAGGACGAAGAAACCGGTGACATGGTGGCGACCGAAACCCTGGACGCCGCCAAGATCACGGCCCGGTTCCGCAACATTGCGGAGCGGCACGGCAAAGTGGACCTTTCTTTCGCAATCATCGTCCCCGGCGCCATGCAGGACAGCAAGTGGCAGCTCCGCTTCTATCCTGACATGTACATGCTCGGCGACGTCGAGCGCCTGGAACCGGTCATCATCACCGGCAACGCTTACCGGAAGGCGCAGCTGCGGGGTTACCAGCAGTATAACCGCTTCCTGTCGCGCATCATCTCGGACACCACCCGTTTCGTGAACGTTAAAGCGCTGGAAATCTTCCTGCGCCGCAACATCCCGCAGCTGTACGCGTTCAAGACCGACAGTTCCTATGTGAGCGACGAGCATTTCTATACGATCTATGGAGTCTCTGAACAGCAGGCCGTGGAACACTACACGAACAAGATCGCCCGTAACCTCAACAACCGCCGCAAGGACCGGTTGGATGAGATGTACCGCAAGTACGTCAAGGTTCCGATTGTCACGGAAGGCATCCGCCTGGACACGGTCATGGTCGGAGAGAACGGCGACTTCATCTACAATTACGTCCAGACTATCGCCACGCGGCCGCGCCTGCGGAAGGTGGACATCGTTCTGTCGGGCGACATCTACGAATCCGACCGGAAGCTGTACGCCATCCCCGAGAGTTCCCCGCTGACCTTCTACATCAGTTCCGTCTCCGGCCTTGCCGACCAGACGGAGCACTACATGACCAAGATCATCGAGCGCCATGCCGATGCGAGCACGACCAGCCGCATCGACTTCCAGGTGGGGAAGAGCAACATCGACCTGGACCTGGGAGAAAACCGCCGGGAACTCGGCCGGATCCGCCGGACGCTCTCCGCGCTGTTGGAGAACGATACCTTCCTGCTCGACTCCATCATCGTGACCGCTTCAGCTTCGCCTGAGGGCAGCGAGAACCTCAACTGGAAGCTTTCCCGCTCCCGCAGCGTGTCCATCGCCAAGTATCTGGACGAGCAGATCAAGGTCCTGTGGGATTCCCTGGACCGCCGCAACGGCCTCCGGTTCGACGAAGCCGGACGCCGGATCAAGGCCACGCCGATCCGCATCCCGTTTGTCAGCCGTTACAAGGGTGAGAACTGGGATCGCCTGGACTTCCTGGTGGACGAGGACGATTACCTGACCGAGGGCGACAAGTCCCGGTATGAGTTGCTCCGCCGCGTGCCCGACCTGGACGGCCGGGAAGCCCTGCTGGGTCGCGAGCGCTTCTATTCGTACCTGCGCGAGCGCCTGTATCCGAGACTGCGTACCGTCGCGTTCGATTTCCACCTGCACCGCAAGGACATGGTCAAGGACACGATCCATACGACCGTGCTGGATTCCACGTACATGCGCGGCGTCCGGGCGCTTACGAACATGGACTATGACGGCGCCCTGGCCCTCCTGCAGCCGTACGATGACTACAATACGGCCATTGCCTACATGGGCCTGGACCGCAACCAGAGCGCGATGGCGATCCTTTCCCGCCTCAAGCCTACGGCGCGGGTGAATTACCTGCTGGCTATTCTCTACGCCCGTCTGGGCGATGAGCAGGAGGCCGTCCGGCACTATCTCACTTCCTGCCGGCAGGAACCGGCCTATGTGCACCGGGGCAATCTGGATCCGGAGATCTCCCATCTCATCAAGGCCTACCGCCTGAACGGAGACGACGCGGCGGATGTCCCGCCGGACTTATAGCCGGTTTAAGGTTTTTTTAACCGGCCTTAATCCGAAGGTTAAGGCAGAATAAAGGAGGATGCATTATCTTTGTGGAAAACAATTCCCGATGAAGAGACCCATCCTCCTTTTCTGTGCCTTCCTCCTGGCTGCGGGCTGCGGCCCCGGCCGGAAGGATCCGGTGGATTACGTGAACCCGTATGCCGGCAATATCAGCCACCTGCTGGTGCCCACGTTCCCGACGGTCCAGCTCCCGAATTCGATGCTGCGGGTATATCCCGAGCGGGCCGACTATACGTCCGAGTACGTAAACGGCCTGCCGGTGGTCGTCACGAACCACCGGGAACGCTCGGCCTTCAAGCTGGGCGTGACTGCGGGAACGGAACTGCGTCCCGTCATTCCGGTAACCTATGACAACGAGCACCTGACCCCGTACGGATTCGATGTGGACCTGCAGGACGGGGCGGTCCATGCCGCCTACGCCGTTTCGCACCAGAGCGCCGTGTACCGGATTCAATTCCGGGATGGGAAAGGAACGCTCCTGCTGACCAGCGGAAACGGGGCTGTCGTGCTGGACGGAAATATCCTGACCGGCTGGCAGTTGGTGTCGGGAGAGACGAAAGTGTATGTGGCGATGGAACTGGAGCAGACGCCGGTGAAGGCCGGAGCCCTCTGGCGCGGGTCCATGTCGGAGGCTCGGTCCGATGAGGGCCGGAACGCCTGCATCGCCATGTACTTCGAGGTTCCCGAAGTACGCCTCCGCTACGGCGTTTCGTTCATCAGCGCCGACCAGGCGCTCCGGAACCTGCGCCGGGAAATCGATACCTATGATATCGAAGCCGTTGCGAAGGAAGGCCGCCGTATCTGGAATGAAACCCTGGGCCGGTTGGACGTGGAAGGCGGGACGGAGGACCAGAAAACCGTTTTCTACACTTCCTACTGGCGGACCTTCGAACGCCCGGTTTGCATGAGTGAGGATGGCCGTTACTGGAGTGGTTTCGACAATGCGGTCCATGAGGACGGCGGTACGCCGTTCTACAACGATGACTGGATCTGGGACACCTACCGCGCCGCCCACCCGCTTCGGGTGGTGATGGACCGTAAGGTCGAGGAGGACATCCTCGCCTCTTTCATCCGGATGGCGGAGCAGAACGGTCACGACTGGGCGCCGACATTCCCGGAAGTGGACGGCGATTCCCGCCGGATGAACTCCAATCATACCGTCGCAACCTTTGCCGATGCCATCGTCAAGGGGCTGGACGTGGACAAACAACGTGCCTACGAGATCTGCCGCAAATGTCTGCTGGAGAAGACCCTGGCGCCTTGGTGCGGGAATCCTGCCGGAGAAATCGACCGTTTCTTCTGGACCCGGGGCTACATGCCGGCGCTCCGGGCCGGCGAACCGGAAACGGATCCCAATGTCCATTCTTTCGAGAAGCGGCAGCCGGTCGCCGTCACGCTGGGCACGTCCTACGATTCCTGGTGCATGTCCGTGATTGCAGACGCGGTTGAGCAGTACCCGACCGGAACCTTGTTCCGCCAGGCCTCTCAGTTCTACCGCAACCTGTACAACGGGACGACGGGTTTCTTCCATCCCCGGGACAAGGACGGGAACTTCATCGAACCGCTGGACTACAGTTTCTCCGGCGGCATGGGCGCCCGCGAATACTATGGTGAAAACAACGCCTGGGTGTATCGCTGGGACGTGCAGCACGACATTCCGGGGCTCATCGACCTGATGGGCGGCCGCGAGGCTTTCATCAAGAAGCTGGACGAGACCTTCTCCACGCCGCTCGGCCGCAGCAAATTCGAATTCTACGCGATGCTGCCGGACCATACCGGCAACGTGGGCCAATTCTCGATGGCCAACGAGCCGTCGCTCCATATCCCGTATCTGTACAATTACGCCGGTGCGCCCTGGAAGACGCAGAAACGCATCCGGCAGCTGTTGGAAACCTGGTTCCGGAACGACCTGATGGGCGTGCCGGGCGACGAGGACGGCGGCGGCATGACCTCCTTCGTGGTCTGGTCATCACTGGGTCTGTATCCCGTGACACCGGGCAAGGCCGAATACACCATCGGCTCGCCCGTCTTCCCGGAGGCGAAAATGCATCTTGCCAACGGCAAGACCTTCGAAATCGTCGCTCATGGCGCTTCCCGGGACAACAAGTACATCCAGTCCGCTACCTTGAACGGCAAGACTTTGGACAAACCGTTCCTCTCGCATGAGGACCTTATGGCCGGCGGCCGCCTGGTGCTGGAAATGGGTTCGGAGCCGGCTCCCAGCTGGGGAACGGAGGAATGAATGGTTTGTCCGTTTTAAGGGTCCGCGCCTGCGATTCGGGAAAAATCCTTATTTTTGTGTATCAGTCAGCTGAGCGATGAAACGATTCCTTTTTTCCGCGGCGGTCCTGCTGGCCGTCCTCCTGCCGGCCCGGGCGGCCGAACCCATCGATGAACTTCTTCCTGTGCGGGGTCTGGCCATCGAAGCGCCCTCGTCCCGGGGTTTGAACGACTTCCTGAAGTTCATAGAGGGTGACCTGGCTCCGGCCCGGTTCAACCTGCTGATTCTGCGGGTGGACTGGAATTATGCCTACGAAACACATCCCGAGCTGCGGGACGAGCATCCCCTGACACGGGAAGAAGTAAAACGGATTGTGGCGATGTGTCGTGCAAAAGGTATCCGTTTGGTGCCGCAGATCAACCTTCTGGGTCATCAGTCCTGGGCCAAACAGACGCACGCCCTGCTCAGGGAGTACCCTGAGTTCGACGAGAACCCGTCCGTCAAGACGGAGAACTATACCGAATGGCCCAACCCGTACGGCCTGTACTGCAAAAGCTATTGTCCGCTGCACCCCGATGTCCACAAGGTGGTGTTCGATGTCGTGGACGAGCTCTGCGACATATTCGAGACGGATGCGTTCCATGCCGGCATGGACGAGGTGTTCTACCTGGGAGAGAAGGAATGTCCCCGCTGCAACGGCCGTGACAAGGCGGAATTGTATGCGGGAGAGGTGACATTGATCCGGAATCATCTGGCCGGAAAGGGTCGCCAGCTGATGATCTGGGGCGACCGCCTGCTGGACGGCCGCACCACAGGGCTGGGGGAGTGGGAAGCCAGCTACAACTATACCTGGCGTGCCATCGACCTGATTCCCAGGGATGTCTTCATCTGCGACTGGCATTATGAACGGGCGGACCTGACAGGCGTGTATTTCGCCACGAAAGGCCTTTCCGTCGCTTCCTGCGGCTATCGGAACCCCTCCATCTGCGAGCAGCAGATTCGGGATATGGTCCGTTTCCGCAAGCAGTCCGCCCCCGAAACCGCCGGCCGTCTGCAGGGGTATATCCACACCGTCTGGTCCGGCGCCGACCAGTTTCTCCGCCGATTCAACGACGTGAAGGGGAAGCAGGAGCAGGGCGGTGACGCAGACGATGCCCATGCCCTGCAGACCGTCATTGCCACGTTTACCAGTTTAGCTCGATAGCTCTTCAGCCTGCTGCCAGCGATGCGGAAGTTCAAAGTCCCGAATACCTATGTGATTATCGCGGCCATCATCGTGGTTTGCGCCGTCCTGACCTGGTTCATTCCGGGCGGGCAGTATGTCAAAGCCGATGACGGCACATTGTCCTACGAGTCGGTCGATGCCGTCCCGCAGACCTGGCAGGTGTTGTCCGCCATCTATCACGGCTTCGTGAAACAGGCCGGCATCATCGTCTTTATCCTGGTCGTAGGCGGAGCTTTCTGGCTGCTGAATGCCACGGGGGCCGTGGAGACGGGCATCCAGCGTTTCATCGTCCGGATCGGAAAGCGTGATTTGCTGGTGCTGGTCGCGCTGACAGTGCTGTTCTCTCTGGCCGGAGCGGTGTTCGGTATGAGTGAGGAGACGATCCCTTTCGTAGGGATTGTCGTTCCATTGGTCGTGTCCATGGGCTATGACGCCTTCATGGGAATGTTGGTGGTGTATGTGGCATCCAATGTGGGCTTTTCCAGTGCATTCCTGAATCCTTTCACCGTGGGCATCGCCCAAGGCATGGCGGACCTCCCGCTCTTCTCCGGCATGGGCTACCGCATCTTCTGCTGGGCTTTCCTGACGCTCCTTATGGTCGCTTTCGTGGCCGTATATGCCCGCAGGACAAAACAACAGACTTCTCCGCTCGCCCCTTCGGGGCTCGGTCGAAGTGACAAGGATTCCCCTTCTGTCATTTCGAGCGAAGTCGAGAAATCTAATCCACCCCTCACCCGCCGCCAGTCCTGGATTCTCGTCGTCCTCCTCCTGACCGTCGTCGCCCTCATCGTCGGCGTCACCTGCTGGGACTGGTACATGCCGGAAATCACCGGTCTGTTCCTCGGGATGGGCATCGTGTGCGGCATCATCGCCGGGTTCTCCGCCAACAAGATTGCCGATGAATTCATCGCCGGAGCGCGCGACATCCTGTCTGCGGCTCTCGTCGTGGGTTTCGCTTCCGGCATCATCGTCATCCTGCAGGACGGAAAGGTGGTGGACAGCATCCTGCATTCGATGCAAGACGGCCTGGACGGGAGCTCGCAGGCGGCATCCCTGTCGGCCATGTACGGCATCCAGGCGCTCATCAATTTTATCATCCCATCCGCCACCGCCAAGGCCGCCATTACCATCCCGATCATGGCCCCCTTTGCCGACATGGTCGGCGTATCCCGCCAGGCGATGGTCCTTGCCTTCCAGTTCGGTGACGGCTTCACGAACATGGTCACGCCCACGTCGGGTGTGCTCGTCGCCGCCCTCGCCATGGCCCGCATCCCTTATGCGAAATGGGTCAAATGGGTTTGGAAAGGGGTGGCCGTACTGCTTTTACTGGGGTTGTTACTGCTCCTGGCGACGGTTTTGTTTCCGATTTCTGAGTTCTAATCTTGCCTTTTCGCTGAGAATGGTTATATTTGTGGGAAATTTCTAACTTTTCCTACAAATGCAAGAGAAAGACGGCAAATACATCTTCGGTGTGGTGAAGGTGGGGGACAAGGGCCAGATCGTCATCCCCAAGGATGCCCGCAATGTCTATGACATCAAACCGGGCGATGCCCTGATCATGCTGGGCGACGAGCGCGGCATCGCACTGCTCAAGACGGAAATCTTCCAGAACGCAATCGACCAGGTGATGGGGGGCCTGACGAAATGAGAAAGCATTGGATTGACAACCTGCGCTGGGTGACGGTACTCCTGGTGCTGTTCTACCACGTCATCTATTTCTACAACAACAAGGGGGTCTTCGGCGGCATCGGCGGTTTCGGCGATTATCCGCAGTGTCCCCAGTACCAGGACGTGGTGATGTACATCCTGTATCCCTTCTTCATGCCGCTGCTGTTCATCCTCGCGGGCATCAGCGCGCGGTATGCGCTCCAGAAGTATCCCGCCAAGGAATGGTTCAAGGCCCGCACGCGGAAACTGCTGGTTCCCGGAACGATCGGCCTGCTGGTGTTCCATTGGATGGTGGGATATTTCAATACCGTCGTGGCCGAAAGGGAGGGTGTTTTCGACGGAGTGCCTGCCGTGGCAAAATACTTCATCATGGCGTTCTCAGGCACCGGTCCGCTCTGGTTCATCCAGGTACTGTGGCTGTTATGCCTGGTTCTCCTCGCGGTACGGGCGCTGGACCGCAAGGACAAGTTCTGGACCTGGTGCGGAAAGGCCAATATCGTCTGGGTCGTCCTGCTCGGCGTCCTGTTCTGGCTCGGCGAGCAGACGCTCGTCAAGAATCCCCGTCCGGCGACGCTGGACGGCCTCCTGAACTTGTACAAGCCCGTTTTCTATCTCATTCCTTTCCTGCTGGGCTACTTCGTGTTTTCCCACGACGAGGTGCAGGAAAAGCTGGGAAAGGCCTGGATTCCCCTGATGGCCTGTGCCGTTGTCGCCGGTGGTATTCTCATCGGCACAACTTTCGGCCAGGACAACACTTCGCCGCAGTACCTGGGCAGCCCGCTCAACTGCATCTACGGCTGGCTGATGTGCCTGGCGATGATGGCCTGGTTCCAGGCGAAATACGACTGCACCAGCCCCTTCGCGGCCTATATGACCCGGAGCAGCTACGGCCTCTATATCGTCCATTATCTGGTTATCGCCAGCCTGGGCTACATGATGAAAACATATACCCAGCTTCCGCCGTGGTCGATGTATGTTATTCTGGCCGTCGCGGTGTTCACGCTTTCTCCGCTTCTCTACGAGGTCCTGCACCGGATTCCGTTCATCCGGTGGGCGGTTTTCGGCGAGAGCCGGAAAAAGAAGTAGTCCGCAGGCTTACCGCGCGACGGCCGGCAGGCTGGGATGGCCGCCGGCCGAGACCGTGCGGACGGCGAAATAGTAATTGTCCTTGCTGAGCGGGCAATAGAACTGAGGTTCAGTGGAAGCCGGTACGGTGCCGGAGAGGTCCATCGGCAAAGCGGATATCCATTCGGACTGGTATGTCTCCCGGCAAAGCACCTGATAGGAGATTCCTTCGGTATTTGTGACCGGGTCCCAAGTCAGCCGCGTGTTGTTGTCCAGTTCCATTGCATTGGCGATCCGGACGTTTTCCGGGCGTGCCGGCGCCATCGCCAGGTTCATCACGGCCGCAAGGTTGACCCGGATGTTGCGCACCAGATAAGGGAAATCGACATACATCGGGAGGTCGCCATAGTCGATGCCGTCTTCCGTGCGGACGTCCTGATGGGTACGTTCATAGTCTTCGCAGTATTCGCACACCCGCACGGCGGTGAAACCTTCACGCAGGAAGGAAGAGTGGTCACCGCCGCGGCGATAGCGGTCAGTCCGGTAATTGAGGACGATTTCCTGCTCCGGGACATAAACGGCGGCCATTTCCTTGATGTAGCGCGCCAGCTGGCGGGAATCGCTGTCCTCGCCGCTGCGGCTCTCCGAGAACACGCGGACCTTGTGGTCCTCCCGCAGTTCGGTCCCGCTGGCGCGGACATTCCCGATCATGTCGTTGCTGAGGACAGCGAGCACGGGCCACGCTTCTTCACGGGCGCGGGCGGCGAAATGACGGGAGCCGTCCAGGCCCTGCTCTTCGCCGGAAACGAACAGGCATTTGACCGTCTGCTCCAGGGGAACCCGCGACAGGATGCGGACCGTTTCAAGCAGGCATGCCAGCCCACTGCCGTCGTCATCGGCCCCCGGGGCGAAAGCCGTCGAATCCATTACGTCCAATACGCGCGTGTCGATATGGGCCACAAGCAGGATCTCCCGTTCCGCCCGGGTGCCGGGCAGGGTGACCATGAGCTCGGGAACCTGCGTAATCCGGTCATACCGGCCACCGTTTTCGCCTACGGTGTAGAAGACGCGTTCGACGAGCGGTCGCGGGCGTGCAGGCATAGCTTCCTGCGCCCAACGTTCACATCGGCCGGCCAGATACTCCACAGCCGCACCGAGTCCTCTCTCCGGATCGGTCTGCGAACTCAGGGTATGGCGCGTGTGAAGGGCGACCAGTTCGTCGATATAGACTTTCACGCTGTCGATGTCCACTTGGGCGACGGCCGCGACGATGGCCGGATCGGCTTCCGTCCGCTCATTTTTCGGCGCCTGGCAGGATGCCGTTACCGCGGCGAGGAGGATTGCCGCCAAAACCAATCTTTTCATAATCAGCAGTTTCTGCAAATATAACAATTACCGCGGAATCGGGAATGGGGGACAGTACACTTTAATAGCGACTGTATGATAAATATTTCTAACAAATAGTATGAATAATGCTTAAAATGTGTAACTTTATCGTCGCATTTGAATTAACCAGTATAACCACTAACACTTAATAACTATGATCATTGGTATTCCCAAGGAAATCATGCACGACGAGGCTCGTGTAGCGGCCACCCCCGAAACGGTGGGTAAGTTTGTCAAGGATGGTTTTGAGGTGCTCGTCGAGCGCCATGCCGGAGACGGCGCCCTCTATCATGATGAGGATTATGTCCAGGCGGGTGCGAAGATCATCGACAATCCGGAAGAGATTTACAACCGGGCCGAGATGATCCTCAAGGTCAAGGAACCTTTGATGAACGAGGCGCTGCATAAGCACGAAGTGGACATGATGCACAAAGGCCAGGTGCTCATCACTTTCATCCACCCGGCTTCTCCGGTCAACCATGAAATGGTGAAGGCACTGGCGGCCAAAGGCGTCACGGCCATCACCCTGGACGGCATTCCGCGCATCTCCCGTGCCCAGAGCATGGATGCGCTTACTTCCATGAGCACCTGCGCCGGATACAAGGGCATCCTCATGGCGGCCAACATGCTTACCACCTTTGTCCCTCAGATGTTTACGGCCGTCGGCCAGATCAAGCCCGCCAAGGTGATGGTCATCGGCGTGGGTGTCGCGGGCCTGCAGGCTCTGGCCACCGCGAAGCGTCTGGGCGCGATCACGTATGCCGCCGATATCCGTCCGATGGCTTCTGAAAACGCCATGTCCCTGGGTGCGAAAGTGGTGGATACCACCGTTCCGCCGGAGCTGGCCATTGCGGAAGGAGGCTATGCCAACCGCCTGCCGGCCGATGTCCTCGTCAAGGAGCAGGAAGCCTTGAAGGCGACCATCCAGGAGATGGATATCGTCTTCTGCTCCGCCCTGATCCCCGGCAAGATCGCTCCGATCATCATCACGGAAGAGATGGTGAAGGGCATGAAGAAAGGTTCCGTCATCGTGGACATCTCCATCGACCAGGGCGGCAACTGCGAGCTTACCCCGAAGGGCGGCATCGAGACCAAGTACGGCGTCACGCTGATGGGCGTGAAGAATATCCCCGGACTCCTTCCTACCAGTTCCACCTGGATGTTCTCCAACAACCTCTACAACCTCGTGAGCTACCTGGTCAAGGACGGAAAGCTGGGCCTTGACAGGAACGACGAGATTGTCCAGAAGTCGCTGGTCTGCATCGACGGACAGCTGGTCCATCAGGGTGCCCGCGAAGCCATGGGCTTATGATACACCCTTTGATTTTAGTCGCGGTCTTTCTCGTGAGCACGGTTCTGGGATACTTTATCATCAGGACCGTGCCCAGTTTGCTTCATACGCCGCTGATGTCCGGCATGAACGCCCTTTCCGGGGTGACGATTGTCGGTGCCATCGCCGCCACCGGGGTCGCTTTCCTGGCGGGAGACGGCCTGCTCTCCCAGATTGCCGGCGGCCTGGCCATCGTGTTGGCGGCGGTCAATGTGTTCGGCGGTTTCGGCGTGACGCACCGTATGCTGAAGATGTTCGACAAGAAAAAGAAGTGAGGACATGTCGGCGTTGCAGATCATAATCAGTGCGATCCTGGCGGTGCTGGTACTGGCCGGCATCTCCATGATGAGCAAGGTCAAAACGGCCGTCGCCGGCAATCTTTTGTCGGCCTTTGCCATGCTTTGCGGCATCGTCGCCACGCTTCTTTTCGCCGGAGTCGTTTCGGTCTGGACCATTTATGTCTCGATCCTGATCGGCGCATTGGCCGGCAGCCTCCTGGCCGCCCGGGTCAAGATGATCCAGATGCCGCAGACGGTGGCGCTGTTCAACGGCCTCGGCGGCGGTGCATCGGCCTTGGTGGGCATCCTGTCCATCCACGGCGGCGCTTTTGTCCGGTTTACCGCGCTTCTTGCTGTCGCGGTCGGTATGGTGACGCTGGTGGGAAGCCTTGTTGCAGCCGGCAAGTTGCACCGGGTTCTTCCGCAGAAACCGGTTGTCTGGAAAGGCCACTCCTTGTGCACCTTGCTGTTCCTGGCGCTTACCCTGGGCTTTGTAGTGGCAGGCATCTTTGCCGATGGCGCCGGCTTGACCGTCTGTCTTTTGGGAGCCTTTGTGTCGGCCTCTCTGTTCGGTCTCTGGTTCTCCCTCCGCGTCGGCGGAGCGGACATGCCCATTACCATCTCCCTGCTCAACTCGCTTTCCGGCGTGGCCGGCTCCATCGCCGGCATGGCGATCGGTGACGTATTCCTGGTAGCGGTCGGCGGCATCGTCGGCGCCTCCGGTCTCCTGCTCACCCAGATCATGTGCCGCGCCATGAACCGCAAGCTGATGAGCATCCTCACGGGCGGAACGATGAAACCGTCCATCCCCACCCCTGTCATTGAAGAAAACGAAGAACTGGTTCAACGAATTATGGATTTAGAAAAGAAAATCAAGGAACTGGAGGCGATGGTCGCCGACCTCGAGGCCCGTGTCAAGGTGCTGGACGGCCAGTTGAACGCCGCTCCCGCCCCCGCACCTGCTGCTACTCCCGTCGAAGAAGCGCCTACCGCGGCTTCCGTCCTCTCGAAAGCCAAGGATGTCATCATCGTTCCCGGCTACGGCATGGCGCTGGCGCAGGCCCAGCACCAGGTCCGCCAGCTGGCGGACAAGCTGGAGAGCCGCGGTGCCCGCGTCCGTTTCGCCATCCATCCGGTCGCCGGCCGCATGCCGGGACACATGAATGTCCTCCTGGCCGAGGCGGATGTCGATTACGAGAAACTGTATGAGATGGACGCCATCAACGACGACTTCAAGAACGCGGATGCCGTTGTTGTCATCGGCGCCAATGACGTCCTCAATCCCGCCGCGCGCAATGCCGTTGGTACCCCCATCTACGGCATGCCGGTCCTTAACGTCGATGAGGCTCCCGAGGTAATCGTATGCAATTTTGACCTCAAACCGGGTTATGCCGGCGTGGACAACCCGATTTACAGCCGTGAAAAAGGCGTCTACCTCGAACTTGGCGACGCCAAGGAAACCCTGATGCGTCTGATGGCCGAGATGGCCTGAGTTTGCGAGAGCGGAAAATAATGCGTATTTTGAGACCGATTTATGGATTCAAAGCACATGG
>JAEEGJ010006329.1_pt1 | contig 35685 bp, 29 predicted proteins | sample 8958761 | NCBI WGS metagenome assembly JAEEGJ01 (sample SAMN16246546, study PRJNA631951) | gut metagenome | biome: gut microbiome; feature: rumen; material: RS-attached | host: Bos | place: Iran: Karaj | collected 2018-10
TAGAGACCCACATTGGTGAGGTAACCTACTTCAAGGTGATGAGCGGTACCCTCAAGGCTGGTGCCGACCTGACCAACATGAACCGCGGCAGCAAGGAGCGCCTTGCTCAGATCAACGTGGTTTGCGGCCAGAACAAGACCCCGATCGACGAGATCCACGCTGGCGACATCGGCGCTGCCGTGAAGCTCAAGGACGTTCGCTGCGGCAACACCCTCAACGAGAAGGGCTGCGAGAACATCTTTGACTTCATCGTTTATCCCGCTCCCAAGTATCAGCGCGCCATCAAGGCCGTCAATGAGAGCGAGACCGAGAAGCTGGGTGCCGTCCTCAACCGCATGCACGAGGAGGATCCCACGCTGTTGATCGAGCAGAGCAAGGAGTTGCGCCAGACCATCGTATCGGGTCAGGGTGAATTCCACCTGCGCACCCTCAAGTGGAACATCGAGAACAACGACAAGATCCAGATCGAGTATCAGGAGCCCCGCATCCCCTACCGCGAGACCATTACCAAGGCCGCTCGCGCCGACTATCGTCACAAGAAGCAGTCTGGTGGTTCAGGTCAGTTCGGTGAGGTACACCTGATCGTTGAGCCTTACCGCGAGGGTATGCCTGAACCCGATACCTACAAGTTCGGTAACCAGGAGTACAAGATGAACATCAAGGACAAGCAGGAGATCCCCATGGAATGGGGCGGTATGCTGGTTGTCTATAACTGTATCGTTGGTGGTGCCATCGATGCACGCTTCATCCCCGCTATCGTTAAGGGTATCATGGACCGCATGGAGCAGGGTCCCTTGACCGGTAGCTACGCTCGTGACGTTCGCGTCTGCATCTACGATGGTAAGATGCACCCGGTTGACAGTAACGAAATCTCGTTCCGTCTCGCTGCACGTAACGCTTTCTCTACCGCCTTCCGCGATGCTAACCCCAAGGTTCTCGAGCCCGTCTATGACGTCGAGATCTTGTTGCCCGGCGACTGCATGGGTGGTGTTCAGAGCGACCTGCAGGGCCGCCGCGGCATCATGATGGACATGTCGAGCGCCAATGGCATGGAGCGCGTTAAGGCTCGAATCCCCTTGAAGGAGATGTCGAACTACAGCACCGCCCTGAGCTCTATCTCGGGTGGCCGTGCTTCGTTCAACATGAAGTTCTCGAGCTATGAGCTCGTGCCCGCCGACGTGCAGGCTCAGCTGCTCAAGGAGTACGAGGAGAGCAAGCAGGACGAGGATTAATCCCCGACTGTCTTCCACATTATATAATAATGGGCACCCCTTGCGGGGCGCCCATTATTCATTTTTCAATCCACGTTTATTGAAAGTTTTGCTCGGTCGGCGTGTCGTCAGTCATTGCATCCTCTATTGGATCAATTGGTTCAATAGGAGTTCCCACAACAACAGGAGCATCTGCGGGCGGCATATAATAACTCTGGGTGGCTTGAGCATACTGCAAGGCTTTTATGTCATCACGGTCCAGGAAAGGTATCGACAAATCGACGCTATCGGCCATAAGGTTAATCTTCTGAATTCCAATCACCAGCAAGAAGAGTCCTACAGGGACGAACAGAAGGAGATATCCCGTGGGTGATAACGGGATTGATGAGAAGGTGTTTTCTGGAAAAGAGTTCCACACACATGATATGGTGTTATTCATCATGTGAAGGATGACTCCAGGCCAAATGCTTCGTGTGCGGTAAAAGAGCCAACCCATGAAGATGCCCACGACAAATGCCGATACGCCCTGGGTGAGATTCATGTGAATGATGCCGAAGATTGCCGCCGAAATGAAGATGGCAATCCATGGATTCCATTTTTTCTGCAGCAACGCGCGCAAAATAGCACCACGAAAAACCATTTCTTCCACTACAGGAGCTACAAAAGACGCCGTGATTAATCCAATCGGATTGGTTGCCAGCCGACTCAAGGTCTCCAGATCTTCACTTTCCCAATCGGCAAAAGGCAGCAATTCCGACAAATGCCAATCGGCCATGATATAACCTATACTCGCAATTACAACCCAGAAATAGAGCCGCTTGGCCTTCTCATTCCATAAGAAACTCAGATTGGTGTACCTGCGTTTCCAAAACACATAAAAGACCACCAAATCAATTATAAACAAGCAGATGGCTATAAACCAGGTTAAACCGACATCATATCCAAAATCCAAAGCCGATCCTAGAGCTAACATGATAATCGCTGCGGGAATAATCAAAACTAAAGCTACCACAATCTGGATAAGAAGCCATACTCCAAAGTATTTCAATGCCTTTTCCATATCTTATGCCTATTATTTGTTCGTTTTGCTCTTTAGACGCAAAAATAAGCCCAAAAACTACATCTCAACAAGAAATTATTGCACTTTTCTTGAAATCCCTTGTAAATCAAGAATGTCCCATTTGGCATAGAAAGTGGCAAATTTAACATTTGGCGTTAATTTTTTCAGCGAAAAGTGAAAGACAATTTTGTTTTTTCACAATAAAGTGTTAATTTTGCCGTTGATTGTTAAAAACAAGTACTTATAAAAGAGAACACTTCTCATGAAGAGATCAACGATATGGATATTGACCGTTGTTATGGCGATAGCCCTACTTGGACTGCTCGCCATGCAGATTGTGTATCTTGAAAAGATGGTTGCGATGCGCAACAGCCAGTTCAGCGAGATTGTGATGCGCAGCCTCTACAGTGTATCCACAATGCTCGAGCAGAACGAGACGCAATACTTCCTTGATCAGGATCTTGCTGAGGCCGAGCAGACTTATTCGGGCACTCAGCAGAAAAGTTTCACATTTAATGACCCCCACGAGGCGGCGATCGATACCACGATCAACACCGAGGACCCGTCGACCCTGCGCCCTGCTAACCTTAACAGGCTCAAGAATCTGAACGACACTTATCAGCGCAAGCAGGAAATCCTCAAGGGCCAGTATCTCTATCAGAAAAGCCTGCTCAATGAGGTGATTCTCACTATCCTGAATCATTCCAGCGACCGTCCCATCCAGGAGCGCGCCGACAGCGCCACGGTGGCCAGTTACCTGAGATCAGAACTTGAGTTCAACGGCTTGACACTGCCCTTTGAGTTCGCCATCGTGAACCGTGCCAACGGTGTGGTCTATAAGACTGACGGCTACTCGCCCATGTCCCAACAGGACGTGTACACCCAAGTGCTGTTCCCCAACGATCCCAAGAGCAAGCAAAACACCCTCAACGTCACTTTCCCCAACAAGAGTGACTACATCTTCTCGTCGGTGAAATTCTTGGTGCCCTCGCTGGCGTTCACTTTCCTGCTGCTGGGTGTATTCCTTTACACCATCTCGCTGGCATTCAAGCAGAAGAAACTGAGCGAAATCAAGAACGACTTCATCAACAACATGACCCATGAGTTCAAGACGCCCATCTCGTCAATCTCGATTGCAGCCCAGATGCTCAATGACGACAGTGTGCGCAAGAGCCCTGAAATGCTAAAGCACGTCTCTGGAGTCATCAACGATGAGACCAAGCGCCTGCGCTTCCAGGTCGAGAAGGTGTTGCAGCTGTCGCTCTTTGACCGCAAGAACGCGACCATGCGCCTCGAGGAAGAGGACGCCAACGCCAATATCTACAGCATCATCAACACCTTCAAACTGAAGGTTGAGAAATATGGTGGGCACATCAATGCCAACCTCGATGCCGAGGACCCCATCATCAAAGTGGATAAAATGCACTTCACTAACGTGATCTTCAACCTGCTCGACAATGCCGTCAAGTACCGCCGCGAGGATGTGCCACCTGAGCTAACTGTCACTACTGTCAATCCCGATGAGGACCACATCCAGATTACCGTGGCCGATAACGGAATTGGCATGAAACGTGAAGATTTGAAGAAAATCTTTGAGAAATTTTATCGTGTGTCAACCGGTAATCTCCACGACGTGAAAGGCTTCGGCCTAGGCCTGGCCTACGTCAATAAGATGATAGACCTTTTCGGCGGCTCAATTCGTGCCGAGAGCGAGGTCAACAAAGGATCGAAATTTATTATCACATTACCACTATACAAATAAAAAACGACAACATTATGGAAGAAAAACTGAGAATTCTGTTATGCGAAGATGACGAGAATCTGGGCACCCTCACCCGTGAGTACCTGGAGGACAAGGGCTATAAGGCCGAACTCTTTGCCGATGGTGAAGCCGGTTACAAGGCGTTCCTCAAGGGCAAGTATGACATCTGCCTGCTTGACGTGATGATGCCCAAGAAGGACGGCTACCAGCTCGCCCAGGAAATCCGCGCCGTCAACAGCGACGTGCCCATCATTTTCTTGACCGCCAAGGCTCTTAAAGAGGATGTGCTCGAGGGCTTCAAGATTGGTGCCGACGACTACATTACCAAGCCCTTCTCGATGGAGGAACTGGTGCTGCGCATCGAGGCCATCCTGCGCCGCGTTAAGGGCAAGAAAGGCAAAGAAGTGACCGTTTACAAAATCGGTAAGTTCACCTTTGACACACAGCGCCAAGTACTTTTCACCGATGACAAGAGCGACAACCTTACCACCAAGGAGAGCGAGTTGCTGAGCCTGCTGTGTGCCCACATGAACGAGATTCTGGAGCGCAACTTCGCCTTGAAGACCATCTGGATTGATGACAACTACTTCAACGCACGCTCGATGGACGTTTACATCACCAAGCTGCGCAAGAAACTCAAAGAGGATCCCAACATCGAGATCATCAACATCCACGGTAAGGGCTACAAGCTCATTGCCCCCGAGATGGAAGCGAAGTAACGCTGCCTAGAGACATTAACCACACTCAGCCCCGCATCGGTATCCATTGCCGTCATGCGGGGCTAAGTATATTGTCTTGGCTACTGTTTTTCGCGTTAAATCTGCGTTAATTCTCCCCGTATGGGCCTTCATTACTTGCACCATTGGCGGTTTGTCAGTAACTTTGCCACCAAACTAGAAATGTGACTGATAGAAAATGATATACCTTTATCGTATATACCAGTGGTGCATAGTCTCACCTATCATGCTGGTTTACAGCATCATCACTGCACTAATTACCATCATTGGATGCCTCTTTAATCAGGACTATTGGGGTTACTTCCCCGCCAAATGGTGGGCACGCGTTTGGTGCTGGTTGCATCTTGTGCGGGTTAAGTTCGTGGGGAGGGAACTCATTGATCACGAGACCAGTTATGTGTTTGTCGCTAACCACCAGGGAGCCTATGACATATTCTCCATCTACGGCTTTTTGGGGCACAACTTCAAGTGGATGATGCGTAAAGGCATCACTAATATCCCCATTATCGGCACTGCATGCCGCATGGCGGGCCACATCATGGTCGATACCCACTCTACCCAGGGACTGCGCGACACGATGGCGGCAGCCAAAAAGAAACTGCATGGCGGCATGTCGATTGTCGTGTTCCCTGAGGGACGGCGCACCGACACCGGCAAGATGGGCCCCTTCAAGAACGGCGCATTCAAACTTGCGCTAGAATTCGGCCTGCCTGTTGTCCCAATTACTATCGACGGTAGCTACAAGGTCATGCCACGCAGTACGTTTAATGTGACACCCGGCACCATTACCCTCACCTTTCATGCTCCCATCGAGCACACTGGCGGCAATGACATTGCCCAAGTGAGTCATGAATGCCGTTCTATCATCCAACAGGATTTGCCTGAAGACATGCGCGACTGATTCCTTGAAAATGTCAACCGCAACATGGAGGTCATAAATAAAGTGAGTCCCAAAAGTATTTAATCTTACTTCTGGGACTCACTTCTATTTTGTTGCTACTACATGATGATCATATCGTTCTTGACCGTTTCCTCGAGTTCGGGAGCAAGACGCTTCCATTCCTTGGAATTAATGTAATCCATGATGATGTGGGCATGCTTAACGTTATGCATGTCACTGCCCAGGAAGTCAATCATACCATTTTTGGCAAACCACAAAGCGCTATCCCTTGCCTCTTCACCAAAGTATCCGGTGAATGACAAGATATTGATCTGGAACCTCGCGCCCGCATTGTGCAGCTGCTCATAACGTTTACGACGGCGCGAATAATAAGTGTAGCGCTCGGGATGTGCCAGAATCGTCTTGTAGCCTTTTACCTGCATGTCAAACAGCAACTCATCCAGATTCAACAATTCCTGCTGGAAAGAGTTCTCAAGCAGGATGTAGTTACCTGGCATGGGAAGAAGATGATCTGCAACATATTCTTTATCGAAATACTCGTCCATACGATACTCGGCACTCAGATACAAGTCTATATCCAAGCCAGCATCGGTTACCGCATCCTTTAGCTTTAAGAAAGCATCCATCAAGCTCTCACGGGTATTCTCAAAGGTCATAGCTGTTACATGCGACGTGAGGATGACACGGTTAATACCCATATCAATCTCCGTCTTGAGCATTTCCAACGACTGCTCAATAGACTGCGACCCATGGTCCACACCCGGCAGGATGTGGCTATGGACATCGGTATTATAGAAGAGTTTAACTTGCTCTTTTTTACTCTTGAAGAGTTTGCCAAACATACTTTTTCTCTTTTGTTTCTAGAAATGACCTGCAAAATTAGTCATTTTTTATTTTTATGGCAAATTGAAAAGTAATTTTTCGTCAACAATTTATAAACAACATCTCTATTCATACTAAATCAATCACCCAAAACAGAACGAATACCCCTGAAAAAAGTTTTTCAACTAAAACATCGCCACTCTAGTGAGAAAATTGTATTTTTGCAGTATGGAACTAAGGCAGACAAATCTCATACACGTCATTGAAAGAGTCCTGACAGCTCCTTTTAGAAAGCATTTTTTGTTTCTGATTGCTTTCCTTGTTTTCACGGCTGGAACCGATGTCATCAGGCAATGCTCCCTGCAACTGTATCCTAATGCATTTTATATGGCCGCCTATGGATTTTGCCTCGCTTATGGTGTTACCCTGTTAATCAGCCTGATAAAGAATAGCAAGCTGAGGACTATTATCCAAGCGATTCTGATTATTGCCGCCTCAATTTCATTTGCTCTCAATTTCTACTGCATACTCGAGCTTGACGACACGTTTGACAAAGACTTCGCTCTATTATTGATGGAGACCAACTGGAACGAAGCCCATGAATTTATTACATCAATGCTGCCGCTGAAAATCGTTCTGATATTGGGAGCCATCTACTCTATCTTCCTTGTTCTCTGGCGCTTGTCACGTCGTCACAATTTAAACCTCGGGAGAAAGGGGTCTATCATTGCTCTGATAGCCGCACTGGTGTTTATACCTCTCACCATCAGCCAGTGGCACGTCTGCCGTTATGGCCCCATTCATCGCATCACGGAGTTTGCTAAGGTGTATGACGTTCCCTATGATTTGAAATCATACTATACCCATCCCACAATTGATTATGCCGACACTGAACTCATGCCCTCCAATGTGGTGCTGATTATTGGAGAATCGTTTGCAAGATTTCACAGTTCATTGTATGGATATGAGAAAAACACTAATCCACACTTGAACGCCCTCAGAGACAGCTCGCTGCTATTCACATTTGACAGCATTGAGTCTCCCGCGGCAACAACTTCACTGTCTTTTAGATACATGTTGAGCACCTTTGACAAAACCGATGACACGAGGCAGGATAAGCATTGGTATGAATACACTACGCTAATTGAATTGATGCAGGACTGTGGATATGACTGTTATTGGTTCAGCACCCAAGCTCGTGGAGGCTACATCAACGGCTCAGCAAGAGTCTACGCGCGAGCCTGTGAGAAATCCTGGTTTTTGCAGAAACCTGGCGCCGTCTTGAACAACAACGAGACACTGGATATCGTTCTCGCTGATTCATCACGCGTATTCAGTGATACCATCAACCAGTCGAAGCGCCACTTTGTCATTTACCATATGATGGGTTCACATTTTGACTACAAAATGCGTTACCCGAAGGAATTTGACCACTTCAAGCCAAAGGACTACAGCGACTGCCCGACAGAGCAGCAAGAGATACTAGCCAGCTTTGATAATTCCATCCTGTACAACGATTACGTTGTGGAGAAACTGATTGAATTATATGATGACAAGGAAACTGTTGTCATCTATTTGTCAGATCATGGGCAAGACATGTTCAGGAGCGCTCCAGACTATTTCATGCATGGGAAGGAGAATGACCCGGCAAGTTATCAGTATGGCATTGAGATACCTTTCATGGTTTACTTATCGCCGGCCTACCAGGCACGCCACCCTCAAATTGTTGAACTACTGCGCAGCTGTCAAAACAATCCCAAGAAATGGAACAGTGACTATCTGCCCTATATGATTATGGACCTGATCGGGGTATCAGGTATAGATGGGGAAGCCATCAAACCATACTCTTTATTTTCATCAGATATAGAGCCTAATTGAGTTATGAACCTGACAAAAGAGCAATGCCTTAATATTAAAGGATTAGCCATCTTTATCATCATGGTCCATAATTTTGTGGATCATCTGCTTGGCATCAACTGCAATGAGATGTATTACACCCAATATGTCACTGATGCTTTTTTGGCTAATCTATTTACCAAATCTTCACTCTGGTACATCTTTTCATTTGCAGGATGGACTGTGGTGGCTACTTTCTTTTTCTTGAGCGGTTATGGTTTGAGCAAGAAATACGGTGATCAGAAAATAGGATATGCCACATTTGCTAAACAGCATGTCATAAAGCTATGGAAACTGCTGGTACCCATCTACTTATTGTATATGCTGGTGTCATGCCTGATCTTTCATACAGATTTTTCCCCACAATCGTCTATCGCACATATCACATTCACTATCAATTTATTTAAGTTTGATAACAGCGGCTTTATCATCGACCCTGGCGTTTACTGGTTTTTTGGAGCCATTCTCCAATTCTACCTGATATTCCCAATCATCAAGAACCTAAGGACCCGTTGGCTTTGGGCCATACTGGTTGCATTTATACTGATTTACTATTTCAACCTGTTTGTCATCTCAAACGATGACTTCTCAGAATGGACAAGGCATAATTTCATCGGTTGGACTGTTCCTTTCGTTCTAGGTATGATCGCTGCAAGGACAAGAATCTCATTGACAAAGGGTCAATGTCTCATTCTATTCCCCATATCTCTATTAGTATTATTCTTGTGCTTAACCCACAAGACATTAGCACCATTCACCGAAGTATGGGCTATCGTCTCTTTTATCAGTTTGGTTCATCTTTTCACATTGAGAGCCATCTCTTTCCTCGGTATTATTTCAGCAAGCGTGTTTGTCATCCATCCTTTTGTCAGGATGATCTTTTACAACAGTTTTGACGCTGAGGGAAAAGTACTTGTATTGACAATTGCCTACCTAATCATCACAATCATCCTGGCATACTTGCATAACAAGCTTCTAAAGAGACTGAGCTAAACAGAAAAAGCATTATCTTTGCACCATAAACAATAATCTTGGGAATGGAGTATAGACTGCATAGCGAGTATGAGCCGACTGGTGACCAGCCTCAGGCAATCGCCGAGTTGGCCGATGGCGTGAATAGCGGTGTGCCCTACCAGACGTTGCTTGGCGTGACAGGATCGGGCAAAACGTTCACCATGGCCAACGTCATTGCGCGCACTGGACGCCCCACGTTGGTCTTGTCACACAATAAGACCCTTGCCGCCCAGCTCTATGCTGAGTTCAAGAGTTTTTTCCCTGAGAATGCGGTTCATTACTTTGTCTCCTACTATGACTACTACCAGCCCGAGGCCTATATTCCATCTACCGACAAATACATCGAGAAAGACCTGGCTATCAATGATGAGATCGAGCGGTTGCGTCTTGCTACGGTAACGGCATTGCTATCGGGGCGCCGCGATATTGTGGTAGTGTCGAGTGTGTCATGCCTTTATGGTATGGGTAACCCTGAGGACATCACAGCCAACGCCATCGAGCTCAAGGTGGGTGACCAAATCGGGCGCGACGAGCTGTTGCACCGCCTAGTGGACGCCCTGTACTCCCGCAGCGAAACAGAATTGAAGATGGGTTCTTTCCGCGTCAAGGGCGACACGGTTGACGTGTTCCTGAGCGATGAGGACATCATGTTGCGCATCATTTTTTGGGGAAATGAAATCGAGCGCATCCAAGTGCTCGACAGCGAAACGCAAATGCCCACCGAGGACGTGGAGGGATTCAAAATCTTCCCCGCCAATATCTTTGTGACCACCAAAGAGCGCATGCAGGCCGCCATGGGGCAAATTGATCTTGACCGCGAGAACCAGGTGGCCGCGTTCGCTCGCGAAAACCGCTTCGCCGAGGCCAAACGACTGAATGAGCGCGTGACCTATGACATGGAGATGATGCGCGAGGTGGGTTATTGCTCTGGAATTGAGAACTATTCCCGCTATTTTGACGGACGAAGGCCAGGCATGAGGCCGTTCTGCCTGCTTGACTATTTCCCCGATGACTTCTTAACCATCATCGACGAGAGCCACGTTACTGTACCTCAAATCCGTGCCATGTATGGCGGTGACCAGTCCCGCAAAACCAACCTCGTGCATTATGGTTTCCGCTTAGAGGCAGCATTAGACAACCGCCCGCTACGATTCGAGGAATTTGAAGACCTGACCCATCAAACCATCTATGTGAGTGCTACGCCTGCCGATTATGAGCTCAACAAGAGCGAGGGCATCATCACCGAGCAGCTCATTCGTCCAACAGGTTTGCTGGACCCCCAAATTATCGTCCGCCCGTCACAGGGTCAGGTCGATGACCTTGTCGAGGAAATCCAGTTGCGCATCGAGCGCGGCGAGCGTACCCTTGTGACAACCCTCACCAAACGCATGGCCGAAGAATTGAGCGATTACCTCAAGCGGCTGGACATCCGCACCGCCTATATGCACAGCGATGTCGAGACGATGGAGCGCATCGAAATCATTGATAACCTGCGCGCTGGTGCCATCGACGTGCTCGTGGGCGTGAACCTGCTGCGCGAGGGTCTTGACCTGCCCGAAGTGTCGCTTGTCGCCATCCTGGATGCCGACAAAGAAGGCTTCCTGCGCAGCCGCCGTTCGCTGACCCAAACGGCCGGTCGTGCGGCACGTAACCTGAATGGAACGGTTATCATGTATGCCGACAACATCACCGACTCGATGAGGCAGACTATTGACGAAACTGAGCGACGCCGCACCCTGCAACTCAAGTATAACGAGGAGAACGGCATCACGCCAACCGCAATCATCAAGGCGCGCACGGCCATCATTGGCCAGGATACCGACATGAGGCATCCCACCACACCCAGTCGTCACAACCAGACGCCAATGCCCGCTGCACCATCGCCCAATTTACGCTATACCGAGGAATTTGATGCCAGTGCAGGTGTCGCCGCCGACCCCGTTGTCGCCTATATGTCAGGCAAGGACCTGAATGCCGCCATTGATCGTCTCAAGACCCAAATGATAGCTGCGGCAAAGCGTATGGACTTCCTTGAAGCCGCCCAATACCGCGACGAGATACTCAAACTCGAAGAAATGCTCAAAACCAAAGAATCGTGAACCGCGAGAAGCAACATACCGACCATCGCATCAAGGGGCAATGGCTGCCCACAACCCGCAAGGAGATGGAGCACCTAGGCTGGGAACAGGCCGATGTGATCCTCTTTACAGGCGATGCCTATATCGACCATCCGTCGATGGGCACGGCTGTCATCGGGCGTGTGCTGGAGGCCCATGGCTACAAGGTGGCCATCGTGCCCCAGCCCAACTGGCGTGACGACTTGCGCGATTTCAAGAAACTGGGTAAGCCAAGGCTGTTTTTCGGTGTTTCGGCCGGAGCGATGGATTCGATGGTAAATCATTACACCGCCGCACGCCGTAAGCGCAGCGATGACGCTTACACACCCGATGGACGTGCTGGTGCACGCCCCGACTACCCCACCATAGTCTATAGTGATATTCTTAAACGTTTGTTCCCCGATGTGCCAGTAATAGCTGGCGGCATCGAGGTGTCACTGCGCCGATTGGCCCATTATGATTATTGGCAGGACCGACTAAGGCCATCCATTCTGATAGACTGCCGAGCCGACCTGCTGGTATATGGCATGGGAGAAATTCCCAATCTTGCTATTGCTAACGCCTTGAATGAGGGCAAGAGCATTGAAGAACTGACCGACATTCCCCAAACTGTGGTTCGCCGCCCATTGAGCGAACTACCTGACTCAAGTAGCAACACTGACGTTGTACTGCACCCGTTTGAGGTATGTCAAAAAGATAAAAAAGCACAGGCTGAGAATTTTAAAGTCATCGAGGTGGAAAGCAACCTGTGGAACGGCCATAACGTGTGGCAGGCAACAGGTGACATTGCGGTGAAAGTCAACCGCACCAATCCGCCGATGACCACCGAGCAGATTGACGCATCCTTTGACCTGCCCTATACGCGTCTGCCCCACCCTCGCTATCAGGGCAAGCGCATACCGGCCTATGAGATGATACGCCACTCGGTGTGCATGCATCGAGGATGCTTTGGCGGTTGCGCCTTCTGCACCATCAGCGCCCATCAGGGGAAATTCATTGCCTCACGCAGCAAAGAATCTATCCTTCGCGAGGTCAAGCAGGTAATACAGATGGAGGATTTCAAAGGTTACATCAGCGACTTGGGGGGTCCCAGCGCTAACATGTATGCCATGCATGGCAAGGACCTGGAGCGATGCCAACGTTGCCAACGCCCATCATGCTTGCATCCCCAACCATGCAGTAACCTCAACACTGACCACAGCGCCCTACTCGACATATACCATGCCGTGGATGCCCTGCCAGGAGTCAAAAAATCATTTATCGGCAGCGGCGTTCGCTATGACCTGTCGATGCACCGCACTGGCGATCCTCGTGTGGACAAAGTCAATGCCCAATATAACGAGGAGCTAATCCGTTACCACGTCTCGGGCCGTTTAAAAGTCGCCCCCGAGCACACGAGTGACGACGTTTTGATGCTGATGCGCAAACCGTCATTTGAACTGTTCCGACGCTTCAAGTCGCTTTTTGACCGAGTGAACATGAAATACAACCTGCGGCAACAGCTCATCCCCTACTTCATCTCATCTCACCCGGGTTGCCATGAGGCTGATATGGCTGAGCTCGCCGCTATCACCAAGGAATTGGACTTCCGTCTAGAGCAGGTACAGGACTTCACCCCCACACCCATGACCGTATCAACCGAAACTTATTATACAGGGTTTCACCCATATACACTCAAGCCCGTTTATTGCGCCCACACGCCACAGGACAAACAGGCCCAACGATTGTTTTTCTTCTGGTATGACCGCAAGAACCGCGCCGCAATTACCGCTGCGCTGAAACGCATCCACCGCAGCGACCTGTTGCGCAAACTCTATCCACAGCGATGACAAAACGACTATTTATAGCACTGTTGCTCGCCATGACCCTATTCAATGTCATGGCAGGGGACAAATTTGTCAAGAGGAGTACCGATGCCCTCTGCATAGCACCCAGTGCCACTGGTCTATGCATCGCTATCGCCAAGCATGACAAGGAGGGCATCAAGCAGTTGGGCTTAAGCACCGCCACATGCCTCGCCGTGAACTATGGGCTGGAACTATGTATCCGCAAGGAACGCCCCGACGGTACTGGCCATCATGCCTTTCCCAGCACCCACTCGGCAGTCGCTTTCAATGGAACAACTTTCCTGATGAAACGCTACGGCTGGAAATGGGGAGTGCCTGCCGCTGTTGTGTCGAGTTACGTCGCTTGGGGGCGTGTACACACCGACCGCCATGACTGGTGGGACGTGCTGGGCGGCGCAGCTATCGGTGCCGGTAGTGCATGGATTTTTTCACGCCCGTTTGCCCAGGATGTAGAGGTAAATATAAGCCCGACCACCTTTGGTGACCGGGCCTATGGATTAACAGCAACTATTCAGTTCTGATTATTTCACGAGCACTTTTCTAGCCGTGCCATCACTCATCTTAACGATGTTGATGCCTTGTTGCAAGCTGTCATGCTGACGGCCCATAATATCATAGTACTCTACAGGAACGATGTCCTGGTTATTCGTCAGTTCCTCAATGCCAACGTTCTCATTGACAAGTCTTACTGTCTCGGCATTAAAGACGCGCATATCGGAGATTACCCGATTCTCCAACGGACGGCTGACTAAGGCGACAACATTCATGTTCATGAGATTCCAATCACTGGGAATGGTCAAGGTGAACTCATTCTCATAGCTATTTCCAACTTTGTTGAAGTCCACGCCCTTGATTGAGCCTAAAGCGCAACGGAACACACCATTATGCATATACTGGTTAACCCAAGTGCCATTATTCAGCTGTCGAGCGATAAGGCTATCCTCGGTTAAATAAACCGTCAGCTTGTTGCCCGTTCCCAAGATCGCATCAAAATCGTCACTCATTTCACCCGATACCTTGATAACAGCCTCACGGGTATTAAGATTTACCTTGGGGTCAATCTTGATCGAAATGAAATTAGGCGACTCATCAGCGAGGGCATCAAAGAAATCACACAATTCATCAGCGATTTGCTGGTGGTATTGCTCATAGTAACCGATAGAATTGACTACATTAGCATCTTCCCAACCTGGAGCACGGTCAAAGGCTGCCGAGGGATAACTGTCCGATCCCATGAAAGCCATAATACTGTCGCCTTGGTTTGTGGTGTAAGGATCAACGCCACTGCCCAAGTTGCCATGCACACCGACCCAGATCACGTCATCACGCTGAGCCTTGACAAGACTAAGCATGGAGTTACCCAGCGGACAGTAAGTGCAATAGGTCGAAGTGAACTGCTCAATTATGTGTTTCTGGCGGGGGAATATCTGATTGAAAACAACAAAATTGTGGGTCAGCGGTTTCACATAATCAATAGCCTCACCTTCAAGAGTCGTTGCTACGACAGTCATGACATGCTCGCCCGACTCGAAGCCATCAGTGGGAATTGCTCCCTGGATGGTGATTGGATCACCTGTCAGCGGTTCTGGATTTGTAACCGTGAGCATAGTCTCGCCATCAATCTTGATGTCAAATGTCACATCACCAGTTTCGACGGGCCTGGGGCCTTTATTCTTAGTCACAAACGAGAATGGGAGGTCATTGCCCTTCTTAATATATTTCTCACTTACCAAGTCACTGGTCCTGATTAGGACTTCAGGGAAATTGTCGTTCTCAACGATGCACTGCAGACACAGGTTGCCATAAGGAGATAATCCAGCGGTTGCCCACATGGGAATGCGGCCAACTCTCTTATACTGGTAAGTGTCATATATGACATCTCCCTCTTGAACCAGTGATAGCGGAGCATTACTCTCGGTTTGCTGATAGTCAAAGCCAATGAGCAGTTTCTCGCCTTCCTGAATATTGATTGTATAAGGGGTCGCGAGTTCTATCGTGTTCCATCCGGCTGAACTGGCATTGCAAGTCCAGGGTACCACAGTGCCATAAGCGCCACCAGGAGTAACAGGAATCACAAACACTCGGCTAATGGTGGCTGCCTCAGCGAGACCTACACGAAAAGCGACAATCTTACTGCCAGTGAACATCTCGACTTCCTCGGTGTCAAGAATAACACCCATGGTGACCAATCCGGATGACGGAGTAGAAACACGCATGCCCTCGGTTGAAATAGCATCAGTGTCAAAATGGCCCATAATCCTCTGATTATCGGGCAAATCAACCATTGCGGGCAGTTGAGCCTTCATTGCTCCAGGGAGCAACAGAGCTGCCAACATCAAAAAAAGTAATGATTTTTTCATGTGTTTAATTGTTTATTTATAAGGTTAATTGTCTGTTTTTCAAATACTACTCAGGATGATTGAGATAACCTCATTCACATCACTGATATTGACCTCGCCATCACCGTTCACGTCAGCAATGGGATCATTAGATGATAAAAGGATGAAATCAATCATGGCGTTCACATCGCTGATGTTGACCTCGCCATCACCGTTCACGTCACCCTTAAGGGGTTCGGGAGCACCACCCTTGACAAATTTCAAAGTAACCGAGGGACCATAACCCAGATGCTCATATCGCGGAGGGAAACCGGGACTCTTGGTAAAGGTCTCGATAGACAGAGTAACTACACACATGCCATCGGCTGTGGGGAACCACTCGCTTTGGATATCCTGTAAACCCATATTAACTTGTCCCGGGCTCGTCTCATACATGCCAACGGTAGTTTGCATGTTACAGGTCATTGGGAAACAAATCTGATAAGAACCATTGTCAATCTGCGTGATGTTGTATTTCATCTTGAGATAGACATTGGGCGCAGCACCCATGTCAGCGACCGACAATCCAGAATAGATGACCTCAAGGCCATCCTCATTGGTCTCAATCAAGTTGCGGACAACAGTTGCACCATTTTCAACAATTTCCTCATTCTCATCGACAAACACAAAGTTTTGGTCAATGTCTTGAGCCACCAACGAACACGTCGCCAATGCAAGCACACTCAATAAAGTAAATAATTTTTTCATAAATCTATTTTAATTTGTTGTTAGTATATCAATTTACACTTGACCACCTGCTTCACCATTTCCTCGTCATATACAAAGGCGACAATGGAACAATGCTGGGGCTTCCAAGCGGCATCCATCGGCAAGGTGTAACTCTTTTGCACTACTTGGCCGTGATTCACGCTGATGTCATCGCCCCAAGCCCCGTTGAGCGTTGCGCGGAAGACATGCATGTGGTTATAATGCTCCTCGCGGCTGCCGTTGGGCATCAACTGGAAACTGTCGATACTATCCTCAACAAGCCACACCTGCAATTTACCCTTGACAAGGACTGAATCGAGGCCAATCACCTCCACATTGGCATGACAGAGATTATCCCCTCCATCCATTTCGGCTTCCACCATGATAGAAACAGGAGCTTTCTTCTCCAACTCATAATTTACAGCGCCAGCCCAATCGGTATAATCAAATGGCGTTGAAGAGAACAAGCGGTCTACCAGACCCACGGGCTGGGCCGAGAGTCCCCAATGGGAAAAATACTCATCGCCTTGAGCCGTATATAACGGCGTGTAGGCTCCCTGGTTCTTGCTGAATGGTCCCGAGTGGATAGCAACAGCGATCACGGTGGTGTCGCCATACTCCTCGACCAGGCGCTCTATTTCCTCGGTCGCGCGGGGGCAGTTCACACAGTATTGCCCCGTGAAGTCCTCGATGAGCACAGCACGGCTCACTTGAGGCGGCTCCACATAGATGAGGCGATCCTGAGGATCCATCTCGTCACACGACGTCATCAACACCGCGGTAAGCGTCAATATGGTATAAAAAAATCTTTTCATCTTGGGTTAGAATGTGTAATTATAGGAGAACGTGAAGCCCTTGCTGGCAGGTACCCAACGGCATACACCACCCGAGCAGTTGAAACCGTCGTCGGTGCGGCCATATCCCAACTGGAAGCGATGAGCCTTAAGGTTATAAGTCACTAATGCCTGATAGTAATGCAGGTCGGTCTCGCCACAATTCCACTGGTCGCTCACGGTGAACATCCAGTGGGGAGCAAACGACAGCTCAGCGAGGCCAAAAGCCCAATCGCCCTCATCGCCATCACAGAACTGGTACTGCAACTCGCAACGCAGGGTCATCTTGGGCGAGAACTTATATTTACCATCAGCAACAAGGATGTTAGAATTAATCATTCCTCCATGTCCCTCCACAACGGTCATGTTGTAACGCTGGTTCATGTACATGAAGATAAGCGAGAAATCGCGTGTGAACCGCTTGTCCACAATCACATTGATATCCTGATAGAAGGTATCACCCATCTTAAAGAAGGCGCTCTTGTAACCATCGCTGCCTATGATACGTCCCTCGGCAACCGGATTCTTGATATCACCATTGTCAAGGCCACGCACATGAGAGACGTTCAACTTCACCTTAGTGCCATACTTGCCACCCAGGGCAGTATTTTTCTTAAATGAATAACCCAGCTCGGCCTGGAAGGCCCACTCACCATTAAGTTGAGTGGCATAGGGATAAGTAGCGGCAAGCGCATAGGTGTGGTCATGGGTGAACGCGGGCATGTGATTAATGAAACTCGACGTGCCGTTCATGCTGCGGCGACTACGGAACGACATTCCCTCACTGCGCTTAGCCTGCAAGAGCAAACTCATACCTTTTTTAGAGTAAGAAGTACTCAGCATCGCCACGTTGCCACGTCCGTAGTGATAACCATTATCAAATGACGGGTCTTGGGTTTTCTGGGCATACTCTGCAAGCACGTTAAACCCCTTGTGATTCAGATTAAAACGGGCATCCCATGCATTCACGTTTTCGGGCAACTTCAACTTATGGGTCGCATCGACAAAGATGTCATCATCCTCGGCATTCTCATGCTTGATGACCCACGAGCCGCCAATGCTGATGTGGGTGCCAGCGGTCTCCAGCGGCTTGATGAACTGCTCCAAGCCCACCTCAACATCCACACCACTAACCAGCGCATCGTTATGATGCCAGTAGCGACGCTGCTTGCCCGTGAGGGCCTTGATGCTCGTGCCGTTAACGGGATTATAGACGAGGCGAGCGCCGCGCAGAGCATTGTCAATGCCCAACGAGCGCTCTTCGTAGGTCCTGAGAACGAAGCCCGAGCCAAACTGCTCATAATAGTCACCCAGCGTGAGTTCCACATTCTTGACATGACCTTTCACATAGAAGTGAGGAAATCCCCACCCCTTAAAATCCTTCTCATAACCAGGCAACGGGTGCTCAAGGAACTCAAACCGAGTTCCCGCATCCACATACTTGCTACCGAGTTTCAAGTCAACATAGGTATTGGTCAATGCCCAATCGCTATAATGCTCGGTGCCAATCTTCTCATCATCCTGAGGGATGAGAACATCGCTTTGGATGCTACCGCTGAGGGTTACCTGTGCCTGTGCCGACGATGCCGCAAGCAGCAATGTCGCCATCAGCAACAGGAAAAAACCATTAATTCTACTCATGCCTGGTCTCGCTTATTGGGCCAGGAGATTGCGGACTTCGTCGATGAGCTCATTCTCAGCGCCATCGGTATATCCACTGTGCTTCGACACTACATTTCCTTTGCCATCAACAACCACAACAAAGGGGATCATTTGCCCACCCAAAGACTTGAGGAAGTCGCTATTGGGATCAAGCAAGACCTCATATTCCCATTCGTTCTCGTCAACCAGCGGTTTAACTTTGTTAATGTTCTGAGCCTGATCAATGCTCACGGCATAGATTTTCACTCCAGTTTCTTCCTGCCACTCGTCATAGACCTCGGCAATGGCCGACAACTCTCGGTTGCACGGTTTGCACCATGTTGCAAAAAAGTCAATGATAAAGGGCTTGCCTTCATTGTTCAACGAATCGGTCTGCACTGTTGCTCCATCAATGGTCTTGAGCGTTACTGCAGGAAGTTGAGCCTGAGCCACTCCAAAAGCAGCTACTAAGCAAACACAGAATGATACAATACACTTTTTCATATACTTATAATTTTATTATTTAGATTCAAGACGCAAAGGTAAATATTTTTTGTTTTCACCAAAAGAATTATATAGAAAATAAGACAATAAACCTTAATTATTTCTCAAAAACTCGTCTTTAAGCTTATAAAAAGAACAAGCCTTGCACACGACAAACATGTGCAAGGCTTGATATCATAACATCACTAAGTTATGACGGAAACTATCACCTCATGATCTTGGTGGTGGTTACATTGCCCTTATCATCGGTCGTGCGAACGATGTAAATGACACCGCTCTCCATCTTGTTAACACGCCTTCCGTCAATCGTGTAGATTTCGGTAGTGTTGGCATGAGCGGTATCAATCTCGTTGATTGCGGTCTGCTGACCCCTAATATCGATACACATCACATACATACCGCCACTGCCCGGGATCACCTCCCAGTTGTCATCATACTCCTCGTCCTGGGTATAGAAAATGTAAGCATGACCCTCATCGTAGGCCACAGCAAAACCGCTGGACTTGAAATTATCTTCACAGATCTGCCTGGTCCACATCACGTTGCCCATATCGTCCAGTTTCACAACCATGAAGTTAGCACCGTTCCAGCTCTGCAGATTGCCATAGAGCAGTACCCAACCGTCGCTCTGAGGAATGACCTTGACAGGCGTGAAACCCCACATGTCGTTCTGATCCAGACTCTTGCCATAGATATCTTGATCCATCCACAGGTAACCGCCATAGGAATCGAGCGAGTTTACATACATGTTCATTGCTCCCTCCACATCGGTGTATTCCCATGCTACAAAAGTCTGATAGTCCTTAACAGCCATAATTGCACTACCGGCATCGCCATCAGTCGTGTTGTTGCAAATGGTGGGTTCGGGAAGCACCTCACCATCAGGCGTGAGGTAGTTCACAACCTGATAACCTGACCAGTTGAGCAGCTTACGGTATGACAGTACCACGCCACCATCGGCATCAAGTTCTACCAGAGGGCTAGGCATATACATGCCACTTGCCAGGGGACCTTCATCCACCATAACGGGATTCTCCCAGACGTTGGTCAGCGTGTTGTCTAGACGCTGAGCGTCAAGGCCCGTATTCTCGTTGTCATAGATGGCAAACACACTTCCCTCGGGGGCCGGGAGCATCAACATGATTCTTGACGACATGGCCAGGGGGTCAACTGCATTCAGTACGCCATTGGCATCAGCATGCATAATCAGCCACTTGGAATCGGTTACCAAGACCGAGTCGGGCATTTCCTGGTTGGGGAACCAGGGCGAGGGTGACCAGTTGTCCTCAGTGGCCTTCTCGTTGTAATACTCGTTGTGAACAGCAGCTACATATACATTGTCACCACTTACACAAATCACAGGATTGATGTTCTCGGCAAGCAAGGCATTTTCATGTACTCTGCCGGCGGGGAACAGTACACCGTCAGCATCCCAAACAGGCACACCCTGCTGGGTGTAGCGATAAACATACACCTCGCTGTTCTCCTGGTTCTCCACATCGTTGCGGATGTCGTGATAGCCAAGCAGGATGTCACCGTTGGCAGCCAGTGCCAGAGCGTAGTCAGTCGTGTAAGTCCAAGTGGGTTTATCACACACAATGATACCCTCATCGCCAAACTGGGCATTGCCATCGGCATCAAATACCTGCAAATGTAATTGATAGCCAAACACCCCGTCAACACGCTCGCCACGCAGCCAGCTCAAGATGATTTTACCCTCGGGAGTGGTTATAGTCTTCATCTGGACTTGTCCATTTGTACCTTCACCGTCAAGGCGTGTAGCCTCGGTGTCACTCGTGTGCCATGCCAGCATCGATCCGATACCCAACATTAACAACATTGAAAACGTAATGATTCTTTTCATAAGTAAAATGGGTTAAAAAATGAATTAATCAAACTATTTTTGCGCAAAGATAATCAAAATTTTAACACAATGAGATTTCTTGCCACAAAAAAAGGTGTGGCAAAAAAACACTTGAAAAAAGAAAATCAACGGGAGGCGCGATAGTACAAGACTGCCGCGATAATGATATAAACAAAGTTTGGAATCCACATGGCGACGCGCGGACTGGTATAACCCGAGACGGCAAATGTGGAGGTAACTGTCATGAACAGAATATAGGAGAAACTGAGCAACAGTCCAAGGCCGATGTTCAGACCGATACCACCCCTGACCTTGCGCGACGAGAGTGACAGGCCAATGATGGTGAGGATGAATGCGGCTGCCGTCATGGCGATGCGCCGCTCATACTCGATCTCAAAGTTCTTGATGTTGGCGACACCTCGGGCTTTCTGTTTATTGATGTATTCCTTAAGCTCAGGTGAGGTCATCGTCTGCTCGTCGTTTTTGGAAATAAGGAAGTCGCGAGGGTCAATGTTAAGCAAGGTATCCATCACAGCGCCCGAGCGCATAGTTTCCTTCAAACCGTTAAAGTTTCGGATGGTGTACTGGCGCACCGTCCACAATCCGACGGAATCATACTTGATGGTCTCGGCCGTAAGCCTGGACTTGAGAGTCGTGCCGTCAAACTCCTCGAGCGAGAACCTGAAGCCGCTTCGGGTGGTGTTATCATAACGGGACATGTAAGCCATCACGCCCGGCTTGACCTGCAACTGGATGTTATCGCCATAAATTACCTCCTTGTTTTTCACCCATTTGTTAGTGTAGGCAATGCGTTCGATGTTGGCTGGCGGGATGATATAGGCGGCGAGCAGATAACTGCCCAAGGCGATAACAGCTGCCGAGAACAGGTATGGCACGGTCAAGCGGTAGAAACTGATGCCGTTGGAGAGCATGGCGATAATCTCACTGCGGTCAGCTAAGCGGGAAGTGAAGAAAATCACCGCGATAAACGTGAACAGCGGGCTGAACTGGCTGAGTACAAACGGCAGGAAGTTCATGAAGTACTGAAAGACCGTCGCCTTCCATGGCGCGGTGAGCACGGCATCAAGTTTCTCGTTGATGTCAAACATCACCACAATGGCAAACAACAGCAAGATGGCGAAGAAGAATGTGCCTAGGAAATGCTTGATGATGTAGCGGTCAAAGCGCTTGACGTAGTACCACGGGTAGCGCTTGAGGGGCGTGGATGGAGCTGAATCCACTGATTGGGCAGACTCGGCGGGAGACACATCATTTTGTGTCTCTACGGGCTGTTCCATATTCTTGAGTTCTTCTTCCATCACCAAATACCTAAAGCCTAAAACCTAACTAAAGCCTCACCTGAACATCATGGAGCATCTGGCGCTTCCATTCAGGGAAGTCGCCATCGATGATGTGCTTGCGTGCCTCGCCCACGAGCCACAAGTAGAAGGCCAGATTGTGGATACTGGCAATCTGCATGGCCAGGATTTCCTGGGCAATGAACAGGTGGCGCACATAGGCTTTGCTGTAAATATGATCCACTATTGAGGGGCCGTCTTCCTGCAAGGGGCTGAAATCATCGGCCCACTTCTTGTTGCGCATGTTCATGATGCCGTGGCGGGTGAACAGCATGCCGTTGCGGCCGTTGCGCGTGGGCATCACACAGTCCATCATGTCCACACCACGGTCAATAGCCTCAAGGATGTTGGCAGGCGTACCCACACCCATCAGGTAGCGGGGACGGTCCTGTGGCAGGATGTCATTGACAATCTCTATCATCTCATACATGACCTCGGTGGGCTCACCCACGGCAAGACCGCCGATAGCGTTACCATCAGCCCCCAGGTCGGCGACAAACTTGGACGATTCCTGACGCAGGTCCTTATACACACAACCCTGCACAATGGGGAAATAGGCCTGACTGTGGCCATAACGCGGCTGAGTGTTCTTGTAATGTTTCCAGCCACGGGCAAGCCAGTTGTGGGTCAGTGTCAATGACTTGCGGGCATAGTTGTAGTCGCTGGTACCCGGCGGGCACTCGTCTAGCGCCATCATGATGTCGCTGCCGATGGTGCGCTCGATGTCCACCACCTTCTCGGGTGTGAACAGGTGCTTGCTGCCGTCGATGTGGCTGCGGAAGGTCACTCCCTCGTCGGTCAACTTACGGTTCTCGGCCAGAGAAAAGACTTGGAAACCGCCGCTGTCGGTCAAGATGGGACGGTCCCAGCCGTTGAACTTGTGAAGGCCACCGGCACGTTCAATGATGTCCATGCCAGGACGCAAGTACAGGTGATAGGTATTGCCCAAAATGATTTGCGCCTTGATGTCCTCGCGCAGTTCGGTCATGTGGACAGCCTTAACGGCACCCACTGTTCCCACAGGCATGAAAATCGGTGTCTCGATCTGGCCGTGGTCGGTAGTAATAAGCCCCGCACGAGCATTTGTGCCGCTGGGAGTGGCTATGAGTTGATAATCCATTCAGTCGTCATTCTTGAAAAGCGGTGCAAAGGTACTAAAATAGTTAATAGTTTTTCTACTAAACCATCATGATACACGATAAAAAAAGCGAATTTCGCTAATTTTAACGAAATTCACAAAGCATGCTTCGTGTCATTCATCGCAATTAGCGAAATTCGTGTTAAAGTTGTCAAGAAGGAGAATCAATTGTATTTCTGATACTCTTTACGAGCCTTCTCAAGGTTCTGAACAGCCTTGTCATAATTCTTGATGGCTTTCTCGAGATCCTTCTGAGCCTTCACATTTTGCTTGGCATGCTTCTCGTCGAGTTTCAGTTTCTCGCCATCCTGTTTCATGCGCTTCTCGTCGGTGAGACCCTTAGCCTCGGCCTTATCATGCTTTTCCTCGAGTTTGGTTTTCTCACGCATCTGATTCTCAGGCAGGCTGCTGTATTTCTCCTGAGCCTCGGCTTTCTTCTTCTCAGCCTCTTTCAGCTTATCCTGGGCCTTGTTATACTTCTCAGTGGCCTTTTGGCGTTTCTCGATCAGCTTTTGCTGCTTCTTAGCCTCTTTCTCGGCCTTCTTGGCTTCCTTTTCCTTCTTCTCGGCAGCCTTCTTAGCCTCCTTGGCCTTCTTCTCTTGCTCCTTGAAAGCGTCTTTCTGCTTCTTGGCGGCCTCGGCCTGCTTTTTAGCTAGCTCGGCATCCTTGGCATACTGTGCCTGCTGCTGTTCAACCTGCTGAGGGGTTTCATAATTCTGAGCCATTGCGGCGGGTGCTGCTGCAAAGCAGAACAACGCTGCCATCAACAATAATTTCTTCATAATCGTAGTGTTTTTAATTAAACTATGCTTCTTTAATGTGGCAAAGATAGTACTTTGACCTGATATAACAAAAAAAGTTTAAAAAAATGCCGCTGTGTCATTTATCGGCACGGCGCAGGTAGGCGAATTCGTCGATTCGGGTGATGCCGATCGACTCAAGGTACTGGCGGCTGCGTTGCACATCCTCGTCGGTGTTGAAATCTGGGATGTGGGGGACGCGCACGACGATGCGGTCGGCCATGCCGTCGTGGCCCAGGAGCCATTGCAGGTTGTCGAGCGTACGCTGGTTGTCCTGCCCCGTGTAGCGACGGTAGATGTCGGGGTTCAGGTCCTTGATATCGATGTAGTATTCATGGATGTGGGGCAGCAGGCGCTCAAGGTGATGACACTCGACATTGAGGGCGGTCTCGATGGTGAAGTGCCACTCGGGCGGCGCCATGCGGCAGAAGGCGTCAATGAACTCGCTGCGGATAGCAGGTTCCCCGCCGCCGAAGGTAATACCCCCGCCCGTGGCGAGGAAATAGAGGTTGTCAATCATCACCTCGTCGAGCAGCTCGGCAGGAGTGGCCGTCCTTGAGAAACCATCGGGCTTCAAGCACTGGGCATTCAGGCAGTATTGGCACCGCAACGTGCAGCCGTGAAAGGCGACCAGTGTGGTCACCCCCTGCCCGTCCACCGCCAGCCGATGACGAGCCACCCCGATAATCGGCACCATATTCCGTTCTTCATCCATAAATCATTGTATATCAGTAGTGAAAATTACGTTTAGGGGCAAGATGTACGTGAATCAAAATGGCTGTCTGTTGTATCAACTATTCTTCCAGATTCAATCCTCTCGTCGCCAATAGAGTCATCCATAGCACATGAATCCTCCACGAGTACGACCTCGCCCTGGAGTCCACCATTGCCACCTTTATTCAGTTGATTGCATGACGTGGCGGTAAAACACATCAGGCCAAGGCTAACGCCAGCAATGAGGGCGGCCTTGCCGTTTGAGCGGCGTCGGGCGATTTCACGTTCCAAGTAGCGCATCTCGCTCTCACATGCCGGGCAAGTACCCGAGCAATCACCCTCATGGTGACACTCGCGTGGCTCGTATTTGATACCGTTGGCACGCGCAATGTCAAGACGAATCGCCTTGAGCGTGTTGCAGAGATGTTTACCGTGCTTCATAGCCGTTTTCTTTAGTTAGTCTTCAGTTGATTCCAATTGGCTCTTGTCCTCCATTTTGAAGGTGATAGGCAGTGTTAACCACATCGCAACCGCACGACCACCATGGCTACCGGGGAAGAATTTGGGCAATGACTTGCAGACGCGGACGGCTTCGTTGTCGAGCAATTCATGAACTGAACGGACAACCTTCACCTCGTTGACCTCGCCATTCCTTTCAATGAGCAACTGCACGATTACCGTTCCCTGTATGCTGTCCTTGATGGCTTCAGGTGGATAGACAACGTTATCGCTGAGGTACTTCATCAAGGCACTGTTTCCTCCACGGAAATAGGGCATCGTTTCATGGATTTCCCCGAAGATTTCCGCTCGCTGTGTCGTGTCGCACACTTGGCTCTGACAGCTATAACTGGACATCAGGGCCTCGCTAGACGGGGCACTGGTTGCCATAGCCGACAGGCCAGACAACGCCAGGCTCACACCCGTCATCAGGGCCGCCTTGTTATGAGGACGCTTGCGGGCGATTTCCCGCTCCAGGTAGCGCATTTCACTCTCACAGGCGGGACAGGTGCCTGAACAATCACCCTCGTGGTGACACTCGCGGGGTGTGTACTCGATGCCATTGGCGCGCGCTATGTCAAGACGGATTGCCTTGAGCGTATTGCAGATATATTTACCGTGTTTCATATCAGTCAAAAAATATGTTGACAAAACGGGTTAACTCTCGGTTGCAAAGGTACAACCAAAAATTGAAAAAACAGCTAAAATTGTCAACATTCGAGAGTCATTTCAGGAAAACCTTATACCTGATTACCAGTGATTTATAAAACAAAAAGGTCATTCGAGGGTAATTTGTGGATGGGAGGATACAATTGCCATCAAAAAATTGCTTATTTTTGCAGTGAGAAACCCGAAAAACGCCTCACGCTAAGATGCAAAGGCACTAAGTTTTTTAAACCATAGAAAACTGTAAATGGCACTGAAATGAGAAATAAACGACACATTATATTATACACCGTGGCGACTGTGATACTGCTGACCATGACGTGGGGATGCAGCCATCCAGCCGACAATGAGCAGCTCGTTGCCGTTGACTCGCTACTTGCCCAAAATCGAGGCGAGGAAGCGATGCAGATGCTGCAGATGCTCAACACTTCCACTTTTAATCATCACGACAAAGCCTACCTGACGCTGCTGACCACCCAATCGGACCTGGCCAACAACAATGCCGTGAAAAGCGACAGCGACATCAACAAGGCGGCACAATATTTCCAAGCCCATGGCGACAAGGAGAAGCATGCCCGGGCCCTACTCTATCAGGGATGCGTCAACAAGCAGTTGGGGCAACTTGATAAAGCCATTTCCTGCCTGCGCAGTGCCGAGGATGCCGCCGGCATCGATGACATCAAGAACCGCGCGATGGCCAAGATGATGATGGGCGAAGTGTACCACAGCCAAGTGGTCGGCGCCAAAACTGTAGGTGCCGAGAAATACCGCGAGGCATTGGACCTGTTCCGCCAGATTGACGACAAGCACCACCAAATCATCTGCCTGAGTGAACTGGGCGGACTGTACCGCATCAACCCCGAGAAACAGGACAGTGCCCTGCAATACATCAACGCTGCCATCTCCCTTGCCAAACAGGAAATCGAACTGCAACCGGTGGTGGCCAATCTGTTCAGCCGTGCCGAGTACCACGCTGCCCGTGGCGATTATCAGGGAGCAAAGGACGACGCTGTCGAGGCGATTGATTGGTGCGGAAGCATGAAAATCCACCCAAGAATCCATTACACTGCCGCATCGGCATACCTGCATCTGGGACGCATCGACTCGGCCCAGTATTACCTGAACCATGCTCCGGCGATGCACACCGCAGCCGACAGCATCATGTACTTCCAGCTGCTGGCCGACATGGCTCGCCATGACCACAATCCGGGAGAGGCCATCAACTACCTGACGCTGACGCACAAACTGGCCGACTCGGTAACCATGAGCAGCATGAATGACAAGCTGATGGAGGTGGAAAAGAAATATGATATCCAAAAGTCCGATCTCGAAAACGCCCTGCTGAACTCGCGCCTCAGAGGCACGCTGCTGGGCCTGGCATTGCTGGCACTTGCCGTGCTGGCGCTGGCTTTCCTGTTGTGGCGCTACCGCAACCGCCTGAAAATCCAGCAGGCTGAGTATGAATTGATGAAATCTGACCTGGACCAGTCCATCTCGAGCCTAGAGCAGATGCAGACGATGCTCTCGACACGAGATACGTCCAAGCAGCAGTCCGACGAACTGAAAACTATCGTGGACAGCCAGATACAGGTCGTTCACCAGTTGTTGCAGTGGTCCTACGAGTGCAACGAGTCGACCTTTACCAAGCGCTTCAACAAACTGATGACGATGCGTGGCCCCGACCAGGTGGGCACCTCCTACTGGGACAACCTGCAAGCGCTGGCCAACGAGCTGTATGACAACGTGCTGGTCAAGGCGCAGGAGGCAGCAGGGGGCACCTTGCGTGACGACGAAATCAACATGATTGCGCTGCATTGCCATGGCTTCTCCAGAACGGTCATCATGATGTGCATGCACTATACCAACCTGAGGACAGTGTCCAACAAGAGGACACAGATTGCCCACAAGTTGCATGTCGCCACACTCGACGAGTTCCTGCAGCCATTCCTGAACAGAAGAACGGATATCACCGAATGAGCTGAAAAACGGGATGAAGAACGAGGCGACGATAAGCTTTGTGCAGGAACATCGCGAGGAGGATGTGAGGAAACTTGCTCTGCAGGCGCGGCGCGACAGCGATGTGGACCTGCCGTGGGCGCTGGACCAGATACAGGGATGGCAGACGGCACGGCGCAAACTGCCGTCATGGGCAGCCATCAACGGAATCGTTTACCCGCCACACCTGTCGATGGAGCAATGCTCCAGCCAGCAGACGGCCCTGTATAAATGCAGCATCATGGACCGCTTGCCCGAGGGGAGCCACGAGACGCTGGTTGACCTGACAGGCGGTTTCGGGGTGGATTTCGCGTTCATGGCGCTGCGGGCACAGCGGGCTGTATATGTCGAGCGGCAGGAGCATCTGTGCGAGACGGCACGGCACAACTTCGGCCTGCTGGAACTGTCCCATGCCACCGTCATCCATGCCGATGCCGAGGATGCCCTGCAAGACCTTGATGCCAAGCCCACCTCTACCCTGCTCTACCTGGACCCTGCCCGACGCGACAGCAACAGCGCCCGCACCTATGCCATCACCGACTGCACGCCTAACGTGCTGGAACTGAAGAATCAACTACTGAAGACAGCCGACCACATTCTCATCAAACTCTCGCCCATGCTCGACTGGCACAAGGCGGTGTGTGACCTGGGCGAACATGTCGCCGAGGTCCATATCGTGAGCGTCGCCAACGAGTGCAAGGAGCTGCTGATGCTCCTGAGCGCCGACCACCGGGGTGAGCCCATCATCCACTGCGTGAACGATGGGCAAGCGCTCATCTACTCGCCGGGAGAGGACAACCTGCCGGCAGCGATTGCCTATGGCGAGAATGCCGCGTACCTGTACGAGCCCAACGCCTCGGTGATGAAGGCGGGATGCTACGGGGTTCTCACCCTGCGATTCCCCGTGAGGGCACTGGCTACCGACAGCCACCTGTTTGTAGCTGATGACCTGATTGAGGATTTCCCCGGGCGGCGCTTTGCCATCACCACCATCACGTCGATGAACAAGAAGGAACTGGGACGTGCGCTAAAGGGCATCAGCCAAGCCAACGTGGCCGTGCGCAACTTCCCGATGAGTGCCGTGGACCTGCGACGACGACTGGGATTGAAGGACGGAGGAGAGTGTTACGTCTTCGGCACCACCGACGCGTCCGGGCGGCGACTGCTGTTCCTGTGCGAGAAAGCTTGAGGGCATAGATGGCCGCGACAGTGTCGCGGCACGGGGGACCTGGACATAACGCCCCGACCAGCCGTGATGAAACGCCTCAACCGCGATGCTCTCTCACCCGCATTAAACAAACCCTCACCTGAGATAAAACAAAAAAACGAAACCCTCACCCGCGATTGGGTGAAGGCTTCGCTTGGTAGAGAAACAGGGACTCGAACCCTGGTTTCCGCCGTGAGAGGGCGGCGTCCTAGACCACTAGACGATATCTCCGTCGATTAATAAAGCCCTCGCTCAATTGTGGGTGAAGGCTTTGCTGGTAGAGAAACAGGGACTCGAACCCTGGTTTCCGCCGTGAGAGGGCGGCGTCCTAGACCACTAGACGATATCTCCTTTCAAAAGCGATGCAAAATTACTGCCATTTTTTGAACTGGCAAATTTTTTGAGCACTTTTTTTCTAAAATAATGCAAAAAGGGACATTTTTGGCTTTTTTCGGTATTTTTCACCGCCTAATAGAGGCACAATTGAGATAAATTTTGTACTTTAGCGGATTGTTACAAACTCACAACAGTTTATACTATTATTTATTATTATGGCAAGCAAACGACAGATCAAGAAAGCAATCCAGAATGCCTGTGGCGATATCGCAGGTGAGTGCATCTTTGCAGAATCCGCCTTCGGCGAGAACAAGCGCGACGAGTGGGACAGCATCATCATCGACACCGCCCTGCTGCAGCAGGAGGCCATCAACCGCGTGAGCAACAAGTTCGGCAAGAAGGTGAAAGACTTCGCCAACCGCAAGGAGTACAACAAGGCCCGCCGTGCATTCTTCAAGCAGTGCGAGAAAGAGCTGAGCGAGTACTTCCGCGGTGAGGTGGAGAACATCGCCAAGCGCATGAACCAGCTCATGCCGTCGAACAAGTAATTCCGGTTCGCCGTTTTTAACCTTATTATTTAAGAAACAACTTCCCTGCATGAACCTCTCTGGCTGGATATTGAAGAAAGCGGGTTGGGACTTCAAGGTCAACCTGACCATGCCCGACAAGTGCGTCATCATGATTGCTCCCCACACCAGCAACTGGGATTTCATCCTGGGTGAATTGGGGATCCACTCGGTGGGCATGAAGGCGGGGTTCCTCATGAAGGACACCTGGTTCTTCTTCCCGCTGGGCTACCTGATGAAAGCACTGGGGGGCATTCCCGTGAACCGCCGCCAGCATGGCAACCTGACGCAATCGATAGTGGATGCGTACAACACCACGCCCCGTCTGGCCATCGGCGTTACTCCGGAAGGCACGCGCAGCGCCAATCCGCATTGGCACAAAGGGGCCATCTTCATGGCCCGTGATGCCCAAGTGCCGCTGGTGCTGGCCTACTTTGACTACAAGAACAAAGTGGTGTGCATCGACCGCGAGTTTGAGCTCAGCGACGATGCCGATGCCGACCTGGTGCGCATCAAGCAGTACTTTGAGCAGCACGGTAGTGCCAAGTATCCTGAGAAGTTTGTCACGGGTCTGGAATAACTGAAATGGCAGCCATTGTGGCTGCCATTTCAAGATTAGAGAATAACGGCCGTGGCTGACCCACGGCACAGACTGACACCATAACAACAGAGGCGCAAAGGATTGTGTCTCCATAATTGAACGCAAAAAAAAGATGATTTCCCGCAACCTGCGCGTCACGCTCATCGAGGACGACATCGTCTGGGGAGACCGTGAGGCCAACATCAACCAACTGAAGCGCAACCTGCGCAATATGCCCGATGACACCGACCTGGTCATCCTGCCCGAACTGTTCACCACAGGATTCATGACCGGCGACCGCGAGCAGGCTGCCGCCGTTGCCGAGTGGAACAGCGGTGACACGCTGCACATCCTGCGCCAACTCGCCGCCGAGTACCATGTGGGCATTATCGGCAGTTTTCTGGCCAACACCGCTGCTCAGCTCTACAACCGCGCCTTTTTCATCGAGCCCAACGGTGACGAGACCTACTACGACAAGCGCCACCTGTTCTCGTTTGGCGGCGAGGACAAGGTGTTCAACCATGGCCTGACTGCGGCACCGATAGTGCGTTTCCGCGGTTTCAACATCAAGCTGGTGGTGTGCTACGACCTGCGATTCCCGGTATTCTGCCGCAACGTGAACAACAACTACGACCTGCTGGTGGTGATTGCCAACTGGCCCAAATCGCGCGAGAAGGTGTGGCGCACGCTGCTTGCCGCCCGCGCGATGGAGAACGAGTGCTACGTGTGCGGCGTGAACCGCTGCGGCACCGACCCTGCCGGCGTGGAGTACCCCGAGGGGTCGTCACTGGTCATCGACTTCAAGGGCAAGGTCATCGCCCAGCGCATGACCAGTCCCGTCATCACCGCCGACCTCTCGCCCGCCCTGCTGACGCAGTTCCGTGAGAAGTTCCCCGCCTGGCGCGACGCTGACTCGTTCACATTAAATATCTAATACTCGGAGAACTCGGAGCTCTTGGAGTTCTCGGATATTTCTAAGCTAACTCAACCATGGCCAAGCCTGCCCTCATAGAATTGCTGGCTCCCGCCCGCGACGCCGACATCGCCATCGCCGCCATTGACCATGGTGCCGATGCGGTGTACATGGGTGCCTCCCATCACGGTGCGCGCGCCGATGCGACCAACACGCTCGACGACGTGGGGCGTGCCTGCGACTACGCCCACCGGTTCGGTGCCAAGATCTATGCCACGGTCAACACCCTCATCTATGACGACGAGTTGATGGAGGTGGAGCGGCTGGTGCATGACCTGTACCGCATCGGCGTGGATGCGCTTATCGTCCAGGACCTGGGCTTGCTGCGACTTGACCTGCCGCCCATCGCGCTGCATGCCAGCACGCAGTGTGACCTGCGCACGCCCGAAAAGGCACAGTTCCTTGAAGCACTGGGATTCTCCCAACTGGTCATGGCCCGCGAACTGACACTTGACGAGATTGCCGCCATCCGACGCGTGACCACTGTGCCGCTCGAGGCGTTTGTCCACGGGGCGCTGTGCGTGAGCTACAGCGGACGGTGCGCCATCAGCCAGGTGCTCAAGGGGCGCAGTGCCAACCGGGGCGAGTGTGCCCAGCTGTGCCGACTGCCATACGACCTGGTGGACGGCAAAGGACGCGTGATTGTTGAGGGCAAGCACCTGCTGTCGCTGCGCGACATGGCCCGCCACGACCGTTTGGAACAAATGATGGCCGCTGGAGTCTCATCGTTTAAAATCGAGGGCCGCCTCAAGGACATGGGCTATGTCAAGAATGTGGTGGCCTATTACCGCCGCGCCATCGATCAGGTCATTGAACGCTATCACGACCGCTACAGCCGCGCCTCCCAGGGTACGGCTGAACTGACCTTTGAGCCCGCGTTGGAAAAGAGTTTCAACCGTGGTTTCACCCATTATTTCCTCGATGAGCGGCGTCCCCAGGACGGCAGCAGCATGGCCTCCATCGACACGCCCAAGTCGCAGGGAGAATACCTGGGCCGCGCGCTGCGTTGCAACGGCAACACCCTGAAGATAGATACTAAAGCCAGCCTCGCCAACGGCGACGGCCTGAGTTTCACCGATGCCCATGGCCAGTTCTCGGGAGCGAGAGTGAACCGCGCCCTGGGCAATGGCACCGTGCTGCTGCGGGAACAAGCCGACATCGGCCGAGGCACTCCCATCTACCGCACGGCCGACAAAGCCTTCAACGACCTGTTGGCTAAGCCCTCGGCCTGCCGCACCATTGCTGTGGATGCCCAACTGCGCTACACGGGCGGCATGCTCACGCTCACCCTCGCCGACGAACGCGGCAACCGCGTGACACACACTGTGGAATGTGACCTGCAGCCCGCTTCCAAGCCGCAAGGCGACCGCCAGGTGGCAGAATTGGGCAAGCTGGGAGGCACCATCTACCGCCTGCGTGAAGCCCAGGTTCCGGGCGACATCTTTGTCCCGGCCTCGTTGTTGGCCCGCCTGCGCCGTGAGACCATCGACCTGCTCGACCGCAACCACCGCATCACGCGCCCCATCGACAAGCGACGCCCCGAGGACATAAGCGCCCCCTGCCCCATCACGACGCTCTCGCCAGCCGACAATGTCGCCAACCACCTCGCTGAGCAGCTTTATCGTGACCATGGCGTGGCCGACATTGCTCCGGCTCTCGAAGCCGGAGCGCCCGTCACCGACACCACGCCGTTGATGCACACGCGCTACTGCCTGCGGCGCCAACTCGGCGCCTGCCTCAAGGGCAAAAGAGCCGATAGCCTGCCGCGCGACCTCTATCTGAAAACGGGCACTACCCTCCTCAAGGTCAACTGTGACTGCAAGAACTGCGAGATGATTCTCACCCGTTGACCCATACAGTGAGAAGCGTACGAGTGGTAATGGTAAAATACTGACAGCTAAAAAATCCGACAACTGAAAACTTTTTCGTAATTTTGCCAATGATATGAAAAAGGATACGATACAACTGATAGTGATACTCGCGGTGCTGGCGGCAGTGGTAGTTGCCATTGTGCTGTTCATGCCGCATGACATCGTAACGATATACAACTGGTACAAGGAGCATCTGACCTACGGCACCATCCTGCTGCTGATGGCCATCGAGAGTTCGTTCATCCCCTTCCCCAGCGAGGTGGTGATACCGCCCGCCGCCTACTTTGCCGCGCGCAACGGTGACCTGAACATCATCATGATTGTCCTCATCGCAACGCTGGGCGCTCTCCTCGGAGCCGTCATCAACTACGTGCTGTCGCTGCTCATCGGACGCCCCGTGGTCTATGCTTTCGCCAACAGCCGCATCGGTCACATGTGCCTGATTGATGCCGAGAAGGTGCAGAAGGCCGAAGCCTACTTTGACCGCCACGGAGCCATCTCGACGTTCCTGGGCCGCCTGATCCCCGCCATCCGCCAGCTCATCTCCATCCCCGCCGGTCTGTCGCGCATGAACTTCGGCACCTTCGTGCTGTTTACGTCGCTGGGCGCCGGCATCTGGAACGCTGTGTTGGCCGGTTTGGGCTATTGGCTGAGCCAGCATTTCCCCGAAGATCAGCTGCTGGCCCAGCTCGAGCACTACAACCGCTACCTGTCGTGGGCGGGTTATGCACTGGCTATCTTCATCGTGCTGTTCCTCGCCTACCAAGCCATCAGGAAACGTCCCGCGTCCCAACAAATAGACACTAACTCCTAACTTCTAACTCCTCACTCCTAACTATTATGAAAGTATCGCCCTCCCTGTTGTCCGCCGACTTTGGCAATCTGGCCAAGGACATTGACATGATCAACCGCAGCAACGCCGACCTGCTGCACCTCGACGTGATGGACGGCGTGTTCGTGCCCAACATCTCGTTTGGCTTCCCCGTCATCAAGCACGTGCAGCGCTTGTGCAACAAGCCCCTGGACGCACACCTGATGATTGTAGAGCCACAGAAGTTCATCCCGCAGGTGCGTGACTGCGGTGCACGCATCATGACCGTGCATCAAGAGGCGTGCATCCACCTCAACCGCGTCGTCCAGCAGATTCATGACGCCGGGATGCAAGCCGGTGTGGCCCTCAATCCCGCCACCCCCGTGATGATGTTGCGCGACATCATCTGCGACGTGGACCTGGTGCTGCTCATGTCGGTCAACCCAGGCTTCGGTGGACAGAAGTTTATTGTCCAGACCTTGAACAAGGTGCGTGAACTGCGCCAGCTCATTACACTCAACGGCTCCAACGCCCAGATCGAGATTGACGGCGGTGTCAACCAGCATACCGGAGCCCAACTAGCTGAGGCAGGCGCAGATATCCTCGTCGCCGGCAGCTATGTCTTCGGTGCCGACGACCCCATCAAGACCATCGACGGATTAAAAAATCTGTGAAAATATTTTGTCGGGTGGAAAATTTGCCATAACTTTGCACCCGCTTTCGGAAGATAACATCCCGAGGGCAAGACTGGAAAGGTGCCGGAGTGGTCGATCGGGGCGGTCTCGAAAACCGTTGTACGCTTTGCGTACCGTGGGTTCGAATCCCTCCCTTTCCGCAAAACAAATGTAATGAATTGAAAATCAATTCATTACATTTG
>JAEEGJ010006333.1_pt1 | contig 35667 bp, 31 predicted proteins | sample 8958761 | NCBI WGS metagenome assembly JAEEGJ01 (sample SAMN16246546, study PRJNA631951) | gut metagenome | biome: gut microbiome; feature: rumen; material: RS-attached | host: Bos | place: Iran: Karaj | collected 2018-10
GAAACGCAACAGGCGACGGTGCACCAATGCGTCGATATCATTAGCAAAAGCCAACACGGCGATGTTGCTAAGGTCAAGATGGCGGGCCAAATCATGGTAGTCAACACGGTTGGGACCTTCGTCCATGCAACTGGCAAAAATTACGGCTTGTCGCTCGCTAATGCCATATTGCTCGGCGAGGAACTTGATTTCCTTAGAAGATGCCTTCATAAAGCCGGCACTCATCTTGGAGTCCTTAGAACGTTCGGCTACGGTCTCGATGGCTTGAAGGAGGGTCAATTCAGATTGTTGCTTAGTCTTTTTGACAGCGGTTTTCTTTTCCATAGTAATCCTGTTTTATGGTGGTACAAGATACTATAGTAACATTTGTGCGAAAATTCAAAACCGAGGCAGAAAAAACTCATTGTTTCTTCGACGGTTTTATCAAAAAAGCAATGCAAACCGCTGTAAATCAATCGTTTTTTTTATCAAATCAAACGTCTCATTAATTCAGCACCTCAATATCGTCGCCAGAACTAAAGATGATGTACTTTCGTCCATAGATGGTCACGATTTCGTAGTCCGCGCTGCGGGCAGTGCCTGTCGCCGTGACTTCAAAGGCGTCTTCAGTGGGAAGAATCACAGCTGTGTTGCGTTCATCGGCGTAGGTTTTCGTGAAAAGGGTGTCAAAAGCCAAGCCGAGGGCGAAGCCGAGGATTGTAAAAACGGCCAATAAGAGGTAAATGCGGGATTTTTTCATTGTACAATGGTTTTGAGATTTCGGTTTGTTTCTGCAAAAATCATTCCTAATGCATTACCCATACAAAGAAAAACATAATGCTCGTGATGCCAAAAGGTTTCTCCCCATATGCCCGTAGCCTTTGCAGTGGGAAATAAGGATGGTCTTTGTGAATTGGAGAAAAAGGAACCCCTATTACGTTAATAGCCATTACTTTAGCATTCCAAAGCCCCAATCAAGTCGGTAACCTTTTGGAAACCATGTCGTTCGCAGTATTCAGTTATCCCTGAAGCAACCTTTGCAGAAATAGCTGGGTCAATGAAATTAGCCGTGCCGATTTCGATGGCTGAGGCGCCGGCCAGCATAAACTCCACAGCATCAGTGGCATTGGAAATGCCGCCCAAGCCGACTACGGGAATCTTCACCGCCTTGGCCACCTGCCACACCATGCGCAAGGCCACTGGTTTCACACAAGCACCCGACAGGCCACCCGTAATCACGGACAGCTTCGGCTTGCGCTTCTCCGCATCAATGGCCATACCCATCAATGTGTTGATGAGCGAGACCGAATCGGCACCGGCAGCCTCGGCTGCCAAGGCGATTTCGGCGATGTTGGTCACATTTGGCGAGAGCTTTACCATCAGGTGCTTGTGATACACCTTACGTACCTCGGAGACCACCTGTTCGATGCCTGTGGTCGTCACGCCGAAGGCCATGCCGCCTTGCTTCACATTGGGACACGACACATTCAACTCGATGGCAGGAATCTTTTCCAAAGCGTCAACCATCTCAGCACCAGTCACATAATCCTCCAAAGTGGAGCCAGAAAGGTTAAGCAAAACATTGGTATCAAAGTCCTTGATGCGCGGATAAATCGTGTCGATAAAGTATTGAACGCCTTTGTTTTGCAGTCCAACGCAGTTCAACATTCCCGAAGCGGTCTCGGCCATGCGCGGATAGGGATTGCCTTTGCGCGGATGAAGCGTCGTACCTTTCACGATGATGCCGCCAAGTTGCTTCAAATCAACGAAATCGGCGTATTCCTCGCCGTAGCCGAAAGTGCCCGAAGCCGTCATCACGGGGTTGCGCAGCACCAAGCCGCACCCCAAATCAATTGTCGTATTTACCATTTCAACCTCCTAGTGTTAAAGACAGGTCCTTCCTTGCAGACGCACACGTTTCCGTCAACGGTGTCCTCCACGCAGCAGAGGCAGGCACCGAGGCCGCAAGCCATCAGGTTCTCTAACGAGACCTCACACCAAATATCTTTTTCAGCGGCCAGTTTCGCCACAGCCTTCATCATGGGTTTCGGGCCGCAGACGTAGATTTTGTCAAAGCTCTGTCGCTGCCAAATATAGTGCATAGTCACGAAGCCTTTCTCGCCGAGAGAACCGTCTTCAGTAGTTATAAAAGTCTCACCAAATTGCTGGTAATCAGCCAAACGGATTAAATCAGATTTCGACTTTCCGCCCAAGAGCAAGGCTGGGCGAAAACCTTTCTCGTTCAGCACTTTGGCGAAATAATACAACGGCGCAATGCCTATGCCCCCCCCAGCGAGCAAGACAGTTTCGCCCTTTTCGGGAAGCGTGAAACCGTTTCCCAAGGGGAACACCATGTTAATAAGGGCACCCACGTTTGCAGTGGCGAGATGTCGCGTACCCTCGCCTACTTGTTGCACCAACAGCGTTATTTCATTCTGTTGGAAATCAACATCATGAATTGAAATGGGGCGACGAAGATAAGTGCATGGCGAGCCATCGACACGCACCTGCACGAACTGTCCCGGCGCAATGTCAAACAAAGGCTCTTCGACCCTAAGTCGTAGTAACGCCGAACGACCATAGTCCCGCTTTTCGACCAACCTGAAGTCTGCAATTTGTTTCATCATGTTTTCGACTTTTGAACGGACAAAGATACAAAAAAAGCTGCCGAAGCAGCTTCTCATCAACTTATCCTATGAAAAATCATTCTCCTTTTTCCGTTGGAACCTCGGCCTTTTCGGGTTCAGCCTCGGGCTTGTTTTCTTCCTCGGTGAAATCGAGCAAACCTTTGTCGTTCAGCATCTGATACCATTGGAAGACCTTCTTCATGTCGGAGGGATAAACGGCATCCTCGTCGTAGTCGGGCATGACCTCGGCAAATTTCTCGCGCAACTCGTCGGGGCTGGCCTTTTTGTAGTCGAAATCGACATTGTCGCCCATCTTGTCATGCACCATCTTGAACACTTCCTTCAAAGGACGATCCTCGTCGGTGGAGAAGATGGAAATCTCCTCAAGGGAACTCATACGGTCGTGGGCGAAGGCGGGGATGCACTTGCCGTCAACCAGCGATTCCATAATAATCTTACCAACAGCCTGAGACTTAATCTGATACAATCCCGGCTTACCAGATATTGAAACAATCTTACTTAAATCCATATTCAATTCAATTTTTGAAAACGGCTGCAAAAATAGGAAAAAGTTTTTGTTGCGTGAACTTTTTTATAACTTTGCAGCTATAATCCATACTAATTGACCATTTGACAAATTATCTAAAACATTGAAATCATGACACTTAACAAAGAAGAATTCAAAACCTTGGTGATGCTTTATGCCGCCAATATCGATGGAAACATCCAATCGGAAGAAGTAAAAGTCATGCTCGAAAGATGTGGGTTCGATACTGTAGAAAAGATGGAGAAACTGTTCGCCAAAATGAGCGATGCCGAAGCACTTGCCGTTATCCGCGAAAACAAGCCTCTCTACGTCTCCACCGAAGGCGACCGTTTGGACCTGTTTGCTGACCTCTGTGCCATCATCGAAGCCGACGAGAAATGCACCCCCATTGAGGAACAAATGGTGAGAACATTGAGGAGGATGTTGAATTAACACTTCACAGACAGCACCGTAATCGCTGAAACACAAGCTAAAACAAAAGAGCAAAATGAGCGACACCTTCAAATACTACGCTTTTATCAGTTACAACGCCAAGGATACGGCATGGGGCAAACGTCTACAAAAGAAGTTGGAACACTTTAAGTTACCAGCCACGTTGTGCAGCGAGCATGGTTGGAAACGAAAGCCCATTCGACCCGTCTTCTTCGCTCCTACCGACATCCAACCCGGCGGGCTCTCCAATGAGCTACGGGAGCGTTTGAAGGCCTCGCACCACCTTATCGTCATTTGCTCGCCCAATTCGGCAAAATCGGAATGGGTAGGCAAGGAAATCGAATTCTTCCATAGCCTTGGGCGAACCAACAACATCCATCTTTTCATTGTTGACGGTACACCGCACAGCGGCAATCCTGAAACCGAGTGCTTCAATCCCGTCATCGACCGATTGGGGCTTCCTGAAATTCTTGGTGCCAACATCCATGAAAAAATCTACCGCTGGCCGAAGCTCAATAAGGAACGCGCTTATGTACAACTCATCTCCAAACTCCTTGGAGTTGAATTCGATGCCATCTGGCAAAGGCACAAGCGGGCGCTTACCCGTAAAGTGGTAGCATGGACTTTGGGAGGAGTGGCCGTCATCTGCGCCCTCGTGGCCGTTTGGAGAGCCAACCAACCGGAAGACATCGTGATTAGGTTGGATGAAGCCTCTGTCCACAATGACCAACTCCCACCACTGAAGGATGCCATCATCACGATGACCCTGAAAAACGAAACCAAAACCGACACCATTGTCAGCCTTGACAACAGTCTGACATTCACCAACATCCCCCATCGCTATCTCAAGGCGCCAGCCCATTTCACCGTCACATGCCGCAACTTCATCGAAACCGACACCACTTTGCAACTCACCAAACACACGCTGTTGGAGGTGCATCGCGACCCAAAAATCTATGGCGAAGTGCATTTCATTTTGTACGACCCCAACACGGAAGATGTCATCCCCAATTCAAGGCTAGAAATTGATGGACACGAGACCTATTCCGACGAGAATGGACAGGTTTCATTGTTCATCCCGTTGGAACAACAGAAAAAAGCTTATTCCGTGACCGCCACATTCCCACTTGAAAGTAGCACCGTAGTAATGCCTTGCGGCAGCAGCGATGTCATTTCGAAAAAACAAGAATGAGGTTCTTTAAAAGCAATCATCGAATCACTTAAAACCCATCGACAATCATGCAACACAAAGAAAGACTGAAACAATTCAAAAATAAGGTCTGTGCAAATCCTTTATCGACAATCATTCAACTTGTCATCATTATTTTGCTTGTGGCAGTCCTATGCACTACATTCAAAAACGATGCCCCAGACAAAGAGAAAACATTCGACTGGAGCCGGATTGTCATGTTCGGTGCTGCCGTTGCGCTCATCCTTGTGCAATGCATCCGTGCCAAATGTCCCATGCTGATTATCGACCGGATTTTTGCCAACAGCCCGGGCAAGCAAGTGGTTTTGGCTTTTTTCACCTTTGTCTTCACCGTCGACCTCGCCATGTGCATGTTCCCCAAAGAAGGCATCAGGTCATCGTTCGTCAACATCATCAGTTATGTCAAGCTGACGCACGTCCCCGACGACGATTACCATTTCCAAGAAAACCCTACCCCTGATTCTGATTGTTATGACGACTTTCGAATTATCAAAGACCCCAAACCCAGTGGCCGATGGGATTATTTCAAGCACGTGATTCTATATTGCCTTGGCTTGATTGTCTTCAACGGTTTACTAATCGCCACCATCACGCGTGTCATGGCCACTCGCGCCGAACGTTACAAAAACGGCGCAAACACTTACCATCTGAACGACCATTATGTCATTATCGGCTATGGAACCTCTTGTGTCCCAATCATCAGCAATCTTTGTAAACGGCGGCTTTCGGGCAGCCCCAACCATTTCCTCATCCTGACCAACCAAGACATTGGCGCCATCAGGCGTGACATCAAGACCCAACTTCAAACCACTGAAGAAAAGGTCGTCATCTATTCGGGCGACATGAACTCAGCCCAACATTTGCAAAGGCTCAACCTTGACAAAGCGAAGGAAGTGTTCATCATCGGCGAATTGCAGGAAACCGGCCGCGACTCGAAAAACATAGAGTGCGCCAAGATGGTCAAGGAAATCAGGCAACAAAGCGCTTCGACGGAAACACTTCACGTCAGCATGCAGTTCGACAAGCCGACGTCTTACTCTACCATCAAGCGAATCACCATTCCCAAGGACTTTTACAAAGACAGCGAAGGTCGCGAGGTGATTTACCTGCGTCCCTTCAACTTCTACGAGAACTGGGCACGACTGCTTTGGGGAACCCATCAATTGGATGGATACAAAACCCTCGACCGCGGCATGATGGCAGAGAACGACAAGCATGTTCATCTCTTCATAGCCGGATTCAACGAAATGGGCGTGGCCTTGCTACTGGAAGCGCTGCGTATCTGCCATTATCCCAACTACAACGAGCAGACTGGAGCCAACAAAACCCAAATTACCATTGTCGACCCAGAAATGGCCGACTTATTGCCACGTTTCAAGTCGCAATATCCTTATTTGAACCAAATCAAGGACATCGACATCGATTTCAAAGCCAACCGCTTCGAAGACGCCGAAATCCGTGAAATGATTGACCGTGTTGCCCTGCAAGAAGACGCGCTACTCACCGTTGCCATTTGTTTCCTTGACTCGGATAGTAGTCTGTCAGCAGCCCTGACCCTCCCCGACTCGGCTTATTACCACGTCATCAACGGCAAGGTGATTCCCAATGAAAAAACCGAAATCTTGGTGCGCCAAGCCAACAGGTCAGGCTTTGCCGACCTCTTGGACGAGGAAAACGGCAAATATGCCAACGTGAAGGTGTTCGGCACCTTGGACCAAGGTGTTGACGACATGCTTTTGAGCGACAATATGGCCATTATTATCAGCGCTTACTACCATTTCAAATACGAACTCACACCCTCGCAAGATTTCTTCGAACAAGTCAAGGTCGACAAAGACACAGCTTTCGCTGAAGCCGCCCGCAACTGGATTGCGCTGAACCAAGACAAACGCTTTGCCAACCGCTATCAGAGCGAAATCTACAAGACTTACCAGACATATCAGCCTTTGCTTGAGCAGAACCCCGATTTACTCTACCAAACGGAACACATGCGTTGGAGTGCCGAAAGAACCATCGCGGGCTACCGCGACATGCACAAAGCCAACATCAAGGACGGCACCTACCAACTCCATAATCTTATCGTGCCATATCACGACCTGAATGACCACGAGAAAGGCAAGGACAAAGACGTACTCGAAATCATGGAAAAGGTGATGGCTTTGGCAAAAACCATAGAAAGCCGTATTATTTAAAAACAACAAAAAACATGAAAAAGCTCTTTCTATTTGTTTTCTGCATCATTACAAGCTTCGTTACATTTGGCCAAACCCAGCAAGGCTACGTGAAGACCAAAGGTCGCATGGTGAACGGTCAACTTGTGCCCGGACAAGGGCTGAAAGGCGCCACCGTTTCCATCAAGGGAAGAACCGCAGTATTGGTAAATTCCGACGACGGTGCATTTTCCTTTCCCGTGCCTGAAACGCAATTCCGTCTGGATTCCGTAAAGAAAAAGGGATACCAACTGGTGGACCTGGACATCTGTCCACGAACCTACAAGCCGTCCAGCAATCCCATCTATATCGTCATGGAGACCCCAGAGCAGCAGTTGCAGGACAAGTTGGCCGCAGAAAGGAAGATTCGCCGCAACCTCCAGAAACAGCTTCAGGAACGCGAAGACGAGATAGAAGCCCTAAAAGAACAGCAACAAATCTCCGACGAAGAATACCGCCAAGCCTTGCAAAAACTCTATGCCGACCAGGAAAGCAACGAACAGCTCATCTCTGACATGGCCAAACGCTACTCCGAACTGGACTACGACCAGCTGGACGAATTCTACCGCCAAGTGTCCTATTGTATCGAGAACGGCGAGTTGGTGAAGGCTGACTCGCTCCTGAGCACCAAAGGCGACCTCAGCAAACAGGTGGAGGAACAACTGCAAAAAGGCCAAGCCATCCAAGAGCAGGAAGCCCAACTTGACAAAGCCAAGGCAGTTCATGCCGCCGACCAAGAAGAACTGGCCCGACGCTGCTATGGCTTTCACGAAACCTTCGCCGCCCAGCATTTGAACGACACGGCAGCGTATTATTTGGAATTGCGGGCGAGTTTGGACACTACCAATGTGGAGTGGCTGCTGGCTGCCGGTGAGTTTTATAGAGAATACATTGCTGATTTTAACAAGGCTCTTGATTATTTCCAGCATGGGTTGCAGCAATCGCTGCTTCAATACGGGGAAGAAAATGCTAAAACAGCAATGATATACAATTATATAGGGATGGTTCATTCTGATCAAGGTGACTATGAAAAGGCATTAGATTACTACAACAAAGCTCTTAATATCAGAAAATCGATTTTCAAGGAACAGCATAACGATATCGCCGTCAGTTATAACAACATCGGCGTAGAATACTGGAAACAAGGCGATTACAAGAAAGCCTTGGAGTATTACCATCAAGCACTTTCCATCAGGTTATCTATCTTCGGGGAACAACATCCCGATGTGGCGCTTTGCTACAGCAACATAGGTTCCGTGTATTCCAACCAAGGCGAATATGAAAAAGCGTTGGAGTGCTTTGACAAGGCTTTGGCTATCAGAAAAGCTTTGTCAGGAGAGAATCATCCGCAGATTGCCACTATTTGTAATAACATTGGGATAGTTTGGTGGAAACTGGGCAACTATGAGAAAGCGCTGGAATACTTTAGTCAGACGCTTTCCATCTGGAAGCCTATATTTGGGGATTATCATGCCAGGACCGCCTTATGCTACAACAACATTGGCTCTATGTATAGTATCAAAGGAGATTACGAAAAATCGTTGGAATACCTCAACAAGGCACTGGATTGCCGCAAAAAAGTATTCGGCGAAAACCATCCTGACGTTGCTCAAAGCTACAACAACATCGGTCATATATATCATGTACAGGGGAACTATGAAAAAGCTTTGGAATATGACAGTATTGCTTTGGCTATCCGCGAAAAAGTACTGGGAGAAAACCATCCGGACTTGGCTTCCTGTTACCACAACATCGGCACGACGCTTTCAAGGCTGGGCAACTATGATATGGCATTGCAATGTCTGGATAAGGCACTCACCATCATGAAGACCAATTACGGTGAGGACAATGAATATGTAGCCACGGATTACAATGTCATTGGCACCGTATACTATTTTAAAGGCGAATACGTCAAGGCTTTAGAATACTTCAACAAAGCCAAAACCATAAAAACAAAACTTCTCGGAGAAAGTCATCCTGACCTTGCCATGATTTACAATAATATCGGGAAGACATATTCGAGCATGGAAGAATATGGCAAGGCATTGGAACAATATAACCAAGCCGTGTCAATCTATGAAACCCACTTTGGCCCCGAAGATTCAAGGGCCAAGAAAATCAAGGATGAAATCTCCGAAATTGAAGCCAAAATAAAAGAACATGACGATGAATAACCTTAAAAAGCTGCTACTTTCCTCCGTTATCATTGTGCTAGGTCCTTTGGCCACAGCCCAGACCCAGCAAGGCTACGTGAAGACCAAAGGTCGCATGGTGAACGGCCAACTTGTGCCCGGCCAAGGCCTAAAAGGAGCAACAGTTTCCATCAAGGGAAGAACCGCAGTATTGGTAAATTCCGACGACGGAGCATTTTCCTTCCCCACCGCCGAAGCACAATTCCGCCTAGATTCCGTAAAGAAAAAGGGATACCAACTGGTGGACTTGGACATCTGTCCACGAACCTACAAGCCCTCCAGCAATCCTATCTACATCGTCATGGAAACCCCAGAGCAGCAATTGCAGGACAAACTGACCGCAGAAAGGAAAATTCGCCGCAACCTCCAGAAACAGCTTCAAGAACGGGAAGACGAGATAGAAGCCCTGAAAGAACAGCAGCAAATTTCCGATGAGGAATACCGCCAAGCTTTGCAGAAACTCTATGCCGACCAAGAGAGTAACGAGCAGCTCATCTCCGACATGGCCAAACGCTATTCCGAACTCGACTACGACCAGCTGGACGAATTCTACCGCCAAGTGTCCTATTACATCGAAAATGGAGAGTTAGTAAAAGCCGATTCACTGCTGAACACCCGCGGCGACCTCAACAAACAGGTGGAGGAGCAACTGAAGAAAGGCCAAGCCATACAAGAGCAAGAAGCGCAGTTGAGCCAAGCCAAAGCAGTACATGCCGCCGACCAAGAAGAACTGGCCCGACGCTGCTACGGCTTTCATGAGACCTTCGCCGCGCAACATCTGAATGACACAGCAGCCTATTTCATCGCATTAAGGGCAAGCTTGGACACCACTAATGTGGATTGGCAGATGGATGCGGGAGATTTCATCCACACCTATATTGCCGATCATGAAAAAGCGCTTTCCTACTACCAGTTGGGTTTGCGACAATCAATACAGCAATATGGTGAAGAAAATGCCACAACCATCTCCTTTTACGATGCCATGGGCATGACTTACGTAGAGTTCGGTGAATTTGACAAGGCCATGCCGTGTTTGGAAAAGGCATTGGCCCTCGGAAAGAAAGCATTGGGGGAAAACCATCCGGAAGTGGCATTATGCTACAGTAACATTGGCTCGTTGTATTCCTATCAAGACAATTTAGGAAAGGCATTGGAGTATTACAACCAAGCGTTGGCCATCCAAGAAGCCGTCTTGGGGAAAAACCAAATTGAAACGGCCATTAATTATAGCAATATAGGTTACATCTATAATAGACAAGGCAACTTTAACAAGGCTTTGGAATACTACAACAAGGCCTTGTCAATTCAAAAGGCCCTTTACGGGGATTTCAATCGCAATGTCGCCATCAGTTGCAACAACATCGGTTTTGCCTATTTCTATCTCGGTGAACCCAATACAGCTTTGGAATATTTCACCCAAGCCTTGGAGATCAGGGAGACCATTTTTGGAGAAAGGCATCCTGATGTGGCCATCAGCAACTATAGCATCTGCTTCATTTACGATCGCCTGCACGATTACGACAACGCCTTGGGATATGGTGAAAAAGCCTTGAACATCTGGAAATCCGTTTATGGAGAGAACCATCCCAATGTAGCCAAATGCTACAACGAGTTAGGCAATTTATATAGAGAAACCGGAAACGCTGATACGGCTTTGGAATACTACTCCAAGGCTTTGGCCATCCAGCAATCCATTTACGGAGAGAATCATAACGATGTGGCCACAAGCTATAACAATCTTGGCTTGGTGTACAGGAATCAAGGTGAATACGAAAAGGCTGTGGAGTGTCACAGCAAAGCACTGGCCATCAGGAAATCCATTTTCGGAGATGAAAATCCTAACGTGGCATTGTCATATAATAACATTGGAAACGACTATTTCGCCCAGGAGAATTACGAGAAAGCCTTGGAGTATTACCTTAAAGCGCTGTCAATTCGAGAGAAACTCTTTGGCGCAGATGACCGAAGAACGATTGATGTCAAAAACAAAATCGATGAAACCCGAGCCAAACTAAAAGAATAAAAAACGAATACTCCCATGAAAAGATTTTTTCTCTTCCTCGCGGCATTAGCATTAGGACTATGCGCTACGGCTCAGACCCAACAAGGCTATGTGAAAACCAAAGGCCGCATGATTGACGGCAAACTCGTACCCGGACAAGGACTTAAAGGTGCCTTGGTGTCAGTGAAAGATCGCACCTCTATATTGGTCAACACTGACGATGGTGCGTTCTCCTTCCCCGTCACCGAAACGCAATTCCACCTCGACTCCGTCAAAAAGAAAGGCTATCAATTGGTGGACTTGGACGCCTGTCCCAAGACCTACAAATACTCAAGCAACCCGCTCTACATCGTCATGGAAACGCCTGACCAGCAGTTGCAAGACAAACTCAACGCCGAACGTAAGATACGTCGCAATCTTCAGAAGCAACTGCAAGCCAAAGAAGATGAGATTGAAGCCCTCAAGGCAGAAAACAAAATCTCGTTGGAAGAATACCATCAAGCGTTGCAGCGGATTTATGACGAACAAGAGAGCAACGAACAGCTCATCTCCGATATGGCTCAGCGCTATTCCGAAATCGATTACGACCAAATTGGATGAGTTCTACCGTCAGGTTTCCTACTGCATCGAGAACGGAGAACTGGTGAAGGCCGATTCGCTGCTCCGCTCACGTGGCGACATCAAAGCGCAGGTCAACACCATCCTGCAACGCGGGCAGGCGCTTCAGGAAGAAAAAGAAAAGCTTTACCAAGCCGAAGCCGTCCAACAAGCCGACATTGATGAGGCAGCAAAACGTTGTTACAGCTTTTACGAGACCTTCTTAGTGCAGCACCTCAACGACTCTGCCGCCTATTATCTGGAGCTTCGCGCCAAAATGGACACCACCAACCTAGCATGGCAACTGGAGGCAGGCTCCTTCCTCGACAACTACCTTGCGGATTATGACAAAGCCATGTCGTATTACAAAAAAGCATCAGATTATGCCATTTCCCATCCCGAGGGCAACTTGGAGCACCAAGTAACTTCTCTCAATAACATAGGTTATCTCCTTTCGAGCCTCAACGACTTTACCAAAGCAAAGCAATACTATGACCAAGCCTTGATTATCGCCCAAAAGAACTTTGGAGAAACACATAAGCTGACTGCAGACGTTTACAACAACTTAGGCTTCCATTATATCGACATGGGCGAATTCTCCAAAGCCTTGGAGTACATCAAAAAATCCTCAGAGATTCTTGAAGTCGTACTTGACCCTGAGGATCCCATTGTCGCCACCTCATACAACAACATTGGCCATGTCCTTGCTGAAATAGGCGAAACCGACAGTGCCATGGTGTATTACACTAGATCGCTTGCCATGAGGGAAAAAGCTTTGGGCACCTACCATCCACTAGTCGCCACATCATATAACAATCTTGGGTTCTGCTATGTCCACCGCCTCGATTATCCCAACGCAATGTGGAATTTCAAAAAAGCATTGGAAATCGATTCGATTGTTTTAGGCCCTAAGCATCCTGATATCGCCCTTTTGTACAACAATCTTGGATTCCTTTATGCTGGACAAGGCGATTATAAACAAGGATTGGATTACTACACTAAAGCACTGAAAATCAGATTAGAAGTCTTTGGTGAAGAAAACGAAAACAGTGCAATATCCTACGACAACATCGGCAACGTCTATAGCAAAATGGGAGAGTATGAATTGGCTTTGGAAAACACGCTCAAGGCGCTCTCCATCAAGAAAAAGCTCTTTGGTCCCGATCACGCCTCTTTGGGCACCACTTATTTCAACATTGGCTTTATCTATGCCAAACAGGGGAATTATACCAAAGCGCTAGAGTATTACAACATTTCATACAACATCCTAAAGGATAGTTTTGGAGAAGACCATCACAACACCAAATATGCCGCTAAGAGTATCGAACAAATCAAAGAAAAAATAAAAGAGCAAGAGCATGAGTGATTCAATCAATACTCAAGCTATTCAAAGCTAGCAACAAACAAAACAGAGTCACTTTATTCTTTGCCATATATAATTGACGAGTTTTTTCGGCAAAAGGGCAATCAGTGGCGGCAAATAGATGTTCATGAAACCAGGCTTCACCACCCTTTTCTTGCGCATCATGCCTTTCAAAGCCTTGCGCACCAACCATTGCGGGGTTCCGATAAGTCCAATCTTCACACCAAGGTTCAACAGACTGGGTTTCAACTTGTAAAGCGGTGTAGCGATGGCAGCGGGACAAACTGTCGTCACGCCTACACCATAGGGTCGCATCTCAAAATAAAGCGACTTGCCGAAGCTTTTGAGATAGGCTTTCGTGGCCGAATAAATGGAAATACCTGGGCAAGGCAACTTGGCTGCCATCGACGACATATTGATAATGTATCCGTAGCCGCGCTTTTTCATCTCCTCGCCAAACAAGACGCAAAGCTTTGTCGGGGTAAAGACATGCAAACGCAGCATCGTCAAGGCTTTGGCTTCATTGTCAGTGGTCAGTTCCTCGAAGAAGAACATGCCCGCATTGTTGATGAGGATGTCAATTTGCAGGCCTTCGTTTTGGCAAAAGGCTAACAATTCATCCGCCGCCGTTTCAGTCGCCAAGTCTTGATAATGGGTCATCACTTGAATGTCTCGACCTTGTCTCAGCGACTCGGCCGACCTTTCAAGTTCTTCCCTTTGGTTGCTGACCAACAACAAATTGCATCCGATTTCGGCCAACTGCTTGGCATACTCCAGTCCCATCCCCGAACTGCCGCCCGTGATGAGCACCCATGGCCGATGCCCATGTGCTTCCTGATACCGATTCAACCATTTCTGACAGTTCATCTCAGCCTCTCTTCTCCGCCTTTTTGATTTCCCTCCGCAATTCACGCGGCAAATCCTCGTCCACACAATGATGGCACTTCATCTCCAAGGTGTACATGCGCCCGATGCAATAATTGGAATGCTTACACTCGCTTCGAGTCACCTCGCCGCTGTGCAGTTTGTTGACGAAATCCGTGTCATTGATCAATGCGCGTGCCATCTGCAAGGCCACGAAACCTGAATCAAGCACTTCCTCCATCTTCTCTCGTGAAACCATGCCGCCCACGTAAATCAAAGGCATTTTCAAGTTTTTTCGGAACACCTTGGCATCCTCTAAGAAATAGGCTTCTCTGTAAGGCACCGTGGGTATCAACTTGCGACCAAACACGGCCAATCCCGCCTTAAGCCACCAAAACTTCTTTGAATCCATGTAATAGCGCATGGTCTTGAGCGGCATCGCGCCACGCATCACTTCCATCGGAGCCTTGCTGACGAAACCTGCCGTCAGCACAAGTGCATGGACACCAAGACGTTCCAACTCCTTCGCCACCTCAAGGCATTCCTCCTGCTGCATCCCTTTCTTGAAGCCATCGTGCATGTTCACCTTGACCACCACGGCCATGTCGTTGCCCGCCGCCCGCATCACCTCCTCGATGACGAGGCGCATGAAACGCATCCTGTTTTCGAGGCTGCCCCCGAACTCATCACGGCGGTGATTGGTATAAGGCGACAAAAACTGGCTGATGAGATAGCCATGACCCGCATGAATTTCCACGCAGTCGAAACCCGCTTTACGCGCCAAGTCGACGGCCTTGCCAAAGTCAATCACCAACTTGTAAATCTCAGATTTTCTAAGTTTCCTGACGAAGGTCGGGGAATAGAGGTTGAAGCCTCCAGAAGCTCCGACAGGCCTACACCCGCAAGTGGAACGGTGCGTCATGTTGCCGCAGTGCCCCAGTTGGATAGAGGCCTTGGCACCATAAGAGTGGACAGCATCGGTAAGGCTTTTCAAGGTGGGTACAACCTCCTCGCGCATCCAAAGCTGGCCGTTGAACGACAACCCTGACTGGCTGACGGCAGCGTAGGCCACCGTCGTCATACCCACACCGCCTCGCGCCACCGCCACATGATAGTTGTACAAATCGTCTGAGGGCCGGTTGCCATAAGCCATATTCTCAAAAGCCGCCGAACGTATCACTCTGTTGCGCAAGGTGATAGGACCGATTTCGCAAGGCGTGAAGATGGGTGAATTCTCCATGACTTAATATATAAAAGGTATGATTCTTTTGATTTTTTTCGTATCCAATGCGTCTCCGAATTCGCTCTGATACATTTTATAGATATGGTCGGCACGAGGGCCGAGGTTGGCGAACGTCCACAAGGCGAACACAGCGCCCGCCCACGACCATGTAAGTATCGCAAAACCAACCCATTCCACAAACTCGCCGAAATAGTTGGCCGAGGTCACATAGCGGAACATTCCGCCTTGCGGAAGATAATGATTTGTGTCGCCGTCCTTGCGCAAATTGCGGATGATGTCGTCGGACTGAATGTTGATGTACATTCCGATGAGGAAAACCAGAAAACCAACGATGAATTTGGGAGTCGTCAGCCAGTCGCGACCGTAATAGTCTTCGGGCGAGAGGTAGAAAATCCAGCCGCCTTGCATCATTGCGTTCAACACGTTGAATATCACACCCATAAGGACAATCGAAAGCGGCATGACACTATTGCCTCTCATCCGGAATGGGAACACGAACGAGCGCTGAATGTAGTGCAACTCGAATAAGAACAAAAAGGCCATCCGAACCAAGTCATCGCGCCGGTCGGAGAACATCCATAGCAATAACATGGCAATAAAAACAGGCGATTCCATCAGCACCCAGCCAAGTTTATTGTTGACTGCGGGACCCCATTTGCGGTCGTAAAACTTGCCGTATCCGGCATCCACGAAAAAGAGGCTCACAAACACCACAATGGCGATGCAAGCCATGACAATCAGGAAGATATAGAATTGATGTAAGGTCATTTTACTTCAAAATTAAGGTCAAAAGTAAGGAAAAAACCATTTGCATGACTCTTTTTTCAACAAACGAGACTAAAAACTGTCCATTTTGGAACCGCCAATGATGGACAAAACAAAAAGAAATGCGTAACTTTGCGCCAAAATTAAACCCAATGGAATCGAATGTCGGACTGTTCAACGAATCTTTTCCGCCCGTGATGGACGGCGTGGCCGTATGTGTCCAAAACTATGCCTATTGGATGCAGAAAAAAGTGGGTGGTGTGTCGGTTATCACACCGAATGTGCCTGGAGCCGACTACAGCCGATACGACTACGAAGTGCTCGACTATTTCTCTGTCCCAGTGCTGTTCCGCCAGCCGTATGTCACTGGAATTGCGGAAGTTGACCCTGCTTTTCTTGTAAAAATCACAAAACGGCAGTTCAAGATTGTTCATGCCCATTCGCCCTTTGCGGCAGGCTTTGCAGCGGCAAATGTAGCCAAAAGGCTCAACATTCCGATGGTGGCCACCTTCCATTCTAAGTACCGAGACGACTTCAGCCAAACCATTCCCTCAAAGGCCGTTGTCGACCAAATCATCAAGCGTATCGTCAATTTTTATGAACGCGCTGACGAAGTTTGGGTCCCACAAGCATCTGTTGCTGAAGTAATTAAGGAATACGGTTACAATGGCAACGTGGAAGTGGTGCCCAATGGCAGCGACCTTGTGGCCGACTATCCAGAGGCCTATTTCGTTGAGGCGAGACAGAAATTAGGTATCTCGCCGAGCGAATTCGTTTGCCTTTTCGTAGGCCAACACGTTTGGCAGAAAAACGTGCGTCTCATCATCGAAGCCCTTGAAAAAGTGAAAGATACGCCCTTCAAGATGTTTTTCGTCGGTAACGGCTACGCCGCTGACGCGATGAAGGAAATGGTGACAGAAAAAGGTCTCGACAGCCGAGTCACTTTTGTGGGCACCATCACTGACCGCGAGATTATCAAGCAGTATTACGCGGCGGCGGACCTCTTCCTCTTCCCCTCGCTTTACGACACCGATGGCCTCGTCGTGAAAGAAGCGGCGGCTATGCACACACCTTCTATTTTAATTGACGAGGCGACGGCAGCCTCCATCATCACCGATGGTGAAAACGGATTCCTAAGCCATAATGACTTGGACGCTTTTGCCAACCGTCTCCGCGAACTCATCCATGACCCAGAGCGCGTTCATCGGGTAGGTGTGCAAGCCTCACGAAGCATTGTCCGCTCGTGGGAAGACGTGGTCGACGAGGTGCTTGATCGATATAACAGATTGATTGCTAAAAAGAAACTGATTGTCATACCTTAAAACTTTAGAAACATGAACACAAGCTGGATTCTCATCATCGTCATCGGCATCGTCGGGATGCTGGTGCAATGGAAACTGAAAAGCGTATTCGCCAAATATTCAAAGGTGCTCTCGCCTGGCGGAATGACTGGAGCGCAAATCGCACAGAAAATGCTGAACGACAATGGCATATACGATGTTTCTGTCACCTGCATCAAAGGGCAGCTCACCGACCATTACGACCCGACCAAGAAGACGGTCAACCTGAGCGAAGACGTCTATCGAATGAACAGCGTTGCCGCCGCTGCCGTAGCTGCCCACGAATGTGGTCATGCCGTGCAACACAAGGTGGGCTACGCCCCTCTGCGCCTACGTTCTGCTTTGGTGCCCGCCGTCAATATCTCATCTAAGCTTTCGATGATTGTCATCATCATCGGCCTGCTGATTATCAACACCTTCCCTGCCCTGTTCTGGGTTGGAATCGCCATGTTCGCAATGGTGTTTTTGTTCAGCGTGGTGACCTTGCCCGTCGAGTTCAACGCCTCGCGCCGTGCTTTGGCTTGGCTACAATCTTCCAACTCGCTCAGTCAAGCTGAGCTTTCGCAAGCCAAGGAAGCTTTAAGCTGGGCTGCCAGCACCTACGTTGTGGCCGCTTTGTCGTCGTTGGCTTCACTGCTGTATTATATTGGGTTGGGGAATAGCAGGAGATAAAAATGATAAACTTTTTGAAATTGTAAATTACAAACTTGTTTATCAAATAATTACAACACACAAAACTACAAAACTTTAGATTTTTCCGCTCTAAACTTTAGATTTTTCTATTTAAAACTTTAGATTTTTCTACTCTAAACTTTAGATTTTTACTATTTTTGCCGCAGAAATCACGACAAAATGGTATAATCATGATTGAGAGAACGGCAAAAGACGCCTTGTTGAGGCTTGCTTCCCAATTCCCGGTGATTGGCATTACTGGGCCGCGACAAAGCGGAAAATCAACACTTGCGAAAATGACTTTTCCTGAGAAAAGATACCTTTCGTTTGACGACAAGACTCTGCGCGAATTGGCCGCCGCCAATCCTACAGACTTCCTGTTGGCCTTCCCCAACGGTGCCATCATCGACGAGGCGCAGAAAGTGCCGGAGATTTTCGATGCGGTCAAATACCATGTGGACCAAAGCTCTTTCACTCCGGGCAAGTTCATCCTGACAGGCTCCAACCAGTTCAACCTGAAGCAGAACATGACCGATTCATTAGCTGGCCGTGCAGCTTTTCTGAAACTATTGCCGTTCTCTATCAGAGAGCTGAAAGACAATAACTTACTGAGCAACAATGTTTACGAGACCATTTTCAAAGGGTTTTATCCTCCTTTGCACGACACCGCAAAGCATTTCACGCCCGACGATTGGTTTAACAGTTACGTGGACACCTACCTCGATTTGGACGTGGAGAGTCAAATTAATTACAGCAACTTGTCCGTGTTTAAGAAGTTCATCCAGATTTGCGCCACCTACAGCGGCCAGATGCTTTCGATGGACAGTATCGCACGCGGCATTGGCGTTTCGGCCCCGACCGTCAAGCAATGGCTTTCCATCTTGGAGTCATCGTTCATCATCCATTTCTTGGAGTCTGACACTCAAAACCTTGGCAAGTCGTTGGTCAAGACACCGAAACTGTATTTTGTCGATTCTGGCTTGCTTTGCCATTTGCTGCGGATTGAGTCGGTGGAGGAGTTGATTCTCCATCCCAACAAAGGTGCCGTCGTGGAGACCTTCGCCCTCGGTGAGTTGCTGAAAGGCCGCCTGAACCAAGGCAAGCAGCCCAACCTGACCTATTACCGCGACCAGAAAGGTTTCGAGGTGGACATCATCGCCGACTGGAAACGCACCTTCGCCATCGAAATCAAGAGCACGATTGAGGCGGAGCAAAACCTCTCGAAAAACACGCGCGACTACCTCGTACTTCGCGGCAACGACGGCAGCCGAGGCGCGGTTTTCTACCTCGGTGACCTTTCTTGTACCATCAACGGCATTGATTACGTGTCGTGGAAGGACTGGGGAACGTATCAATGATGTCAAAAAGACTTCGCCTATCCGACGAAGCCTTTGACGTTCAATGTAATCTGTTGACTTTACAAATTCACCGTGACATTCACCTCATATTCGCCTGTGCTGACATTGACTACCTGCACCTGAATGAATTCCACAATGGTATAGTTGTAATAAAGCCCTCCCTTTCGAAATTTATTGCAGTTTTACAGTAAATTTCAAATAGAGCATGGCCTCAAACTGAAATTTATTGCAACTTTGCAGCAAATTTCAAGTTCAACCTTTCCATTCGATACTGTATGAAATCCAAACTCCTCATCCTCCTCTGCCTTTTCGGGCTTTCCGCCTTCGCACAAAACATCCACATCCTGCCTACGCCACAACAGGTCAAAACCCACGTTGGACAGTTCCATTGGGACGACCATGTCGTGCTGACCTACGATGCCTCCGATGCCGAAATCAGCCAAATCATCACGATGTTTCGGCAGGATTTGGACCAAATCACAGGCAAAAAAGTACAGTTTTCGCACGGAGTGATAAAAGGAAAACACTTCATCGAACTCGTCAAAACAGACCACCTCGATGTGAGCGAAAACGAAGACCAGGCCTACAAGCTGACTATCAACCCCAACTTCGTGAGGATGGAAGCCACCACTTCTGCGGGACTTTTCTACGCTACGCAAAGCCTGAAACAACTCTACCGCTATGCTTTTCTGAAAAGCAACGAAGACGAAATCACACTGCCCTGCATGACCATCACCGACTGGCCCAACTTCAAGATTCGCGCCTGGCAGGACGACATCAGCCGTGGCCCCATTGTCAGCATGGATTATTTGAAACGCCTCATCCCACAACTCGCTGAATGCAAGCTCAATGCGTTCTCGCTTTACACGGAGCACACGTTCAAGACCAATTGCCACCCTGACCTCGCTCCCGCCGATGCCTTTACCGCCGAGGAAATCAAGGAGTTGGAGGAGTTTTGTAGGCCGTATCATATCAATATCATTGGCAATCAGCAATGTTTCGGACATTTCGAGGAGATTTTGTGCAATCCCTTCTACAGCGATTTGGCTGACACGAAATGGAACCTCAATCCTGCCAACGAAGACACCTACAAGTTCCTTGAGGCCCATTTGAAAGAAGTTGCAAAAGCCTATAAATCAACGTATTTCAACATCAACTGCGACGAAACCGAAAGCCTTGGGCAAGGCTACGCCAAGGCGTACGTGGATTCCGTTGGCCAAACGACTGCCTATTACCAGCACATCAACCGCGTTAATCGGATGCTGCGCCCCTATCACAAGCGCGTCATGATGTGGGGTGACATCGCCGAAAAACATCCCGAAATCCTTGAGAATCTGGACAATGACATCTTCCTCATTGCGTGGAGTTATGTGGCACAAGACGATTTCAACGTTTTTTTGAAACCTTACGTCAATTCAGGGCACAAGTTCCTCGTCGCGCCTGGCGTGAGCCTCTCCGAACGGGTTTGGCCCAAGCATTACGAATTCAAGTCCAACATCACCCACCTCTGTCGCGACGGTTACAAAAACGGTGCACTCGGTGTCATCAACACCTGTTGGGATGACTTCGGCGAATCGCTGACAAACAGTGCTTTATACGGCCTTGCCGTGGGTGCGGAAATGTGTTGGAACGCCGTTTCAAAAAAAGACCGCGACACCGAAACCAACTTCACGACACATTTCTTCGGAACCACTTCCACCGAGCTTTGCAAGCATCTTGACGAGGTCTCGGAATGGACAAAAATCGATGGCATCGGCAAGTTCAGTGCGATGACCGAGCCGATGGTGCCTTTCTACCCTTCCCTTGTTGGCGATTCGATAGAAACCCTTAACAAAGAAGCAGTTAAGGCTTTGGCTGAATTGGGCAAAGCCTTGGAAAAAGACAAAAAAACGGCAAGGAAAAACGCAGAGGTTTTCGACAATGCCTTATATGCCGTACATCGCATGGCATGGTGCGCCAATCGCAATCTCTTAAGGTGTCAACTATTTGACACTTATCAAGATACAACAGTGAAAAACATCGCTGGATGCCGAAAAATGATCCAAGAACTGATTGGAGGCCTGCATGACTTGAAATGCGAATACATCCCCATTTGGAGCCAAGAGAACCGTCCATATTGGCTTGAGGTCAACATGAAGAAATACGACGACATCGCCCGCGAACTGCAACAGCTTGAATACCTGCCTTTTATTGAGTCGACAACAACTGAGAAAGGCTATCCTGCCGTTGCTTTGAAAACCATTTTCGATGACAAGGAAATTCATTATACCGTTGATGGAAAAGAAGTTACAGTGACCGATTCCGTTTATCGTCGGCCCATCGTGTTGTTGTGGCCTTGTCTTGTCAAGGCGGCTTGCTTCAATGACTTGGGCGAGCCGATTTGCGCAAAGCGTTACTTCTTCTACCACAAGGGGATGGGCCGATTGAAGCAACTGAATAGTCCTGCGGGCAACTACTGTCCTGAGTACTCGGGCGGTGGCGACAACGCCCTGCTTGACGGCAACTTGGGCAGCGATGACTACAAGGACGGCCATTGGCAAGGCTTTTACGGCATCGACGCCGACCTCGAAATCGACTTAGGGAAATGGACAAAAGTAGAAGCCTTGAACATCGGTTTCTTGGTGAATGCCCACGATTGGATCCTGCGTCCCGACATAGTGGAAGTTTACTCCTCCCCTGACGGGAAAAGCTATCAACTTGCCAAGACTTTTGCCCTCACAACCGAAATCACGAAACAGGGCAACTTCACTTTCCGTGAGCGATTTGCAACACCTGTTTTATCAACACGTTACTTACGTATTGTGGTAAAGAATCCCGGCAAACTTCCCGAAGGCTTGCCTGGCAGCGGTTACGATTCATGGGTTTTCATGGATGAAGTGATTGTCGAATAAACGGTCTGATAGCAACCTGACAACGCATTAAGTTACAATCCTTTTGCTGACACAATGGATAATAAAAACGTCAATATCACACCGAACCTCATCAAGCACTTCGCCGACTACCTTCGCTTGGAGCTTTCGCTGTCCGACAACAGTGTGGAGGCCTATTGCCATGATGTTGGACTATTCTTGCAATATATTGAGTATCAAAACCTTTCATCAGAAATCAAGGAGATAAACCAGCAAACCATAGAGAACTTCTTCGCTTATCTCTATGACTTAAATATCGGAGCCACTTCACAGGCGCGGATTTTGTCGGGGCTGAAGTCGTTTTGGCGTTACCTGACACAAGAAGAAATCACCGAAACCGACCCGACTGTCCTCATCTCCTCGCCCACTTTGGGTCGCCACCTGCCCGAAGTGCTGAGTTATGAGGAAATCCAAAAAATGATTGACAGCATCGATCTGAGCCAACCCAACGGTCACCGCAACAAAGCCATGATTGAAGTGATGTACGGCTGTGGACTTCGCGTTTCTGAACTCATCGGACTACAAATCAGCGACATATACAAAAGCGATGGTTTCCTCCGCATCTTCGGCAAAGGCAGCAAGGAACGGCTCGTGCCCATCGGCGACTCAAGCTTGAAAATCCTATTCCAATATATTGAAGGAGCCAGAGTTCACATCACGCCAAAGCCCAAATTCACCGACATCGTGTTTCTCAACAGTCGCGGCACCAGCCTCACACGCCAGATGGTCTTCTTGATTGTCAAGGACTTGGCGGAGAAAAACGGCATCACCAAAACCATCAGTCCGCACACGTTCCGACACAGTTTTGCGACACATCTTTTGGAAGGCGGAGCCAATCTATTGGCCGTACAGCAAATGCTGGGCCACGCCAGCGTCAGCACGACCGAAATTTACACCCACATTTCAGACGAACTATTGCGTGACACACTAACAAGCTATCATCCGCGTTTTAAGAACAATTAAGATTGCTGAGCCTATTGAAGCACTGAATCAAGAAAAAGATTACTTTTGCAAAAAAATCCACCATGGACAACTCAAAATTCGACTTTCTGAAAGGCCTCCGCCCCGACCGTTTCTTTCTCATGGCCGGCCCTTGTGTGATTGAGGACGAAGCCTCTCCCCTCTTCATTGCCGAGACCTTGAAAAACATCTGCCAAAATCTCGACATTCCGCTGATCTTCAAGGGTTCCTACCGCAAGGCTAACCGCTCACGCTTGGATTCTTTTACGGGCATCGGCGACGAAAAAGCATTGAAGGTGCTACAAAGAATCAGCAAGGAATTTGAACTTCCCGTGGTGACCGACATTCATGCTGCAGAAGAAGCGTTCATGGCCGCAGAATACGTTAACATCCTGCAAATTCCAGCCTTCCTTTGCCGTCAGACCGACCTCCTTGTGGCCGCAGCCAAAACGGGAAAAACAGTCAACATCAAGAAAGGGCAGTTCCTCTCAGGCGAGGCGATGGGATTTGCCGTCGAGAAAGTCAGGCAATCGGGCAACGATAAGGTCATGCTGACCGAGCGCGGCTCCATGTTCGGCTATCAAGATTTGGTGGTGGATTTCCGCAATATCGCTGTGATGCAGAAGTTTGGAACACCTGTAATTCTGGATGTCACCCATTCCTTACAGCAGCCCAACCAAAGCAGTGGCATCACAGGTGGCCAGCCCGAAATGATTGGCCTCATCGCTAAGGCCGGCATCGCGGCAGGCGCCGACGGCCTCTTCATGGAAGTACATCCCGAACCGTCTAAAGCCAAGTCTGACGGTGCCAACATGCTCCGCCTCGACCTCGTGGAAGGTCTGCTGAAAAGTCTTGTTAGAATTAAGGAAGTGCTGTGATTTATTTCACAAAAACAAACTCTACTGCATTTTCATGTTGATAATCTGACCCGTTTCAGTGTCAAAATCCATTCTCGTGTTGGCAAAAGGTGCCATCAACAGAACTCCTAACTGGCTGATGATCAAACGCTCTTCAATCAAAGTAGTGTTTTTCAAGCTCACTTTCACGTTAGCCGTTTCAGGAACACGGTAAAACAACTTATTGTCATACGACATCGACTCGACGGCTGACTGGCTCGGTGCATTGATGCCTGCAGTGTTGTTCAAAGGTAAAGTTTGCACCGTTATCGGGCTACCCGAACCGGAAGTTCCTGTTGTAAGGCCATCACTCTCAGAGAACTTAGCCACGGTTTGAGTAAGCACTTCCTTGGATGGAATCACATAAACCGGTCTGACAACTGTGCTCGTGACGCGGCTGCCCAAAAACAGACTCAAATAATCTTGCTCCATTTCTTCCAACTTGGAATACATTTCCCTGAAACTCTCTGGCGTATAAGCCGTTTCGTAGTAGCCTGAAATCAGTTTGAACTTCGAGTCGCGAATCCCCGCAATCTTGTCGGCAGCCTCGCGGGCAATCTGCGCATCCGACTTTCCTGAGGTGATCAACTTGATGAAGCCCTGGTTTCTTGATTTCGCCATGCAGGGTGGGATTTGCAAAGGTTCTTGAGGTTTTTGCTGACTTTCAGATTCAACCAAGGCACTTCCCGAACCCACACTGCGGATGATACCGTTAGGCAGAATGTCGAATTCAGCCTTGGATCCGCCTCTAACCGCTCCAACCGAAACGAAAAACGTAGCGTTCGGGTCGGGAGTGGCAACTTGTTTCATCCTCACATCCAGAAGTTTATATTCCATTGAGCTATACTCAACCATTTCCTCATGCTCAAAATAGAGTGAGGCGTATGCACTCAACGGCCCTGGCTCACATTGGGTCTCTTCAATAATGAAATCCAGTTGCAACATGGTTTGCGGCAACGAATAATAGAAACCGCTCTGCTGACCTGGATTGACATTTTTGGCAAAAGTAGTGGTAAACTGAGCTTGTAACATGCTGGTTGTCAAGAAACAAGCCGCAAAAACAAAGATTAGTTTAAAAGAAAATCTGTTCATTTCGTAGTCAATTATGAATTTATGGGTCAAAAATACACATTAAATTGATAAGGTACTCATTCTAAGGCAACTTTTTCTTTTTTGCTGAAGGCAAGCAAGGCCAAAAATGTCAGTAATCCATTGACTATCAATATTTCAAAACCAAATTGATAGCCACCAAACAATTGCTTTGAATAGAGCTTCAGCAAATAGCTGACCACGGGTGAAGCAATTGCAATGAACGGAACCGCCTTATCTAAAGCCTTGCGGTTTTTCACAAACAAGCCAAAAGTGTAAAGCCCAAGCAAAGGCCCGTATGTGAAGCCTGCAATGTCGAAAACCTTATCAATCAGCGACTCGTTGTGGAAAGGACGAAATGCGACAATTACCAACAAGTAAAGCAAGGCAAACGCTACATGGATCCACTTGCGGTACTTTGTGATTTGCGCTTCGGAAATCTGCTTTTTGTCAAAGTGCATGAAATCGAAACAGAACGAAGTGGTCAACGCGGTCAAAGTGCCATCGGCACTGGAATATCCAGCGGCCACCAAGCCAAGAACAAACACGACACTCGTGAATTTGCTCAAGCTGAACGCCACCGAGGGAAAAATCTTGTCATTGACCACCACACCCGCCTCATTCACAGGAAGTTGGAACCCCGTTGCCTGCGCGTAATAAATCAAGGCCGCGCCAAGGCACAAAAACAGCCCATTGACCAAGACAAATAGCAAGCTTGAGGTCATCACATTTTTTTGGGCATCACGCAAGTTCCTGCAAGTCAAGTTTTTCTGCATCATATCTTGGTCGAGGCCCGTCATGGTGATGGTGATGAACGCTCCGCTCAACAACTGCTTAAGCCAGAATTTGTTGTGTGTCCAGTCGGTTTCAAAAACCTTGGTGTAGCCTTTCTCTGAAGCGGATTTCATCAGGTCGCCAAGCGAGATGTGAAGGTTTCTCAATATGAACCAAGCCGTCAGGAAAGCCGCCAAAAGCAGGAATGTCGTCTGCAAAGTGTCAGTCCAAACCACCGTCTTGATGCCACCTTTGAAGGTGTATAGCAAAATAATGGCGATGAAAATGACCGCCGGCACCCAAAACGGAATGCCCCAACCTTTGAAGACGAACTCATACAACACAAAGACAACGAGATACATCCTCAGCGCCGAGCCTAACAGCCGCGACAAAATGAAGAACGCCGCACCCGTTTTCTCCGACCTTGGTCCGAAACGCATATTCAAATAGGTATAGATGGAAGTCAGATTGAGGCGGTAATACAAAGGCAGCAATATCAACGCAATCACCGCGTAACCAATCACATAGCCCAACACCAATGGCAAATAGGTGAACTGTCCTGTATAGACCCCACCTGGTACCGACATAAACGTCACGCCCGAAAGCGAGGCTCCTATCATGCCATAGGCCACCACAAACCACGGCGAGTTGCGGTTACCACGGAAAAAGGCCGCGTTGTCGGACTTGCGCGAAGTGAAGTGCGAAATCACGAACAGCAAGACCGTATAAAGCACAAAAACTATCAGTATCGTCGTCGAATTCATGATGATTTCAATTAAAAGTGCAAAAATAAGAATAATATCGCCTACTTTCTCGATTCCATGACCGAAAAAAAGCTAATTTTGCGCCCCAAAACAAAAACCAATGAAAGGTATATACACCATCCTATTGCTCATTGTCTCCAATGTGTTTATGACATTCGCCTGGTATGGCCAGCTCAAGCTCTTGGAAATCGTCCCTTCCTCAAAAGATTGGCCGCTTTTCCTTGTCATCCTCATGTCGTGGGGCATTGCACTGTTCGAGTATTCATTCATGATACCCGCCAACCGTATCGGAGCGATGCAAAACGGCGGCCCTTTCAACCTTATCCAATTGAAAGTCATCCAAGAAGCCGTCTCCTTGACCGTTTTTACCATCATTGTCATCACTGTGTTCAAAACCGAAACTTTCCGGTGGAACCATATCCTCTCTTTCATCTTCATCATCCTAGCCGTGTTTTTTGCCTTCAAAAAGTAGATTTTTGTTGCAACAAACGGAAAAATGCATGATATTTGCGGACTCAGAACGACACCTATAACTGACAAAAAAGAAAGGTTACAATATGAAATTCTATGACATAGATTCAGTCTTCACCTTCGGAAAATATGAAGGCTTGACCATCGCAGAAGTATATGAAAAAGACCCTAAATACCTGAAATACTGCGAGGAAAACATCGATGAGTTCTACGTTTCGCCCTCCGTGATGCGCGAGTTGAAATCCATGAACCGCGCCATCAACGACTCGGACCTCTTGGACGTCAATTTCGACAAGATGAGCGACGACGAAATCGACAGTTTCATCAGCGGACACGATGAGGAAGACGAGTTCGATGAATCCAAGTTGGAACACGACTTCGACTGGGACAACAACGACTTTGCGGACGACTCGCCGTTCGACGAGTTTGAGGACGAGTTCGACGAAGAGGAATTCAACGACGAATTCGGCGACAGCTTCGATGAAAGCATCGACGGCGGATTCGATGAGCTTTATTAATTTTCCGCAAATCTAAAAAGACCAGCCCTCTATGTCATTCCCATGGGAATCTATAGAGGGCCGGTCTTATTATGTATGATCACATTATGCGTTAATCCGTTCCGAAATGGAATAAACCCGTTTCTCACGCTGCGTGGAGGTAATCATCTCGGCGAGGAAACCCGTTGAGAACAACTGCACACCAATGATGATGGCCAAAAGCGCAAAATAGAACAACGGACGACGCGTCATTCCGTACACATGGCCAAAGAGCCGAGTACATGCCAAATACACAGCAATGACAAAACCTATTAAGAAGGTGACTGAGCCCAGCAGTCCGAAGAAGTGCATCGGACGGTTGCTGAACTTCGAGATGAAGTTGATGGTCACCAAGTCGAGATAGCCGCGCACGAAACGGCTCATGCCGAACTTACTCGTACCATATTTCCGTTTCTGATGGTGCACCACCTTCTCCCCTATGTGGCTGAAACCGTTCATCTTAGCGATGACGGGGATGTAGCGGTGCATCTCGCCGTACACCTGAATGCTCTTCACTACCTCATTGCGATAGGCTTTTAGGCCGCAATTGAAGTCGTGCAACTTGATGCCTGACATGACACGTGTCGTCCAATTGAAGAACTTCGAAGGGATGTTTTTGGCAATCTTGGAGTCGTAACGCACTTTCTTCCAGCCCGATACAAGGTCATAGCCTTCCTCCTTTATCATCTTGTAGAGTCCGGGAATCTCATCGGGGCTGTCCTGAAGGTCGGCATCCATGGTGATGACCACGTCGCCCTGCACAATCTTGAAGCCCTCGTTCAGTGCCGGCGACTTGCCGTAGTTCCGCCTGAAACGCAAGGCTCTCACGTTAGGATTGCTTTGTGACAAACCTTGGATAATGTCCCAAGAATTGTCGGTGGAGCCATCGTCCACAAAGACGATTTCGTAGGAGAAGCCATGCTCGTCCATCACACGCCGAATCCATGATTCAAGCTCGGGCAGCGACTCAGCCTCATTCAACAATGGTATGACAACGGATATGTCCATAATGTTTGTTTTTATCACAAAACCTACAAAACTTTCAAAACCTTTATCTACAGTCGGAAAGCCACGCCAACCGGCTGGCTTTCCAGCGGCGACCCGGTTGGGAAGCCGCGTCAACGGGAGTCAAGTTTTGCCGGTTTTGATTGTTTTGTGATTACTTAATCTCTGTTTTACCGCCCATGTAGGGTTGCAAGGCCTTCGGGATGGCCACACTGCCATCAGCACGAAGGTTGTTCTCCAAGAAGGCAATCAACATGCGCGGCGGAGCGACTACCGTATTGTTCAAGGTGTGGGCAAAGTAGTTGCCGTTCTTCCCCTTGATTCTGATTTTCAGTCTACGCGCCTGAGCGTCACCGAGATAAGAGCAGCTACCCACCTCGAAATACTTCTTCTGGCGTGGTGACCAAGCCTCCACATCAAGCGATTTCACTTTCAGGTCGGCCAAGTCGCCGGAACAGCATTCCAAAGTGCGCACGGGAATGTCCATCGAACGGAACAGTTCCACGGTGTTGCGCCACATCTGCTCGTACCAATAATCGGCATCCTCTTGCTTGCAGAGCACCACCATCTCCTGTTTCTCGAACTGGTGGATGCGGTACACGCCGCGTTCCTCAATACCGTGCGCGCCCTTCTCCTTGCGGAAGCAGGGCGAATAGCTCGTCAGTGTCAGCGGAAGCGACTCCTCGGGCACAATTTGGTCGATGAACTTGCCAATCATCGAGTGCTCGCTGGTGCCAATGAGGTAAAGATCCTCTCCTTCAATCTTGTACATCATCGCGTCCATTTCGGCGAAGCTAATCACGTCGGAGACGATTTAGCTGCGCACCATGAACGGCGGGATGCAGTAGGTGAAGCCCTTGTCAATCATGAAGTCGCGAGCGTAAGTGATGACGGCGGAATGCAGCCGCGCGATGTCACCCATGAGATAATAGAAGCCGTTGCCCGCCACGCGGTGCGCCGAATCCAAATCCAATCCGTTGAACTTGGCCATGATGTCAGCGTGATAAGGCACCTCGAAATCAGGCACCACAGGCTCGCCAAAGCGCTCTTTTTCAACATTGAAGCTGTCGTCCTTCCCTATCGGCACTTCGGGCGCGATGATGTTCGGGATGGAATACATCACCTTCGTGAGTTGCTCCATCAGCGAAGTTTGTTGCTTGCCGAGTTGTTCCAGCTCTTGGGCGTTGGCCTCAACAAGTCTCTTCATCTCGTTGGCTTTCTCGACTTCCTTGTTCTTGATGAGGATGCCGATTTCCTTTGAGATGGAGTTGCGTTGCGACCGAAGGTCGTCGGCGCGCTGCTGGCAATCACAATATTGCGTGTACAAGTTGACGGCCTCATCGACGAGGGGCAACTTGTTGTCTTGGAATTTCTTCTTGATGTTCTCCCTGACCACGTCGGGGTTCTTGACTAAGAATTTGATGTCTATCATAGTTCAATCGTTTTGCTTCGTAAAAACGGGCAAAGATAGGAAAAAATTGGTAATGTTGCTTTTCGAGACGCGATAAATCGGCGTCTCTACAAACGAGATGGTTGATATTGGGAATTAATCATGTATATCGTGAGACCTTGTAGAGACGCGATTCATCGCGTCTCCACCCCTTACGATCACCTTAAACGTATACCAAATTTCAACGATTCATTTCATCCTCAGGCCATTTGGCAACATTATTCGCAACATACAAAGCCGTTTCGTTCATATCCCTTTGATCTCGAATTATTCTGTCATGGAAACGCGATTGCCATGCGAAATCAATGTGTTTCTCATTGGCATAATGTGTCACGCGGGCCTTTAATCCGCGTATCACCGTGCCAAGGCTTTTATACAACATAGGGTTGTCTGTCTTGGTGATTCCGCCTCTATTTTTGATGGGTGTTTCTTTCTCTTCTGTTTCTGAGACGCGATGAATCGCATCTCTACAAGTATCATGGCAATCATTGATAATGACGATGGCGTGAATGTGATTCGGCATTACCACATAAGAAGGTATTTCCGCATAAGGATAATACAAAGAAACATCACGAAATTGTTCATCGGCATATTTCCCGATTTCCGACAAATGCATTTGTTCATCCTCAATCTTACCCAAAAAGAATTCGCGGCCCTTGGTGCAAATCGTGACAAAATATGCCCCACCCAGATAATCATGCCATGCGGCTCGCGCCGATGCAATTCTGTAACGGTCCTTGTATTTCTCTTCAGACATAATCGATTGTTTCTGTGGTTGTCAGGTTTCCAACTGTTACACCTTCTTTTATTCTCTTTTACTTTCTTTTATTCTTCTTTACTCTCTTTTATTCTTCTATGGATGCAAAGGTACAATTTTCTCGTTATCATGAAAGGGGGGTGAGAAAAGAATCGGCGATTGCCCATAATAATGCCGCAACCCATAATCAAACATGCCCCATTGGGTGAAATGGTGACGTTTCAAAAGCATTGTTTGCCTAATATTGAAGTTGTTCCAATGTGACAATAATCCACAATAGGAATTAAGTGGAGCATACCATTTTTCGGGTTCTACCGTTTCCAAAATGCGTAGTTTTCTGTTCATACGGCCTGCACAATTCCGTGAAACATAAATCCTGTGAGGTTTCAGCCATGCTCCCAAAAACTCCACACCATGCCAAACAGTAGTGATTTTCAGCTTTCCCTCATGAAATTCAAGCCCTAAACTCTCTTTTAGCATTGCCTTCACCAAGGGAACCAAGGAGAAAAGCCAATTTTTATCGCAACTTACAACATAAAAGTCATCCACATACCTTCCATAATGTCTACAATGCAATTCCCTCTTCATGAATTGGTCAAGGACATTGAGATAGACATTACTGAAAAGCTGTGAAGTAAGATTTCCGATAGGCAATCCGCAGCCTTTGGGCGAGTGAAAAAGGCTTTTGTCAAACGGCAACCCATCCCAATCCGACTTCTGGCCTTTCATACGGCAGCACACGGCAGGGTCAAGCATGACAATGGCTTCAGTAAGATACCTTATGAAATCCAAATCCATTACCTCCTGCCATTTCTCGGTTCGATGACACGACACACGATGACAAGCCATCTTGTCAATCGTATCAAGACATATTTCAAGCAATCGTTTCCTATCGATATGCATGAAATACCCTCGAATATCCATCTTCATCACATAACAAGGGACTGTGTAATTCTGGCTTTCCTTCCTGATGTGTTCCTCAAGGCGTTTTATACCAAAATGGGTTCCGCGTTCCTTGATGCAGCTATAGCTGTCATGGATAAAGGTACGTTCGAACAAAAGATGAGTGTAATTATAATAGAGGTGATGGACAATACGGTCGCGAAAGTCGGCAGCAAACACCTCACGCTGCTTAGGATCGCTGATGATGAAACACGAGGAAGGCAAAGGTTTGTAACGACGATAGAATAACTCGTCGCACAATTCTCTGAGGTTCTGTTCCTGATTGGCCTCGAAGCGCAATTGGTAAGGTTTATTGCGTTTATGGCATCGTGCGTCATAATAAGCCTGACGCAGGTCGGCATATAGCTTTTCCCGCGTCAGGCAAAAAACGGATGTTTCAGGCAAGTGCTGAGAAGCAGAGAGCACGGCTCGGACTGATTGACCATAGTAGCGGTTGTTGTTGTTCATGTTGCAATTGTCCGAATTGAAGTTGAGGTTCCACGCGTTGTTCGGATTGTCCGTGTTGAGCGAACTCGACCAGTAGTTCCCGTTGCTACCTGCGTTGTTGAGACTGCCATCGTTGCGGTAGCCAGCGGCAGGAAGGAAGAGCACAACTCGTTTTGCGTCAGCGGTCATGTTGTTTTCGAGGCCGAAGGAATGCCTTTGTGCAAGCCAACCGCCCCATCGGTGTTGTCCCGCATAGCAATTTGCGGGCCGACCGCCTGTGAACTTACCCTTGTTGTCGTTCCGTTCTAAAGTTTCAAATGATTGCTGATATTTGCTGCTTTATCTCAGAGAGAAAAACCATACACTCCATGGGAGAATGTTGCTCAATGGGATAGGCAAGAATGCGGAGCATGACGTCGGTGAGACGAGGATGGGCATTCCTTTCCGAAAGGGACTTCCCCTCTTCCACTTTCTTCTTTGATGCTTCCGTCAAGGGTTGGCATTGCTTCCAATCTTCAAAACCCATTCTCAATGATTTGATGTCTGCATCAGGGGCAAAGGTCTTGGCGGGCAGCATCATGTCGATGCCCTTGTCGCCCGATGGCGACACTACCGCCCCTTCGGGCGTGTAGCGCTCTAGGCTGGTGAGCGGGAAACCCACAAAGACAATGTCCCCACCGCCTTTTAGCAGGCGATGCGTGACCTTCATCTCGGTGAAATAGCGCAGGCACAACCACGCGCTCCACTCGTAGGCACGATAAAACGTACCCTCGCGGAACAGATGGATCGCTGCGCATTCTTCCAATGTGCCACGCTCTTTCTCTTTTTCCAGTATTTCCTTAAGTTGGGACATTAAGTGTTATTATAGATTCAAAATTTCAGCCACAAAAAAGTTGCCGGACGGGGTTGGGTAGCGCACTACCGTGCGCACCCCGCACGCCAACTTTTTCACCCTGCCCGTTACGCCCGTAACGGAACAAGGGTTAGTTCTTCGAAGCAGAGAGCACGGCTCGGACTGATTGACCACAGTAGCGGCTGTAGTAGTCCATGTAGCAATAGCCCGAACTGAAGGTGAGGCCCCACGCGTAGCTCGGATTGTCCGTGTCGAGCGAACTCGACCAGTAGTACCCGCTGCTACCTGCGTAGTAGAGACTGCCATCGTTGCGGCAGCCAGCGGCAGGAAGGAAGAGACTATTGCCGTTAGAAGCGGTAAATTTTCTCCCGTAAACGCCGTTCTGAGTCGTCCAAGTCACTGTGGTATTGTTCTTCAGTTCCTCCCATTCTGCTTTGGTGGGCATACGCCAGTCGCCGCCCCAGTTGGCTCTTGCAGCATCATCACTAAGCTGAAGAGTGGTCAGATTGTCGGTGAAGCCGTTGTTGCCATAGGTCGAACTGCTGCAATACTTGGTCAGCGTGGTGGAACTCCCATTACAGTATCTATAGGTGCTCCAGTTGTAGGTCGATTTCGTGGTTGTCTCACCCCAAGCATAGTAGTTGCCATATCCTTCGGGCGTGGTCGCGCCCACATTGCAGGTTGCCCACAACGTGCCGCTCGGCAGGCCGAGGTCAACGTAGGCGTGGCCGTTGGCGTTGCCGTTGCCCGACCCGCCTCCGCCGTAGGTGAAATAGGCGGTATAGGTCGCGCTGGCCGTCACTGTGATGGTACGCGGATTGGAAGTGCTGCCGTCCTGCCAATGGTCGAAGGTGTAGTTGGTATTTGCATTGGCCCTGAGGGTTACGGGCACACCCTCATTGTAGGTGCCACCGCCAGTGACCGTGCCACCGTCGGCGGGATTGGCTGATGTAGCGATAGTGTAGGTTTGCGTATCCACGCCTCCGCCGTTTCCACCTCCGTTATCGCTGTTTCCGTAATCATTCAGCAATTGGACAAACTCTATGGCGGCCTCTTTCATGTTGTTGAAGTCGCTACCCAAGGAACTGCTGCAGTCCAACACAAGGACAGCCACCGCACTCTTGCGGTTCACGTTGATATCGCTATAGGCTTCGGGCGTGAATTCCGATTCGGGTTGCCAATCGGAATTGGCAAGGTTATACCACATGTTCATGTTGCTCGTATTGGCAAATGGATTGCCGTTGGGCAGTTTCAACTCGGCAAAACTGTACCAATAGAAGATGCCGTCCTGCCTGTCGGAAACCACCTCTGCACCGCTCGACGACTGAAGCCCTTGGTATATTACATTCTTCAGTTTCCCCTTCCCGTTCTCACGGTAATATGTCCCCTGGATATATTGTGACGACGCGTTGGCATTGCTCACGTTGTCAAAGGTGATTCGAATAACGGTACCGTCAGCCTTACCACCGGGAATCTTCACTTCAGCATTGACAATTGCTGTCTCATTGTATAGCTGGATGGCTATCTGTCTGAAACGTTCTTTGACTGCGGCCCAGTTCCCCACCTCGTAATTGTTGCCACTACTCGACAGCTTTTGCAGGTTCTGCTGAAAACCAGCATAGTCGGTCACATCGTTGCCTCTCAATCCAATGGAATACGCGGTGATAGCCTTGCCTCCCACACGATCGTTTCTGATACGGTCGCTTACCGCGTTAAGGTAATCCGATGGGGAGTTATAGCTGTTGTTCAACATCGTTGATCCATTGTCAAGTCCATCCGTGAAAGTAACGAGCGAGACGTTGAATAGCTGGCTTGGCAAAGTGGCGCTTTGCAGCCAATCAAGCGACTTATTCACAGCATGATACAAGACAGTTCCGTCACGCATGTTCAAAGAGCTGATGAAATTGGTGTAGTAAGACTCGCTGCTTGTGTTGAGCAATCCGATGGTTTTTGTCTTCAAGTCGTCATTGAATCCAATAACACCCAAATACACGCCTTCGGATGTCCCACCACCGCTGTTGCCTCCTCCATTGTTTCCTCCACCACTACCATTTCCGCTTCCGTTTCCACCATTATTGTTTCCTCCGCCATTCTCAGGGTCTTTTTGGCATCCAGCGGCAACAACTACCGCCACCGTTAGCATTATGGCTGCTAAAGCCTTCATAAGTTTTTTCATGTTAAAACGATTATTTATTGTTATTGAATTCCATTTGTGGGGATTTGCAAAGATAACAATAAATCGGATAAGACATTGAATTTAACGAAAAAAGTTGACTTATAGGTCATTTTGCAGGCTACGACATGTGCTGAAGCCTAATGAATAAAGGCGATTCCAGCGATTGAAACGTTTCAGGGGCAAAATCGAGGTTCAAAAACCGCCAATGGGTCAAATTGCAGGCTGCGACACATCGTG
>JAEEGJ010006334.1_pt1 | contig 35659 bp, 41 predicted proteins | sample 8958761 | NCBI WGS metagenome assembly JAEEGJ01 (sample SAMN16246546, study PRJNA631951) | gut metagenome | biome: gut microbiome; feature: rumen; material: RS-attached | host: Bos | place: Iran: Karaj | collected 2018-10
AATTTGTGTGCTTTGTAAGCACTGTAGTTTTAATTATAAAAAATATATTTTTATGTTATACTATTAATATAGGAGATGAAGTAAATGAAGCTTATTATAAATGATAAGAATGAACGAAGATTAAATCTTTTTATAGACTGGCTTATTTATATAATAGGTTATGCTTTTGTTTTAATTTTAGTTTCACTTATATTTAAAAAACATTTTTACATTGATCCTAGTATGTGTGGTTTATGGTTTATAGCTGCATCAATAATAATATATGCTCTTAATAAAACAGTTAAACCTATTTTAGTGTGGTTAACACTTCCACTAACTGGTTTAACTATGGGACTTTTTTATCCTTTTACAAATGTAATTATTTTGTATATAACAGAGTTTTTATTAAAATCGCATTTTACTATGAAAGGTATATTTATGGTTTTTATAATTGCAATATTTATATCTTTAGTAAACATTATTATGCAAAAATGTATTATAGAACCAATGGTTAGAAAGGGAAGATAATATGAATCCTATACTATTTGATTTAGGTGTTATTAGAATCTATTGGTATTCCCTATTTATATTTTTAGGAATATTAATTGGTGGTATCATCATATATTTAGAATGTAAGAAATATGGTATGCCAGATGAATTTATAATTAATTTATTCTTTTGGACTATACCTATCGCTGTTTTAGGAGCAAGAATATATTATGTTATATTTAACTGGTCTTTATATTCTGGTAATATTTTAAGTATATTTAGAATATGGGAAGGTGGACTTGCTATTCATGGTGGTATGATTGCAGCACTCATCTTTATATTTATATATACTTATCAATATGGTATAAGTACATCTTTTATATTAGATGTAATTGTTCCAGGTTTAATAATTGGACAAGCTATTGGAAGATGGGGAAACTTCTTTAATGGAGAAGCACACGGTGCTGCTGTAACATATGAATATTTAAAAAGACTATTAATTCCAGATTTTATTATAGATGGAATGATGATTGGTGGTACTTATTATCAGCCAACGTTTCTATATGAATCACTTTGGTGTTTCTTAGGATTTATTGTTCTTATGGTAGTAAGAAAATTCCCTTATACTAAAGTTGGACAAATTACTGGTTCATATTTAATATGGTATGGTATTGGAAGATTCTTTATAGAAGGAATGCGTACTGATAGTTTAATGATTGGACCTCTTAGAATGGCTCAAGTTGTATCAGTAATAATGGTTATAGTAGGAATTGTTCTTGTTATAATTAAAGGAAGAGGTTCTAAGTTTGAAAACCAATACTCTAAATATGAAGTTGGAGAAATATTAATGTAAGGTATACATAGGTATACCTTTTTTTATTAGGGTAAATGTTGTATAATTTAGGTGGTGATATATATGAATAAAAAAGTTGTAGTATTAGGAGGAGGTACTGGATTATCCTCACTTTTAAAAGAATTAAAAATGTACCCTTTAGATATATCTGCTATTGTATCAGTTTGTGACGATGGAAGAAGTACAGGTATTCTTCGTAAAGAGTTTAATATTCCTGCAGTTGGAGATATTAGACAAGTACTTGTTTCCCTTGCTGAAACAGAACCACTCGTTGAAGAATTAATGCATTATCGTTTTGAAACTAATGATGATTTAAATGGACATTCTGTAGGAAATTTAATGCTTGCAGCTCTTACAAATATTACTGGTAATTTAACAGATGGAATAGAATCATTAAGTAAAGTATTAAATTTAAAAGGAAAAGTTATTCCTTTAACAGAAGATAATGTTACTTTAGTAGCTCGTATGAAGGATAATAGTATTGTTGAAGGAGAACATAATATTACTGCTTCTAAAAAAATAATTAAAGATATTTATTATAAAGAAAAAGCAGTTACTAATGCTTCTGCAATTAAAGCTATAAATGAAGCTGATCTTATTATATTTAGCATGGGAAGTTTATATACAAGTATTCTTCCTAACTTAATATGTAAGGATATAGTTAAAGCTATTGATAAAAGTAAAGCCCCTATTATGTATGTATGTAATATGATGACTCAACCTGGTGAAACAGATAACTATTCTGTAAGTGATCACTTACAGGTACTTAATAAGTATTTAGGTAAAAGAAAAGTTAATACTGTAATAGCAAATACAGGTAAGATTAGTGATGAAATAATTGAAAAGTATGCTGTACTTGAACAAAAAGATCCAGTAGTATTTGACAAAGATAAAGTTAAAGCATTAAATGCAAAATATATTACAGATAATTTTGTATCAATTGATGATGGATTTATTAGACATGATACTTTAAAACTAGCATTTTATATTTTCTCATATTTATTAAGAGGTTAATATGTCATTTACTAGTACTGTTCGTAATGAAATAAGTAAAATAGAATCACTTAAAGAAGAAAGTATTGCTGAATTATCAGCAATAATTCATAATAGTGAAATAACTAAAAATAGTATTAAGATATATACTGAAAATGCTAGTGCAGCAAGAAAAATATTCTCTTTAATAAAAGACTTATATAATGAATATGCTAAGATTACTGTAAGACGTGGTTATAACTATAGTAAAAATCTTATATATATCTTAGAAGTAAATAATAATGTTTTGGATATACTTAGTTCTCTAGGTATTTACTATAATAATAAGATTAATAAACTTCCAGAAGAATATATATTAGATGATAATGATACTTTAAGAGCATATTTAAGAGGTTTATTTATAATAACTGGAAGTGTTAATGATCCTAAAAAATCTAGATATCACTTAGAATTTTTATTTAATAATGAAGAATATGCTAAATTTATTATTGATAAGCTAGATATATTTTATTTAAACGGAAAATATATTAAAAGAGATAATAAATATATGGTGTATGTAAAAGAAGCTGAGAAAATTGGTGATTTTTTAAGAATAATTAATGCTTCAAATGCCGTTTTATATTATGAAGATATAAGAATATATAGAGATCATAAGAATATGACAAATAGACTTAATAATATGGAGCAAGCTAATGTTGATAAAATGATGAGTGCTGCTACTAAGCAAGTAGATGATATTCAAGCAATTATCGATATTGGAGGGTTATCTTTACTTGATGATAAAACTAGAGTAGTCGCTGAATATAGACTTAAATATCCAGATGTTTCTCTTCAGGAATTAAGTGAGATTATTTCTTATGAAACTAACACTCCAATTACTAAATCTGGGGTAAATCATAAAATAAAGAAGATTCAGCTTTTAGCCGAAAAAATAAGAAAAAGTTAATGATTATTAACTTTTTTTATTGTATAATAATAACAAGAGGTGATAACATGAAAGTAATCTTTATTAAAGATTTAAAAGGCCAAGGAAAAGCTGGCGAAATAAAAAATGTTAAAGATGGATATGGTATGAACTTCTTAGTAAAGAATGGTTATGCTGTAGTAGCAAATGAAGGTAATTTAAAACATCAAAATACTTTAAATGAAAAGAAAAAAGAAGAAGATGCTTTAAATAAAGCAAATGCTATTAAAGTAAAAGAAAAACTTGAAAAACTAAATTTAAGTTTTACAGTTAAAACTGGTAAAATGGATAAAGTATTTGGTACAATAAGTACTAAACAAATTGTACAAGAATTAAAGAATAAAAAGTTTGATATTGACAAAAAGAATATTAAAAGTAAAGATATTTCTACACTTGGAACACATAATGTAGAAATAGAATTATATAAAGGGGTAATTGCTACAGTTAAAGTTACATTAAAAAAAGAAAGCTAGGTGAAGGTTATGACTGAAAGAGTTTTACCTCATAATATTGATGCTGAACAATCTGTACTTGGATCAATGTTTATTTCAAAGTATGCTGCACAAAAATGTGTAGAAAATTTAACAAATGATTTATTTTATTTAGAAGCACATGATAAGATTTTTAGTGTTCTTAAAGAATTAGTTGAAAATAGTAAACCTATTGATGTTACAACTGTTACTGAAGAACTTGAAAAGAAAAAATGGTTAAAATCTGTTGGAGGAATTTCTTATTTAACAGATTTAATTAACTCAGTACCAAGTGCATCTAATGTTGATGAATATATTAAAATTGTTAATGAAAAAGCTGTACTTAGAAGACTTATTAATGAATCTTCTAAAATTACAGATATGGCATATAGTGCTTCTGAAGATTTAAATGATATCTTAGATGATGCTGAAAAAGGTATTTTAAATGTTGTAAAAACAAGAAAAGGTTCTGAATTTAAAACTATTCAAGAAGTACTTTTAAAAACTCAATCAGATTTAGAAATTCTTGCTAGAAATAAAGGAGAAATTACTGGTTTATCTACAGGCTTCTATGAACTTGATAAAGTAACTTCAGGATTACATCCAAATGAACTTATAATTATTGCAGCACGTCCTGCTATGGGTAAAACTGCCTTTGCTTTAAATCTTGCTACTAATATAGCAATGAATCAAAGTAAAGCTGTAGCTTTATTTAACATGGAAATGGGTGCTGAACAGTTAGCAATTCGTATGCTTGCTTCTGCAGGGCAAATTGAACAAAATAAATTAAAAAGAGGATATTTTGAACATAATGATTGGAAGAGAATTAATGAAGCGATGAGTAGACTTGGAGATACTAAGTTGTTTATTGATGATACACCTGGTATGACTATGTCAGAAATTAAGGCTAAATGTCGTAGACTTGCTAGTCAAAAAGATGGTCTTGCTATAGTTATTATCGACTACTTAACATTAATTCAAGGTTCTTCAAAGTATTCTGGTAATAGACAACAAGAAGTATCTGAAATATCTCGTTCTCTTAAAACAATGGCTATGGAACTTGAAGTACCAGTTATTGCTTTAGCACAGTTATCGCGTGGTGTTGAAGGTAGAGACGATAAAAGACCACTTCTTAGTGACTTAAGAGAATCTGGATCTATCGAACAAGATGCTGATATAGTAGCATTCTTATATCGTGATGATTACTATAATAAACAAGCTGCTGAAGATTCACAAATTAGTCAAAGTGAATTTATTATAGCTAAACATCGTAATGGTCCTACTAAAACAATTCCTCTTATCTTTAAGAGAAATACTAGTACATTTGAAAACTTTATTAATAAAGAAAATAGTGAAGAATAGAAAAAGGTGATCTATGAAAAAAGTAGCAGCGGGATTAATTTCATTAATCGTTGGTTGTTTCGTATTTTTTCTAGGGGTTGATACAAGAGCAAAATTAATACCAAATTACTTATATAGAGTTTATCTAGATGATCAAGTAATTGGTGTTGTAGATTCAAAAATTGAACTTGAAAAATATATTGATGAAAGAGAATCTAGTTTAAAGGATAAATATAGTGTAGATGATGTACATGTTCCTAATGGACTTGAAGTTAGAAAAGTAATTACCTTCTCTGATGAAAAGAACTCCGTTGAGGAAATATATAATAAAATATCTGAATTAAGAAGTTTTACTATTGATGGATATCAATATACTATAAAGAAAAAAGTTGAAGATGAAGAAGGAAAAGAAACTGAAGAAGATGTTTATATCTATACAGTTGATGAAAAAGTATTTGATGAATCAATTACTAATGTTGTAAAAGCCTTCGTTGGTGAAAAAAATCTTACAAACTTTGTAAATAATACTCAAGAAAAAGTAGTAGAAACTGGTTCAACATATAATGATATTTATATAGATAATGAAATTACTCATAAAGCAGTAAGAATATCTTCTGATGAGACTATTTTTACTAATAGTGATGATTTATCACAATATTTATTATTCTCTAATATTAAAAATAGGAAAAAGTACATTGTTAAAAAAGGAGATACCATTTCTTCAGTATCAGATAAAAATCATATCAACGTTGAAGAGTTTTTAATATCAAATCCTGATTTTACATCAAAAGATAACATGCTTTATGAAGGTCAGGTTGTTACAGTTGACTACCCTGATCCTATAGTTGATGTTATTGTAAATATAATTGAAGTTAAGGATGAAGTATCTAAATACAAAGTTGAGGAACATGAAAACAGTTCTCTTAATATGGGAATTGAAAAAGTTATTCAAGAAGGTCAAGATGGTATGAATAGAGTTACCAATAAGATCTTATATCGTAATGGTTTAATAGAAGGTACTGTTAACTTAAATACAGAGGAAATTAAACCAACAGTTAATAAGATTGTTGATATTGGTACTAGATATGTATCAGGTGTTGGTGGTAGATATTGGACAATGCCAACTAGAGGTATGATATCTGCTCAATTTGGTGAATGGCGTTATTCTGTTGCAAGACGTGGTCGTTATCGTCATACAGGTGTTGATATAGCAGGTGCAACATGGACTCCGGTATATGCTGCAAATAATGGTGTAATTACAATGCTTACTTCATCATATGGTACATACGGGTTATTTATAGCTATTAATCATAATAATGGTTATGGTACAGCATATGGACACTTAGCTGGTTTTGCAAGTGGTCTTAAAGTTGGATCTGTCGTAGAACGTGGTCAATTAATTGGATATATGGGTAATACAGGTGGTTCATCTGGTACTCACCTTCACTTTGAAGCATACTATGGTGGTTCACATCCAGGTTATGATGAATCTCGTTACTTTAACGGATTAAGTTTATTTAGATGATAAAATTTAGTGTATTATCAAGTGGATCTAAAGGAAATTGTACTTATATTGAAATAAATAATCATAAATATTTATTAGATATAGGAACCAATTTCCTTTATACTAATTCCAAATTAAAAGAACTGGATGTTGACTTTAAAGATATTGAAGGAATATTTATTACCCATTTACATATAGACCATATTGGTGGATTAAAAAGATTCTTAAAAGAACATGATTGTAAAGTATATCTTACTGAAAAAATGTTTGAAAATATAACAGATAAACCAAATAATGCTGTTATATATGAAGATATAATACCTTTTGATGGTTATAGTATTGAAACTATAAAGTTATCACATGATACACCTGACTGTAGAGGTTATATCTTTAGTGATAATAATTCATCACTTGTTTATATTACTGATACAGGATATATAAATAAGAAATATTTTGATAAACTAAAAAATAGAACAGCATATATACTAGAAAGTAATCACGATGTAGACATGCTTATGAATTCCAAAAGATTCTATCCTTTAAAGATGAGAATTCTTGGAGATGAAGGACATATTTGTAATAAAGATTGTGCTTACTATCTTTCTAATTTTATTGGAGATTCTACTAAGATGGTAATACTTGCTCATCTTAGTGAAGAATGCAATACTCCTGAACTAGCTTATAATGAAACAGTTACTATTATTAATGATAAAGATTTATTGATTGCTAAGCAAAACGAAAGAACTGAGTTGATAGAATTATGATAAAAATAATTTGTGTAGGGAAAATTAAAGAGAAGTTTTTTAGAGATGCTATAGAAGAGTATAAAAAAAGAATATCTAAATATACTAAATTAGATATAGTAGAACTTCCAGATTATGACTATGATAATAAATCTATAGTACTTGAAAAAGAAAGAGATAATATAATTAAATATATATCAAATAAAGACTATGTAATTACTATGGAAATAGAAGGAAACTTTTTATCAAGTGGAGAACTTGCTAATAAAATAGATAATACTTTTATTAATTATCCTAATATAACGTTTGTTATAGGTGGATCTTATGGTCTTCATGATGATATAAAAAAATTATCTAATTATAAATTATCTTTTTCTAAATTAACATTTCCTCATCAACTTTTTAGAGTAATATTACTCGAACAAATATATCGTTCATTTAAAATAAATAATAACGAAAACTATCATAAATAACCTGCTTTTTACAGGTTATTTTTCTTTTATGTAAATATACTATATTTTTCAAAAATATTACTTTATCATTATATATTTACACTTATAATATTTGATTTTTTTCTTAAAAACATATATAATTATATAGGAAGGTTTAATAAACCGGAGGTAAAATATGAATAAAATTATAATTGAAGGAAACAACATATTATCAGGTGAAATAAGTATAAGTGGTGCTAAAAATAGTGCTGTTGCTCTTGTTCCTGCATCGCTACTTTCTGATGATATAGTTGAAATAGATAATATTCCTAATATAACTGATATTGATGCATTAAATGAAATTCTTAAGTATTTAGGGGCAAAAGTAAAAAGAGATGGTTCTTTAATGACTATCGATTCTACTAATATTAAGAATAAGGAAATACCTGAAAGTATTTCAAGTAAACTTAGAGCTTCTTATTACTTTATGTCTTCCCTACTTGGAAAGTTTAAACATGTTGAAATGTATTTTCCAGGAGGATGCTCTATAGGTGCTAGACCTATTGATCAAACACTTAAAGGATTTAGAGCACTAGGTGCTACTGTTATTGAAGAAGGTAATAAATTCATTATTGATGCTGAAGAATTAGTTGGTGGTAATGTTACACTAGATGTTCCAAGTGTTGGTGCTACTATCAATACAATTCTTGCATCAGTTAAAGCAAAAGGTAGAACAGTTATTAATAATGCTGCTAAAGAACCAGAAATTGTTAATGTAGCTACATTTTTAAATCAAATGGGAGCAAATATTAAAGGCGCTGGTACTAGTAAGATTATTATTAATGGTGTTGAAAAATTAGGCAAATGTTATTCAGAAGTTATTCCTGATAGAATTGAAGCAGGTACTTATATAGTTGCTGGTGCTTTAGCAGGAGATAAATTGAAAATATCTAATATTATTCCAGAACATGTCGGTGCTCTACTTTCTAAATTAAAAGAAATAGGTGTTGATATGGAAGTTGGAGAAGATTATGTTGTTGTATCTAAAACAGATAATTTAAAACCAGTTAGAATAAAAACTCTAGGTTATCCTGGATTTGCAACTGATTTACAACAAATAATAACTCCCCTACTTGCAACTTGTAATGGTAAATCAGTACTTGAAGAAACTATTTATGAAAATAGATTCCAAAATGTACCTTATTTAAATGATATGGGAGCTAACATCGAAATAAATGGTCGTAAGATATTTATAAATGGCCCTACTACATTTAAAGGTGCAACTGTTAAAGCTACAGATCTTAGAGCTGGTGCTTGTCTTGTTATAGCAGGTCTTGCTGCTGAAGGTAAAACAACTATTACAAATGTTGAATATGTATTAAGAGGATATGAAAATATCATCGAAAAGCTTACAAATGTAGGTGCTAAACTTAAAATGGAAGAAGAATAATACTAAAAAGCATTATTTTTGTTGACTTTAAAACAATAATATTGTTATAATATAGGAGCAAAATTACTATGACTGAGAAATTTTTAAGTCATGGCGGAAGGAGATAAGATTTATGAAAAAGAATATCCATCCAGAATACGTTGATTGCAAAGTAACTTGTGCTTGTGGAAACACTTTCACAGTTAAATCTAGCAAATCAGAAATGTATGTAGAAGTTTGTGACAAATGTCATCCATTCTACTCTGGTAACAAAGAAACTGCTTCTAAAGCAGGACGTGTTGAAAAATTCAATCGTAAATATGGACTTGATCAAAAATAATATAGCTTTGCTATATTTTTTTGTAAACTGAAGCTGTCAAACAAGGTGTATAGTTTGACAGTTTTTTAATTTTATATATTGTAAATTAAAAATGACCTAGCTATAATGAAAATAGAAGGAGGACAGATAGATTGGTTAAGTAAAATATCCTACCTGATCAAACTGCGAGTAGATCAGATGGTAATGTTTGTGATACGTCAAGACCTAATGGTACGGTAAACTTCAAGTTTAAGGGCAATTATGAAGTAAACCATTATAATTATTTAGGTATTTGATATATGCTTAAGAATATTTAAATATATTTATTGGTTTATATATATTTATTCGACTTCATAAATTATTAGTTATCTTTAAACTATTTTACTTAAAATGCAGGTTATTAATTATTACATTGGGCCGTAATAATTATAATTAATAATTCTATTTGGGCATTGAATTATTAGTTATTAAAATCTGTAAAGTAATTTATAAAATTTATAAAAGAATAAAATTAAATAGTGTCAAACAAATAATCAATTTAAACTTTAAAAGTTATCTTTTAAAAAAGATGTAATGATATATATAGTATCCAAGGAAATGGTATAAGAAATTAAAGATTTAAATTAGGGATCGAGAGATATATCGTTAAGGATCTATTAAATATTAATTAATCTATTTATTTAATTATTTTTAAATCCCAAAGAAATGGTAAGTTTATAGTGAGAATAAAGGGGAATGTAGAGAATTATAATTAAGTTTTTGGAATAGTTAATATATTATTAAATTTTAAATAAGGAATATTTAGGAGGATTGAAAAATGAAATCTAATGTTGGATATAGTACATTAGAAAATGCTTTTGAAGCTGGTAAAGAAACTGCTGAAAAAGCATTAAATGGAATTAAAAACGGGAAATTAGGAATGCTATATACTTCAGTTGATTATGATCAATCTGAAGTAATGAAAGGTGTTAAATCTGTAGTTGGAGATATGCCAGTTGTTGGATGTACTTCATCAGCTGCTATTATTGTTCCAGACGGAGTTATAACATCTGATCATGGATTTGCAGGAATGCTAGTACTAGATGATGATAGTATGGTGGTTGCTGCAGCATCTAGTCCAGCTGGTAAAGATGCCAGAGCAATAGGACGTAAGGTTGCGGAAGAAGCTTTAGAAAAAGCTGGATTTGACTATGCACCATCTTATTATTATATGGTAGCTAGTCCAAAAGAAGAGGAATACTATAGTAAAGGTATTCAAGATGTTATAGGAGAAGTTCCATATTTTGGTGGATCTGCAGCAGATAATGCAGTTGCAGGAGACTGGTCTATATTTTTAAATGACAAATGTTTCTCTGATGGTGTTGCAGTTGTATTCTTCTATACAGAAAAACCGGTAGAAACAGTATTTACAGGAGCTTATAGAGAAAGTAATAACGTGGGTATTATTACTAAAGTCGAAGGCGATCGTAAAATAATGGAAATTAATGGAAGACCTGCTCTTGAAGTATATTCTGAATGGGTTGGTACTCCAGTTGATAAACTAAAAGGAATGGATTTACTTGTTGCTAGTATTCCAAAACCTTTAGGTATTAAAGATATTCAAGGTGACTTAACTGCTATACGTCACCCAATGGCTGGTAATGATGACTTATCAATATCAGTAGGAGCAAAAGTTGTTCCAAATACAGCTGTAATTCAAATGGAATCTACTATTGATGAAATGATAGATTCAACTGGGAATACAGTTAAAGAATTAAATAAAAAGTTAGAAGCTCCAGGTGCTTACTTCTTAATCCACTGTGGTGGACGCCGTTTGGGTATCGGTGACAGAATAGAAGAAGTTCATAAGCAATTAGTTAAAGAAACTAATGGAGTTCCATTCATAACAGTATTTACATTTGGTGAATATGGTTATAATGATCACACTCGTAATACATTAGGTGGTCTTATGTTATCGTTCACAGGATTTGAAAAATAGGAGCATAGAGTATGAAGAGTTTAATAGGAAAAAATTGGGTTGATTCAAAAGATGGCAAGGTTATAAATGTTTATAACCCTGCCACTAATGAACTTATTGATACAGTACCAAGTTTAACAAAAGAGCAAGTTGATGAAGCTGTTGCTGAAGCAAAGAAAGCTCAAAAAGCTTGGGAAGAAGTTCCTTTACATGAAAAAGGAAAAATTTTAATGAAGTTTGCTAGTTTAGTTGAAAGAGATAAAGAAGACCTTGCTCGTACTTTATCAAACGAAACTGGTAAACCTATTAAAGAAGCTAGAGCAGAAATTGCTAATATTCAAATTGGTGTTCCTGCTTATGTAGAAAAAGCTAAACACGAGTATGGTAATGTTGTATATAGAGGTAGTGAAGCTGGTCAAGAAAAAACAATCCAGTACACTATTCAACAACCACTTGGTGTAATGGTTGCAATTATACCATTTAACTTCCCTAGTGATATTTTTATTAATAAAATACCACCAGCACTTATAATGGGAAATGCTTGTATATTAAAACCAGCTAGTGTTAATCCTTTAACACTAACTAAATATGTAGAATTATTAAAAGAAGCTGGAGTACCAGACGGAGTTATTGAAGTAGTTCATGGTTCTGGATCTGTTGTTGGAAAAGCTTTAACATCCAACCCAGATGTATCAATAGTTTCTTTAACAGGTTCAACTGAAGCAGGTATAGATGCTGCTAAAAATGTTGTTGAACACTGTGGTCATAGTTCACTAGAACTAGGCGGAAATGACGCATTCATCATTTGTGCAGATGGTGATTTAGATTTAGCAGTTAACGAAACTGTATGGGGTAGACTATATAATACTGGTCAAGTGTGTTGTGCATCTAAACGTTTCTTAGTAGAAAATAGTATAAAAGATGAATATATTAATAAAATGGTTGAAAAGATTAAATCATTAAAGGTAGGTATGCCTTCAGAAGAGGATACTGATATCGGATGCTTAGTTAGCGAAGATGCTGCTATAGAAGTTGAAAAACAAGTTAATGCTACTGTCGAAGCCGGTGCAAAAATTGTTATCGGTGGTAAAAGAGATGGTGCATTCTATGAACCTACAATATTAGATAATGTAACTAAAGATATGGATGTTGCAAAAGACATGGAAATCTTTGGACCGGTTATCTCGGTTATCGGATTCGATACTATAGATGAAGCTATAGAAATAGCTAACCAATCAAAATTTGGTTTAAGTGGTGGTATCATAACTAAAGATATTAGTAAAGCCTTAAGAGCATCTGAAAAGATGGAATGTGGTGGCTTCGTAGTAAACGGAGCAAGTTTCTTTAGATCATTTGAACAACCATTCGGTGGATGGAAATATTCGGGAATTGGTAACGAAGGTATCATGAGTACCTTAAAAGAAATGTCTCGTACTAAGACCGTTATTTTAAAAAATGTTATAAAAGAATAAAAAGGTAAAAGGTTCCTATTAGGAACCTTTTATTGTATAATGATTATAGGTGATAATAATGAAAATATGTATTGCAAATGACCATAGAGGTGTACAAAGAAAGAAACAGTTAGTAAAATTCCTTGAAAAACAAGGATATGAAGTAATAAACTTAGGTACAGATAGTACTGAAAGTACTGATTACCCTATTTATGCCTTTAAATTAGGTAAAATAGTTGCAAATAAAGAAGCTGACTTTGGTATCCTTTTATGTCGTACAGGTATAGGAATGTCTATAGCTGCTAATAAAGTTAAAGGAATAAGATGTGCTAAAGTAAATACCATTGAAGAAGCAAAACTTACTAGAATTGATAATAATTCTAATGTTATTGCTATCAAATATAATATTAGTTTATTAAAATCAAAGAAATTATTAAAAACATTTATAGAAACAGAAACTTCTATGGATGAACGTCATGTAAGACGTAGAAATTTAATAGATAATTATAATGATTAAGTCTATATTATATGCTATTACTTTTTTACTATCTTTATATTCTTTAACAGCAATCGATTATAATAAATTTGTTAAGAAAACTAAGATTACTGAAATTAAGCTATTAATGCTTCTTCTTTCTCTATCGGTAGCTTATTTAAGTACAAATTTTTTATATGATTTTATTAATAATTTTATTAACTAGGATGAATTATATTCATCCTTTTTTGTGTTATACTATATTTGGTGATGAACGTGAATTTAATTATAGATAGATTAGATCATCAAGGAAGAGGAATTGGATATATTAATAAAAAAATATGTTTTGTTGAAGATGCTCTACCAGGTGAAGAAGTTGAAATAAATATTGTTAAAGAGAACTCAAAAATTTATGAAGCAACAGTAAAAAAATATATCAAGAAAAGTGATAAAAGAGTTACTCCAGAATGTCCTTATTATGACGTTTGTGGTGGGTGCAATTTACTTCATTTAGGGTATAATGACCAGTTAGCCTATAAGCAGGAAAAAGTCGAAAATATACTCTCTAAATACGGAAATATAGATCCTTCTCTAATTGGCAAAATTGTACCTAGTCCTGAACAATTTAACTACCGTAATAAGGTCTCTTTAAAGGTAAAAAATATAGCCGGTTTTTATAAAAATAAAACTAATGATATTGTTAAAATTGATGAGTGTTTATTAGCATCAAAACCTATAAACAAACTTATTAAAAAGATTAATGAGTTTGGAAAATTAGAACACATTTCAGACATTGTTATTAAGGCAATGAGTGATGAAGAAGTAATGCTTATTATATATACAGATTCTTGTAAAGATGTTGACACTTTTGCAGAGTATATGAGTGATTTTGTAAAAAACATCATTATTTTTGGAAATAATAAGCAAGTATCTTCAACTAATAAAAGTAATATAATTGCAAGATTGGGTAAAAAACAGTATATTGTAAATCCTTTATCATTTTTTCAGATTAATTTAGCTCAAACTCTTAATATTTATAACAAAATTAATGAGTATGTTATAAAATCGAAGTCAAATAATTTACTTGATTTATACTGCGGTACTGGAAGTATTGGAATCTTTGTAAGTGATAATTGTGAGTCTTTAACTGGAGTAGAAATTATCAAAGAAGCAATCGAAAATGCTAAAGAAAATGCTAAGTTAAATGGAGTAAAAAATTCATCTTTTTATGTCGGTGATACTAAGCTAGTTTTAGATAAAATTAACTCTAATTTTGATACAGTAATTGTTGACCCTCCAAGAGCTGGTCTTGATAAAAAAGTAGTCGATGATATTATTAAAATTTCCCCTTCTACCCTAGTCTATTTATCATGTGATCCTATGACTCTTGCAAGGGATTTAAAACTTCTTTCTGAGAAGTATGAAATAGTAGAAGTTACTCCTTATGATATGTTCCCAAATACATATCATGTAGAGACATTAGTTCTTCTTAAAAAGAAATAAATTATACTTTGATTTATCCAAAGATTTTGGTGGATTATATCTTCTGAGAAAAAAATATTTTGAAGTCGAAATTTTCGACTTCAAATATAATTACTTTGTCTAGATCTAACCATAGAGTATATACTGTAAAAGGTGTATATGCTCACCATGATATTTAAACTAAAAAAAACTATTACCAGCTGTAATATAGATAATAACTAATATATATGATAAAATCTAATTAAACATTTAAAGGAGATTTTATGGGAATTATTATTAGCGGTTTTGCCGGAATAGGTAAAACAACATTGCAAAAGAAGTATAAAGGTGTAATTGATTTAGAGTCGTCTGACTATAAATGGATTTACGATGATAATATAGATAATCTAGATAAAGAACAAAGAAAAGGGGTTACAAATAGAAAGCAAAATCCTTTATGGCCTCTTAATTATGTTGAGGATATTATAAGAAAGTCTTATGAATACGATATTGTTTTAATTTCACAAGATCTAGATATGAGAAATGCATTAAAGGAAACTGGTAGTAAGTATTATGTTTGTTTTCCTAAAAAAGAGAGTAAAAGTGATTTTATAAAGCGTTATAAAGATAGAGGTAATAATGAAAGATTTATTAATCTAGTAAGTGAAAACTTTGAAAACTGGATTGATGCCTTAATGAGTGAAAATAATAAAATCATTATGAATAAAGGTGAATATCTTGAAGATACACTTATTAGATATGGATTTATTAATAATAATCCAGAAATTGGTTTTCAAAAAAGAAGGAATGATTAAATATGGCAAGTACGAAAAGTTATAGAGATTTTATTATAGAGCAATTATCCCTTCTTGATGATATTACCTGTAAATCAATGATGGGAGAATATCTTTTATATTATAAAGGAAATCTTTTTGGTGGAATATATGATGATAGATTCCTTGTGAAAATAGTAGAAAGTAATAAAAAATATAATATGGAAGAAGTTATCCCCTACCCTAATGCTAAACCAATGTATTTAGTCGAAGATGTAGATAATATGGATGCTTTAAAAGAAATAGTTTTAGATACATATAATGACTTAATAATAAAGTAAAAGACTGACATTTCAGTCTTTTTATATGTTATAATCGTTACTAGAGGTGTAACAATGATAAAAGTTATAGATTTACATAAATCATATGGTGATAAAAATAATAAAGTTGAAGTATTAAGAGGAATAGATTTAGAAATAAAAGATGGTGATTTTACTGTTATATTAGGACCTTCTGGATCAGGTAAATCTACCCTACTAAATGTTATCTCAGGCCTTGAAAAAACTGATAAAGGTAAGGTTTTATATAACGATTCTGATATAACTAAACTTAATGATAAAGAATTAACTGAGTTTAGAAAAAATAATATTGGTTTTATTTTTCAACAGTATTATTTACTTCAAAATCTTAATGTAGATAAAAACGTTAGAATGGGAGCGGATTTAATATCTAATAAGGATTATAAAGATATTATAAAAGCAGTAGGACTAGAGAATAAGTTAAATAAGTACCCTTCTGAATTATCTGGTGGTGAACAACAAAGAGTTGCTATAGCAAGAGCTTTATCTAAAAAGTCTAAAGTATTATTTCTAGATGAACCTACTGGAGCACTTGATGAAGAAACTGGTAGATCAATACTTGATTATATAGTTAAGTTACAAAAAGAAGAAAAGTTTACTATAATAATGATTACTCATAATGAAAATATTGCTGAAATGGCTAATACTATTGTTAGAATTAATTCTGGTAAAGTAGTAGATATTAAAAATAATAAGAACCCTAAATCAGCATATGAAATTGGGTGGTAATATGATAAGTATTAAAGATATACTTAAAAATATTGGAATAGTAGCAATGACTATGTGTGCTACCTTAGTATCCACCTTATTTATTAACTTTTCGATTGATTTAAAAAGTATAAGTGATTTAGTTACTGAAGAAGGTAAAGCTTTATATGATGCACAACTTATGACAAGTAAAGTTGTTGTTGGAGTAACAGGTGGATGTCTACTACTAACTACTTTAGTTACTCTATTCTTTTATATAAAAATATATATTGATAATCACAAAAGTGAACTTGGTATATTAAAAGCACTTGGATATTCAAATATAAGTATTTCTAAGAAATTTAGTGCTTTTGGATTATCAGTATTTGTTGGAACTCTACTTGGATATATAACTGCCCTACTAATGATGAATTATTATTATGATGTTCAATTAAGTGGTGGATTACTACCTATATTTAAACCTTCTTATCACATAGAATTACTAATTTATTTAGTTATTATTCCATCAGTTATATTTTCTATAATATCAGTTCTTTATTCATATAAAAAATTAAAGACACCTGCTTTAGATTTAATAAAAGGTATTACTAAAACTAAAGTAAAAAGAGTATCAATTGATGATAATAAATCTTTCTTAGAGCAAGTTAAAATAACTACCTTTAAAGAAAAGAAATCATTAGTTTTCTTTATAGGATTTGCTGTATTTTGTTTTGCTGATCTTATTCAAATGGGATTTAGCATGGATAAGTATGCATCTTCTTTAATGAAGTGGATGATGTATATTATAGGTATTATTCTATCTGCTGTAACAATGTTATTAGCTATGAATACATTAATAAAGAATCAAAAGAAAAATATTGGTATGATGAGAGTTTATGGATATCAAATGAAGGATTGTAAGAAATATATCCTTAATAGTTACAAAGTGACAGCTTATATAGGATTTATATTAGGTACTATATATCAGTATTTCCTTCTTAAAATAATGATAGAAGTAGTATTTAAAGATATAGAAGTTCCTGCTTATACATTTAACTATAAATTATTTTTTATAACACTATGTATATTTGCTGTAATCTACGAATTATTAATAGAATACTATTCCAAAAAATTAAATAAGATTCCAATTAAAGAAATTATGTTAGATTCTATTTAAAAAAATAATCAAAAATTATTTATTGTGATATAATAGTTGCATCATGGGGTGATGGTATGGCATTATTAGATATAAATTATGATAATTTAACAGGTGAAGAAATTAAAAATTATTTAGAATATTTTAAAGAATGTAGAAAAATTTCTCCTCTAACACCTGAAGAAGAAGGACAAAATAAATTACTTACTGAATTATTTGTAATTGGTAAGTATAAGGAAGAAAGAGACAATAAATTAAGACTTACTACGGATAAATTCAATAATGTTGAATCTATGCGTGATTATTTATATTGCCAAAGTTTTGGTGAATGTGTTAAGGATAGCGAAGGTAATTATTCTTTATCTTCTAATTCACCACTTTTAGGTAAAACGGTTAATATGAAATTGTTAGATGGTATTTATAGAGTACCTGTTACTACTTTTAATAAAAAAATGTCTTATGATATGTATGAAACCGAAGATAAGCTTTCAGATTTACTTGGTGATAAATTTGATGAAAAGACTAAAAAAGAATATGAAGAAATATCAGATATTAATTCACACGAGTATATATTTGCAAGATTTGATCATAACAAACCAACCGTAGTTACTGAAGTTATTTCCAAAAAAGAAATTCCTTTATATATTGAAGAAGGAGAAGAAAAAGAAAAGAAGAGTCTAGATGATATATTTAAAGGGCCTTTTAAAATTGGAGTTCAAGATGAAAGTGGTAATATTGAACCATACGAGTTTAATACATTTGCCGAATTTAGAGAATTTTTCATTAAGCATTTTGGAATGGAAGCATATAAAAAATATGAAGATGGTTTAAAAAAAGAACTTGGATTAGATAAAGAAGAACCACAAAAGTCAGAGTTACAAATTGTTGTTGATATAGCTAATGTTCCTTCATTTAGTGCGTATGTATCATTAACTGATGGTCCTGTTCGTTTCTTTGATGCTGAAAAACTTGAAAATATGGATGATCCAGAATTTTCTAATTATATTCGTATGAATGAAAAACATGAAATGATAATGAGATTAAATTTACTTGAAAAGACAGGATTAAAGGAAAAATGTGAGTTTGTTTTTGAACATCTAGATGTAAATAGGGATGAAATAGAACAAGAATATATCAATAAAGTTATAAGATTTAAAAATAAATAGGTTTAAAATAACCTATTTTTTTGTTATAATTATAAAAGATAGGAGAATGTGAAATGAAAATAAAAATTGGTAGTGAAAGATTAGTATATATAGTTATTATTGTTATTATTGGAGCATTTGTTCTTAATATGAAACAAATATATAACTTTATGGATAAATTAAAACGTGGAGAGTTCTTTAAAAAGACTCATGTTGCTACTAAATCAGATGATGTAGTAGTACCTGTAGAAGATTCTTATGAGATAGTTACTCCAACCGGAGATATACTTTATATTTGTAATCTAAAAGAAAGTGATAGTACAAGTAATGAAAAAAATGTTACTGTATCTTTATACGGATATGATGGTATATTAAGTGGTATAAAACAAGTTACTGCTTATGATAGTTCTTCTGCTGATTCAGCAAATTATCTTTACTCTGAAAGTAGTAAATATAATGAGTTAAAGAATTCTAACAAAAGTATAAAAGGATTTAGTGTTGAATATAAAATGTCAGGTACTACATCCCTTTCTACTACAGTAGCAATCGATTTAACTAAAACAAGTGTAGATAATATTACTTCTACTCATTCAAGTATTCTTTATTTAAAAGGTAAATTAAATGATACTGTAGAAGATTTAGTAAAAGAATATAAAGAAGGAGGTTTTACTTGTGGACAACAATCAAACTAATGTAACTCCTGAAACAGTAGCACCTGCGCAAGTAGAAGCAGTACCTGCCCCTACTCCAGCTCCAGCGGCTCCTGAGGTTCCTGTAACTCCATCAGTTCAACCAGTAGAACCTGTACAACCTGTACCTGTAGAACAAGCACCGGTTACTCCAGAAGTTCCTGGTACTCCAGTAGCAGCTCCTGCAGCTCCAGCATCAGATGTTGTAACATCAGGTACTGCAACTGAAGAAGAAATTGAAATAGATGCTTCTAAACCTAATGTAGAAGTTCTTGATGAGTATGCTATTAATAAAGATGTAGAAGAATCTAAGTCAAAAAATAAGAAAAACTGGACTTTTATAATATTATTCTTTGCAATACTATTTATTGCAGTATTTGCATTTAAATATATTATTAAATATATTGGAATTTAAAAAAGAACACTTTATACTAGTCAACTAAAAGTAGACAACTAAAAAAGACATTTTAGAACCCTAATTCAGATTTATATTGAATTGGGGTTTTATAGTTTAATGCATAACTTGGTCTTTCATTATTATAGTAATCAATGTATAATTTAATTAGATTTGGAACGTCATTAGAATGTTTTAAATCAAAATCTATAAACAATTCTTCTTTAATCCCACCGTTTAATGACTCGTTTACTGGATTATCTGTTGGAGTACCAGCTCGACTCATTGAACGTTCAATATTGAAATCATTAAGGAGATTGTTATATGACTTAGAAGAATAAACTGAACCTTGATCAGTGTGTAAAATGATTGGTTCATTAATTTGTTCTTCTTTTATTTTGTTTAAAACTTGTTTTAATCCATCATAATATGAAGTAATTGCTCCTTTTCTGGCAGCTAATCCATATCCCAATATTTCTTTGTTCCACGCATCAAAATACATTGTTAATTCATAATATGTTCCTTTTACTCTGAATGCGGTCATATCTGATACGATTACTTGATATGGCCTAGTTAAATATTTCCAACCATTCCATACCAAGTTGCTGTATTTTTCGTGCTCTTCTTCTGGTTTTTTCCATTGATAATGCTTACCTTGATATCTTATATTTTCATACTTACATAATCTATGAACATAATTATCAGTATAATAAACACCATATATATTTCTAATGTGGTTATTAATCCACCTATAACCATGTGATTTATGCTTGTTATGAACTTTTTTAATAAGTTCTAAATCACTTTGCCTTGACATTTCTCTTAAACTAGGATTTTCTTTTCTATATTTCCATTTATAGTATCCAGATCTACTTACTGTCATATAATCACATAATAATTTCACACCATATTTATTTTTATATTCATCAACTATTTTGTATTCTTGTCGAATGTAGTAACGAATTCCTTTTCGGCCCCAACTCCTTTCACCATATAACCTTTTTTTAATCTAGCAATCTCAATTTCTTTTTTCATTAATTCTAGTTCAAGTTCTTCTATTTTATTTTTAGGTTTTCTTAAATGTATTCCCGCATGTGGATTCTTATATTTTGACCTGCCAGTGTTTGATATTAAACCTTCTAATCCGTTTTTTTGATATTTATCATTCCAACGATAAATTATCCTCATTGCGATATCATATTCACTGGCCAACTTTTTTATTGATTCGCCATTTAGATATCTTTTAAGAATCATTTCTTTTTCTTCAGGTGATTTCATGTTATTCTTTCTCATACTTTATCCTCCTTAATTACATTATTACACAAAAAAATGTAAACAGTGTCTTTTTTAACTGTCTACATTTAGTTTATCACTTCACTTATGTGTTCTTTTATTTTTGTATTGATAAATTAATAATTAAATCCATATCATCATCATTAGCCATGATGTTTTTATGTTCATTATTACATTTTGTACATTTATATAATATTTTGTATGTATCCTTAAATTTTTCTATTCCTACTGGCTTTAGTAATCCTTTGCACTCATTTGCCCTATCACCTGGGTTGATATCTACATGTTTTGAGTATAGGCAGTATGGACAGTGATCTCTAGCTGTATAGTTTAGAGTACTCACTTCTTTACCACAATTTTCACATACAAAATTTTCATCTCTCATAGTAAAAGTTTTCATTATCTCACCTCTTTAATTATAACATATTTTATTTAAAACCAATAAATATTATGATATAATTAAAGAGACTTGAAGGTGAATATATGGAGTATTTAGTTGAGATAAATGATTTTGAAGGCCCACTAGATTTACTTCTTCATTTAATTAAACAATCAGAAATGGATATATATGATATAAATATTGAAGAGATAACTGAACAGTATTTAAATTATATAAATCGTATGGAAGAAATGAATTTAAATGTTGCTAGTGAATACCTAGTTATGGCTGCAGAATTAATGGAAATTAAGTCTAGTAGTTTACTTCCTAAAAGAGATACTACATCTACTGAAGATGATAATTATGAGGAAGATCCTAGAGAGGCACTAATAAATAGATTAATTGAATATGAAAAATATAAAAATGTATCATCTTCATTAAAAGAATTTGAGTTAGAACGTCAAAAATCATTTACAAGAGAATCATCTGATTTAACAGAACTACTTAATATAGAACAAAATAAAGTAGATGAAACTTTTGATATGAATGATTTAATAAGTGCATTTAATGAAATGCTTAAAAGAAATGAACTAAATAAACCATTAAATACTAAAGTTACCACTAAAGAATACTCAATTAATGAACGTAGTAAACAAATTAAGAATATATTAAAAACAAAGAAAAAAGTTGAATTTACAGAACTTTTTGATAATTTTTCTAAAGATTATGTAGTTGTAACATTCTTATCTATTCTAGCTATGGCTAAAGATAAAGAACTACATATTACTCAGGAAAAGAATTTTGATAAAATACTTATTGAAGAAGGTGAATAAATGGAACAACTTGGTGTATTAGAAGGTCTTCTATTCGTTGTAGGTGACGAAGGAATAAGTGAAGAACGTCTTTTAGATGTGTTAAAAGTAAATAAAGAAAGACTTGATTATTTAATAACTAAATTAAGTGAAAAATATGAATCACCTGAATCAGGTTTATCTATTGAAAAATATGCTGATAAATTTAAATTAACTACTAAGAAAGAACATAATTCATATTATGAAGAAATAGTAGAAATAGAAAAGAACTCTGAATTAAGTAATTCGGCTTTAGAAACACTTGCTGTTATAGCATATAACTCCCCTACTACACGTTCCTTTGTAGATAGTATTAGAGGATTAGATAGTTCTTATCAAATTAAGAAACTATTATATCGTAATTTAATTAAAGAAGTTGGTAGATCTGATTTACCAGGTAGACCTATTCTTTATTCAGTAACTGATGAATTCTTAGATTATATGGGGCTATCTTCATTAAGTGATTTACCTGAAATTACTGAACCCGAAATAGAAATAGATAATGAAAAAGACTTATATGAGTCTAAATATACTGAATAATTTTTAATTTGTTAATTATATTATTTGTGATATAATTAACACATATGCCGGTATGATGGAATTGGTAGTCATGCTTGACTCAAAATCAAGTGAGTTATCTCGTGTCGGTTCGAGTCCGACTACCGGTACCAATAAATTTTTATAATTATTAAAAAGTACTTGATATATTTTAAAAAACTTGATAAAATACTCTCGTACTTTGCAAATGGCGAAATTGGTGAAGTGGTTAACACGGCGGATTGTGGTTCCGTTATGCAAGGGTTCGATCCCCTTATTTCGCCCCATTTTTAAAGAAAAAGAAGAGTTATACTCTTCTTTTTTTATTCTTTTATAAGTTTTTTATCTCTTTCTTCTTCACATAATGATTTAAGATCTTTTTCACATGATTCTTCGCATACTTCATAGCGTGCAACTGATTTTGTTATATCTTCGAATTTTTTAGATGGTATATAAACCATTATTTGTCCTATACCTATTCCTATAAAGAAACAAATAAGTTCAACTGAAACAGCGTTATTAGGTATTTTCGCTTTAACTTTATCTTCTTTATCGATAACTGTTATTAATAGTTCACTTGTTTCTTTAGCACTTTTTTCTTGTTCTGTTAAATTTGTTTTTACTTCATTTGTAGTTGAATATGCTTCTCCAAATAATTCAACTAGATTTACAATTTTCTTTTCTTCATCATCTAAAGACATATATCCTTTAAATAGTTTGATATTATCTTCATCGATTTTGAACTCAGATATTGTTCTTTCATAGTTACCATCAGCATTTTTAACCCATTTAGAATATGTTATATATTTAGGTGGTACTTTATCTGTATTTCTAACATATGTTTTACTATTAGATTCTACAACATGTGGATAAAGTGTATCATCTTCTATAATTCCCTCAGCATCTTCATCACGTGTATAAGATATTTCGTTTTTAGCAACCATTTTAGTTAAGTTACCATCATATTTAATACCATTAATAGCTAGCCCACATAACATTGCTGGGATTACTGGACTAAATCCTTTTACTAGTAACATTTTGAATTGTTTAGCTTTATTGCTTTTTAAATCAACTTTACAATCGGCAAGCATTAATGCTTCTTTTCTGAATTCATCATTATTTTTAATATCCTCGATACCTTCCAAGTTTAATCCAGTATCTTCTATTACTTTTGCTATCTTTTCATCATCAGATAGATTTTTCTTAGGAAACTTCCCTATTATGTTTTTTAAACTAAATTTCTTTTCATTGTCTAAGTCTACTACTTTTAAATCTTTTTTCTTTTTCATTTTCATATTCTCCCCTATCAATTTGCTTTATTTTATAAAAAATAATGAGATATGTCAATTCTAATATGATATAATTATCTTAGATATATAAGGAGGATTTATGGTTAAAGAGTTTAAAGAATTTATTTCAAGAGGAAATGTTATTGATTTAGCTGTTGGTGTTATTATAGGTGGTGCTTTTGGAAATATTGTTACTTCACTTGTTAATGACATCATTATGCCAATTATTGGTATGATTATTGGAGGTATTAACTTTAGTAGTCTTTCTATCACTGTTGGTAAAGCATCTATTGCATATGGTAATTTTATTCAAAATGTTATTAACTTCTTAATAATAGCTTTATGTATTTTCTTTGTTGTTAAGTTTATGAATAAACTTGCTAGTTTAAAGAAAAAAGAAGAAAAGCAAGAAGCTGCTAATGAAGAAGCTAAACCTTCTGAAGAAGTATTACTTCTTAAAGAAATTAGAGATTTATTAAAGAAGAAAAAATAATGAAAAAATCTAGAGTTTATTTAGCAATAGCTGTAATTACCTATTTAATATTAATGATTGTAAAAAAATTAGTTGGTATGCCTGACCTAGTATATTTAATGGTTATGGCATTTACTATTGCTGTAGCAATTACTGCAATAAGAGAACAAACTAAAGAAGGAAAATAATCCTTCTTTTTTAATATGTAAAATTAGCACTTACGTATTGACACTGCTAATTAATAAGACTACAATATATAGTGTATTTGATAGGAGGAATATAAATGAAAAAGAAACAATTTAAAGCAGAATCTAAAAAATTATTAAATTTAATGATTAATTCTATTTATACAAATAAGGATATATTTTTAAGAGAATTAATATCTAACTCAAGTGATGCAATAGATAAGTTATATTTTAATTCCTTAACAAATAAGAAATTAAAGGTAGATAAAGATAAACTAGAAATAGATATTAAAATAGATAAAGATGGTAGAAAACTAATTATTTCTGATAATGGTTGTGGTATGTCTAAGGAAGAACTTGAAAATAATTTAGGTACTATAGCTGAATCAGGATCTATGTTATTTAAGAGTGAAAATAAGAATGAAAATATAGATATTATAGGTCAGTTTGGAGTAGGGTTCTATTCAGTATTTATGGTTGCATCTAATGTAGATGTTATAAGTAAAAAATATGATAGTGATGAAGCTAATATTTGGTCTTCTTCTGGAGAAGATGGATATACTATTACTGAAGGTAAGAAGGATACTATAGGTACTGATATCATTATTACTTTAAAAGAAGATGATGATGAATATGAATACTCTAAATACTTAAATGAATATGAAATAGAAGAGTTAATTAAGAAATATTCTAACTATATTCATTATCCAATTAAACTTGAAAAAAATGAGAAATTAGAAGTAATGAATAGTATTACTCCTATATGGAAAAAAGATAAATCATCTATTAAAGATGAAGAATATAATGAATTTTATAAGAGTGCATTTAATGATTATGAAGATCCTTTAGAAGTAATTAATTATAGTGCAGAAGGAACTTCTAACTTTAAAGCCTTATTATTTATTCCTAAACATGCTCCATTTAATCTTTATTCTAAAGATTATAAAAAGGGACTTCAGCTATATTCAAGTGGAGTACTTATAATGGATAAGTGTGAAAACTTAGTTTCCGATGAATTTAGTTTTGTTAAAGGACTTGTTGATAGTGAAGATGTATCTCTTAATATTTCAAGAGAATTATTACAACAAGATAAACAAGTTAGTATAATTGCTAAAAATATTGAAAAGAAGATTACTAAAGAATTAAGTAATATGCTTGAAAATGATAGAGATAAATATAATGAATTCTATAAAGAATTTGGTACTCAAATGAAGATATCATTATATAACTCTTTTGGAGCAAATAAAGATACTTTAGAGGATTTATTAATGTTCTATTCTTCTAAAGAAGATAAACTTGTTACTTTAAAAGAATACTTAGATAATATGAGTGAATCTCAGGATAAGATTTATTATGCAGTAGGGGAAAGCATAGATAAGATAAAACTTCTTCCTCAAGTAGATGAAGTACTTGAAAAAGGATATGAAGTATTATATTTAACTGATTATGCTGATGAATTTGTAATTCAAGTATTAAGAGATTATAAAGAAAAAGAATTTGTAAATGTATCTAATGCTGACTTATCAGTACTTACTGATGAAGAAAAGAAAGAAATAGAAAAGATTAATGAAGATAATAAAGATTTATTAAATAAATTATCCGAACTATTAAAAGATAATGTATCTAAAGTTAAATTTACTAATTCTCTTAAGAACCACCCAGTATGTTTAACAACAGAGGGAAATATTTCAACAGGTATGGAGAAAATCTTAAATTCTATGCCTACTAATGAAAAGTTTACTTCTACAAAAGTATTATCTATAAATATAAATCATCCAATTGCAGATAAATTAAAAGATTTATATAAAAATGATTTAAAAGCATTTGAAGATTATTCTAAAATACTATATGCTCAATCTCGTTTAATAGAAGGGCTTTCTATTGACAATGCAAATGAGATTAGTGATTTAATATGTAATTTACTATCAAAATAAAGTGAAAATATGATATACTTTTACTAGGTGATAAATATGATAGATACTAATGATAAAACTCAAATTGATGCATATAAGGATAAACTTAATTTCTTACAAAAACAAATAACTAATAATGGTTATGATGAAGATAAATTAAGATTTGTTATTACATGTAACATGTTTCCTAAAGATGGTGTTATTTTACCTTCTGGAAAAGAACCTTATGTATTTAAAAATCCAAATTGCTCTTTAGGAGTTGTTGTAAGAGAAAGAATTAAGAAAGTTGATGGAATAAGTGAATACGATACTGAAAAGATGGAAACACTTAAGAATCAATCTGAAAAATATATGCCTTATAGTACAAAGTTTGTATCTGTAGTATATGGTGCTATTAATGGTTTATATGCTGATTATTTTGCTACTAATTTTATAATTATAGATAAGTTTAAAAATATAGTACAAAATAGAAATATATTATCATTAAAACCTGAAACATGTTTATTTGTAAATCAAGTTGAACTTTCTAATGAAGCAGTTATTTTAATAAATGCTGATAAGTATGAAAGTTTAAAAGTAAGATATCCAGAACTAGCTAGATATAATGTAATTCAGTATAAAGGTGATGCTAGTACAGCACTTGCTATGCAACTTGTTAAAGATGATGTAGTACCTGAAAAGATGACTAAGGATTATGTATGTGATTCAGTTACATCTGATAAATTAGTGGATTTTGTTACTGAATACGCATCTAAAAATGGTATTGGTACTGGAAGATATATTGATACAGAATTCTTTAAATCTGATCAAGAAAAAACTACTAAGTTACAACAAATATTTGATGAAGCATTTTATTCATTTTTACTAAAGAGAGTAAATATTCCTGAATCACATTATGCTGAACTTCTAAAAAGATTATGTGAAGGAGATTCATATGACTCAGATAATTTAATTATTCTAGATGGAATAATTGAAAGTATAGGAGCATCTGGAATTCTTTCTATAGTAAATGAATTTAATAGTAAAATAGATGATAATATTAGTAAGGGAATTCATCCTACTAATGAAGGATTACTTGTAAAAGGTAAAATAGAGTTAAATTAACTCTATTTTTTTACGTAAAATATATATCTTGCAAAAATGTTACTTAAATGATATACTTATTTTAGGTGATAATATGAAAAAGAATAAAGAAGAGGCAATTAAGCTTATAAAGAAAAAACTAAATAATGACAGTTACTTAACATATGATGAGATATCTTTAATAACTGGTTATCACACTAAATATTTATTTAAATTAAAAAATGAAATAATTAATGGTACTATTAAGTTAGAACATGGTAATAAGAATAAAAAACCACATAATGCTTTACCAGAAGAAGAAGTACAAAAGATAAGACAGCTATATAGTAGATCTTCTGCAAGTATTAGAAAGTTTTGTAAATTCTATGGTAAACATAGCTACTCATGTATTTATAACATTGTGGAAGATATTGAAAAGGAAAAGAGAAAGTAGTGAACTTTCTCTTTTTTTAGTAGTGTGATATAATTAATATAGAGAATGGATATGACATGATAATATGAGAATATCATTAATTGATTGGAGGATGATTATATGAAATTTAATATTAGAGGTCAAAAAATTACTGTTACAAAGGCTATTAAAAGCTATGTAGAAGAAAAGATAGGAAAACTTGATAAGTATTTTTCTAATCCAGATGATTTAACAGCAAACATTCTTGTAAAAGTAAGAGGTAATGATCAAATAGTAGAAGTTACTATTCCAACAAAGATTGTAGTACTAAGAGCTGAAGAGGCTAATGATGATTTATATGCTTCTATAGATTTAGTACTTAGTAAATTAGAAAGACAAATAAGAAAGAATAAAACTAAGATGTTATCAAAACCTAATAAAGGTAATTTTGATGCATTTAACTTAGATTTTGATGCAATAAAAGAAAAAAATAATAAGATAGTAAAAAGAAAAACTTTAGATACAAAACCTATGAGTGAAGAAGAGGCAATTCTTCAAATGGAACTTGTAGACCATCCATTTTTTATCTTTAGAAATTCTAAAAATGACAATATAGATGTAGTATATAAAAGAAAAGATGGTAATTACGGAATAATCCAAACTAAATAAGGCTTTTAAAGCCTTTTTTTATTATATAAAACCTATAAATCTCTTTTATTTTAAAAGAAAATTTGGTAAAATATTAGTTATATTGGAGGATGATATGATGAATTTTTTAAAGAAAATTTTTAATCATGAATATAAAGAATTAGAATCATTTAAAGTTAAAGCAAATGCTATAGATGCTTTAGATGAAAAAATGAGTAAATTATCTGACGAAGAATTAAAAGGGAAAACTGAAGAGTTTAAAAATAGATTAGCAAATGGTGAAACACTTGAAGATATTTTAGTAGAAGCTTTTGCTGTTGCAAGAGAAGCAGCGTTCCGTGTTAATAATCAAAAACCATTCTATGTACAATTACTTGGTGGTCTTGCTATTCACTATGGTAATATTGCTGAAATGCGTACAGGTGAAGGTAAAACACTTACAGCTATTTTACCAGCTTATGTTAATGCATTAACTGGTGAAGGTGTTCATATAATTACAGTTAATGAATACTTAGCTAGCCGTGATGCTGAATGGAACGGAAATATATTTAGATTTCTAGGATTAACAGTAGGAGTAAACTTAAGAGACTTAACTCCAAGTGAGAAAAAAGAAGTTTATAACTGTGATATCGTTTATTCTACAAATAATGAAATAGGTTTTGACTATTTAAGAGATAATATGGCTATTAAAGCTGAACATAGAGTACAAAGACCATTCAACTTTGTTATCATTGATGAAGTTGACTCTGTTTTAATAGATGAAGCTAGAACTCCACTTATTATTTCAGGAGGTTCTTTATCTTCTCAAAATCTTTATATGCAAGCTGATAAGTTTGCTAAATCATTAAAAGAAAATGATGGTTATATATATGATGAAAAAACTAATAATGCAACACTTGATAAAGTAGGTGTTGATAAAGCTGAAAAAGTATTTAAAGTAGATAACTTATTTGATTTAAATAATACTAATTTAGTACATTTTATTAATCAAGCATTAAGAGCTAACTACTGTATGAAAAATGATGTTGACTATGTAGTAGAAGATGGAAAAGTTGTTATAGTAGATCCATTTACTGGAAGACTTATGCATGGTAGAGCTTACTCAGATGGTCTTCATCAAGCAATTGAAGCTAAAGAAGGAGTAGAAATTCAACAAGAAACTAAAACTTTAGCAACAATTACATTCCAAAACTTATTTAGAATGTATAAAAAAATCTCTGGTATGACAGGTACTGCTAAAACAGAAGAAGAAGAGTTTAGAGAAATTTATAACATGTATGTTATAAGTATTCCTACTAATAAACCTATTGCTAGAGTTGATTATGGTGATTTAATTTATGCTACTAAAGCTGGTAAATATAAAGCTATAGTAAAAGAAATTAAAGCTAGACATGCTGAAGGACAACCAGTACTAGTAGGTACAGTAGCAGTTGAAACTTCAGAATTAATATCTAATATGCTTAAAAATGAACATATTCCTCATGAAGTATTAAATGCTAAGAATCATGCTAGAGAAAGTGAACTTATTTCTCATGCTGGTGAAAAAGGTGCTGTTACAATAGCTACTAACATGGCTGGTCGTGGTGCCGATATTAAACTAGGTGAGGGAGTAAAAGAACTTGGTGGTCTTGCAGTGCTAGGTACTGAAAGACATGAATCTAGACGTATTGATAATCAGCTTAGAGGACGTTCTGGACGTCAAGGAGATCCAGGATTTTCTCAATTCTTTGTATCATTTGAAGATGATATTATGGTTAGATTTGGTACTGATAGAGCTAAAGGCTTACTACAAAGTTTAGGATTCTCTGATGATGTAGCAATTAGACATAAGCTTCTATCTAACTCTATAGAACAAGCTCAAAAGAGAGTTGAAGGAACTAACTATGATATAAGAAAAACACTTCTTGAATATGATGATGTTATAAGCAAACAAAGAGAAGAAATCTATGGAAGAAGAAATCAAATACTAGATCAAGAATCTATTCATGATGTAGTACTTAAATCTATGGATAACTTTATTTATGATATAGTATTCTCTCATATGGCACCTGAAAATATGCTTACAGATGCTGACTTTGATGAAATACTTGAATATGTTAATACTAACTTATTAGTTAAATCTATTTCAAGAGATGAAGTAGTAAATCTAGAACCAGAAGCAGTAGTATCATATATCTATGATAAAGTAACTAAAGAATACGAAGATAAATTAAATGAACTTCCTTTAGATCTTCAAAATGAATTTGAAAAAGCAATTGCTTTAAGAGTAATTGATACTTACTGGATGGAACACATTAACTCTATGTCTATCTTAAGAGAAGGTATTCACTTAAGAGGATATGCTAATGAAAATCCTTTAAGAGCATATACTAATGAAGGATTCCAATTATTTGAAGATTTACTAATGAACATAGATAAACAAACAACTATATTCCTTATAAAAGCTGAAATAAGACAAAACGTAGAAAGAAAACAAGTAGTAAAACCAACATTAACAAATGATGGTAAAGAATCTGCTAAGAAATCTCCTAAAAAGGTAGAAAAAGTTTCTCGTAACGGTTTATGCCCATGTGGATCGGGAAAGAAATATAAACAGTGCTGTGGAAAGTAACTCGCAAAACCTTATAAAATAAGGAAAAACGCGAGTTTTTTCTTTTCGAAAAAAATTGTGAGTTTATATGCTTTGAATTATTTTAGATACCTATTCACAGTTGTTTTAAAAGATAATAAATATGGTATAATCAGTTTGAGGATGATAATATGATAGATTTTTACATACACCAAATTGGAAACATACAAAATGAAAAAACTTATAAAAGATTGATAAATATATTAAAAAGTCAAACTATATTTTCTAGAGATTTTTTGGAGAAACAAGGAATAAAATTTGAAAATGATAATGCAACATTCAAATTTGATATACCAGAAAATAAAAAGTGGATGTACTATGAAGATGATATTCATAAAGATAGAGTATCGTTATCTGATCCACAAAATAGATTTATAAAAGAAGCCATTGAAAAGAAAAAACACCAAATGTTTACTTGCTTTGATTACGATTATATTGCTTTTGCTGTTTCTAGAGATGTTCCAATAGTACCAAAAGAAGAAACTCACGGACTATCTTTAGGAGAAGTACAAGTTAAAGATAAAGTGGATTCCCAATACATTGTTGGTTTAATATTACCAATGACTGAAGAGCAAGTGCAAGATGAAAAAAATGTACAAATAGTTGAAGCGTTTGCAAGTCTATGTGAAAAAAATGGTTTTCCATTAGATATTTATAATTACGAAGGTGTTTTATTGGATAAAAAGAAACAAATCAAATCAATGTAATGTTATTGCCAAAATTTTTCGAAAAATCATTAAAAACATATTTTAGATACTCTGAAATTTTGTAAAAAAAGACTATTCAAAGATATTTTGGATAGTTTTTTTGATCATTGAATAGTAATATCCCGATTAGTTATAAACATAGAAAAGTATGGTATACTATTTATTGAAAGTATGGTGTTGAAAGTATGGCTTTTGATTATAAAAAAGAATATAAAGAAATTTATATGCCTAAAAATAAACCAAGTATAATTAATATACCTAAAATGAATTATATAGCAATAAGAGGTAATGGTAATCCAAATGAAGAAAATGGAGATTACCAAAAGACAATTGGATTACTATATGGTGTTGCATATACAATTAAAATGAGTTATAAGGGGACATACAAAATAGATGGATTCTTTGAATATGTTGTTCCACCACTAGAGGGATTTTGGTGGCAAGATGGATTAAAAGAAAGTATTGATTATAATAACAAAGGTGCAATGCACTTTATTTCAATAATAAGATTACCAGATTTCGTTACTAAAGAAGATTTTGATTGGGCTATAGAAGAAGCAACTAAAAAGAAAAAAATGGATTTTTCTAGAGTTGAATTTTTAACTTATGATGAGGGGTTATGTGTTCAATGTATGCATAATGGTTCATATGATGATGAACCTGCTACTGTTGAATTAATGCATAATTATATGAAAGAAAATGGATATGTACTTGATATAACAGATGAAAGATATCATCATGAAATATATTTAAGTGATCCAAGAAAATGTGATGCTAATAAATTAAAAACTGTAATTAGACATCCAATTAAGAAAAAATAGAGGTGTATTTATGATAAGAGAAAAGCTCACATCAGAAAAATTATCTAAAAGAATAATTGTTTTATCTATATTATTTATAATAATATTTTTTGGAGTAACTATTCTTAGCTATTTTATATTACCTGAAGGATTTTTATTAAATAAAAATAATACTGCTGACTTTAATACATCAACTAATGTTTTTTTATCAACCATTCAAATATTTGCTTGGAATATGATTAGTGTATTAGCAATAATTATTGGTAGTTTATTTAGTAAAAGAAATAACGAAAAACAGAATTATTTATCACTTTCATATCATGTGTTCTTTATAGTAATTTCCATGGCAGCCATAACACTTGGAACTTGGTCATTTACTGTAACCACAGAATCAGTACCGTTAATTGATAGAATTATTTCAATGTTCAATATTACTAAACGAGCAGGGTTAATTGAATTATATGGAACATTATTAATAACCTGTTCATTATCTAATAAAGCATTGGTAATGACAACAAAGAATAAAACAGTAACCAGAAAAATTAAAGATATAAAATGGAATAAAAATGAAATAATATGTGCAATTATTGGTTTTATGCTGATGCTTATAGCAGCATTTGTTGAAAGTAAATCGATAATTGGATAATTTTATAAGTAATCGTAATATTTTTGTTGAAAAATCTACACTTTTACCTACACTTTTTTGATAAAAAAGAAGACTTCGCGATGTGATATAATATAATTGTGAGGAGTTAAATAAAATGAATGAGTTTATTAATTTAGATGAAAAAAATATTGATGATGAACATATTTGTTGTGCAATAGGTGATCCTAAACATCAAGATGGTGTTGATAAAAAGAAAGAATGGATTAAAAGCAAATTAAAGGATGGTCATGTATTTAGAAAGTTAAATGCAAGAGGTAAAATCTTTATTGAATATGAACCAATTGAAACTGCTTGGGTTCCTATTAACGGAAAGAATTATATGCATATTTATTGCTTATGGGTAGCAGGTAGTTTTAAAGGAAAAGGTATTGGTAAAGAATTATTAGAATATGCTATTGAAGATGCTAAATCTAAAAAAATGAGTGGTGTTTGTACATTAGTATCACAAAAGAAAAAACCATTTATTGGAGATAAAAAATTCTTTGAACATTATGGATTTAAAGTTGTAGATACAATCAACGATTATGAATTAATAGCACTTTCTTTTGATGGTAAAGAAACACCTAAATTTAGTGATAGTGCTAGAAAAATGGAAATTGATAGTCAAGATTTTACTATTTATTATTCTAATGAATGTCCTTATGTAGAATATGAAGTTAAAGAGTTATCTGATTATGCAAAAGATAAAGGTATTAAATTAAATTTTATAAAAATAGATTCATTAGAAAAAGCAAAAAATGCTCCTTGTATATTTAATAACTGGGCTAATTTCTATAAAGGTAAATTTATATCTAATACAATATTAAATGCAAATGCATTTGAAAAACTTATTAAATAAAAAGAGTTCGGAAAATTTTGATATAGCGAACTAATTATTTGCTTCCCGTTTTATACAGTAGTACAAGCTGTAATCAAAGCTAAAAAGGAAAATAAGTAATAATAAAGGCTAGAGAAATCTAGTCTTTTTTTGTAGTGTTAATAATATTACGAACAAAATAATTTAGAAAATGTATGGTATAATTATATAGAGTGATAAGTATGAAAGAGATTTTAAATAATATTAGAAAAGTTGATACTAATTTAAGAACTAAAAATAAAATAATTAATACTTTATTGATATTTATACTTGGAATAGCACTTGGAATTTTTTCAAAATGGTTAGATAATTTAACTATTGATAGTAATATATGGTGGATGAATATTATTGAAAAATTTGATTTAAATAATTTTTTTTCAGAAATGGCTGTTTGGCTATTTATAGCTGTTGCAATTTCAGTATTTAGTAAATCACCTATAAGAGCAAGTATCAATGTTTTTTTGTTTTTTGTAGGTATGTGTATTAGTTATCATTTATATACTATTATGTTTAGTGGATTTAATCCTAGAAACTATATGATAATATGGTATGGATTTACTATTATTTCTCCTCTACTTGCATATATATGTTGGTATAGTAAAAGCGAGAGTAAATTATCAATTATAATTAGCAGTTTAATAATGTTTGTTATGTTTGCAAGTTGCTTTAATCTTGGAATGATATACTTTGATTTTAGAGGTATTTTATATACAATAACATTTATTGCGACTTGTATAGTATTATATAAGAAACCAATTAATTTAGGAATTAGTTTAGTAATAGGTTTAATATTAGCATTTATGATAAGAATACCATTTATAAGTGGTTAATTATAGAGGTGATTCAAATGGAATTAATTAAGTTAAGAGATAAAGATATAAATGAATAAAAGACTAG
>JAEEGJ010006336.1_pt1 | contig 35640 bp, 25 predicted proteins | sample 8958761 | NCBI WGS metagenome assembly JAEEGJ01 (sample SAMN16246546, study PRJNA631951) | gut metagenome | biome: gut microbiome; feature: rumen; material: RS-attached | host: Bos | place: Iran: Karaj | collected 2018-10
CAAGAATTTTGTCCATCGGTTTATATGCCATTGGCGCTTCGTCGATGGTTTCGGTCGAGACGCTTGTCGTGTAAATGCCTTTCATGGATTTTTTGAAATCTTCCATTTTCAGGCTTTCGCGGGCTTGTGTGCGGCTCATGAGGCGACCTGCTCCGTGCGGCCCTGACATGTTTGCGGCGGTGTTGCCCTTGCCGCAAACGATAAGCGAACCATCTCGCATGTTCATCGGGATGATGGCACGCTCTCCGTCGTGCAAGCGGATAGAGCCTTTTCGGATGACGCGGTCAACGGTATCGATGTAATTGTGGAGCGTCTCGAATTCGTCAAGAACGTGCTTGCGTTTGATGCCGAGCGCATCGCAGATTGTATCCATCATGGCACGGCGATTCCAATGGGCGAACTGTTCCGCGATTTGGACATCGTGGATGTAATGGTCAAGAGCTTCGCCTTCGAGCCATGCCAAATGATCCGGGATTTTTAGCGGCTGTTCGTCTGGGGCTGTGTGGTTTTCTTGTACGAACTTGATGTATTTTTCGCGTTCGTCTTTTGCACGTTCATCACGCTGGAGGCATGCTTGCTTTTGATGGTATTTGCAAATTTCAACGCCCAAATGCCGAGAACCGGAGTGAATGACGATGTAATGGTCGCCTTTTTCATCGACATCAACTTCGATAAAATGGTTGCCGCCGCCAAGCGTGCCGACGGACAACTTTAAATATTCTTCGTTTGCGGGCGTGAAAATTCCCGTGAAATCCACATTGTCCGCGTAGGGATACGGCTCACGCCTGTGCGAACAGCCGTGCGGAATTTCGTGACGAATCAGCTTGTCGAGCGTCTTGAAGTCGAATGCAAAACTCTTCGCAATTTTACGCACCAACATGCCGCAATTCAAATCGACACCGACCAAATTCGGGATGACCTTGCCCGCGATGGATTGCGTGTAGCCAATAACGCAACCGACTCCGGCATGTACGTCTGGCATGATGGCGATATTCGCCCCTTCGACATACGGAATGTTGAGCAAATCAGTCAGTTGTTGGACGGAAGCCTCCTCCAGTTCAGATTTGTCGCTCAAATAAACTGATGCCTTGCCGTATTTGCCTTCGATGGTGAACATGTGTGAGCCCTCTTTGATTGTTTTTTGTAAAGATATAATTTTATACTGTCGTAAAATGACATGTTGAAAAAATAAAGTCGATGTGGCGTAAATTTAGTCTTGCCTCAATTCAAAAGGTGCCGTTGTAGGACAATAACTAAATAAATAATCGCTGTTCTTTTGAAACGCCAACGAGGCATGGGGAAATTTCATTTTTCTCGTATAGATTTACATACTAAAACGACGAGAGTGGCGATTTAGTATGTAAATAGTATTTGTTTAGTTTATTTGAATACATACTATTTTTAATTTATGGCGTTTTAGTATGTAATTTACGTACAAAGGAATAGTGTTTTTTGCGCTTTTTGAGCTTCGGAATCCGCAAAACGGCCCGCAATCCCCCAATAAGACATTTATTTCACCCTGTTCAGTCCAATTTTTACATACTAACACCTATGTTTTTTTATTTTAGTATGTAACGGGTGCTTTTATCCGCCCTAACGAATGCTTTTATGACTCCGTTAGAGTATATTTGTATGCAAGTTAAACAAGCTGACCGATTGCGTTAGCGACAATAATCCGCCCAAGAGGTAGAGCAATAAGGCTTAATGCTGTCGGGTAGAGATTCTAAATCGATACCGGTACCGTTGAGGACTATTTTTTTGAGCTTCGTGAGCTTGCTTAAATCTGGAAGACTAGTAATGTGTTTAAGATCCTCTAGTCTTATAATCTCAAGGTTCGTCATATCTTCAATGAACGAAATATCATCCAGCTTATTTATTCGCCAAAGTTCAATCTCATGAAGATTCTTAAGTTTTGCCAATTCATGCAAGTCGTTATTTGAATTCCAAAGAAGTGCCAGTTTTTCCAGATTCATCTTATGAAGGAACGAAAAGTCCGCAATCTTAATTCCCCTTAAAGTCAAGTCCTTGAGCTTAGGAAGTTGACTCAACAATTCAAGATTCTTTTTCGCTTTCTTGCCTAGCCATAAGCTCTTCAGATTTACATATTTCAAAAGCCATGCGCAGTCAAATACGATTCCCGGTCCCATCGTATCAGCTGTAATGAGCAAATCTTCCAAATCGTCTGAAAGATATTTGATGAATTCGTAGTTTCTCAAATCAAAACAATCGATATAAAATTGTTTTAATCGTAATCGGGCCAGCACATCAAAATTAATCTTTTGTTGATCATTTCTGAAATCTATACGGTCGATACAAAGGTTTTTCAGATGAGGCATTTTCAAGAGGAACGAAATATCTACTTTATCTTCATCATAAAAACCAAAAAGCCTGAAAGTGATGTCTGGTCGTAAATAAAGAATCTCGTCTATTATCTGGTATGCTTTGTCTGGCAATAAATATGAAATCTGAATACGTTCAATTTTCTTGTTGTCAACGATTGCACGGATTATCTGGTCATCAATGTCCTTATACCCGAGAAACTCGAAACAACCGTCAGTCCGTGTCTCGTTCGTTACATGAACCAAGTTTGTATGATTTATATAAGCTCCCATTATAGTTTTCCTTTGCTTCCAGTAGCAAAAATACCTATGCCTGAATCAGACTGACTCCAGCTCTCGTCCAATGCGGTGCAATTCATCGCTGATCTTCTTTCTTCGGGCGACAGATGGCTTTTTAGAACCGTTTATATAGGCTGCAAAAAGTGGTTGTGGAATGCCAAGCCTCCGAGCAAAAGCTGCGGCATTCAGCTCCGGGAACATCCAAAAGACTCTTCCCACAGGGTTCATCTTTTTGGGGGCGAAAAATCCAGAAAGCTCAAGACCTTCGTCAAGATCGTCAAACCACACTCCGTCGAGATCCACGCGGCAGTTCTCCAACTGTGCTCTTGTCGCGTTTCTGAGCGGTTCATAATCGCGGATGAGTTCTCGACCGACACGGCCATCGTTCAGTTCGACACAGACAGCATCATCATCTACCCAGATTCTTTTTACATCTTTTTCAGTAATTTCCATCTTGACCTCACTTGTCGAATGTTTCATGCCACTTGGTTTCGATAAGTTCGCGGTTTTCTTCTGCGAGTGCTGTTGCCTTTTTCAAGTCCGCAGCGGAAAGCCTGCCAGGAAGCTTCACAACCGCCTTGCCATCAATGATCTCTATTTTTGCTTTCTTCCCTTGACGCATTACGTGGACGTGCACTGGCTCATGTTCGTTCATGTAGAAGAAGAAAGAAAAACCGTTTTTTTCGAATACCTTGCCCATACTTTAATATAGGTTATTATTTAATAACCGTCAATACTTTTCTTGTTTAACCCTGCTCAAAATGGGATTCAATGAGACCTTTTTGTTGAATTATTCCACTGTGGCAAAATACTCATCTGCCTTGATCACGGCTTCGAGAATCTGCTTAAAGTGCTCTAAACTCTTGATTCTAAAATCATAGTAGCCGTAGCCGGGTTCGACGCTATCAAATTCAGGTTCGCCAAAAGCGTTTTGGGGCAAGTATCCGTGAAAGCAGATGCCGGGTGTCCCGTATGTATGGTAAAATTCGTTGATTTCGAATACGCGAGAGTACCAGCAGATAAATCTTTTGCGGCGGAAAACTTTTTTGATTTCATGACCGTTTTCATCTATGATTGTTTCGCAGGGTGTTGTTTCGTTGACAAGTCGGTGCAGGAATTTCTTCAAGAACTTATCAATGTTTTGCCATCGCAATGATTGCGGAAAATCGTTTTCTGAATATTCTTTTTGCATTTTGTATTATCCTTTTGATCAAATATATAATCTTGTAATGTCTAATTCTGACATTTTAACCATGAGATAAAAACTTTCTCGTCAAAGTAATTCTATAGTTGGCAAAATAAACGTATTTGCAAACAACTGATTGCAAAATTTGCAAAGTTTTGCTTTTCGATTTTTTTCGTTGTAGATTAGAGCCTCTAAACTTAACGGAGGTACAACAATGAATCAATTTATTTCAGAAACCTTGAAAGGAAAAACCTACATAGATCCGAGAACCGATACGGGATTCAAGAGCTTGTTCGCAAGCAAGGATGCTATCAAGGATTTTGTTGATGGAATCTTGCAGCTGAAGGGTGATGACCAAATCAAGGATTTGAACTATTCGTTTGAACATACGTTACGGTTTATGATTCCTGAAGAACGTAAGGTCATCTTGGATGCGTTTGCAACTACGGGTTCTAAGCGTTTTCTCAATATTGAAATGCAGAAGGCAGATCACAGTTTCTTTATCGACCGTACTATATTGTACAAAGCGTTCTTGATTATTAATGGTAAGCACGAAATGGAAAAAACGGAAGAGTTCAAGGCTCTTTCAAAAGAAGAAAAAGAATACAGGCGTTATGAAATCCCTGAAACTGTTTCCATTTGGATTTGCGACTTTGAATTGCCTCGCCGCATGAAAAATTACATCGATGAATGGGCTATTTATAGCAAGGAAATGCTGAATAGTGGAATCATAGAGACTGTTTTTCCTAAAAATAAGTATATTATTGTATGTCTGCCGAAGTTCAATAAAACCGCAGACGAGGTAAAAGACCCTGTTGACGCTTGGCTCTACGTGCTCAAGCATGCACATGAGGGCGATCCGCTCCCGGACTTTGGGAACGGAATCGTCAACGAAGCCTTGAAACGCATCAAAATCGAGAACTTGGACAAAACCACCTTGACCGAACTGGAGCGAGAAATGATTGCAAAAGAAGAGATTGAATGCCGTTTGGCTGGTGCTAAAATTGAAACTCGCTATGAAATGGTCGATGCGATGCTTGCTAATGATATTCCTATCGAGAAAATCGCGGTCATTTCAGGAATTCCGCAGGAAGAAATACGGAAGCGTCGAACTCAACGCTAATGTCCTGAATGTTTTTGGGCAGACTGCTTTTTTGCCCGTTTCTGTCAGGCTGCTACTTTAGCCTTGCTCCGTTCACTTTACTGATTTCTCCGTTGAAATAGACGAAGTCGCCGTCTTTGTTTCCCTTCGCTCATAAAATTTACCAGAACAGATTTTTGTAACTCGTACCGAGCGCGTTCGCGAGACGGTGTGCCATTTTGCGCCCTATTGGAGTCTTGCCTCTCTCCATCGAGGATATCTGCTGTTTTGTAATTCCCACTTTTTCGGCGAGTGCTTGTTGTGTGTATCCGAAGGTTGTTCGGAGAAGTTTCAGGGATTCTGCGGGTGTGGTATCCGAGCGAATCTGTTTCGCTAGTTCTGTATCGTCCCATTCAACGTACTCCTCGTCGTCGATGTCACTCTTGATTTCCTCGACGTCTGGAAACGCTGATTTCAGGTACAAAACAAGGTGGTCGGGAATGTTCTTGCCTTCGAATGTGAAGACTGTTCCCCCTGCGATTTTGCTAGTAAGGCGCATTTTCACGGCTTCCAACATAAGTGACCTCCAGTTCAATTCCTTTTTGGGTTTCTATCCAACATGCGGCCCAGTGATACGAAAGATGGCAGTGGTAGGTGTTTGTTCCTGTTAGTTTTTTGTAATTGGGCCATCCTTGAAGCACTGGTCCCTTTTCCTTTAGGTCGTTAACAAGCTTGTCGAAAAGAATTTTTTCTTTTCTTGGAAGTTGCGTTACAGCCTTGAGGATTTTCTTCTTGAGAATTACCTTCATATTTCAATATATAATATTTGTTTACTTTTGTCAATATTTTTTGTTTACTTTTGCTTTTGCGACCACCAAAGGAATCCCTATAAAACAAAACTATTTGTCAATTATGTGCCATGGCTTTTCTTGCGTTGCAGCGTATTTCTTTGCATCGGAATAAAACCAATATCCGTCATGAGGACCAGACCAATCAGAAAGCTTTTTACTTTTCTGATATTTTATATTGCAATTTCTTTGCGTTTCTTCTGGTGCTTTGGGATCAATTTTTCTAAGTTCCGCTTTTTCTCTTGAGCGGCGAATTTGCGTGGAATCGTTTTTCCATTGCCGCATGCTTTTTAAAGAAACCATGCAGATTGTAGAACGGTACGATTTTCGATGACTTTTGGACATGTTTATACCTATTTGTGTTTTTTTCACAAATATATATCGCTGTTCTACAGCGGTGCAAGGGGGCTAACTTCGTGCGTTTCCCATATTTGTAATATGGATTATTCAACTGTCGTATTTTAACGATATGATCATAAATCGCAAAAAAATGCTTCTATGTGGATTTTTTTTATTTCCTTTTTTACTTGCTGTGTTAAATTTTGACAATTAAAAAGATATATATTGATTGTATGACCCCAGAAGAAATAAAAAAATATAACGAACAATCAAAAAGGGAGTTTGAAAAATCTTCCGTGTTTGATGTTTTTAAATATAATGAGCCTCTGCCTGGTGTAGTCAAATGGGGCTTGTTTTTTCCATTATTTCTTTTTATTGCAGGAATTTCGGTTCCTTTTTTTACGGATGAACTTTATGCAATGTGGTTCGCCCTGGTTCCTTTTTATGCGTATAGTTATTTTGCAGTTTGTGTTAACAATGAAAAAATTAGAGAAAAGGTTGTGGAAACGATGGCGGCTGTTTGTGGGGCTTCGATAATTTTAGCATTGATTCGTGGATATTTTTTGTATGACATGGACACGAATTTTGCTACTACAACCTTGATGGGACTCTTTAATATTCCTGCATCTTTTGCGTCTACCATAGGTCTTTATTTTTTGAAAGATATCTTTTAAAAAAGATGGGTTAAAAGTGCAAAAAAGGAGTTTTAAATCCGCTCAAAAAGTGTTCTTGTAAGACTTATATTTAAAAGTACATTCTTTTCTACTTTACCCCAGCTCCGTTCACTTTGCTAATTTTCCCGTCAAAATAGACGAAGTCGCTGTCTTTGTTTTTCCACACGGCGCGGAAAACGGTCGGGCGCTTGATACCGTCCGAGTATTCCTTGTAATTTTCGCATTGCGCTTCCCAGGGGGTGTATTCGATAGTGCCATCGGGTGAAATTTGACCGCGGTCATTTGTTGTAAACGAGGTCATTTCGTAAGCGTCGTTGAAGTGGAAAATGCCGGTTGCAGTTACGCCTTTGTTTGTAATTGTAGCTTCTACGGAGTGCTCGTCAATTTGCTTGAACGTGATGAAATCTTTCAGGAGTGCTTCTGGCAAAAAGAATGCTTCGGCGAGATAGGTGATGAGGCAGGCCTTGTCCATTGCGGGGCCGGTCTGGTCGAATAGCGTAACGAGCTTTGCTAGGACGCCTTTCATGCCGCCTTTGCCGTTCATGTAATAATCGTAGCCTTGGAATGGGATGCCGAACATTTTGCTGTCGATGAACGCGAGCCTGTCCGGCGAATCGGCAAAATCTACATGCGTGTAGTCGATTTTGAGTCGCGGCTTGTTTACGCCCATGCCAAAATCGACATCTTTGTATTCCATAGTTAAGTGCGTGCGTCTTTCGCTGTCGATGTAGCCGCACGTTTCTAGATATTTTTGAATGAGGGGCGGAAGGCTTGCTATGGCCGCAGAGTCTAGCGTTCTGGCGAGTGCTGCGGAACTTTCGTTGTTTACGTTTGTTAGAGCCACGGCTCTTTGCAATCTTGCTTCAATATCGTTCTGAAACTGCGTTTTGACGGGCGAATAGGGAATGTTGAACCAAATTGCCAAAAGCAAAATGATGGCGGCGATGATAATCAGGATAGTCATGAAAAATCTCTTTGCGGGTTTCATTTTTTGCATGATTTTTTTTGAATGTTTGAAATTAATTGGAACAACCTTTTGTAGGGTCAATTTTAGAATCATTTACAAGACTGTTGATTTTTTTTACTAAACGTCGGGCGTTGGGATGAAATTCATCAATGTCTGGAAGGTGCAATTTTATTGTTGTTGCGTTTTTATTGTTGACAAGGTCAATAGTTGCTGATGGATGAAGGCACATATCTGCAAAAGGGCTATATTCAATCTCTTGTTGATAGTAGGTGATTTCTTCAATGATGTCTTGGATCAAGTCTAGAGGCAAATCGTTGCGGTAACATGAATCTATTTCCGGATTGTTGCCGCCAATATATTTGCTTTCGATTGTTTTTAAGATAATAGAATCTTTATATACAGATATATTCGCTGTGAACTCTCTTACTCCGTTTTGTATTGATGCAAATACATTGATGTCACTGTTTTTATCGGCTTCTGGGTGGTCTGTATAAAATTCATTTATGGATAGTTCTTCTTGTTCCGTTTGAAAAACGAATCCAAAAGCACGATTGTATAGAAATTCAAAACCTGAAAGGATTAAGAAAAATGTAACAAAAGAAATGATGAGATAACGGACTCTTTGTTTTTTTGTTTTTTTGCATGTAGTAAAGAAAAATGTAGATAAAGGAAGAAATGCGACGGTAAGTCCGCAAGCGTAGCAAGCTAAAATATATGTTTGCTGTGTGGAATACGACTCATCGATCGCAAATGTAATGAAAAACGAAAGAATGTCGGCAATGAATATGGCTAGTAGAATTGATACGATTCTCCCCGTAATGAGAAATGCCCTGTGATGCTTGGTAGAAATGTTCGCGAAAACGCCTAATAAAAAGGGAATTATTGCGAAAATGACAATAAGTACAAGTTTTGCAATAGTCATGAATAATGTTTCAGTCGGTTCCATAATTTCATTCCTTGTTGATCGGTTTTGTATGGTATAGTTTATTCTTAATGTTTTCCCGTGACATGTTCCATGCTATGGCATCGATAATTAAAAGTACGACGACAATTGGCTCTCCAATTAGCAAAACCATTTCGCCTAAGATTCCTGCGAATTCTCCTACGGCGGTATTGAAGTCGTAGATGGCAAAGCCTAATATCAAAAGGCCGATGAGGATGTCTGCGATGGCAAACAGCAAATAGGGGGATGCATTCTTTGCAAATTTTTTAAGAATCTTTGCTATGGCAAACGAAGATAACGTAATTATTATGATTGCAAACATTAAAGTTGAATTCATAATTTCTCCGTTTAGAATAAATCCAACGTGCTGTCCAGATAAATTTCTTCGCGAACTTTAAGCTGGTGCTCGGGTTTGGTCATGTAATAAAGTAGAAATTCCAAAATGAGTGCGCTGCCGAGGCTGCGTCCTTCGATTTTGAAATGTCGGAATCCCGCAGGTGCGTAGATGTTTTGAATGTCCTCGATTCCGATGAAACCTGGATTCTTCATGGTGTCGGAGAAGCGGTAGCCCCTCTGGGCTGTGGGCGAGACGCATTTGTGGTCTTCGCAGTTTTCGCCGAGGCTTTTCTGGCTTACGTTCTCATAGCATTTTTTGCGGTCGGGGCATCCGAACCAGCAGCATTCATTGCACAGAAATTCGACCTTTTGCTTTTGCGCATCCGTGAGCGTGTTCAATTTGTCGAATTGCTTGTTCAGGCGGAAGTCCGGCACCACATAGCGGAATTCTTCGCGGTTCAGCTCTGCTTTGAACTGCTCAAAATCTGTGATGACTTTTGTTGTTGAGGAGACAAAGTAATAATTGGGATATTTTGATTTGATGTAATTTAGCAACAGGTCGGAATGAATGATGATGCCGTTTTGAACCGCGCGCTTTTCTTTTGCATCGGGATTCTCGCTTTTGCCTTGGTCCGCGTACATTTCTTTTGCATCGGAAATTTCACGATTCTTGTTGGCATTTTGGTTCGCATGCTTTTCGCCGGCGTTTTGAAATGTGCGAGTCTCGTTTGTGCTGGAATCTGCACCATTTTCGAACATTTCGCACAACTTATTGCACTTTCTATCGGCGAGATGTTCTTCGCGAATCAATGAATTGCTGAAAGTGAGCCTCGCGGAAATTTCATATTCCCGCATGAGTTTCGCGACTTTCTGTGGCTCTGCTTCGCCAAAACCGACGCGTCCGCCGCCCCAAATGCTGTCGCTTGGCGCCCCATAAATAGAACCGATTTCGCACCAGTCGTAAAAATATTCCCGGTGCTCGCGGAATAGCGGCAAAAACGCCTTGTACAAGTCGTAAAATTCGAACAGCCCGGGAAGGTGGTAGAATATGCTCATGTCCATTTTTGCAAGATTGGAATCATTTGAATGGGAAAGGGGTTAGCGGTAATATACGTATTTTCGCTGCTTAAAAAGTAGTTTCTGTATGGCAAAATAGTAGTATATTATGGGAAGAGGATTACGTTATGAAACTCGTTAGTACAGATTTTTCAAATTTGGGAAAAAAGACCATATACGACTTCGGGGATGACGAAGCTATCGATGAGCTTTTGAAAGACGAATCATCAACTAGAGATGAAATCACTAGAGAATTTTTTGACGACGCTGAACATTTGGTTCGTTTCCAATGGATGAAAAATTTAGCGGGTATGTTGCTGTATTCAGATCCGAATGCCAAAAAATTCTTTAAAGCAATAGAAAAAGAATTTCAAAAATACTACAAACATCGTGAAGAAATGGCAAAAAAAGGCATTATCATAGATTGAGTTGTAAAAGAATGCGTGTGGGGCTTATGGCGTATAGCTACCGGATAGATTGCTAATCTTTTTTGAAAAATTTTGAAGAAATATTAAAATGTCATAATGTGACATTCTTTAAACCTATATTTGTCATGTAACCCTCAGAAAGGAGGCCTACAATGGCAAATGAAATGTTTTATGTCAAGGTTGAAACTCCCAAAAACGCTACTGTTTACGCATTTTCTCGTAGTGTAACGGGTATTCTCGATTATGCGGGTACGGCCCCTGCTGCAGAATATGAATTTTCGCACATGCAGTGCGTCGAAGGCAGTGCCTATTTTACGCCTTCGTGGTACACCTATTTGCCCAAGGAATTGCAGGCGACTGTCAATGTCTATTTGCCGCACGATGTCGAGAATCTGGATGCCTCTCAGTATTCGTTCTTGTTGCATGTGGGGGCTTTGTTGCTTGCGGTTCAAGAACGTGATGGTTTGCTTGTGGCGGAACTTTTGCGTCGCCGTCCGACGGTGTTTGCAAACTTCTTGCCGCTCGTGCTGCATCTCGTAAAGCCTGTGGCGGCGGAGGCTTTGTTTGCAAATGTCTATGGCGGTTTCCGTGGTGACAGCGGATTTGAACAAGTTTACAAGGCGAATGCTCCGATTGCAACGGGCGAAACTGATGTTGCTGCGATTCTCTTTGCCGCAGCCCACGATGCTTTACAGCCGAATCCCGAAAAGGAATCGCCAGAAGAAATGTTCATCCGCTATTTCCGCGAAACTGATTCGTTTGACTTTACAATTGGCATTGTCGGTGCAACAAATCATCCGTGGGTAGCGGGCATTGAAAAGTTTGAATCTGCGGCAAAGGCTGCTGCGGCGTTCCATTTCTTCGACGATTCGACTAAAGTTGCGGCTAAAAGTCTGGCGATTTACGATTCGCTTTCGGCAAAAGTGCAAGCGGAACAGTACAACCCGCATGACCATAACGCCATTAGCGTGAGCATTGACGATTTGGGTGCCAAGCTCAAGGGTATGCAGGCCAAGAGCAAGGCCGGGTATTTGCGCGCAACGGCTGCCGCGATTTTGCGTAAGGCTCGTCCGAATTTATTCGCTTATGATTCCAAGCTGTGGCGTTTGGGGGCGAATCCCGATTACTTCGAAAACGCGATTGTATTGCGGATAAAGTTTTAATTGCGGACTCGTCTAAAAGCTGAGTCGCAGTTGCTTTGGCGAAATTTACACCTCATCCAAAAATTCCCGCCTCAAGTCTCGTTTTTTGAGTGAGGGGCGGGAATTTCATCGGTCCATCAACCAATTTACTTTTGGCTCAAAATAGCGCGGAGTTCGTCGGCGGCTTTTTGCAAGTCGTCATTGATAATCGTGTATTCGTACTTGCCCTTGGTCTTTGCAAATTCGATTTCTTTTTTGGCGTTTGCGAGGCGGAGCTGGATGACTTCTTCCGAGTCGGTGCCACGGCCACGGAGGCGGCGTTCCAGTTCTTCGTCGCTCGGCGGCATAATGAAAATACCGGTTGCGTCAGGATAGACCTTGTCGAAGTTCACCTTGCCGAAAACATCGAGATCGAACAATACGCGGTTGCCTTCGGCGAGAGTTTTTTCGACAAAGCTCTTGGGCGTTCCGTAGTAGTTGCCGTGAACCAGGTTGTATTCAATCAAGCCGTCGTCCTTGATCATCTGCTCGAATTCTTCCTTGGTCTTGAAGAAGTAGTGGACTCCGTCGATTTCGCCTTCGCGCGGTTTGCGCGTTGTTGCGGAGATGGAATACTTGATGTCCGGGAAATCCTTGATGACCAGGTCCTTGAGGGTGGTTTTGCCTGCGCCGCTCGCGGCACTCATAACGAAAAGCTTGTTTTTCATTTTTTAGTCAAAGGTCAATAGTTGTTAGTCAATAGCCTTTAGTTTTAATTAGGCTCTATATGCGCCAAATATAACTAATAACCAAAGACTAACAACCCTCTCGTCTTTCGTCTGTAGCCCGCTATAGCGGGCGTCCTCTCGTCTATTTCTTATCCTCAATATACAGCGGGCGCTGCTTGACTTCGTCGTAGATGCGTCCGATGTATTCGCCGAGAATGCCGATGGTCAAAAGTTGCACGCCTGCAAAGAACACGATGGCTGTCATGAGCGAAGCCCAGCCGGGAACGGTGGTGGCAGGGGAGAGGAACTTTTCGAGAATTGACCAGACGAGCAAAGCGAATCCGACAACCGTCGCGACAAGTCCCATATAAAAGCTGATTTTGAGCGGTGCGGAACTGAAACCCGTGATGCCGTCGAACGCGAGACGCAACATCTTCTTGAGCGGATACTTCGATGTACCTGCCGTGCGTTCTGCTCGGTCGTATTTGACGCCAATCTTCTTGAAGCCAACCCAACAAACGAGCCCACGCAAGAAGCGGCTGCGTTCGGGGAGGTTTTTGAGCTGATCGACGACGCAGCGGTCCATGAGTCTGAAGTCGCCGGTGTCTGGCGGAATGTCGATGCTCGTGAGCTTGCCGATGAGGCGGTAGAAGCAGAACGCCGTAAAGCGCTTGAAGAGCGTTTCACCGGCACGCTTGTTGCGTTGGGCATAGACGACTTGGTAGCCTTCACGCCACTTTTCCATCATCACCGGGATAAGGCTTGGCGGGTCCTGCAAGTCGCCGTCAATAATGACGACGGCATCGCCTTGTGCATGGTCGAGGCCCGCGCTGAATGCGGCCTGGTGCCCGAAGTTACGGCTGAAATTGATAATCTTGTTGTTCGGCGTTGTCGGGAGCAGTTCCTCAAGAATTTCGCGAGTGCGGTCCTTGGAACCGTCGTTCACGAAAATGAGTTCGTGCTCGATGTCCTTGAGTTCGTCCTCCAAGACGCGGAACGTTTCGGCAACGATTTCTTCTTCGTTAAAAACAGGAATAATTACAGATAAAAGCATGTTAGTTCTTAGGGGTTGGTCATTAGTCTTTGGTCAATAGTCATTAGTTGCTGCGTTGTCATCCCGGACTTTGTTCCGGGATCAGTTATCCTAGAATCTGTCATCCTGGAGCCGAAGGCCGATAGGATCCTTAACTGGATGCTTCGTTCTTTGAACTCGGCATGACGTTTTTCACTCATTTCTAGTCTCTCGTCTTTCGTCTATCCTCTCTCGTCTAAATTACGGAACCAATACCGGGTTGATGATATTTACATGGGTGCAGTCGATCCCTTCCTTGGGAATGGTCTTGATGGTCAGCTTTTTCACTCCAGTGACATTTGCTACAACATCCTGCAGAGTCCCGTTCTGGAAGAAATCCGTTTTTGCAAGCGAAATCCCGTCGCCGAGAACCTCCACGGCAACGCCGTTGCCGCAAAGCGATTCGTCGTCAAGCCCTGTAGAGAACTTGAGCGTCGAGTATTTCTTGTCGATGTCAAAGACCGTGGTCGATGCGGCGTGGATTCCAAGCCCGTTGTCATAACGCTGCCCGTTGACGTTGAAACGGTTTCCGTCGATGCTTTCGTTCTTGTGCATGCTGCCCCATCCTTGCTGGTGGCTTTCGATGGGCAAATCGACAAGGGCTACAGCGCCGTTTGCTTTTTCAAAGTAGAACTTCGAAACATCGGCAAGCTTGCTGTGGGTCGCTATGTCCTGCACGACAAAACGCACTTGGTTAAAGCCCGGCTGCAATTGCTCCGCTCCGATTTCTTGATCGTACGAGCCGAAGTTGTAGGCCGTTCTTTTTACAATGGACTTGTTTACAAAGAGCGAGAATTCCCAGTTGGCGGTGGTCTTGCTCTGTTCCTTGAGTTCGTAGCGGATTTTGAGCTTGGCTGATTTCGAGGCGGAATCGGCGGGGACAACTTCGATATCGCTTGTCTTGATGATTTTTTCAGGATTGTAGTTCTTGCGACCGTTGAACTTTGCTATCTGCACCCAGTAGTTGTTCGTCACCAAGATGTTCTTGACTCCGGTCATGTCCATCTCGCGTTCAAAGACGTCGCAAGTCGTCGCAATGCGGTGCTCCACGGCTTTCTTGTGGTACGTCTGGCTGTTCCAGCAGTCCAGCCCGCGGATGTAATAGACTTCGCCCTTGTATTTATCGATGAGGTCCTTCATTTCGCTGTCCTTCATCTGGCGGGCGTTGTCGTAATGGATGGACGAAATTCCGTAACCGACGAAGTGCCATGGACGACCGTAAATGAAGAATCGGTCTGCAGGTGGCAGTGTCTTGAGCCATCCGAGAATTTCATGTTCTTCAATTGTCAGATGGTTCCTGTTGTACATGATATTGTTGTTGAAGTCTTTCTTGTAGTGGAAAGTCCAGCCGGTGAATGCGACTCCGGCTATGAGAATGCCGACTAAAATATTGGTGGAACTTTGCTCCTTGTTCTTTGAGGTGGCAAAATATTGGACTATGTGTGTTACCGGGAGAGCCGCGACAAAAGCCATCGAGGGGAGCATCACGAGGCTGTAGCGCTGGTTGATTTCGATGCTGAAGTCGCCCGAAACGTTTTCGAGAATCACGTAAGTTTGCAGGTGGTACAGGAGCAAAAATCCGAGAATCTTGAGATAATAGAAATTGCTCTTTCTTGCATCGTTAATCGCACGGTAGGCAAGGTAAATGGCACCTATTGCGAACAAGTAGTTGAAGTAGCTGAGGAACGGATTCGTGAGGTTTCCATTACTGTCTAGTTTTGTGGTCATCACTTCCCAGTTCTTGGCGAGGTCTTCAAAGAAGTGACCGTGGGCTTCAAATTCGCCGCCCTGGAAACCGAACCCTTGGAAATAGCTGATAGTGAGGAGTGCCGGCACCGAGAAAAGCGAAAGCACTACAAAGAATACGGGGGCCTTTGCGTCTTTCTTGTCGAGAATTTTCGGGAATGCAAAGAGGATAAACGCAAAGAGGCAGAAAATCGTTTCTTGGCGGGTCTGCGCAAAGAATCCGAGGATGAGAGCCAAAAGGGCCCAGTGCATTACAGTGTTCCTGTCGTATGCCCATTTAAAGACGAGCAGCGAGAGCGCGGAGAGGAAAATGTAGAGCGGTTCGACGGACATCGAGCGGAACTGGAACAGCACTGTCGGTTGGAGCGCCATGAGGAGCGATGCCAAGAACGCTAGGAGAGGCTGCCTTGTCCATGCGACAACAGCAAGGAACATGAGCAAGAACGAAAGCGGGAGCATCACGAATTCCGCATTGAAAATCCAGCGCAGGTCGCTGCCGAAAAGCGGCATGCCGAGGTAGTAGAGGAACGAAAGCCCCTTCGTCTTGAAACTGTTCGACGTCGATTTGCAGGTGAGGCCGCCGTTTTCGAATATGCCTTGATTGCAGGTACCGGATTCATGGTTGTAGTACATGTTCTGGGCAACGGACATGAAAACGCTTTCGTCGCTTTGGACGCGGTGACGAGCTTCAATTTGCATGCCTGCAAATATGGTGACTACAGTCGTAAAGACGATGACCATAATGCTTACAGGCTTTTCGGGCAGAATTCCTTTGATCCATTCCCGAAAGTCCTTGTTTAAAAGGCAAAAGAGGACGATGCCCGCAACGAGCTGTACCCAAAAAAGCGGGAGAGGCAAGTACAAATCGAGCTGCCGGATGGTTTCGCGGTGCTTGATGTTTGGAGCAAGGTAAATGAGGAAGGGAATGGCTAAAGCGATGACTGTTCCTGCGATACCGGCAGGATGAAGCAAATTTTTAAGCAGGTTAAGAATGTAATTTTTCATGGATTAAATATAAATAAAGCAAATTAGTCAGATGTGTAAATTCTATCGTGAGTCAGTTCGAAACCGATAGAGAGCTGGAGTCCGATTCGTCCCGATGAAATGCGAAACTTGGTATCGCGGTGTTCAAAGGACTTGTGGACTGAGGAATAATCGAAGTTGACCTCGAAACCGATATTGTAGGGGAAAATTGCTCCAACGCCTGCGACGACGAAGAAATTGAAGGGGCGTTCCCACCAGCTCCCTTCGCCGGTCAGGGCGCCCATGGTTCCTGCCCTTACGGCGGCGTACGGAACGGCGAACCAGTCCTTACCGTAAAAACCAAAAGAGATGTTTCCCCAAATAGGCAGGAACGCGGGCGTTATTGTATGGCTGCCTTTTTTTTGGCGGCTCTTGAAGCCGAGGCCGATTCCGTAACGTATGGGGGCGAATTCTGCCGTAAAAAGCAGCTCCGTGCCGACAATGAACACGGGATTGCTATCCCATGTCTTTTCCTCCTTGACGCTTTCGATTCTTTTGTTGACAGTGACATCGGCAAAAAAATCAAATTGAGCCAAGGGACGGATTTCCATGGCGTTTGCCGAGGTGCAGATTCCAAGGGCGAGCGTAGCTGCTGCCAGATATTTCTTTTTGAATAGGGATGTCATTAGGCGTACTCTTTTGTATTGAACGATAAATTATAAAATTTTTTTGAAACAATTTGTGTGAAAATGTTTTTTTTATTATATTATTGATTAAAAAAAATACTTGGAAGAGGTAATATGATTCGATGGACAACGTTGTTCGTTGTTTTTTTCACGTTTTTTGCTCATGCCGCAGAAGAACACGGCATTGTATTTCCGATAACGGATTCTCCTCAAAAATACACTCCGCTTGAAAATTCTTATTTAGGAACCTCGACGGGGGGCGTCCGATTCTCTTTCGTGGCGCCTGCAGATGGCGGGTATGTCATTAATTATAAAAAGGACAGTACCGAAACAAGTTATTTTAGGCGTTACACGACGAGTGCATTTTCTAGCTATAGCTTTTCGAGAACTGTATCTACGGCTTCTACGGACACGCTACTGCTTGCAGCTGGCGATTCCGCTTTTTACGAAGTGCAGAGCGCCTATGTCCGTGATTCTATGATGTCGTTCAGCATGAGCTACGCTTCTGTGCCGACTTTAAAAGTTACGGTCGAAAGTACGTCCCCGGAATGCTCTACGGGCGTTTCGACGCGACATGTTTTGAAAGGGTCGGTCGTTTTTCTTGAGGCCGTCGCCAAAGCAGGGTATCGCCCCGACGGGTGGGCTTTTGTGAGCGGGTCGCACAGGTTTAGGGATTCTACGGCTTATTCTATTCGGGATACGATTGATGCGGATACGAAAATCAAGTTGTTTTGTAGGGCCGCAAAGATAATTGATGTTACCGACAAGCCCAAGACTTATGTGGGCTATAATGACTTTTATGAAAAATCGCCAAGTGGCGGCATGAGGTTCCGCTACGAAGCCCCGACATCAGGCTTATATGCATTGCGTTTCCAACCGTACGGTCTTTATGGTGTATACCGTTTTTACGGCTCGGATTCTTCGTTCTCGACGGTGAAAAGAGGGGTTACAACATCGGCGAAAACATCTTTTAGCATTGTTGCATCGTCTGCTGGCGAAAAATTCTATGCAAGCGTTGTCCCGAACTCAAATTCGTATTGGGACGATTCTGTTTCTGTGGTGGCGCTCCGGGCCGGGACCGTAAAAATTGACGGACAGACGAAGGTCGATACGATTGCGTTTGGCGATTCGTTGAATGTGACTGCAACTTTGGATACGGGAGCTCACTTTAATAAATGGACCGTATTGTCCGGCAAGGGAAAGTTCGTTGACTCTACGCTGCGTTCTACCCAGTTTATTCTTGAAGAGTCGGCTGTAATCAAGCCCGATACTTCCAGGTTGCCTCTATATGAACTGACCGAAGACTTTAAGGGCTACACTTTTGCGAACAGCGGCACCCTCAGCAGAAGGAATACTTATGGAATCCGTACTTATCTCGAACCTGCGACGGATGGAATTTATGTCATCCAGATGAAAACTTCCCATGCATCCTACATATACAATTTTACAGCGGATTCTACGTTCTATTCTTATAACAGTACGTATTGCTCTAATGGAAAATGCAGAACAAGAATTAGCGTAAATGCTGGTCAAAAGAGGTATTTCCAGTTTATCCAAAATACGCAAGATTATATGGGCGATAGCGTTTGGGTTCGAGCGTTAAAGACCGTCAAATTGCGGACGGATACTTCGGGCGTAGGGTATGCATATGTCGGTGCGAACTCCTACACTTATGATTCAACTTACGTGGTTGGAGATACGGTTCCTATAAGGGCTACGACGAGCTCCGTGAATTTTAAGTTTAACAAGTGGAGCGTGTCTTCGGGATCCTGCAAGATTCTTGACCCGACCAAGATGTACACTTCTATTATCCCTGACGGGGATTGCACGGTCAAGGCTGAATTTATCCTGGGTACTGTTTATGAAATAACAGACGTTGCCACGAAATATACGCTCAAAGACAACTATTACTCTAGATTGCCTAGCTATGGCGTAAGGTTCTCGTTTGTCGCCCCTGCGGCAGGTTCCTATACATTCGTTTTCCGCAGTTTGGACATGCCTTTGATTATCGAACGTTATACGACCGGCCAGTTCAATTCTTACACGACGAGAACTACAGGGGTAACATCCAGATTTGATCCGTTGACTCTTTCTGCTGGGGATTCCGTATTCTATATCGTGAAAAATTACAACACTGCAGATACGTTGAAGTCGTTCTGGGTGAATTATTCGCAGTCCAAAATCGGTATTGAACTGATCACGGATGGCAATGGAAAGGTTGTGCCGGATACAGGGTATCCGACGGCTTGGAGAGGGGCTGCTTACCCCATTACGGCGACGGCAAATAGTGGTTACCGTTTTGACAAGTGGGTGTTTGTAACGGGAAATGGAGCTGTTGATGATTCGTATAATTTAAAGACGGTCGCCTATGCGACAGAATCGGTGACGATAAAGGCCACGTTTAAGCATGGCGAGATTTATCCATTGACGAGTACGGAAAAAACGTACAACTTCCAGCGTCATCATTATTCCGACAGCGTTCCGGGAACTGTTCGGTTTAGCTGGACTCCCTCAGATACTAATTACTATTTGCTGAAATTGGATTCTGTCAAGGGAATGGGTGTGCTTTACGGAACGGATTCGCTTTTTGCGACGGAAACGGAAATTTATGTTCTCAATGGCGAGACTTATGTGCCCATCCATGGGACTCCCGGCAAAACCTATTATCTTTCTGTGACGGATTCCGTGAAAACAGTGTCCCGCGACAAGAACTTCACGGCACAGATTGTTGTACCGAAATTGCTGTATGTGGAATCGACTCGTGGACGAGCCGTCCCGTCGGGCAATGTCTATGTCGCTCCAGGGAAGGATACTTCTTTGTATGTGCTTCCGTTTGGCGGCTATGTATTTGATTCCTGGTCCAAAGTGACGGGAAATGTAACGTTTGACAATCCGTCTAGTTCGAGGGTGACCGTGAAACCGCAATCCGATTATTGCCATGTGAGGGCGAATTATGTGCTGGATTCCACGACGGTTCCCGAAGTGACGATTACGAACCTTGACTTGAGCAACCATCCCGGCATTTGCGCCCAAGTGTCTGTTGTCGATAAGAAGAACGGAAAGCCAATTGTAGGGCTTGACTCTACGGATTTTATTCTTTCTCAAGACAACGTAACGTTACCGACGCAAACGACGACGATTCAAAACTTTACCGGCGTGTCCGTTGCGCTCGTTGTCGATGAAAGCGGCTCCATGAGGAATAATGGTCGCATGGATGCTGCTAGAGATGCCATTCGTCAGTTCATCAACGAAATGGGACCTTACGACAGGACGGCGATTGTCGGCTTTAACGGTGGCGCCAATGCAAAAGTGCACCAGACGATGACTTCGGACAAGGCTCTTCTTTTCAAGGCCGTTGAAGCTTTGAAGGATTCCGGCAGCACCAACATCAATACGGGTGCCAAGCTGGGGGTTGAACAAATTATTGGAGAAACGAATCCGACGACGGTGATTGTTTTTTCAGATGGCGAAAATGGAAACGAAAGCGTGACAACAAGTCAGGTAGCCGATCTTGCCAATAGCCTCAATACGAGCATCTATTCCATCGGTGTGGAAACTACGGGCTCCAATACGGTTTTGAAAAATTTGGCCGATCAAACGGGCGGTACTTATACAGATGCCCCGAGTGCATCGCAGTTGTCTGAAATTTACACGACCATCCGCGGCTCCGTGCAATCGCGCTACGTTCTTTGCTACCAGAGTCCCGATGCGATTTGGGATGGCGATTCGCACATGGTCGAAGTTAAAACGAAATTCATGAACAAGAATGCTGCCGATACGGCTTACTGGAATGAAGACGCTCCGCCGCCAGTTGTCGAATTGACTCCGGATACTTGGGTTTTGGTGGGGATGGATCAGCCGCAAAACAAGAGCCTTACAATTGACGTCTATGTGCGTTCCAAGACCGGGATTACGGACGTTCGCCTTTATATGCGAGACGTAGGCTTGTCTAACGGTTCGTTTGATTCGTACGTGATGACCCGCAAAAACGATAGCCTATGGCAATATGTTGTTCCTGATAGCATGGTGCGGTATCCGGGAATTGATTTTTACGTCGTAGCGACCGATTCAAACGGACTGACCGGCAAGACGCCTACGGTTGCCAATCCGTCAAAGGAACCTTACACGATTCCGGTCAAGAACGATGTGCCCTTTATCAGTCTCGACTTGCTCACTTGCGTAGATACTGTGGGTGGCAAGGCGACCTTGCGTTTCTTTATCCATGATGATGACAAAATTGACCATGCGACGCTTTATTACAAGGATTCCATGGTAGTTCTCTTTGACGAAACCTTGATGAAAGAGGATAACGGTTATTGGGTGGCTTCTGTTCCGTCGAAGTATTTTGAAAATGGCATCATTGAATTCTATGCCCGAGCTGTTGATGGTGTCGGAGCGTCGTCCCGCTGGCCGGTAAGGCAAACTTCCTTTATGGCTGTATGCGGTCGCAAATACCGTGCCCCGGATGTTCCGGATACCGTCAGAATCGTGAATGCGGATTCTACGCAGGATTCGATTACGCGTGAAACGAATAAAATCAAGCTGACTCTGGTGACTGAGGATTTCTCGAACGTGACGGATACGGTAAAGGTCAACCTTTCTTGCATGCTTTCGGGTGATGAAGAAAAAATCGAACTCTATGAAATAAGCCCCGGCTATTATGAAACTCGCAAAGATATTCCGAAGAACGAACGCTCTCCGAAGAATGGCGATGGCACGATTTCGTGTAACGGACTTGATATCCTTATTGCGGAATACAAAGACCCGCTTTACGGTACGATTGTTCGCGATACGGTGGATTTGAACGATCCCGTGACGTTTAGTTACAAGTTCCTCGACGAGTCTGGCAAAAAAGACCTCGATTCTGTGGAAACCGGGGAATCCGTAAACTTCCGTATTAGCTTGACGGCGTTCAGCGAGTCTATCCATGAAATAGATACGTTGGACGTGCTGTTGCTGACGGACAAGGGCGATTCGCTGCGGGTAAAGGCTATCGAAACGGACAAGTATTCTTCTACCTTTGAGTATGGCGGAACGTTCAACTTTGTTTATGACAAGGACGATCTTAGAAATTCAAAACTCGATGCCTTGTTTGATATGGAATCTGCCCATAATCGCGTTGTTATTACTGCAAAAGTCAATAACGATAATTTGGGGGATAAGCGCGATTCTTTAGTGGTGTTCTCGAACTACATCGCGGCGGATAAGGCTGAAATTTACGATGCCGATAAAGATGGCCGTGCCGATTCCATCCGAATTCATTTTGCTGTGCCCAATAAGGAGGGTATCGAAGGCATTGACACTTTGTATTGGAATAAAGTAGGTGGGCAGTGGCGTAGTGTTGCCAAGAAAAAGTTCCGCGTGGTCGATGGCGGTTCTTGGGTCGAAGCTCGGTTGGATGAACCGTTTGATTATGGCTTTACGTCTTCGGACGGGGCGAATGCGCCTTACCTCCGGTTGACAAAACCCAAGGGCGGATTCTCACAGAAAGTGAAAATTCAGGACAAGATTGGAGCGGTCCCCGTGAAGGCTGTCAAACGTGCAGGAGTTATCGGTATCGAAGAATATCTGGATTGCGTGAATGAAGTACCGCCAGACACGCTGGAAATCACGTTGTCCGAACCGGTCCAAAATATGGGTAAAGAAGATGATGGGAAGAATGCGGCATGGAGAAAGTTGTTCACCTATTCTTCCGATTGCAAGGACTCTGCTGAACGTTCGTTTAAAATAGCGGAATGGATTGAAAGAGATTCGATTGGCCTTGTTTGGGCGTTCGTTTTGGGCGACTACAGCGTCATGACGGAAAGCTGCATCAGGACTAGCCCCAAGTCGTCTTATGTCGATGGGCGTAAGAATGCGATGGGGCGTGGCGGAGTTGAAATTGAAGGTGATAACGGAAATCAGTATCTGTACGAGGTGACTCCGACGCCTGCGGTGAGCGGCGTACATTCGAAGGCCAAGTGGATTGCTCCTGACGAGCACGACTGGAGCAGTGTGCCGGATACGCTTTCAGTGATTAAAGTCGCAAGTATCATGCCTTACAAGGCTGAAGTGACAATCATTGACCGGTTCTCCAATGTTGTTGTGGCTTCATTCACAAGAACGTTTGGTGACAAAGGCGAAATGAGCGAGAAAATCCGTGAAAATGAAGGCCATCGTGCTAAAACGGGCTTCTTGGATTGGGATAACCGTTCCGATGAAGGCCGTAAAGTGGGGACCGGAGTCTATTTCTGGCACATCAATTTCAAGTTCAAGGATGGCCATTCGGAGTTCCGGTTGGTCAAAACAGGCGTGAAAAGAAAGAAATAAGATTGTTTTATCGTGATTTAAGCATTAAAACCTTGAGAGATAATTGTAAAAAAGTTAAATTTGGGTCGCTAATTTTAGGAGCGGCTCATCGCCCTAGATTTTAAAGAGAGGTTAACAAAGTGGAAGATAGGCTCGTTACAAAAGCGGCTGACAACATTCGAATCCTTTCCGCTGCCATGGTGCAGAAGGCTAAGTCCGGCCATCCGGGTGGAGCCATGGGTGCAGCAGATGCTATTACTCTCCTGTATTCGGAATTCCTCCGCTTTGACCCTGAAAACCCGAACTGGGAAGCTCGCGACCGCTTCTTTATGGACCCTGGTCACATGTCCGCCCTCCTTTATGGCGAATTGGCCATGCTGGGAAACCTCACCATGGACGATTTGAAGAACTTCCGCCAGCTTGGTTCCCGCACTCCGGGGCATCCTGAACTCGATGTCAATCTCGGTATTGAAAACTCTTCGGGTCCGCTGGGTATTGGCCACGCAGTCGCCCTCGGTAATGCGATTGCCGAACGCTTCATGGTCGAACGTTTTGGCGATATCTTGCAGCACAAGGTGGTTTGCCTCGTTTCTGATGGCGGTCTCGAAGAAGAAATCGCTTACGGCGTAGGCCGCATTGCGGGTCACCTCAAACTTTCGAACCTCATATTCTTCTATGACGCGAACCAAGTGCAGCTTTCTTGCAAAGTCGAAGACGTGATGAGCCACGATTTCAAGAAGCAGTATGAATCTTGGGGATTCCGCGTGATCGACGTGGCTGACGGCCACAATGTTGCAGAACTCCGCAAGGCATTCAAGGAAGCTTGGGCAGAAACTGAAAAACCGACTATCATCATCGGTCACACCACCATGGCGAAGGGTGCTATCGCCGAAGACGGCAAGTCTTTCGAAGGTGCCGTTTCGACTCACGGCCAGCCGCTCAATGCTGCTGGTGCTTCTACCGACGCAACCGTGAAAAACCTCGGCGGCGATCCCGCCGATGCATTCAAGATTTTTGACGACGTGAAGGCTGGCTTTGAAGCTCGCAAGGCAGAACTTCGCAAGGAAGTTGCCGAATGGAAAAAGGCGAAGGCCGCTTGGGACAATGCAAATCCTGAAAAGTCTGCAACTCTCAAGGAATGGCTTTCGGGCAACGCTCCGAAGATTGACCTTTCGAAGCTCGAACTCAAGGAAGGCGTTGCAACTCGTGTGACTTCTGGTGCTGTGCTCGGCTACCTTGCGGACAACGTCAAGAACATCATTTGCAGCTCCGCAGACCTTTCCAACTCCGACAACACCCAGGCCTTCCTCAACAAGACGGGCATTTTCCGCGCAGGCGACTTCAAGGGTGCTTTCGTACAGGTGGGCGTTGCAGAACTTACGATGGGCGCCATCTGCTGCGGTATCGCTTTGCACGGCGGCCTCTATCCGATTTGCGCTACGTTCTTCGTGTTCAGCGACTTCATGAAGCCGGCTCTCCGTATGGCAGCCCTCATGAAGCTCCCGGTCAAGTTCATGTACACGCACGATAGCTTCCGCGTGGGCGAAGACGGCCCGACGCACCAGCCGATTGAACATGAAACGCAAATCCGTTTGCTCGAAGGCCTCAAGCGTAAAGACGGCAAGTCCGAAATGCTAGTGCTCCGCCCGGCAGACGCTTTCGAAACCGTGACCGCTTGGGAAATGGCTTTTGAAAACAACGACCGCCCGACTGCGATTATCCTTACCCGCCAGAACGTAAAGTCGCTCCCCGGCGCCGTGCGTTACGAAGCGTCCAAGGCTTGCCGCAAGGGAGCCTACATCGTAAGCGACAACTGTGGTTCTGCTCAGCCGGACTTGACGTTTGTCTCTAACGGTTCCGACGTGCTCTTGACTCACGATGCCGCTGAAATCCTCCGTGGCGAAGGCCTCAAGGTCCGCGTGGTCTCGATGATTAGCCCAGCCCTCTTCATGGCTCAGGACAAGGCGTACCGCGATTCTATCATTGCTCCGTGGACTCCGGTGTTTGCAAAGTCCAGCGGCCTTCCGCTCTTGTTCGCTCAAATCGTGGGCGGCTTCGGCAAGGTTTCCGGTCTCGAACGCTTTGGCGCTTCTGCTCCGGCAGGAGTCCTCGAAAAGGAATTTGGCTATACTCCGGAAGCCGTTGCGGCAGCCGCGAAAGAATACCTCGCTGAATTCAAGGCAAACGTCGAAGCCTTCAAGAAAGCGAACGCATAAATTTACGGGGCACTCCGTGCCCCTTTTTGACATAGTGATGGCGGCCTCCGGGTCGCCATTTTTGCTGTCATCCCGGACGTGCGATGCACTGAGCAACGTTGAAATATTCCGGGTCGCCTTTTCGCTGTCATCCCGGCCTTGGTGCCGGGATCAGTTGTTTATAATGCAAAATCCGCCTTCAGCGGGACTTTTTCTGTTGACTCGGCCAGCGTGTGAATTTCGTACCGGAGTGGAGTTTGTTGTTTGAAAATTTTTATATTTACAAAGTTCCTTAAAGGACTTTTTTTATGGATAAACATTTAGCTTTATTTGTTTGCAATATTTTGTCTAAAAATCGTAAAACCATATTGGGAATCGTATATCTTCTATCGTCATCCGTGCTTACGTTATTCTTTGCTGCTTGTGGTGGTGGAACTTCTGGCGGTAGCGATTCCTCTTTGGCAAGTGATTTTCTTATTGATTCACGTGACGGTCAAAAATACAAGATTGTGCAAATTGATGAACAATGGTGGATGGCTGAAAATCTAAACTTTGAGACCGTTAATAGTTTCTGTTTTAACGATAATCCTGCTGATTGCGATAAATATGGTCGCTTTTATACATGGGCTGCGGCAATGGATAGTTTGGGCTTGTGGGGGCCGAATGGTAAGGGATGTGGTTATGGTGTATCTTGTCACCCCACTGAATCTGTGCGTGGAGTTTGTCCAGAGGGATGGCATTTGCCTTCGAATGAGGATTGGAGTAATTTGATTCTTGCCATAGGGGGTTATGAAGTTGCTGGAAAGTTGCTTAAATCCACTAGTGGCTGGACTCGTGATGGCAATGGTTCTGATGAATTCTCATTTGCTGCATATCCAGCAGGGGGCAGGGGTGGCGCAGGGAATTATAATCATGAAGGCTTTTATGCTCACTTTTGGAGTTCTACCATGGGCAATATTGCGAATGCGTACAATCTGGAATTAGGCTTTTATTCTGATCGTCCATATATGGCTTGCGATCATCCGGGGATTGGATACTCTGTCCGCTGCATTAAAGATTAATTTCGGAGTATCAGATTTGCTATATTTTTCCCGTTTTCGTCTGTAGGACAGTGGTTATCTTTGTTTGACTCTGCATTGGCTTTGGCAAATCAACCACTAATCACTAACCACTAACCACTTTGTAATGCTTTCTTCCCGACTTCCAAAAGATCTTTCCCCGTCGCCGTTCTTTGAAGAATTGGAACGCGCAAAAGCCGATGTGTTTGCAGAATGTGCGAATTCGAATGATCTTCCGTTTATCGACATGACGGTGAGTAGTCCGCTACGTGTGGGCTTGCCATTTGACTTGGCTCCTGCAATTGATGAAGCAAAAGCTGAATTTGGAACGTGGGTGGCAGATGCTGCTGGGCGGCGTGAGGCTCGCGACGCTGTTGTGGAATATTACCGCGAACGCGGTGGAAATTTTACGGCGGGGCAGATAATTCTTACTGCAAGTACGAGCGAAGCTTATTCTGTGCTGTTCAAGACGTTCTGCGATCCGGGCGATGTGATTTTGACTCCAATGCCCGGTTATCCGCTGCTTGATACGCTTGCGCAGTTGGAACATCTCGAATGCGCACCGTACTTTCTTAAAATTAGACGAGAGAACGCTCGCAGGCTCGCTACAGACGAGAGACGAGAGTGTGCGCGTTCTTGCAATGACAAAATTGCGGCAAAAAACAGCGTCGTTCTGAGCGGAGCGAAGAATCCAGTAAAATCTTCCTTCCGCTTTGTTCTCGATACCGACAGCTTGCTTGCAGCTCCCGAACGGGCGAAAATTTTGTTGCTCGTTTCGCCGCATAATCCGACGGGGCACTGCGTCTCGCGTGAAGAATGGAACGCGGCAGCCCGCTTCTGCGAAGAGAACAACATGATTCTCGTCGTCGATGAAGTCTTTGGCGATTACGCTTTCTCGGATAAAGTCTCTCGCACTTGGCAGTATGTATTAGACGAGAGAACGCTCGCAGGCTCGCTACAGACGAGTAGGTTGCAAGTTGAGTGTCGCGACAATGAGTTTACTCATCGGCATGACCGAAACGCAGCACCTGACGCCGAAGGCGTCAAAGACGAGAGAGAATCGAAAGTCCAAAGACGAGGGACTAGAGACGAGAGAGAATCGAAAGCCCAAAGACGTGAGACGAGTAGGTTGCAAGACGAGAGTTGTAGCCTCCGTCATCCTCGAAGCGGAGCGGAGGGGATCCATAAAGAATCTGATTGCGATAACTCTGTGCCGAATACTTTTTGGGATGCGGGCGGGGGAGACTTCATCAACCTCCCCGAAGACGGCCCGAAGTGCCCCATATTCTGGTTGAACGGCCTCAGCAAAGCCGTGGGTTCGCCGCAGCTAAAGCTCGGATGGATGGCGTTCTACGCCCCGCGTGAAAAGTTTGAAGAAATCCGTGCTGCGCTAGAATTCGTCGAAGATGCGTATTTGAGCGTGTCCGCTCCAGCACAGTCCCTTGCTCGTCCGACGCTTGCAGCATCTGCCGCTTACGAATCGCGCATCCGCGAAAGGCTTCTGACAAACTGGCAAACGCTCCGCGAGTCATTCCCAAGCAAGTATTGCCCCGAAGTTCTTGGCGGCTGGTACGCCGTTGTACGCCTCGGCGAAGACGACGAGGAACTCACGCTCCGCTTGCTTCGCGAAAAGCACGTGCTTGTGCAGCCTGGCTTCTTCTTTGATTTTGATGAAGACGGCTGGGTGGTCATTTCGCTATTGCAAGAACCATCGCTGTTCAAACAAGCGATTCTCCGCATCCTTCAATAAAAAGCGCCCCCGTCGCCAACATGTCCCCCCGCTCAGTCATCCTCGACCGTAAGGGAGGGGATCCAGTGAAGTCTTGATTTACTTTGTCACCCCGCTCAGTCATCCTCGAAGTGTCATCCTGGAGGCGTCAGCCGATAGGATCCAGAGAAATCTTGTAATGCGTGGACCCTATCGGTCGTTGCACTCCCTCCAGGGTGACAAAGAAACCGATCCCGGCACAGAGGCCGGGATGACATTCCCCCTTGCAGATGCGGCTCTAATCGCTTACTCATTCCCTCCTGCGTTGTCCCCCCGGACCCCGTTCCGAGGCCGGCATACATCGTTTTCAAAACAAAAAAGCCCGTGCGTCTCGCACGGACTTCTAAGTTCTATGAGTTTGCAGCCTTGCTGCGATTATAGTCCTAAAACCTAAGACCTATAACCTAACTCCTAATAACAGTTCACCTTGAACGTCTTGGATTCGTTCTTGGACATGACCTTGATAATCTTCAAGCCTTTGTTCTGGAGGCTTACGTTCAGGCTCTGGCCCTTGCTCAAGATTTCTTGTTCGAGCTTGCCGTTGAGACCGTAAACATGAACCTTGAACGATTCTTTGTTTGCGCTGCTAATCGTGATAGAGGACGTATTGCGGACGAGGCTGAATACATTAGTGCTCGAAATGCGACCAGAGATGATTCCTTCGTTCTTCTTTTTCTCTTCTTCTTCTTTCTTCTTGCGTTCCTCTTCTTCGCGTTTCTTCTTTTCTTCCGGGGTTTCAACGTCGCTGCCGACGCTATCGACCGGGGCCTTCTTGCTCAAGAGGTAACCGAGAGCACCGACGAGAGGGGCGTTGATGTCAACGCAGACTTCGTTCACTTGCCAGTTGGAGACGTTTCCGTCATGGCTTCCGCTATTGAAGTTTCCGGCAATCATGCCGCCCAGGAGTTTGTTCTTTTCGGGAGCGGAACCTACGCCGTTCACATCACGGCCCGGATCTTCGTTGCCGTAGTAGCCGCGGTGGTGTGGTCTCGTGGGAGCCTTGGCACCATTGCGGGTGAAGCCTACGACGTAGGATTTCTTGTCATTGTTGTCGCCAAGGAGGTAGGCGATGTTCTTTTCGATGATGTTGTCGTAGGTTTTGTCTTTAGCGAATTTGGCGTAGAGAGCGTAAAGGAATGCGCCGCCAGACGGAGAGCGGGTGGGGAACCCGGCATCTTTGGCGTCTTTGATGAAAATGTCTTTGTTTTTGTAATCGGGCAAGTTGTACATGTTCTCAAGGTAGGTCTCGGTACCAGCGAGGTCGCCCTGTGGGTGCCATTTGAAATAGAAGTCACCCAAAATGTATGTAATCGGGCTTGCGTCAGAATAGCTCAAACGAGTGAATTGGTTCTTTTCGAAGTCAATCTTATCGTAATACTTTTTGGCTTCAGTCACATACGAGGAATCCAAAGTCGTACGGTAAAGTTCCATGGCTGCAAGGCACGGACCGTCAGCATAGATGCCCTGCCACCAGCTTTTTTCGTAGAATCCCTGGGAGTTTGTGACGCCATTCTTTTTCTTGGCATAGGCAAAGGCGGTCTTTGCGGCCTTCAAGTACTTTTCGCGATTTTTTTCATCGGGATCCATTCGTGCCATGACCGCAAGCATTGCTGCTGCCATGCCCGGCGTGAAGGAATCGTCAGCGGTCGCTGTGATATCGCGCGGTTCGCCTCCGTCGCCATTTCCGAGCTTGCTCATGGCACCTGCGGTCACCCACTTGTTGTGGTCCTTGTTGCCATCACCCTTTACTGTCACGAAATGACCGTCGTCAATGGCTGCCTTGACCCAGAAGTCTGCTTCGTAACGGAGTTCTTCCAAAAGGTCGCGCACATCGTTTGGCTTGCCGCCTTTGCGGGTGTAGTCCTTGCTGGACTTGTAGTCTGTGTAGTCGCCTGTGTAAAGGTCGTAAAAGCCCTTGGTGAATTCTGCAAAACTGAGTGCCAGAACGTAGGAGGCGAAACCTTGGCTCTGTCCGTACATCACGTGGTCGCCGCAGTCGAACCAGCCGCCGCTCACGTCTTTTCCGTTGTATTTGTCACCCGTAAAGCTAGTCGGGTTGTTCGTGCCGTCAAGAATCCAGTTCGGCCCCTGACCGGAGCGCTGGGCTCCATAGAATCGGGTGGTCATCCAAGCTGCTTCGATGAAATCATCGTTGCTTAGGCCCGCAAAACTATCTGTGAATGCAAATCCACAAACGGCAAGGCTTGCCAAAAATGTCTTTTTTAACATACTCATCCTCAAAAGGTTACCCATCCACACTCTAGCGAACACAATATAAAATTTTATAAAAATTTTTCATGAAAAATAAAATTCACGATTGGTAAAAATGGGAACTTTTACGCTTTTTTTGGTATTTTTTCGATTTTTTGAAGATTTTTTTTGGATTTATCAAAGAAATATATTGAAGAAAAATACGCTTTACTATATATTTGTATTCGAAAAGACCTGTTGGTGGGGTCTAAAAAGTTGGGATGTTTATGAAACGACTTGTTTCTGTTTTTACTTGTACTTGTATAGCAGCCTTTTCTCAGGTTGGTGCTCAAGTCTCTTTTCAAAATGTTTCTGGCTCGCTAGAATCGGCTTATGCGGAGTGGGCTTCGGACGGTTCCGACAGTTACAATGTCTATTATTCGGGGGCTGGCTCCAAAGATGTCAAGGTCGATGCCCCGCTCATCCGCAAATACGGTTCCAAGGTTCGCGTCGATGTCGTTGGCCTCAAGGCGGGCGACTACACGTTCAAGGTTGTTTCGGTCAAGGGTGGCAAGGAAGGGGCTTCCGCAACTTCCAAGGCGGTTTCGGTAAAAGCTCATGACCGCAGCGGTTTTGCTTTTAGCGATGGCCACGTCCCGGGGGCTTACAATGCCGACGGCTCGCTCAAGAACGATGCCGTTGTCCTTTACGTCTCGGAATCGACGAAAAATACGGTCAAGTTGGACGTGGTGACGAGCAGCAAGGGTGCGGTAACGGAATGTGCGGGACTCCAAAATATTTTGACTGCGTTGAAGAAAGGCTATGAAACGCGTCCGCTCGCAATACGTTTGATGGGCAATGTGACAGACCCGCAAGAAACCGACCATGGCGATATCGTGATTGATATGGGCAAAAAAGAAGGGATGGCCGTAACGCTTGAAGGAATTGGCAACGACGCGACGGCGAATGGATGGGGCATCCGCATCAAGAACGCGCAGGATGTCGAAGTCCGGAACATCGGCATCATGAACGTGGATTCCGACGAAGGCGACAACATCAGCCTCCAGCAAGACAACAAGTACATCTGGGTGCACAACTGCGACTTTTTCTACGGCCATGCCGGTAGCGACAAAGACCAAGTCAAGGGCGATGGCGCTTTGGACTGCAAAAAATCGACGTACATCACGTTCAGTTACAACCACTTCTGGGATAACGGCAAGTCGAACCTTTTAGGCCTCTCAGAAAGCACGACCGATGGTCTTTACATTACGTATCACCACAACTGGTACGACCATTCCGATAGCCGCCATCCGCGTGTGCGTTACTACAGCGCTCACGTCTATAACAACTACTACGATGGCAATGCCAAGTACGGTGCGAGTTCTACGCTCGGTTCTTCCGTGTTCATGGAAGCAAATTACTTCCGCAACTGCAAGTACCCGATGATGACTTCTATGCAGGGGTCCGATGTTTATGCGGGCGGCACCAAGCGCGACCCGAAAAATAACGGTACGTTCAGCAGCGAAGAAGGCGGTTCGATTAAGGCTTACAACAATCATATGGAAGGCTCCTTTACATTCATTCCGTATGGGGCGAGCAAGTACATGCTCAAGGGCAAGGAAGCTTCCGTAGGCGATATTGATTCAAAAGCCGACTTTGATGCTTATGTTGTCGAAAAACGTGATGAGCAAGTGCCTTCAAGCGTAAAATCTTATGCCGGGGCGAACGACTATAATAACTTCGATACGGACAAGTCCATCATGTACAGCTACACGGCAGATGAACCTGCGACGGCTCGTGATAACGTTGTGCGGTATGCTGGCCGTGTGCAGGGCGGCGATTTCAAGTGGGCGTTCGACAATTCCGTTGACGATGCCGCAAGCGAAGTGAACCAAAAGCTGAAGGAAGCCCTGATGGCGTACAAGGGCAGCAATGGGGAAGTAATGGACTATTCTTCGTCCTCTGTCATCCCGGACTCCGTTCCGGGATCATCTTCTAGCAAAGAAGAACAGGCTTTAGCAAAAATGGTGCCTTCAAATGGTTACCTTTTCTACGATTCCAATTCGGACCGCCTTGTCATCGGGACGAAAAACGTTGTTCGCTTGGATATCATCGGAATAGACGGTCATCGCGTCGATGTCGCTGGCCTTAAGAAAGTGGGGGATATCCGCGTGCTAGACTTAAGCTCTCTGCGTGCAGGCGTTTACATCGTCCGCCTCTCGACATGGATGACGACCCAAACGATAAAATTCGTTAAAAACTAGGTTTTAGGTTATAGGGGGGGAGTCATCCTCGACCGAAGGGAGGGGATCCAGTGCAAAACCTCTCGCTTTGTCACCCCGGATGGAGCCTGTGCTGAGCGGAGTCGAAGTATTCCGGGGCCTGCTTACACGGCTCTTATCACAGATACGGCTCCTATTGCATTCCCCTAACCACTAACCACTTCCTACCGCCTACTGTCTACTAAATATGTAACTTTTCCTATACATAAAGTGCTTTTTTGCACATTCTCAAATGTTTCTAAATAAATTACATTTTTTTTCCCGTATATTTTCTATTTTCTATATGGGATTATATGGTTGCGGAGATTGGGTGAACCCAAAAGGATGTTTATGAAAAAGATCTTCGCATTTCTGATGTGCGCTGCCGTAACGTCTGCTATGGCAGTTAGTGCTAGCCGTGTTGGCCCTGTGAGCACGTACGGTGAACTTAAGGCAAATGGCGGCAAGCTTTCCGGTACTTGCCCGGACTACTCCAACAAGGCCGTCCAAGTCAAGGGCATGAGCCTCTTTTGGAGTTCGGGTGCAGATAGCTCTACCGTTTTCTATTCCGAAAAGGCTGTGAACGCCATGGTGAAGCAGATGAACATCGAAGTCATCCGCTTTGCAATGGGTGTGACTCAGGAAAAGTTCCAAGACCAGGGCCGTGGCTACTTGAGCAGCGCGCAGGGTGAAACCTTGCAGAAGGGCTACCTCAAGAACGTGGTCAATGCCGCCATCGAAAACGACATCTACGTGATTATCGACTGGCACATCGAAAGTGCAAACGGCAATACTTCTGAAGCTGTCAAGTTCTTCGAATATGCCGCCAAGGAATATGGCGAATACAATAACGTGATTTTCGAAGTGTGGAACGAACCTGTCGGTGCCGACATGGGAACGGTCGCTTCTCACGCGAACTCCGTGATTGCCGCAATCCGTAAGTATTCCGACAACCTCGTGCTCGTGGGCAGCCCGGAATGGTCCAGCCATCCGGAACAGTGCGCTCAGGCGGGCATTCAGGACAGCAAGAAAAACTTCGGTTGCACGCTCCACTTCTACGCTGCAACGCACCAGACGGGTAACGGCGGTTACAATGACCGTGCCGCTCAGGCTATGTCTGCCGGCGTTCCTGTGTTTGCTACGGAATGGGGTACGGTCAGCGCCGACGGTAATGGTTCCCCGAACCAGAGCGCAAGCCAAGCATGGATTAGCTGGATGAACCAGAACAATGTTTCTTGGGCCAACTGGTCTGCTTCCGCTATCAAGGAACAGTCCGCAGCTTTCCAGAACCTCGCTATCGACAACGGCCTTACCTTTACGACTTCTGGTAACATGGTCAAGGGCTGGATGAACGGAACGAGCGGCTATAAGGATTGTCACCTCCAGAACGGCAGCAGCTCTGGCAACAGCGGCTTCTCGACGGGTGTCGCAAACGGTGCAAAGACCGACATTATCGACGACCTCGAAGACGGGGATCGTTTTGCTTACTCTGGCGGATGGTGGTCTGCATTTGCTGATTCCGACGACGATACGGACGGCAAGGGTGAAACCTCTATTTCTAACAGCAAGTGGGAAAACGATTTCGGCAAGCAGGTCTATGACGTGCTCATGCCAAAGAAGGGCGACAAGAACACCTCCAAGTACATGGCCGGTATTGAAAAAATCAAGCTTGCCAAGGGAGCTTACAAGTACGCTCCGTATGTGGCAATCGGCCTCAACCTCAAGCGCGATACGACTATTATCGACCTTTCTGCTTGCAAGTCCATTAGCTACAAGTTCAAGGGCGCAAGCCACAACTTCCGCGTTGAAACCTCTCTCGTCACGAACTGGAACTTCCATCACGTGAACAAGGACGGTTCCGATGAATGGAAGGAAGTGGAACTCACTTGGGACCAGTTCACTCAGGAAAGCTGGGGCGATGATGACAAACACTTCAGCCTCGGTGACAAGGGCATGAACAAGGTGCAGCGCTTTGCTTGGGAAGTCAAGGGTGCTCTCGATGTCCCGGATAGCAAGAACCAGCCGAAGTACGATTATCTCTACGTGGATGACGTACGTTGCAATGGTGCTTCTATCACGGCCATTAGCGGCAATACCGAAGCGCCGAAGTCCTCTTCTGCAACAACGCCGAAGTCCAGTTCTGCAACGGCAACGTCTAGCTCCGCTACGACTCCGGTCTCTTCTTCTGCTGTCTTCGTTCCGGTTACGGACCTTATGATTATCGATGACATTGAAGACCTCAACGAAGTGGCTAACACGACTGGTACATGGTACGCTTACACTGACAAGGAATCGAAGGGCCTTTCTACGATTTCGAACGAATATGATAATACGCTTGGCGGCTATGTCGTTGTGTTCCCGGGTTCGAAGGACGCAGCCAATGGTACCAAGGGATTCGTCGCCATTAACGATATCGTCTGGAATCAAGGCGAATACGCTTACGCTCCGTTTGTGGCTCTTGGCCTCAATATGGATGCCGATACCTCCAAGGGAACTGACTTGAGCAAGTGCACTGGTCTCAGCTATCGTTATAAGGGTGCTTCTCACAAGTTCAAGATTCAGGACGGTCAGGTGACGGACTATGCTTATCATGAACTTCTCTCTAAGGACTCTCCGGAATGGACTACAGTCGTGATTCCTTGGGAAAAGCTCGAACAGCCGGTCTGGACGCAAGATCCGAAGGAATTGAACCATGCCGCTATCAAGAAGATGGCCTGGGAAGTCGTTGGCTACGAAGGCTTCGATGAACAGCCGGAAATCAAGTACCTCTACGTGGATGACCTCAAGTGCGTCAGCGGCACGATTGGCATCAAGACGATTGCTCGCGCTGCAAGTGGCTTGAAGCTTGGATTCAAGGGCAAGATGCTCAGCGCGAACTTTGTCAAGGCTGGCAAGGTTTCTGTCCAGGTGTTCGACATGATGGGCCACGTTGTTGAAAGCTTCAATGAAAACGTGACTGCCGGTGCACACCAGTTCTCTCTCAAGAACGTGAGCACGGGTAACTATGTCGTGCGTGTTATGATGAACGGTGCAAGCAAGACGGCTCGCATTTCCATCAAGTAAAGACTGATGCGCCCTGCAGGGCGCT